>OBLU010000460.1_pt1 | contig 38574 bp, 44 predicted proteins | sample 1518681 | NCBI WGS metagenome assembly OBLU01 (sample SAMEA3539304, study PRJEB22396) | soil metagenome | biome: tundra; feature: field; material: soil | place: USA | collected 2010-05 | depth 0.15 m
ACGCAGATATCCGGAAGATTGCGGTAGCGTTCGGCATAGTCCAGGCCGTAGCCGACCACGTAGACATCGGGAATCGTGAAGCCGATGTATTGCACCTCGATCGGCTGCTTGCGGCGTGAAGGCTTGTCCAGCAAGGCCGCAATGCGCAGCGACCTTGGTTGATGCGCCTGCACCACCTTCAAAATGTAGTTCAGCGTCAGCCCGGTATCGAGGATGTCTTCGACCAGAATTACGTTGCGGTCCGCCAGCGACTGATCCATGTCTTTGGTCAAACGGACTTCGCCCAGCGAATCCCACGCCGCGTGGCCCGCCGGGTCTTCCTTGGCGATGGGGCGGTTGCCGTAACTTGAAACCCCGATAAAGTCGAAGGTGGCGTCGAGCGGAACCTGACGCGCAAGATCGCTCAAAAAAATGGCCGCGCCTTTGAGAACGCCGACGAAGATAATCGATTGACCGCGAAAATCGCACGCAATCTCTTCTCCCATCTCGGCGACCCGCTTGGCAATGGTTTCGCGTGACAGCAACACTTTGAGGTCGGGCATTGAGCACCATCTTATACACGAGTTTGGGTGCAACCGGAATGGCTTAAATCAAACCGGTATTTTCGCGGGCCGCGCTCGCACGTTGCGCGCTTTTCCCCAGGTCACTAAAATGCTACTTCGCTGTATGAACGGCAATTCGAACCACAGTCCGCGTGCTCGCAGCCAGAAGCTAGCGGCTTTTTACCTCAGGAGGGTTTCGTGAATCTTCAAGGAATCCAACTCACGTGGCTTGGCCACTCCACCTTCCGCATCCAAACGCCGGAAGGGAAGACCCTCTACGTCGATCCGTGGATTGCCGGCAATCCCAAGTGCCCGGAGAGTGAAAAGAACGTCAAGAAAGCCGACGCGCTGATCTGCACTCACGGGCATGGCGATCACATCGGTGACGCGGTCGACGTGGGCAAGAAGCTCAATCCGATCGCGGTTGGCATCTACGAGCTCTGCTTGTGGCTGCAGAAGAAAGGCGTCAAGCAGATCGCGCCGATGAACAAGGGCGGCACGCAAACCGTCGCGGGTGTGAAGATCACCATGGTTCACGCGGTGCATTCCTGCGGAATTCAGGATGGCGACCAGATCGTCTACGGCGGCGAGGCCTGCGGCTACGTGCTTGAGTTCTCGAACGGAGTCAAGCTGTACCACGCGGGCGATACCAACGTCTTCAGTGACATGGCCATCATCCGCGACCTCTACGCGCCGAAGATTGCCATGCTGCCCATCGGCGACCTTTTCACCATGTCGCCGCGCGAAGCCGCCTATGCCTGCAAACTGCTGCAGCCGGAAACCGTCATTCCCATGCACTTCGGCACGTTTCCGCAGCTGACGGGAACGCCCGGCGAGTTGCAGAAACTGGTGCCGAACGTGGAAGTCTTGGAACTGAAGCCGGGAAAGACGATTTCGTAACCGACAATTTCTTAAACAATTATGATCACGTAGGCCGCGGCGAATCGCCGCCGCCTTGGACCGCAAGGAGCAACATGAGCGATCAACCCGCAACCCCTGACTGGCGCATGGGCGGAATTACAGTTCCTGAAGTCGAAGACTACCTGTACGCAATGCTGCCGCCGCGCGACGAAGTTCTCGCTGAGATGGAGGATGACGCCACCAAGAACGACTATGCCATCGTCGGTCCCGTCGTCGCTCGCGTGCTTTATCAACTGGCCATGATCAGTGGCGCGAAGAAGATCTTCGAAATGGGCTCAGCCATCGGCTATTCCACCATCTGGTGGGCGCGCGCGGTGGGCGAAGGCGGACGCGTCATCTACACCGACGGCGACCCCAAGCGCGCCGAAAAGGCCCGCCGCTACTTCGATCGTGCCGGCGTCAGCCAGCGCATCACGGTTCGCGTGGGCGACGCGCTCGAAATTCTTTCAGAGGAGAAGACAGCGTACGACATCATCTTCAACGACGTCGATAAGACCGACTACCCGCGCGTCTTTCGTTTAGCGCTCCCGCGCCTGAAAAGCGGCGGCCTTTTTATCACCGACAACGTTCTCTGGAGCGGCAAACTCCGCCAACCCAACCCCGACGCGCAAGCCAAGGCCATCCTCGAATTCAACAAACTGATCTGCGAGTCGCAAGATCTGTTTACGACCATCTTGCCCATCCGCGATGGCGTTTCGGTTTGCGTGAAGAAGTAGGAAATCGGGCGCTCCGCGCTGGCAGCGCACGGTGCTAGAATTGTGCGTTTCCATCCCACGCAATGAAGACTCCCACACTCTCGGCCGTCGAACAGATTCCAGACACTCTGCCCCGCAGCCAAGCCCAGTCGCGGCCGGAATCCTCGGCTGATGTTCTGGTCGTGGGCGCTGGCCCCACCGGCATGGCCTGCGCCATCGAGGCCCAGAAGGCCGGCTTCAAAGCGCTCATCATCGACAAGGGATGCCTCGTTAATTCTATCTATCACTATCCGAACAACATGGTGTTTTTCACCACGCCGGAGTTGCTCGAGATTGGCGACGTTCCTTTCACCACCGCCTCAGCGAAGCCCAACCGGCTCGAAGCCCTCGAATATTACCGCCGCGTCGCCGAGCACTATCACTTGCACATCCGCCAGTACGAATGGGTGAAGACCATCACGGGCGAGGACCGTAACTTTCGCGTCACCACAACCAACCGGCACAGCTTCATCCACGACTACCGTGCGCGCAAAATCGTGGTCGCCACCGGCTACTACGATCTCGCCAACCAACTCGAAATCCCCGGCGAAGACCTGGACAAAGTTTTTCATTACTACCGGGAGCCGCATCCTTATTTCGATACTGATGTCGTTGTGATTGGGGGCAAGAATTCGGCGGCTGAGGCGGCTTTGGATTTGTGGCGGCACGGGGCGCGGGTCACGCTCGTGCATCGCGGATCGGAGATGCACCACCATGTCAAGTATTGGGTGCGTCCTGACATCGAGAACCGCATCAAGGCTGGCGAAATCACCGCGCACTTCAACAGTACCGTGCAGGAGATCGGCGCTGACTACGTTGTGCTGCAAACTCGGTCTGGTCCGCATCGTTTGAAAAACGATTTTGTGTTTGCTCTCACCGGGTACCATCCCGACTACGATTTTCTCCGCAGCGTGGGCATCGAGCTTTCCTCCGAACAGATGCGTCCCGTCTGCGATCCCGAGAACCTGGAATCTAACGTTCCGGGAATCTACGTCGCCGGTGTGATTGTCGCCGGATCGAGGACGAACGAAATCTTTATTGAGAATGGGCGCTTCCACGGCAAACTGATCGCCGCTCACCTCAGCGAGACGCTCGGCGGCGGCAACCCAAATTTTCCTCTTGACGCGACTTAACGTGTAACCGTATAGTTACGCATTATCCCTTATGCGGAACCGTTCGGTTACATATTTGCCCGAGGTCACCTTCCACGCGCTGGCCGATCCCACCCGGCTCGCCGTGCTCGAGCTTTTGCGCGGCGAACCCCGGTCCGTCGGGCAAATCGCCGGCGCTTTTCCAATTTCCCGTCCCGCGATTTCCAAGCACCTGCGGCAGTTGCGCCAGGCGCAGCTGGTGCTGGAATCGCGCCGCGGACGCCACCGCTTTTATCGGCTCAACGTCGGGCCGCTTGAAGCGGTGGATTTGTGGCTGGAACGATACCGAATGTTCTGGGCTGCAAATCTGAGCAATTTGAAATGGTTTGTCGAACAGGAACACGCCCGCGAAATGGGCAAGGTCTCAGGTAAGGTCCCGAGTAAAGCACCAAGCAAGCACAAATAAATCTACGGAGGAGTCTTATGAAGCAATTTCGCAAGCTAACCTGCAACATCGCCACCATCGCCGCAACCTTGATCGTTGTCCTCTCCGCCAGCTTGCTTGTGGCCGAGTCGGATGGACACAAGTCGTTCGACCTACTCAAGGGCTTGGAAGGGAACTGGGCGCCGGCGAAGAACTCTGAGGGCCACCTTCAAATCACCTTCCGCATTACCGCCGGCGGCTCCGCGCTTATGAGCGAGATTCACGGTCATGGTCCGGAAAACATGATCACTATGTTTCACATGGATGGCGACCGCCTTTTGATGACCCACTACTGCGGAGCCGGCAACCAGCCGCGCATGAAGGTCATTGCGTCCGACGCGAAATCGGTCAGCTTCGAATTCTTCGACGGCACCAACATCGGCCCCGGCGACGGGCACATGCAGCGCGTGACCTTCACCCAACCTGACGCCGATCACCACGTCGAAGAATGGGTCTTTCTCGATCATGGCAAAGAAATGAAGGAAGTGTTCTCGCTCGAGCGGGTGAAGTAGCCAAACCATCACTAGCTCAATGGAGACGCCCATGCCGAAAGCCATTGTTATGCCCGACCTAGATGCCATCATCGCTGAGATCGACATTTCCGCGTCGCCTGGCCGTGTCTTTGAGGCGCTGACCGATCCCAGCCAACTCATGCGCTGGTTTACCGACGCTAGTTGCCCGGTTAAATCCTGGCAGATGGACGCGCGGCTCGGTGGCAGCTACAGCTACGCCACCGAGAAGAGCAACATCGTGGTCAACGGGGTCAGCGAATTCAAATGTCGCGGCGAGATCATTGAGATCCGATCCGACGCGGCTGCTGGTCTATACCTGCTGGTCTACACCTGGATCGGCAACTGGCATCTCGACCCGGAGAAGAAAACAATTGTGCGCTGGGAACTCACGCCCACCGCATCCGGCACCCACGTGAAAGTAAAGCACAGCGGTCTCGCCCAGGAGCCGGAGGCTCGCAAGGACTACAGCGGCGGCTGGCCTGGTGTGGTCGAAAAGCTCAAGCAATTCGCGGAGACGGGAAAGGCATAGATCATTATGGCGACCATTGCAATCTCTCACGATCAGGACGCGATTCAAGCCGAGATTCACATTGCCGCGCCACCGGAGCGCGTGTTTCAGGCGCTCACCGATCCACGGCAACTTTTGCAGTGGTGGGGCCAGAAGGGGATGTATCACGGCACCGGCTGGAAGACCGACGTGCGTCCCGGAGGCGAGTGGCAATGCGAAGGCGTCAACGATACCGATGGCTCGCCCTATCATGTCGGCGGCGAGTATGTGGAAGTCGATCCGCCGCGGCTCGTCTCTTATACCTGGGTTGCGAGTTGGTCGGGTCCGCTTAAAACTCTCGTCCGATGGGAACTGGAAGCCGCTTCCGGCGGAACGCTTGTCCGTCTGCGCCACAGCGGCTTTGCGGAAGCTCCAGTGTCTGTTCAGGGTCATTACGAAGGCTGGCAGCGCGTCATCGGATGGATGCAGGCGTTCGTGGAGAAAGGCGAAACGATGGCGACACGTCCGGCGGTTGCTCCATAGCCACGCTTGCATGGCGGAGGTCGGGTTCTGAAGTTCGAACCTTGGGCTGGCATTCCAGTCGATGATCCGAGACCTGGGCACCCCCGGTTCTTCCGCTGCCGAGGTTAACAACCGGTGCGCTATCTTACCGCCGAGATGCGTGCCACCCGCCAATCCACTAGTACCGCAGATAACCAATCCCCACTCGCATGTGGTGCAGCAGGCTGTCGGGCGTGGTGATGGCAATGGTCAGTCCCAGCATCGCGTGGACGATCGCCAGGGAATAGATGCTGCGGTAGCGGCGAAACATTTCGCAGAGGAAAAGGGCGCCGATGAACGTCGCGGTCGTGAGCACGGGATTGGGCAGGTGGGCGGCGGCAAAGAGCGTGGACGCCATCCAAACCGCCGCCGAGCTTCCATACAGCTCTTCAAAGCGGTTGAAGAAAAACGATTGCAGCAGGAATTCCTGAACCACGGCCCAGATCACGTACCCCCATGCCGACTGCAAATTCGGAAACCAAGTCGGATTGGCGGGAATCTGGCCGCCCGCCCAGCTCACCAGAACCACCATGCAAACAGCCGTTGCGCAACCGATCCCCAGCACCACGCCGGCACCGGACAGTTTCGGCAACCCGAGGCCGAGGCGCGCCAGCGATGGCCGGTCAATCAGCCCGCCGATCAGAACGTTGACCAGCACCAGGACCAGAATCGTGATGGCGGCAATGGCGGCCCAGCGGTTCCGGATCTCCGGCGTCGGCGCCCAAAGCGCAAACTCCAGAAACAGAAACGCGATGATGATCTGAGCCCAAACGAAGTGACGGCGAAAGGCAGTCGGAGCCGAAGGAAGAATTTGCGACTCATCCGCGATTTTGCCCATTGCTTCAGATCCTCCGGTCCCTCGCTAAAACCAAAACGACCAGATGGCGTCCACGCTGGCGTGGGTGATAGCCGAGGCTGGCACTCGCCGTTGCTCGCGCCAAGCCCGACCGTAGAAAATGCCGGCGACGCTTGCCAGCACAACATAGCGCCAGTTGAAGTACGCCGAGCGTTTATTGAAATGGGAGAGCCCGAACAACACCGCCGTAATCCCGAGCGCCGCTCGCCGTCCCACGCGCCGCTCCAGTAGATTCTGCACCCACGCGCGAAAGAAAAGTTCCTCCGGAACGGCAACGAAAATGAAGATATAGATCCACGTCGGAATCATTGACAACCAATGCGCGTTGCCATGGGGATGGAGAAAGCCTAGCGCCAGACCACCTGCCAGAACTACTGGCGCAAAGAAAGCCAGTTCCCGCAGCCCAGTTTTCCAATCGCTCCAGCGGAGATGAAAGTCAAAGCCGGTGCCGCTGAGCCGCCGGATCGCGACGAATCCATACAACGCCGCATCGACGAGGAGCAGTTTCCCCAGGCCCGCAAGCCCGCTCGGCCACGCCCGCTCGAACCAGCGCAAATCAACCGCCAGGCCCAGCGTCAGGAGAATGATCGCGTCCCGCCAATTGCCGCGTTGTTCGGGATCGGCAATTGCGGCCTGACCCAGGAGCCACGCGATCGCCACGGGCAGCGCCGCGTAGAGTGCGCACCATTCCCACGAAAACATCTGGTGCGAATAGGAAATCAGAACGTAAGGCAGCGCGCAGAGTGCGGGCAAGGCGGTGCGTACGGTTGACGGCCAGCGAGCGCATACCTGCCCGACCCGCTCGCCAACTAATCCAAACACGGCTGCTGGCGCGAGCTCCAGCACTAGCACGGCAATGGCCACGGGCGTTGCGTTTTGCATGGGGGTATTTTAATTCGGGGAGGGCTCGAAAACCGCGAGACCTGGGGCGCCCGCGACGATATAATCTTGACGTTCACCCTATGAATAGAACAATGTTCGTTTTGTCCCGTGCTGTCCTGATGGGCTGTGCCCTTTGCGCGGCAGGTTCAGCGCAATCGAACCCGCAGGCGACGCCAGCGCAGGCCCCTGCTGCTGCGCAAGCGGTGCCGGCAATCGATGGTGGGGCGGGGCCGTGCTCGGTTGAATTCACGGTCACCACTGCCGACGGCAAGCCCGCCGGGGCGGCGACCGTCAAAGTTCACATCGCGTATGGCTTTGGCGGATTTCACAAGCTCGATCTCCAAGCCGGCGCCAATTCGGACGGCAAAGTGAAGTTCACCGGACTGCCGTCGCGTGTCCGGCGCTCGCTGCTGGAGTTCGAGGCGTCGAAGGATCAACTGGTGGGGACGGCAACCTACGATCCTGCGACGGAGTGCCAGGGAAAGCGGGAGATCAAGCTTGGGAAGGCGAACGGAGCGGGGAACTGATAGGTTGGCGTTGGGTTTCGACGATTCAGTGGCGAGGAGACATGGCCGCCCACGTCTCGAAAACCGTGAGGCGTGCGGCACCCTGGTGAACCTCGACTTCCAAAAAATCCCAAGCTTCACGCGGCGTGGAATCCCACCCTAACGTCGAAAAGCACGACGTTAGGATGGGGCACCCGGCGGATGGCAGAGGTCAGGTTATAGAAGTTAGAACCTTGGGCCGGCATTCCAGTCGACGATCCCAGGTCTCGAAAACCGCGAGACCTGGGGCACCCGGCGTATACTCCCAACCAGAATAGTATGTAGGAGAAGGTCATGGACGATTTCTCACAAAGAATAATACTTACGGTTATTGATAAGCTCGCCATTGGTATTTTGATCTTAGTCGCTGGTTACTATTTCAACAGACTCTTAGAAAAGTTCAAGTTGGAACAGAATAAAGCTTTGGAGATACTCAGGGGCGAGCAGGCATTACGCAAGGAATATGAGGTGCTTCGAGACCAGACAGCACTTAAACATTTACAGCGTCAGATTGAAGAGTTGTACAGCCCACTACTTGGCCTCATTCAGTATGGCAATGTTGTAAACCAAGTGGAACGTGCCAAACTTCCGCAGGCTCGTAATAGTGAGGATGTGGCAAGGGCCTGCCGCTACTTCGTGGAGAAGTATTATTTGCCACTGAATGCACAGATGTCTAATTTGATTCGAGAGAAAATCTATCTACTGGATTCAGATGCCATACCTGACAGTTATAAACAACTCCTAATGCACACCGCACAGTTTGAATGTCTTCATAACTTATGGAAAGATATGGGAATTAGCTCCGATGACATCGCCGGTATAGAATATCCAAAGACATTCAAGGTTGAAGTTCAAGACTCTTTAGATAAGTTGAGGAGAAGCTATAATGAGAGTATCAGCCGCCTAAAGACGACCACCTAACAGTTCGCTCTAGGAAGCCGGGGACAGACGGGACGTTTCCCGCCGCGTTTCACGTGGAGTAGAATAGCCATGAATCCCGAGGTTTCAGATGTTCTCAAACGAGCGCTCGCGCTCCCCGCTGATGAGCGCGCTGCATTAGCCAACACCCTGCTCGACACTCTTGACGGTACAAATGAATCTGTCTCTGTCCACGAAAGCTTGGGATGCGGAAGTGGCTCGTCGAAGCGAAGACCTGAAAGTGGGCAAGGCAGTGACCGTCCCCTGCGAAGAACTGCATCGCGAGCTCTTGGGCATGGTGAATGAGCGGTAAGCGGGAAAGTGCTCACGATGAAGATTCGACCGCCGGCCGCGTAGAGCGGAGCCTCCGGTGTCGACTGTCCGGAAAGTGCAGGGGTCCTTCGACTCCGCAGGGACTTCACTTCGTGAAGTCCCTGCTCCGCTCAGGATGACAGCTTGGAAGATTGTGACAACTGATGGAGAGAATTTAGAATTCCTACCCTGGTTTATACTAAACCAATGTCGGAGCCCGTCTCCAAGACGTTTTACCTGGAAACCTTTGGCTGCCAGATGAACGCGCACGACTCCGAAAAGGTGGTGGGGACGCTTTTGCAGCAGGGGTATCGGCAGGTTCCTACGGTGGAAGAGGCAGGGCTGGTGCTTTATAACACCTGCTCGATTCGCGACAAGGCGGAGCAGAAGGTCTTTAACCGGCTGGCGGATTATAAGAAGTATCGGGCGCAGGGGAAACAGTTTGGCGTCCTGGGGTGCGTGGCGCAGCAGGAGGGGGAAAAGATTTTTGAGCGCGCTCCTTACGTATCGCTTGTCTGCGGGTCCGCTTCTTACCGCAATCTTCCGCAGATGCTGGTGCAGTTGGAGACCGGGGGGCAGCGGGTTACCGGGCTCGACGATCGCGCTACGGACAAGTGCTTTGAGACCGAGTACACGGCTCGCACTAATCCTCATCGCGGGTACATCACTATTATTGAGGGATGCGACAAGTTCTGCGCCTACTGCGTGGTGCCCTATACGCGCGGCAAGGAGCGGAGCCGGACTTCGTCTTCTGTGCTTGACGAAGCGCGGCAGCTGGTGGACCTTGGCTATACGGAGATTCAACTGCTCGGGCAAAACGTTAACTCTTACCGCGATCCTGATGGAAATAAAAGCTTTGCCGAATTGCTGGCTTCGGTCGCTTCGGTTGCGGGAATTCGTCGGGTGCGCTTTACTACATCGCATCCGCGCGATTTTGGACGCGATATTGTCGACGTCATCGACGCCGTGCCTGCGCTTTGCGACCACGTGCATTTGCCCGTCCAGAGCGGATCTACGCGCGTGCTTGATGCCATGCAACGGCTCTACACTCGGGAGCAGTACCTTGAGCGCATTGCCTGGATTCAGGCGGCGCAGCGCGATATATCGATCACTAGCGATCTGATTGTTGGATTTCCGGGCGAGACGGAACGGGAATTTGAAGAGACGCTGAATTTGCTGGACGTGGTTGGGTATGACAGCGTCTTTACGTTCAAGTATTCTCCGCGCCCGAACACGCCGGCCTTGCGACTGGATGACGCGATCCCCGACGCGGAGAAAGCGCGACGGCTGGCTGTGCTGAATGACAAGCAAAAGCAGATTGGGGTTGAGCGCAATCGGCGGCACGTTGGGCAAGTGCTCGAGGTCATGGTGGAAGGGAAGAACCCGGCGCGCGGACAGTGGATCGGGCGGACCTCGCAGATTAAGGTGATGAACTTTACGGTTCCCGAAGGGGTTGAGCTTGGGACTGGAAGCTACGTGCAGGTGCGGGTCACGGGAAGCTTCCCGAACAGCTTGGTGGGAGAGATGGCCGGGGGATAGCTATGCACAGCCCCTAAAGGGGCGTCTAATTGCGAGTGACTTATGGCATCGCTGAAGCGATGCCCTGATACGAAGCCTGAGTTCTTCAGCAGCCTGCGCGACGGGCGACTGCTTTTTGAGGTTGACGTTCTTGAGGTAACCCATGGAAGTCGAAATGAAAATTCGCGGACTGATGATGGATCCGGTTTCGAACATGCCGATTGTGCTGCTCAAGGACGTCGGCAGCGACACGGTGCTTCCCATCTGGGTGGGCGTGTACGAAGCCAATGCTATCGCGCTCGAAATCGAAAAAGTCAACACGCCTCGGCCCATGACCCACGACTTGATCAAGAACGTTCTCACCGGCCTCGACGCGCTGGTTCACAAAGTGGTGGTCACCGAACTGAAGGACGATACCTTCTATGCGGTGATCTGGCTGGAAAGGGAAGGCCACGTGGTCAGCATCGACTCGCGTCCGTCCGACGCGCTGGCGCTGGCGCTGCGCGTGGATTGCCCGATCTTTGTCGATGACGAGGTTCTGAAGACCTCGAAGCAGGCCGCCAATCCGGTGCCCGCCGTTACCAGCGAGGAACTCCGCAAGTGGCTGGAGGATCTCGGCGATGACGACCTCGGCAAGTACAAAATGTAAGTGCAGTTCTCAGTTGTCAGTTTTCAGTTCTCAGTTTTGATCTGGGTTTGGCGGGAGATGTTGGCACGAGATGAGAACGTTCTCAACTGCGCTATTCGCGCTCTTCGTCTTCGCTGGGTTGTCTGCTGGGCTGTCGGTTGCGCAAATCAATTCGGCGGCGCCCTCCGCGCCCGCCACGATTCCGGTTTCCGGATCGAGCCCGTCTGGATCGACTATCTCGCTGCGCGTCGCATCTACCATGAACGTGGCTTCGGAGATGGGCGGAGCGTTCATGAGTCCCTCGAAGTGTGACGCCGACGGCAATCTCTACATCCGCAAGTTCGCCATGGACCGCCCGCTGCTTGGTCCGGTGGTCAAGATCGATCCCGATGGCAAGCGCACCGCGCTTTTTGATCCGGCCGCATTTTCTCAGCTGGCGCTCGACCGCGCCGATGCTTTCTCTCCCGCATCCGATGGCGGCATGTATCAGATCGCCCAGAGCGGCATCTTGAAGCCGCGTATTTACGTGCTGCATTTTTCTTCCGACGGATCGCCTTCGTCACCGACGCGTCTCGACGCCGACTTCGAGGTGTATACGTTCGCAGCGTTTGCCAGCGGCAATTTCCTGGTCTCGGGCGTGCAGCGCGATGTGCAGAATAAGAACGATCGCGGCCGCAACTTTACCGCGGTCTTTTCCGCCGACGGAAGGGAACTGGCGCAAGTCTCATTTCAAGAGGCCCAGGGACCGGCGAAAGCAGGAGCGAAATCAGTTGCCGGCGGGGGCCAGCAGGGAGCCCAGAAGGAGGCTGAGAAATCGGCGCCCATGCTCGATCTGGCGGATGCTGAAGTCGGAAGCGACGGCAACCTCTACGTCATGCGAGGTTCGTCGCCTGCGCTGGTCTATGTGATTGCACCGAGCGGCAAGATTCTGCAGACGCTCAAAGTCGCCGCTCCGCCTGGCACCAGGCCGAGCGCGTTTCACGTTTCCGGAAATCGGCTAGCGATTTCGTTCTGGAATGAGGAAAGCCAGAGCCAGACGGTGGCGGTCGCGGACGCGCAGACTGGCCGCAAGATCGCCAGCTACGCCGATTCCACTGGGTTGGGGACATCGTTTGCATGTTATGAGGCCAACGAAGGAGTTTTCACGTTTCTGAAGCTGGGAGAGGGAAATGCGCTGGAAGTCATACGGGCCGAGGCGCAATGACGACGCGCAGCCCCTAAAGGGGCATCTGATTTCGATTGACGTGCGGTATCGCTATAGCGATACCCTGACACGAAGACGGGGTTTCTCCGCTTCGTGTGAAAGCCGCACCCTTGGGCCTCTCAGATTACCAAATTACAAATTTACCAATTCCCCCCATGCCCGATTGCGCCGAACAGCTCCAGCGTCTTTACCTTGCGGGATTCGAACTCCAGACTTTCGAGCGCTATCCCAAGTGCATTGGGGTAATGCGCGAGAGCTGCGTCGCCCTGCTCGTACCGGGCGTGGACGGCCTGCAAATCCTGGGCACGCCCGGGTGGCGCATGGGCGAAGTGATGGGCGTGCTCACCGAAAGGGAAGGCCGCAAAGTGTTTCAGGCGAAGAGCGAGGTTGTGGAGGCCACGCCGGAGCGGCTGGCGATACTACAGAAGTTCCGCCAAGACCTCGCAGAGTTGATGAGCGGGGTGTGATGCCGAATTCGTAGAATCGCATCATAGCCATAGAGTGATGCGTCTTCCATCCTATTGACATCACTAATTCTATTGTGACATCATTATCCGTATGCGGACAACACTCAGTCTCGATGATGATGTTTTTCAGGTGGTCAAGAACTACGCCGAAAACCGGTCGCTTGCGATGGGGAAGGCGCTCTCGGAACTGGTGCGTCGCGGCCTTAGCGCACCTCCGAAAACTCGGGTCGTCAATGGCCTCGTGGTCTTTGACGTTCCCGAAGACAGTGAGGCGGTTACCTCCGAACAAGTGAAGCGCCTGGAGGCCGAAGAGCGGTGAGCTGCTTCTTGCTGGATGTCAACGTGCTGATTGCGCTCCTGTGGCCTCCGCACGAGGCTCACCGACGAGCGCAGCGCTGGTTTGCGCAGAATGCCCGTCATGGGTGGGCGACCTGCGCCATGACACAGGCCGGGTTTGTTCGGATTGTCTCGAATCCAGTCTTTTCGCGGCGCGCTGTTTCTCCTCGGGACGCGCTGGAGGTGCTGAGTGGCAGCCTTCAGCATCCGGGGCATCGCTTCTGGAGCGAAGATATTGGAGTCGCTGAAGCCCTTGCTCCCTTTGGAAGGCGCCTGGTTGGTCATCAGCAAATCAGCGATGCCTACTTGCTTGGACTCGCGATCGACAAGAAGGGAAGACTAGCTACTCTCGACGCCAGCCTTTCGTCGCTGCTTCCCGAACAGAGTGCCGCCAGGACCCGGCTCGTGCTTCTCTAAATCCGGGGGAGAGAGCAGAAAGGCCTTGAATCAGGATATACGAATGTATATACTTGAAATCAAGAGGTAGAGTTTTATGGCAGGCGCCAAGGTACAAGTCGTGAAGTGGGGCAACAGTCAGGCAGTCCGCATCCCCAAGAGCATCCTCGATCAATGCAATCTGAGGGAAGGCGAAGAGCTCGAAATTCGGGTGGAAAATGGCTATATTTGGCTGGAGCCGTTGAACCACCGGCCCACGCTAGAATCTCTGGTCGAGAAGATCACCCCCGAAAATCGGCATGGCGAGCAGGATTGGGGCAAGCCGGTTGGGAACGAGGTATGGTAAGTCCTGTATACGTTCCCGATAAGGGCCACATCATCAAAATCAATTTCGATCCTCAGGCGGGACACGAGCAAGCAGGCTGGCGTCCCGCCTTGGTTTTGTCTCCCGCGGCCTATAACAGGCACGGCCTCGCCATCGTGGTCCCCATTACAAACCAGGTGAAGGGCTATCCCTTCGAGGTCCCGGTTGCGGCAGGCCTCGCGACTACGGGTGTGATTCTCTCCGATGCCATCAAGAGCGTGGACTGGAAAGCAAGGCGGGCCCGCTTCATCGAGATCATTCCACTCGGTCCGTTGAAGGCGGTTCAAGGCCACTTGATGTTGTTGCTCCGCTTGCCCAAGCCGTAGTTTTCCGATCAAAGGCTCCATGGTACACATACTTCACATAATACTTGTTATCGGACATTGTTGATATCACTGTCGCTCTAAGCAACTTCAAGCACATACACCGCCCAAGGTGCAATCTGTAGCTCACTCACCCAACTGTACGGCTCGTCTCGCCGTGCCAACGGCTCGTATTTCTTTAGCGGTCGTAGCCGGGCTTCTTCGAAAACTTCGCGGTATGCCTCATCGGTCCACAGGATGTCCTCCACTGGGCGCGAATCAGCGTGATCGGTCACAATGATGCGCACTTTGTCCCCCGACTTCGCCAACTGGTTCTCGGGAAAGTCTCTCGTCGAAAACGACGCCCACTCGTGGGTGTAAATCTCCGGCCTGGAGACGATCTGCACAAGCTTTCCCTCCCGGTTGAGGAGGCGGCCCAAGTCCCGCAGGATGCGCACCTTGTTGTCGCGGCCCGCGATGTTGTCGAACGTGAAGGCAGCCAGCACCAGATCATAAGTCCCGGATGGAAACGAGCTTAGGTCGTCCCCGGGGTCGTCGCCGGAAAGCAGGCGGTAGTCGCCGGAGGGGTCCAGTTCCCGCGCCTTGCGGATCATATCCTCGGCGATATCAACTCCCGTAACCTCGAAGCCGAGTTGGCGAAGGAACCGCGTGGACCGCCCTGTGCCGCAACCGAAGTCCACAGCTTTACGGCCGCGAACATGCTCGCTGAGGATGGCGGGGATGTCCCGATACGCTAAGTGGTAGGTGTTCTTGAACTCCAAGGTGGCGTAGGCTTCGGCGCGGGCGTCATCTTCATAGCAGTTGGCGAATGTCAAGGGTTTCCTTCCGGCGAGGACGCAACTGGGTCCTCCGCGGCCAGATTATACTGCCATCGCACTGTGCGTCTGTGACGTGCGGTGGACGGGCGAGGCGCCCGTCGCTCCACCGTATTGACTCATCACGCGGAAAACACGATCCTCGGATGGAAAAGCGTGCCTGCGATCCGGGTGGCGATTGCTATCAGCTCCCGTTGACCGTAGAAGACCTTCACCTGAGGCGCCCGCGACATTTCCGGCAGATTCACGGCGCGGCCACTGCGGATGAGGGCGGCGCTTTCTTCATTGGCGGTGACGCTTGGCAACTGCGGCACCAACTTTCTGGGATGGATGAACAACGACTCAGCGATTCCCTGCTGCATCGCGGCTTCCAGCGCTTGCAGCGAGTGGGCATCTTCGATGGCGAACTCGGCGACGGCGGTGCGTCGCAGCGAGGCCAGATGAGCGCCGCATCCCAGCATCCGGCCCATGTCGTGGGCCACCGACCGTATGTAGGTGCCCGAGGCCACGCGCGCGCGGAAGGTGGCTTGATCGGCGGTCGTCTCCAGAATCTCGAATTCTTTGATTTCTACTTGCACCGGCTTGAGCACGACCTCCTGCTTTTTGCGGGCCAGTTTGTAGGCTGGGACTCCGGCAATTTTCTTGGCGGAAAAGGGCGGCGGCATTTGCTCGATGGTGCCGCGAAACTGCGCAGCTAGGGCGCGCACTTCATCGCCATTTATGTGCACATCTTGCAGCGGCGTGGTGGGCTCGCCATCGGCGTCGTAGGTATCCGTGGCGAAGCCGAAGCGAATCACACCTTCGTAAGTCTTCTCGGAATGGGCATAGAACTGCGCCAGGCGCGTGAGGTTGCCGAGGACCACCGGCAGGACTCCGGTGGCCGAGGGGTCAAGGGTTCCGAGATGACCGACCGAGCGCTGACCGAGAATTCGACGGACGCGATTGACCACGTCGTGCGACGTCAGGCCTGGCGGTTTATCGATGACTACGACACCGTTCATGGGGATTTGTAATCTGGTAATTTGTAATTGGTAATTTGAAGGCAGATCGCTGAACGATTACCAATTACAAATTACCAGATTACAAATTAAATGATTCCACTTCGTGACGATCAGCCCACCTTCTCGACTCCGTTCGTCAACTATTTTCTGATCGTTTTGAACGTGGTGGTCTTTCTGTGGGAGCTCTCGGTGGGGATGCAGAGCCATCGGGCGCTGAATTCGTTCCTGGTCGAGTTTGGCGTGGTTCCTCACCACACGCTGGCGGTGCTCACCGGACACTCCTACGACGGGCTGGCCTCGGCCGTCTTGCCGTTGTTTACCTCGATGTTTCTGCACGCTTCATTCTTACACGTGGCTGGGAACATGCTCTTCCTGTGGATCTTCGGCGACAACGTCGAAGACTACCTGGGACACTTCACATATCTGGTGTTTTACCTGGTCAGCGGAGTGGCGGCCGGGGCCACGCACATTCTGCTGAACCAAGGCTCGCGCGTCCCCAGCGTGGGCGCGAGCGGCGCGATTGCTGGGGTGATGGGCGCGTACTTTATCCTGTATCCGCGGGCGCGAGTGCTGATCTGGTTTCCGCCGATATTTTTCTTTCACGTTCCGGCGTGGCTGATGCTTGGCTATTGGTTCGTGGGAAATTTCCTGAGCGGCACTGCTACTGCCATCGCCGAAACCAGCCAGACTTCGGGCGGGATTGCTTTCTGGGCGCATGTGGGAGGCTTCGTCGCGGGGGTGGTCATGATTAACGTATTTCGGGAACGGCCGCAACGGTATCGGTATGGGACTTGGTAGAGAGGTTAGAGGTCAGAGGTTAGAGGTCTGAGGTGTCAACACCCGCGATCAATCCGACTGCGGATTTATTCGCGGCGCGGTTCGGGCGCTGGACCTGGGGGCAGAACCTCCTGCTCCCCTACATTCACCTTGTGGCGAGTGACGAACCATACGGCTGCGGTCCAGGTGGGAAAGAGATCTGCGGCGGGAATTAGTTTCGCTGCCGCCGTGGGCAAGAAGGCCCAGTGCCATCCGAGCAGACGGATCATCACGAAGGCGACGATCAGGTCGAGCGCTGAGTCGGCGGGAGACAGTGCTCCCTCGGCGAAGAGTGGAAACGCTGCGATCTGTAGGACGTCGGCGGCGATGGCCACGGCCCACGCCAGGCGGTGTTCCGGTTTTAGCGATTTGAAGTAATCGAGGAATGACATGGTCTTTGCTCGGTCGTTGGTCGTTAGTCGTTGGTCGTTAGCGAACAACAAGCCAAGCCCGCTGCCTTTTAGATGCTCATTCGAGCACCCACGTCGCTATCGCCGCCTACGAAAACTATCCGGTAGAGACGGGGCTTGCCCCGTCTCACTCTGCGGGGGGAGACGCGGCGAGCCGCGTCTCTACGAGAATTTTTCTTACAGGGTGCCGCTTGCGGGCATCACCACGATTTTTTCTACGGTTGTGTTTTCGGGCAAGAGCAGGGCGTCGACCACGGTGCGGGCGACGGTTTCGGCGGACATCATTTTGCGCCTGGGCGCTTTTGGCCACAGCGCTTGCCAGATCGCCGTATCGGTGGCGCCGGGCATTAGGGCAATCACGCGAATGCCCTTTGGCCTCAACTCTTCGCGCAAGGTGTTGGTAAATCCTAGGGCGCCGTGCTTCGACGCATTGTAGGCTGCCGACCCGGGGAATACGCGCTCGGCGGCGATCGAGAGATTGTTTACGATCGTGCTGCCGCGCTTCATCACGGCTAACGCCGCCTGCGTCATGAGGAACAGGCCGTTGAGGTTGGTGTCGACCACCTCCATCCAGGTGGGGTAGGGCAACTCGCGGACGGTGCGATTGGGATGTCCAATGCCGGCATTGTTGATGAGGATATCGAGGGGCTGGCGCAATCCGCGGACGAGCGCGAAGAGGTAGTCGACCGAGTCGGGGCTGCGAACGTCGCAGGACTGCGCCAGCACGGGAAAATTCAGTTTCTTTGGCAATTTCTCCTGCTGGAGTTTGTCCAGTTCGGTGCGCGCCTTGGCCAAGGCGCGCTGGTCGCGGCCGGTGATGATCAGATTGCATCCTTCACACGCCAGTGCGCGGGCGATGGCGAGACCGATGCCGCGGTTGGCGCCGGTGATGAGGGCGAGGCGGCCGCGGAGCATGGGTTCGCGCGGCGTGAGTTCGCGATGTTTGGATTTGCGTTTCGGCATGCGGGCATTTGTCAGCTTATTCCAACCGCCGCCACCTTTCGAGCAGGGAGTCCACAATTCGGCAATAGCGCCATGGCGAATCCAGAGTTGCTGTGACCACAGGCAGCTGCCGAGCTGCGCTCGGCTTGGACCCTTCGACTTCGCTCAGGGCAGGCTCGCGAGGGCGCCCGTCCCCACACGAGCGCCCGCAAATCACACGAAATTCGCGCGCTGGCGGATCAGCGAGAGGAATTCGGTTCGCGTTTCCTCTTCGTTGCGGAAGGAGCCGAGCATTGACGAAGTTACAGCCGAGGAATGCTGTTTCTCGACGCCACGCATCATCATGCACAGATGCCGGGCCTCGATGACAACGCCGACGCCCTGCGGTTCGATGGTGTTCTGGATCGCCTCCGCAATTTGCGTGGTCAGCCGCTCCTGGATCTGCAAGCGGCGCGAGAAGATTTCGATGAGGCGCGGTATTTTGCTCAGGCCGATCACTTTTCCGTTTGGGATGTAGGCCACGTGCACCTTGCCAAAAAAAGGCAAAAGGTGGTGCTCGCACAGGCTGAACATTTCGATGTCTTTGACGATCACCATCTCGTCATAGCTGACCGTGAATAGCGCCTTGCGCAAAAGCGCTTCGGGGTCGTCCTTGTAGCCCTTGAGGAGAAATTGCATGGCCTTATGCACGCGCGCGGGTGTGCGCGAAAGGCCTTCGCGATTGGGATCTTCGCCGAGGCGGACAATCATTTCGCGCACCAGCTCTTCGTAGGTGGCGCTGGTCAGGGTGGCGGATGAGTCGGTGGATGTTTTCATAGAGTCTTGGTCGTTAGTCGTTAGTCGTTGGTCGTTAGCGAACTGTATTTGCAAACGACCAACGACTAACGACTACCGACTGCTTTCTCCGGAATATTCAAACGAATTCATCATCGTCTCTTCAATTCGTATCTTTTCTAGATGAGCCTTGCGGAAGCCACGCTTCACAATTTCGTAGATCGCGATGCATAGGTTTTCCGTGGTCGGAACAGCCTTCACGAATTCTGAAAGCAGGTTCAGGTTCTGGTGGTCGTAGCGTTCGAGGATCTGGGCGTGCACGAAGCCATCCAGATCGACCAGATTGCAGACCATGCCGGTCTGGTCATCGACCGGTCCACTGACCGTGACTTCGACCGTGTAATTGTGCCCATGTCCGTAGGGATTATTGCACTTGCCGTAGGTCACGCGGTTTTCTTCCGCCGACATCTCGTCGCTATGCAAGCGGTGCGACGCCGAAAACATGTATCGCCGGGTCAGGTGCGCCTTCATGCGTCTCCGTGGGAATCTTCGCCGTAGAAATCCTCGCCGTAAAAATCGACGAACAGGTCGGGCGTTTCGTATACGCGCACGCGATACAACCGCGCCGCATTGAGTTTCGGCGCGAGACGCTGCCAGATGGCGATGGCGAGGTTCTCGGTCGTCGGGATCTTGGTGAAGAACTCGGGCACTTCCTTGTTCAGGAAGCGATGGTCGAGCGCGTCGAGCACTTCCCTGCTCATGACGTCCTTCAATTGCTTCAGGTCGACGACGAATCCCGACTTCGGATCGACGGCACCCTTCACGGTTACCTCGAGAGTGTAGTTGTGTCCGTGGCCGTTGGGATTATTGCACTTGCCGAAGACACGCTGGTTCTGCTCCGGAGTGAACTCCGGATTGTGATAGTAATGCGATGCGGAAAATTCCGCTTTGCGCGTGAGATAGACCATAGAAGCAGTTCTCAGCTTTCAGTTCTCAGTTCTCAGTTTTTGATTCTCAATGCTCGGAATCGTTCTTGCGGCTTGCATTGCCGCATGGTTGCTTTCACTTGGCGCGCCGACACTGTAGGCACGGCCTTTCCACGATACTCGGCCATTCGCGTGGGCCTTTTTGGAACACAGCAGCAGATAGGCGAATATCGGCAGACCGAAAGCAATTGCGATCAGGTTGTTCGCTGTCGTGAAATGTGCGGTGCGAATTCGCCGGCACACCAACAGCCAGAAAGCGGCGGACAAAATCCAGACGAAGTGGCGGCTGGTTACGCCAGACACAGCGATGGCGAGTGTCGACCATGCAGCGAACCATAAGATCAAACTCTGGAAGGCGAGAAATTCTGGTTGCGGAAACAACAACGCCAGATTCTTCGTCCAGCCTTCGCGAAGCAGCGCCCAGTTACGGTACATGCGCGTGCGCACGGCGTCTCCGCCGTAGCGGAAGTGCACGCGCTGGCCAGCATTGCGGAACAGCCGGGCCAACGCCACGTCCTCAAGTATTGCCGTGGCCACTGCGGCGTGCCCGCCCACGGCGTCGTAGGCGGCGCGACGGACAAGAATGTACTGCCCGTTCGCGGCTGCTATTCCCGAACTCTGTTCACGCACTTTGTGGAGCGGATACTGCGCCGCCAATTCCGCAAAGATCACGGGCATCACGGCCCTCTCGGCGACGGTGACAACCACCTGCTCGGGCGAGTAGGACAACAAATCGGCCCGCTGTTCCTTGGCTTCGTCCAAGACTCGCGCTAGCGATCCCGGTAGATGCACTGTGTCCGCGTCGGTGAACAACAGCCACTTCGCACGCGCTTCTTTGGCACCGGCAACCAGCGCATGGTTCTTTCCTGTCCAGTCCTCAGGCAGAGGCTCGGGGACGATCACTCGGACTCCAGCAAAACTCTGCGCGATCTCTCGGGTGCGGTCGGCGGAGTCGTCATCGACCACGATGATCTCGAAAGCCACGCCGGTTTGGGCGGTCAGCGACTTCAGACAGGCGCCGAGGCTTGCCGCTTCGTTCCGGGCCGGAATGATGATCGAGACCTCGGGGATCGCGATCTCGGAGACCGGAAACTGGGGCGGCGCGACTGGAAGTGAACGATCCATCAGTTTTTCGCTATTATAGCGGGGTGAGACGAACCCTCCTTGCCACGCTTCTACCGGATGCGGAAAAAGCCGACTGTCGACGTCCAGCCCCTAAAGGGGCATCTGATCTCGAAGAACTTACGGCATCGCTAAAGCGATGCCCTGATACAAAACCTAGACTTTTCGCAGCTTGTCTAGCTATTGGATTACTGTCCGCTCTGATCGGATGCTACAGCGGGAGCCATCCCGCGCGCATCGGTTCGAATGCCCCGGACTTCACCTTGCAGGATTCCGACCACAAAGTCACGCTCAGTCAGTTTCGCGGGCAGGTGGTGGTGCTGAATTTCTGGGCGACGTGGTGTCCGCCGTGTATCGAGGAGACTCCGTCGCTGGTTCGGATGCAGGCGCGTCTTAAAGATAAAGGTGTAGTGGTGCTCGCCGTCAGTATCGACGCCGACGACGCGGAGTATCACAAGTTTCTCAAGGAATACAACGTCAATATGGTCACCGTGCGGGATGAGGCGAAGAAGGCGAGTTCGCTCTACGGCACGTTTGGCTGGCCGGAAAGCTACGTCATCGATCGCAACGGACTCATTCGCCGCAAATTTATCGGACCCGTGGATTGGACCAGCCCGGAAGTAACGGATTACTTGAGCAAACTGTAAACTAGTTCGCGTTGATTTACTTGAAACCCATGCCACAGCATGTGAGGGACGGATCCCTGTAATCGCATGCTTGGTGTTTGCGCAAACTGCTACGGGGAGCAGCTATGGGACGACTGGGGAAATGGTTGCTAATCGGCGTTGTCGCACTGGCTGGCGTGTTGGTCATTGCCATCACTCTGACCATCGGGTGGCGTCCGTTTATCGGGCCGAAAGCGCGCCCGCTCAGTAGCCGGACTTTTGAACGCATACCGCAGCGACTGGAGCGCGGGCGATATATCGCGACGGCTCTGAGTGGCTGCTTGTACTGCCATTCCCATCATGATTGGGCTGCTCCGGGGACGCTCATCGTGCCGGGCACGGAAGGCGCAGGGGAGGTTCAGCCTTACGTCGATCTTCCCGGACGCATCGTCGCGCCCAACTTGACTCCCGATCGGGAAACTGGGGCCGGCAACTGGACGGACGACCAACTCGCACGCTCCATTCGCGAGGGCATTGGACATGACGGCCGGGCGCTTTTTCCCCTGATGCCCTACACGCACTACCGGGAAATGTCGGATGAGGATCTGGCGTCAGTCGTCGTTTATTTGCGCTCGCTACCTGCGGTGCGGCGCGAACTGCCGAAGACAGAGATCATCTTCCCGGTAAAGTATCTGATCCGTAGCGTGCCAGAACCTGTGACATCGCCAGTCGGCGAAGATAAGGGCGCATCCGACTTGGTCAAGCGCGGATCGCATCTGGTCAACCTGGCGGGTTGCAGTGACTGTCACACTCCGCAGGTGCGTGGCAACAACCTGCCCGGCCTGGAGTTTGCAGGTGGGGCTGTCTTTTCTGGCCCGTGGGGGAACGTTGCCAGCGCGAATCTCACGCCGGATGCCAGTGGAATCCCTTATTACGATGACGCGCTTTTTCTGCAGGTCATGCATAGCGGATATGTCAAAGCGCGTCCGCTGCACCCGCTCATGCCGGTCATGGTCTACACCAACCTCACCGACAGCGACTTGAAAGCCATGTTTGCCTATTTGCGCACTCTCAAGCCTGTAAAGCACCGCGTGGACAACTCTGAACCAGCCACAGAGTGCAAGGTGTGCCGGCAGAAACACGGGGCCGGAGCGGAAAACTAGTACCGCGGCCGCGTGATTGTTACTGCTGTCGATCCAAGCTTGCGGGTGGAGAGCCGGGCTGTCTCCCGCCCGGCTGGACGGGCGCGGCGCCCGTCCCTCCACCGTATGACTCATCAGGCGGTCACTAGATGGAAAGACCTACAGCTTCACCTTTCGCAATCGTAGCGAGTTCGTGATTACCGACACCGAGCTAAAGCTCATCGCGGCCGCGGCCAGAATCGGGCTCAGCAGCAGTCCAAACACCGGATACAACACTCCCGCCGCAATCGGCACTCCGATCGAGTTGTAGAGGAACGCGAAGAACAGATTCTGCCGGATGTTGCGCATCGTCGCCTGGCTCAGCTTGCGCGCCCGCAGGATTCCTTCAAGGTCTCCTTTAAGCAGAGTGATGCCGCCACTTTCCATCGCGATGTCGGTTCCCGTACCCATGGCGATTCCTACGTGCGCTTGGGCCAGTGCGGGCGCGTCGTTGATGCCGTCGCCCGCCATCCCCACCACGCGACCTTCATTCTGAAGACTCCGGACGATCTCGGCTTTTTGCGACGGCAGAACCTCGGCTTTGAAGTCTTCGATTCGGAGGCTCCGCGCAATCTCCTGGGCCGTAGCCTGATTGTCGCCGGTGAGCATGACCAGCCGGATTCCCTGGGCTTTCAACTCGCGCAGTGCGTTCGGAGTGGACGGCTTCAGCGGGTCCGCGACTGCGATGTACCCGGCATAGCGGCCATCGACCGCGACATAAATCTCAGTGGAACCGGCGACTTTGAGAACTGAGATTGCCCACTTGCCCTCGAAAGCTCCGGCCGCGCGCATCAGAGCGATGTTCCCAACTGCAACGCTCTTCCCTTCTACGGTCCCGCGCACGCCCTGGCCCGGGACGGAGTGGAAATTGGCGGGCTCGCTCAAACTTAGCTTCTCCTCATTTGCCTTCAAGACAATCGCCGCTCCCAGCGGATGCTCGCTGGCGCGTTCCAGACTTGCTGCCAGCCGCAGAAGCTCGTCTCTTGAACTATCTGGCGGAGTGCCTTGCGGCAAAATCGCCACCACCTTCGGTTTTCCCTCGGTCAGCGTGCCGGTCTTATCGAAGACGATGGTGTCGACCTTTTCGAGCGTCTCCAGCGCCTCGGCATTCTTGATGAGCACGCCCTCATGCGCGCCGCGTCCGGTCCCGACCATGATTGCCATTGGCGTTGCCAGGCCCAGCGCGCAGGGACACGCGATGATCAGCACGGCCACGGCGTTCACGATGGCGTGTGCGAAACGCGGTTCCGGCCCAAAGCTGACCCACACGATGAAGGTCACGACCGCAATCGCGATCACCGCCGGAACAAACCACCCGGCTACTTTATCCGCCAGCCGTTGGATCGGGGCGCGTGTGCGCTGCGCCTGGCTGACAATCTGCACGATCTGCGCCAGCATCGTCTCGCTGCCGACGCGCTCGGCGCGCATCACGAGAGATCCGTTGCCGTTCACGGTCGCGCCGATCAAGCGCGAGGCCGCAGTCTTCTCCACGGGAACGGATTCGCCCGTGATCATGGACTCGTCCACTACGCTCGACCCATCGAGCACCACGCCATCGACAGGAATTTTTTCTCCCGGACGTACTCGCAGCCGATCTCCCGGCTTCACCGCTTCGAGCGGAATATCGCGCTCACTTTGAGAGCCGTCTTCGCTGCCGTTTTCGCCAACCAGGCGCGCCATCTTCGGGCTTAGATCGAGCAGCGCCCGGATCGCGCTCGACGTTCGGCTGCGAGCGCGCAACTCCAGCACCTGCCCCAGCAATACGAGCGTGACAATCGCCGCTGCCGCTTCAAAGTAAACATCCGGGCGGTCACCCATGCTGCGGAACGACGCCGGAAAGATCTGCGGGAACAAAGTCGCCACCACGCTAAAGAGGTACGCGACACCCGTGCCCATGGCAATCAGCGTGAACATGTTGGTGCTGCGATTTACCACCGACGCCCATCCGCGCTGGAAGAACGGCCAGCCACACCAGAGCACGGCGGGCGTGGCGAGGGTCAGTTCGAGCCACGGCAGCCCCCAATTCCACGGCGACGCCATGAACACATGCGGCCACAACATGCTGCCCATGGCAATCGCCAGCAGCGGCGCGGTCAGCGCCAGGCTGATCCAAAACCGCCGAGTCATGTCGCGCAGCTCGGGGTTGTCTTCTTCGACTGTCACCGTGCGCGGCTCAAGTGCCATGCCGCAAATCGGACAGCTCCCCGGCTCTGCTCGCACGATTTCTGGATGCATCGGGCAGGTGTACTCGCGCTTAGTCGCGGGGAGCGCTGGCGACTCGGGATCGAGTGCCATCCCACACTTGGGGCAGGGGCCGGGCCCGACCTGCCGCACCTCTGGGCACATCGGACAAACATAGGCCCGCGTGTCTTTTCCGGTCCCGCCCCTCAGTTGAACATTCGGAGCCGTGGCCGACTTGCTCGTTGTCGGCTTACCCATGGTCGGCATGATCGTTTTCGTAGCACCAGTTGGAGCACCGAGAGACACGAGTCCCGATGTCATCGTCATTGGCTTGGGCCGGGATGACAGAATCTTCTCCGGATTTGCCTGGAACTTCGCGAGGCAACCGGCGCAGCAGAAAAAATACTGTTTCCCGTTGTGCAGCGTTTTATAGCGGACCGTTGCGGGATTCACATCCATCCCGCAGACGGGGTCTTTCTGCCTGGTGGAGGATGATGCGGCGTTCGGGGTGTCCACAGGGTCAAGGTGGTCCATGGTTTCGCTGCCAAAAGTCTATATCGAATCCAGAGTCTCGATGACCGCCGACAGCTGCCGAGCTTCGCTCGGCTTGGACGGCCGAGGGCGGCCGTCCCTACACGAGCAGACCCGACGCTGCCTGCCAGATCGCGCTTGGCGGAATACAGACCTTATTAGATACTCATATTAGATACACCAGAGTAAACCTCGAACCTTATTCCTTGGGAGAAATGAAAATGACGTACCTCGAAGTCGCTTACCGCTATCAGACTCCGCCCGGAGAAGCTGAGTTGCGGGCCATTGACAGTGTCCGCGAGGTCTACGGTATCCAGCGCATCCAGTTCAACGAGAAAGAACGGACGGTGCGCGTGCTGTTTGACGCCTCGCGATTGAAGGGCGACGCGGTAGCCAAGTTGCTGCGCCAGGCCGGGATCGACGTGCAGGATCAGCTGGTTCTGGCCTGAGAGTTTCTGGCGGGAGGTGAGAAGGGATCAAGCAGCACTCCGCTCGGTTCGCTGCAAATCCTCAACTTCCAGGAGGACGCTCGGGGGAGGGCTGCCGGGAAACTGAGCGGAGCGCGTCTTAGCGACAAACAGGAGGATTGCAAAGGGGCATTCGGAAAGACCTCTGGCCGAAGTTTTTTCCCAAATACCCCGTTGCGCGCCACTTCGTCTGCCAACAGGAGGAGCATGTCGGGTGCCATCGCTAACACATTGCCAACATGCATTTGTAGAACGCTGGGGCGGGTAGGTTTTGCGCTGGGGGCGGAAACTTTTACGCAAATTTACAAATCTACTATTTCGGCTAGGCCGCCGATTTCCACAACCAGCGTGGGATTGGGCGCGAATCGGAAGGCGAATCCAACTCACCTCAGGGTTTTTTCGGCGAGCGTATCCGGCGGTCGGATTGGGCGAAACGATTCTGTTTCCGTTATAATTCAAAGACACAATTCTGCCATGATGCGCCCGTAGCTCAATTGGATAGAGTGCTTGGCTACGAACCAAGAGGTTGGGAGTTCGATTCTCTCCGGGCGCACCAGTTTTTCTTTCACACCTCGCGATTCAGATCCCTCGCTCCGCTCGGGATTTCGCCTGCGGGCTCCCGCTCCTCCACCCCTGCCATGCGAACACCGCGCGTGCCGGGGACCCCGGATTCGCTCACGCCCGCAAAACGGCTCAAGTTCGATTCTCTCGGGGCACACCATCCTAGCTACCGAACGGGTTTTCGATCCGTACGCCCGCGATCGTTTGTCCCGCATTCAGATCCTCGGAGAGAATCCGAGTCGCTCCACAGTTGACCGCGGACGCAACAATGAGGGCATCCCAAAATCCGATCCGGGATTCGTCCTCAATCCGAAACGCCGATGAATTTTCAGCCGGAGTGGTTTCGACGCACCAGATCGCGTAGCTGATCACCACCATGCGTGCGACATCCTTGGGAAGCGGAACCGCAATCTTGCGGGTCACATTGACATAGAATTCCTGCAGTACCTGCATGCTGAGAACGCCCGTTCGCTGGCTCCAAAGTTCGGCGAGGATGCTCTTGGCCACTCCATGCTTTGATTTCGCATCGGCGTCGTGAGCGTAAATCAAGATGTTCGTGTCGACAAAGGTCTTATCGCTCATGCAATTCGTCCCGACTGGCTCGAATCACACCGCCCATATGGAAGCTTTGATCGAGCAGCGCCATGGCCTGTCGTTGCGCACGCTCGTACGCTTCTTCCTCCCCCACAAGAATCTCAATTTGCTCGGCTAGGAGACCACTGATAGAGGTAGCACGGCGGGCGGCGAGAACTCTCACCTTCTGGAGCGTTTGCCGGGTTAGGCTTATTGTCACGTTTTGCCTGGTCATGTTCATAAGATCACGTATAATACGTGTAGCACGTATAGCACGTGTTGTCAAGACCCAAGGCTTATTTGATCTTAAATTCAATAGGTTGGCGTGACTGGCAAGAATACCGCCCACTGTCCTCTCGCCTCTGAAGAACGTCGCTGTAGTCTCAGTTGTTCCCCACCGCTGCCAGCACCGTACTCTTGACCTGCTTGAAGGCTTCCGACGCGGGATCAATCAGATCAAAATGGCCGGCATGCTGAATCTCGAGCAACCGGACCGATTCGCCGGCCTTCTTTTTTTGCATGACATACTCGCGGCTGAACTCCGGCGGCACCGTGTCATCTTCGCTGCCGTGGAGCAGCCACTGCCGGGCTTGCGGGATGCTGAGCTCCATCGGATCGGCTTCCCGGTAATGCTCCGGCACCGCGTCCGGCTTGCCGCCCAGAAACTCAGCAACGGCGTCATGGCTCAGATGCAACGCGAAGGCTTTCCTTAAATCGACGACTCCGGCCAGAGAAATTGCGTGACGGAGCGAGGGTTCGTGCGCCGCCAAACACAGGGCAAGCTGGCCGCCCGCCGAATGTCCCATCACCACCAACCGGTCCAGGTCCAGATGGAATCGGGAATGCTCTTGCTGAACAAAGCGGTAGGCCGACCGGATGTCCGCAAACGTTCCGGGCCATCCGCCACCGTCATTGCCGACCCGGCGATATTCGGTATTGAAGATCGCGACGCCCGCCGTTCGCAGCGCTTCGCACAGGTGTCCGGCGTGCGCGAGGTCATACTTCGCCCGCCAATAGCCACCGTGGATGTTCAACAGAACGGAGTGCGGCCCCTTCGTGCGCGGCAGACGCACTTCGAGAAACTGATTGGGGTCGGCGCCATACGCTACGCGCTCATCGGGTGGCGGCTGCGGCTGGCTGAGAATGTCTTCGGCGGACACAGATCGCTCCCAAGACAAACTAGCCCTCTTTAAGCTTCAGCTTGCTTTTGTTTTCTTCAATAAAAGCCTTAAGGTCAGGGACCGCGTTGAGTAGCTTTGTCCACTGTTCGTAGTAGAGCGTCACCGGAAAGCGGCCCAGTCCGTACACGCTGACGCCGCCCTTCTCACTCACGCGGAACTCCATGGCGCCGCTTCTCTTCTTCGTTTCCACCTGCTTTTCCAGATCGGCAAGGCGAGCTTTCAATTCTTCGTAACTTGGTTCGGTCATGTATGTGCCTCGACATTCTTTTTATCATAGATGGCAATCATCGGGTGGCGGGGGAGCTCCCGGGTAGTGAGCTGCCTTGCGTGAGTTGCGAGCTTCGAGCAAGCCGTTTTTTTTCGCGGCTCGCAGATCGCGGCTCGCAGCATCCTTACTCGGCACAGAATGGGTCCCCTATCGGCATTCGTCGAGAACACACTTGTCCGTACCTCAGAAGAATCGGCCCACCTGGAAGAAAAACTTGCGGTGCTGGTTATCTCCGAGGCTCCCCCCAAAGAACATGGGCCCGAACAGCGTCTGGAATAGAACTCCGACGGTTGCGTCCTGCGCGACCTTCGTGGTGCTGGACGGTTGGCCGTAAGCCTTGCCAGCCTCATACATCGGTATGCGGTTCTCCTCCAGCCACTTGATCACCCCGACGTGCGCCAACCCGAGCGCACGCCCGCCTTCAAGCACCAGGCCGATCCGGGGGCGCGGGTTGCCGGACGCCGCGGCCGCGGGCTTTACTTTTACTTCCACTTCTGGTTGGGAGACGCCCGCAGGATTGTCCTGCGCCCACACGCTCGACAAAAGCATCACGCAAAGAGCGAAGCTACAAAGTTTCATTGCACCTCCGAACGGGACAAAATCTAAGATGCCACGTCAGCTGGCAAAAAAATAGGACAGCGGTCAATTCCAGGAACTCCGCTAAGAACTCCCGGTGCTACTCCTTGCGACATCTTTCCTTTAGGTGAAAAACTATTCACAATGGTCATTGCGAACGGGTGCTTCCGTGTCATCTCTCGCTGCCGCAACCTGTTGCGGTCGCTCACTGAGCCGGGAATGGAAGCGCAAATGCTAAACTAACTGGGGCAACAAGTTCCTAAATGGAGAAGACAGAATGGCGAAAGTGAAGAAGGCGCTTCTTGAGAGCGTACCGATGCTGGTGCTACTGGGGCTGCTCGCTGGCGCCGTGGGAGGCTTGGGAATCGGCCTGATCCAGATGAGGGCCGCGTCGTCCTCAGCCACCACTGGCAAGTAAATTTTAATTCCCAGCAGGAACCGACCAAGGTCTGGAGCGGGAGACGGGGATCGAACCCGTGACATCCAGCTTGGGAAGCTGGCGTTCTACCGCTGAACTACTCCCGCTCTGCTAGCAGAGTATATCGCAGAATCGTTCTATCGCTACTCCAACCTGCTCCAACAAAGGGCGCGCGGTCACCGGAAGGACAGGAGGGAAAGAGGAGCCACTATGGCCTGTGCAAGATTGAGCAAAGGAAGAATTTCGGACGCCAGGTTCTGCTGCTTTCGAGTATGAACCGCGATGAAGTTAAGCAGGCGCAGAAGCCTTGAGGCATTGAGACAATCCCTGAGCAAACCGCCGCTTCGAAGCTGACCAAGTCTACCGTCGCTCACCCATCTTCAAACTAAGTTTCCCCGCCTTCTCTCGCCGCGGCATTCCCGGGCTGGAGTTTCATCTCGATTTCGTACTCTCTACAGAACGCAATCCATAAACTTCACGAGTCGATCTCTCCAACTGCAACCCAAATTAATTGGAAGCTTTCGCACCATCGGTTACTCGCCTTCGGGTAGTTTCCGTGCCAACCTGATTTCCGCTGCAGTCACTTTAGTCTCGGTGCTGCCGTTGCGAAGTGTAGGCTCGTTCCAGTGCGGTAGAGGATCACGTTCTGCGAGGCGCAACAGGACTTGCCCCCGGTATTCTCATCGAACAGCGTGTGTATGAAGTGGTAGGTTCGATCGACGACATCGATCATGAGGCGCTTCATTTCGTCGTTCAGACGCGACACTTTGGGCCACGGAATGACACCGTAAGGACTGCTAACGGTGACATCCGCGTAGTCCCCAGAAGCCGAAGACGGAGATGTACCGGCGTGGAGATCCTCCCAGCATCGAATTGCGAAAGCACTGCAGAACCATGCCACTCTGCCGCTCGGAAAGTGTGAAAGGCAGTCCCGCCAGAAGCTCGTGTTCGAGCGTCAGCCACAATGCAGTGGTGTGCATCTCGTTCTCTGGCAATTCGAGCTTTCCGGAGCCTACGTTCTCATTCGTGAAGAATTTGATTTTCTTGAAAGCGACGACCTACGAATCGCCCTGCTGCTACGCCTGGCGCAAGGCCAGTGGCCTCCCTCGAATGAGATCGAAACGCGCCTGGAGTGGTTTCGGGCGCGCCTCGAACAGGCGGGGCAAACGCCTAGAACGAGACAGCGCTACCTTCAGGTCGCACGCCGCTTTCTTTTCTTCCTTGGCGATAGGTCCGTACCACCGGAGGTTGCGGCACCAGCTGACGTATCGGCATTCATTGATCGCGAACTGGTTCTTTACCGGCGTGAGCAAGATCGGCTTCCGGGGAGCATCGTGGACTGGCGATGTGGACTGACGTCCGGCGTTCACTGTTTGCTGCGACTTGTGCAAGGAGAATGGCCACCGGCACGTCCGGTGCGGCCCTGGCTGGAACGGCTGAAGGAACATCTGGAGCATGCTTTCTCGTGTCCAAAGAGGCGTGGGGTGTATCTTCGTCGCTGCATTGAGTTCGTAAGACATTTGGAGACGCAGGGCGCCCCTCTGGAGAAAGTGCAAGCTGCCCACGTGACCAGCTTCGCTCAAACGAAGCTGGCGGCCTATCAGAAGCGGCACGGCAGATTTCCGCGGTACATGCGGAGCTGGAAAGCCACAGTTGTATCTCCGGTCAACCGCCTATTGCGGTTGGTCCACGGTTATTGGCCCGCAGACAGCCGACCCGATCCCTCGCTGGAGCGCTTTCGGCAACACCTCGCCGAACAGCGGTTCAGCGCTTCCGTGATCCCCAGCATGATGTCGACCGTCCGGGTGTTCCTGCGCTTCTTACGAAGCCGATCAATTGCGGTAGAAGGGGTAACGCCCGAGCACGTCACGTCCTACGTGGAATTGCGGCTTGCCGAGTGCCGGCACAAGCACGAACGGCATCCTCGAAACGTCGCTCTATGGCATTACCACCACGCGAGTCCGATCCGACGCTACCTGCGGCTGGTACGTGGGCAGTGGCCGCCCGAAATACTTGCCCGAGATGAAACCGAAGCATTCCGTCGTCAGGTATGCACGAGCTACGGGCGCTGGTTGACGGAACTGCACGGATTCTCCGTGGAGACGCTGCGGAAGAATGGGCACGCCGCGAAAGTGTTTCTCGAGTGGCTGAGAGACGGTGCGAGCCCGAATACGATGCGTCGCCTGGCTGTATCCGACATCGATGCCTTCCTTGTCTGGCGGAACCAGGGGTTGAGGCGAGTTGACCAAGCATGGAGTGGCTAACTGTCTGCGCAGCTTCCTGCGCTTCCTCTATGCGGAGGGATTGATTGAACGAGATCTCGCAGTCGCCGTGAGCGGCCCGATCCTCTATCGGCATGAAGACATTCCGTTGGTATTCACCGATGAACAGGTCAAGAGATTACAAGACGTCACTCGTCACGATCAGACACCAATTGGATTGCGCGACCACGCCATGCTGTTACTCGTGGCCAAGTACGGACTTCGCGCCGGCGAGGTCGTACGCATGAAGCTCGAAGACATCAACTGGCGCCGGGAACTGCTGCAGCGCGCAAGCGAGCGGTTTCGGGCCTTCGGTGCGCACCTCGTGAAGGCCCGGGAAATCCCTTATGAAAATAGCTGACTCGCTCCCCGATCTGCTGCACTCCTACTTCCATAACTGGATGGCCGGCCAGCGGAACGCCTCACGCCACACCATCCTTTCTTATCGTGATACTTGGCGGCTGTTTCTGCGCTTCGTGGCTGAGCGTCGCCACCGGGACGTCGCGCGGCTCGCCTTGGCTGATCTGTACGACAAAGAAGTGCTGGCCTTTCTCGATGATCTGGAAAAGGTCCGTGGGAAGACCATCGCCACCAGAAACTGTAGGCTGGCTGCTCTCCACAGCTTCTTCGCTTTCGTTGCGGATCGAGACCCGCTTGCCGCCCAGCAGTGCGCGGCTATTCTTCGCATTCCGAACAAGCGTGCTCCGAAACGAACCGCCGTCTACCTGGAGTCCGATGAACTGTTGGCAGTGATGGATCAGCCGGATCGGAAGAGCAAGCTGGGCGAGCGCGACCACGTCTTACGCGCTCTCCTCTATAACACCGGGGCGCGCATCTCGGAAGCTCTCCAGCTTCACCCGCGCGACATTCGTTTGCATCCTCCGGCGCAGGGGCGTGTGTATGGCAAAGGACGTAAGCAGCGCATCTGCCCTTTGTGGCCAGAAACAGCGGAACTTCTGGACACATTCTTGAAGCGACACCCAACCGGCCCCGATGAGGCGGTGTTCCGTAACCGTTACGGCAATCCGCTCGGGGCTTCCGATGTGCGATTCCGCCTAAAGCGATACGTCCAAGCCGCCACAGAAAAAGCTCCCCGTCTGGCTGACAAGCGCGTCTCGCCCCACACGCTGAGGCACACGGCTGCAGTTCACCTCATTGCTTCGGGTGTCGACGCCGCCATCGTTCAGAACTGGATGGGGCATGTCAGCCTGGACACGACCAACATCTACGCCCAGGCCGACCTGGAGACAAAACGAAAGGCGATCGAGAAAGCCGATGGCGCACTACGGCCCCATGCCGCTCCGCGCTGGAAGAGGAACGCCGACGTACTGGACTGGCTGGATTCGTTGTGAAAAACACGCGGCGGCTCGCCCCGCAGACCAGTTTTCTAATTCATGTTTAGTGCGGCGAGACGTCACCTTGCTGGGCGTCTGCAAAAGCATTGACGTCCGATTCTCGTGATCGGAGAAAATCAATGAAACTCACTCCCTTGTATTTGCATGATTCACAGATGCTGAGCAGCACGAGGTACTCGCGCATACCTTTGGCTGAACTTTTCCCGCCGATAACATTGCGAAGCCTCACAAACGACTTGATGGCGTGCTCGGCGTTATTGTTGTTCCATGGAACGCCGTCATAGTCCAGAAACGTAAACAGCCTGTGCCTATTCTTCTCGAACCGCTTCCTGTAACCAGCTGCTACTTCCGTCTGGTAGTTTCGCTTGGAGAGTGCGTCGTAAAACCGGTCCACCGAGCGCCGGTGTTTTCGCAGATGGTGCGCCTTCAGACCGAAGCGATCCACGGAATCGATCATCGGTTTAACCAAGTCGCTGAATGCCTGCGCCAGGGTCCTGATCTCTTCGTTGTATGGCTGCTTACAGAGATCGTCGTTCATATCTCTAATGAGATGGATCAAGCACTTCTGCTGAGAACACTCGATTGAGTCATACCCGGCATAGAAGTCGGAGACGAGTACGCCACGGAAACTCCGCAGCACATCTTGGACCGTGCTGGCCTCGCGTGTTTCGCTGTATACGAATGCCACGTCCTCCAAGTTGGTGAACACCCACACGTACCCATCCTTCCCGTCGATTGCGACCTTGGTCTCGTCCGCATGCACCAGCTTGCCAGCGGCGACGCGATCAAGGATCGCCCTGTAGGTTGGCTCATATTGGCTTGCCTCCGCGGCTTTCAAGCGGCTAATCGAGCCTCGCGAGAGAGAAAGGCCGAAAAGTTGCCAAAGGCCTTTTGGCCGCGGCGTTCTGCGGAATCTGCACCTCGATGATCTGCGGTCCACTGCCCTGCACAATTCCCTCTTCCCGCATGGTGATTGGATTGATCGCTGAATAGGGCGTGCTCAACACCGAGAACGGAACTCCGCTATGCCAAAACGCCGTTCCAGAAATCTGCCACCCATTCAGCGCGTACCCCAGAGAATGACTGCGCACTTTGACCGGCAACTGATACACATACTGCGCATTGAGATTGTGCCGGATGTCGTAGTCGCAGGGACCATAATCGCGGGCCAGGTCTCCCGGCAGAGGCGAAAGAATCCCTCCCGCGGAAAACGGAAGGAATCCTCCGTTCGAGACTGTATCCATGCAACGGCTCCAGGTGTAGTTGACCTGTCCTTGCAGACCATGGCTGAGGCGCTGCATCGCGGTCAGTTGAAGGCCGTTATAGTGGCTGTTCGCGCCGGTGGAGAACTGCGTCACCGCGCCGAATCGTGGATCGGTAGGCTGCGTGTAGCGGAACGGCGCAAAACAGCCCTGGCACACCGTTTGGAAGCCGTTGACTTGGGTTGAATACGGCTGGTTCACCGCGCGCGTGCCGACGTACTGCGCGTGCAGGCTGGCGGTCGTTCCGAATTGATGTTCAATGCCCAGACTCCACTCCATGAAGTACGGCGCGCGCAGCTTGCCATCGGGGATGGCTGTGATCGCAGGTGGTGGAAGAAAAGACTGGCCCTGGGGAAATCCCAAAGCAAAAGTCTGATTCGCGGCAACGATTGCGCCGACTGCGCTGTTGGGTGCTCCCGGCGCGATAGCTGTGCCGCCCACGCTGCCAAGCTGTCCTCCCTGAAACGTCTTGTCGTAGGGAGGATTCGTGCCGATCAGGTCGGCCACCGTGCCCGGCAAGATATCGCTAAAAATTCCGAAGCCGGTGCGAAGCACTGATTTCGGCTCGAACTGCCACGCAATTGCAGTTCTCGGTTGCAAAATAGCCAGCGGCGTGGACGAGAACAGATTGCCGAGATGAGTTTGAATAACGTCGTTCAGCGGTTGATTGGCATCATGCGAAATGGAACTGAACGAGCCGCGAAGACGAGCGACTTGATCGTGAGGATTCAGTGGATTGGAGTTGAAGGTGTCGCGCAGACCGAACGTCCAGGTCAATGCGCGAGTCACTTTCCAAGTGTCTTGCGCGTAGACATCGAGATTTAGAAAGTTGAAGGGCTCGTTTAAGTTCGAGGGGAATGTCTCCGACGCGGTGTTCGCTACTCCGTCGATAAATTGCTGCAAGTTCGCGTAGGTCACGGTGGGAACTGTACCTTCTCCGAAGTCATAGTCGTTCAGGCGGAAGATACGGGTATTCGTTCCAAACCGCAGCTCGTGAGCCCCACGGCTCCAGGCAAGATTGTCGTTGATGAAAAACCGCGATGCGCGCCTGCCTTGAACCCAGGTGTTGTCCAGCCCTCCGATGGGCGTGAACGGGTTCGCGCCGCTTCCCTGCAATACAATCGGAAAAGCCGAGAGCGTTTTCTGAAGGTTGCTGGGCCCAAACAGGCTCTCGTACCAGGAAAACGCCGGATTGAAGTAGTTCACCAGGTTCTGCGAGAAGACGTGAGTGTGTCCAGCGGCGAACGAATAAAGAGGCTGCGGTGAAACCGCATTGAACACCAGGTTGATGGGGTCCGTGTACGCGGCTTGCAGCCCGGTGTCTGACTGAAAACGAAACCACGTCGTATCTTTCTCGTTGACGTTGTAGTCGAGGCGGACGGTCTGTGCCTGCTCGTGGTCGTCGCTGGAATGCGAGACGCTCTGCCGGTTGGCGCAACCATCCCCGGCGGCTCCAAGCGGGCATCCAAGTATCGCCGTCGGTGTGCCGCTGGCATTTCCATAGAGGTTGAACATCTGTTGATAGAACAAACAATTCTCATTCGGATCGCTGGACCCGCAACCGTTTGTTTGCCCCCCAGAAAGTTGCTGCAAGACGTATTGTTGGAACGCCGGGCTGGGAACGATCGTCGGCGTGACGATGGGCAGTGCGATCCGCACCCATTCACTGTCGAAGAAAAAGAAGAGCTTGTCGTGCATAATCGACCCGCCCACACTACCCCCCAAATGATTCACCGTCGATCTGGGCTTGTGATTCCCCGGCGTCGCATTGGTAAAGTAGTCTGCTGCATTCAGCAGTGAACCATTCCACAGTTCATAGAGATTCCCGTGAAACTGATTCGTCCCGGATTTGGTGCCGTAGTTAACTTGGGATGCTCCGTATCGCCCTTGATCCACGGAATAGGAAAGGGTGTTGACGGTCACTTCGGAGATCGAATTCAGTCCAAGAACGAGGTTGGTGGAGAGGCCGCTGTTGAGATTGGTGAGGGGGTCGTTCGTTTCCAGCCCATCAATGATGTACCCGTTGGAGAGGGCGGGCAGTCCGTTAAACTCCACGTTGCCATACCCGTTGCTGCCACCGACGAAGTCGTTGCCGCTGCCCGCCGTGTTGATGAGGGCTCCAGGGGCAAACTGCAGCGGGTAGGTTAGGTCACCGCCCGGATTCGGCAGATCCTCCAGTGCCGGCGCATTCAGGGTCGTGGAGGTGTTTGCATTTTCCGGATTGATGAGTGGAGCCTCGCTGTTTACCTCAACCACCTCATTGGATCGGACTACCTTAAGCGTGAAATCTACGGTTTGCTTCTGGCCCAGGCCCGCAATGACGTTGTCATTTTGCCGCGGAGCGAAACCGCGCGCCTCCACTCTGACCGAGTAGGTACCCGGTTTCAACTGGGGAAAGTTGAACCGGCCCGCGTCATCGGTCCGGGCAGTGCGCTTTAGACCGGTCTCTTGATTCGCGATCGTCACGGTGGCGCCCGCCACAACCGCGTCAGTTGCGTCCCTTACTTCGCCAACGATAGCACTGGTGGTTTCGCCTTGTCCCAGTGCTTTCGCCGGAAGAAGGCAGGCCACGGCCAACATAAGAAAAGCGAAGCAAGCTGCCCGCGTCATGATTTCCCCACCCATTTGCCCTAAAGCGGCAATCTTCCACTAGTTCGATCTATTAACCGGCGATTATTCTGTTTAGTTAACCACAGTTAACACAAACAAGCAAGCAAGCAAGGAAGGACCGGGCAACCTCGGCGATTGTGTTCGAGTGATGGGCTAACCTGAAGTTACGTTTTAACGCCGACTCCGACAACGTTGTCCAGAAGTCGGCTTCGAGGAGATGTGCCTCGATGCCTCGATAGTCCTCACCCCGCTGATCGACATCTCCCTGAAGCCCGTTTCTGGACCGCGAGGGGCATCGCTGCCATCAAGCGCACTGCTTGAAAGGTCTCCAGCCGGCATCCATGAAGTCAAAATCGCTAGCACCTGAGCGCTATCGGGTCAGATGGAACGCTTTGACCCAGGGCACTAGGTTGGGCAGGAGATCACCGGCAGGGTGCACGATAACAAGCACAGCGAAATTCTTCGTTCGCATCCACAAAACGCCCATGAAGAGCCCGGCCAGCGAGGTCATCACGATCGAGTACCCGACGGCCATCAATAGCGAAGGATGTGAGCCAAGAGCTTCCCCCGTAGCCGCCGTGCGCAAGTAGAGACCAGGCGCATGTGCCAAGCCGAAGAGCACCGCTGCCACGACCAGACCACCCCAGGGCGACCGCAACACCGCCGCAAGTCGCTCCTGCAGCAGCACGCGGAAGAAAAATTCCTCGACCACTCCAACTTCAACTATCAACCAGGCAAAGCTGAGGGGCGTAGCGACAGCAAGGACCCACACCGGCAGATGCGCTCCCCGAATGTCGTGCAGGCCCCGCCCTAGGGTTGATTGCATGAGGAGAGCAGCCCACGACATCCACAGCGCTGGACGGAGTTCGCGCCCCTTCAGCGAAATCGGCACGAGCTCAGCGATCCTGTAGTGGCCCAACGCCAGCATGATCGCTGCGGGAAAGCCGACAGCTGTCGCGAGCTTCACGCCCAGCAGCACGATCAAGTGCAACGGCTCGGTCCTAATGTGCGCTACGCGACCTAATACCGATACCAGCACCCACGCGATCACCACCAGCAGATACATCACCAGAACCGCGGTTTCGACTCCGGGCCGGCGTACAACACAGGGCAGTGCTGACACTCGACGTGTGGCCAACATGGCGAGCGCAGGGAAGATCACCCCGAGAACCACCAGTGCGGCCAGCGCCTCGATGGCCTCGAACCCCTCAAAGAAACGCAGCGATATGAAGGCCAACGCCCAAAGTGCAAAGTAGGCGCCCACGTATGTTCCAGGACGGATGGATGAAGCGGAACTCTGCACACCCTCATATACGCATACCGCTGCAAGCAGGTTCCATTGGGACCGCAAGCCATTCATTCAAAGCGGAGGTGGTCGAACCATCTGGGTCATCTGACGGGCAACCCGTATAGGTGCTGCAGGTCGCCAGAAGTCTTAGTGCAAGTCGGGTTCGAGGAGATGTTCCCATTTGATCTCCCCGAAGCCCTCGATAAGGGCGAAGGCTTTGTCAAGGACAGAATCGTCCTGTCCGGTGTTGGTGACACCGCGTTTCGCCAGAGTTTGGTTGAGGACCAAGATCTCCAGGCATCACGCTGA
>OBLU010000461.1_pt1 | contig 38529 bp, 38 predicted proteins | sample 1518681 | NCBI WGS metagenome assembly OBLU01 (sample SAMEA3539304, study PRJEB22396) | soil metagenome | biome: tundra; feature: field; material: soil | place: USA | collected 2010-05 | depth 0.15 m
TCAAGTCGGTGGATGAATGGCCGCGGTAGATGACCTTGCCGCCATCGAGCGAGTCAGTAAGTATCTGAAGAATCGTTCCGGAAACAGGGTTTCCCTCGTATATCTCCCAAAATAAAGGCGGGCCGCCGCGATACTCAAGATTGTCATCGTGGTGGAACGACCAGACCCCGTAACGGGCGGCGTTTAGAATTCCGCCTCGAATGATCCGGAAGCCGAAGCGGAAGAGGACATCGAGATCTTGGCGGCGTATTTCGGCTAACTCGTCTTCAGGTATCCGGTCGGTAAAGCCCTTGCGAATTGGACGAACGGTAATGGAGGGAACCCCGTTGAGCAGAGACGAAATATCCGCTGGTGCCTTGGCGTCATGATGCGCTTTGTTCCGCCGGTGGTCCCACTCCTCGTAAAGGTGAAAGAGCGTCGACCGCCAGTGGTTGCGAAGCCTCTTCTTGAGCGATGGCCGCTTTTGAACGGGAAGCGTATTCAGTATGACAAGTTCTACGCGCGCAAATCCGCAGGCCTGGATGTCTTCGACGATCTTGGCTACCCACGCGATGGAAGTGTACGAATCCAGCATCACACCGACACGCAGCATAAGTCCCCGGTTATTGAATCATGTGAGAAACTCATCTTTAGGCTAAATGGAAACGGATGGCTACTGAAAGTCCCATCGAAGCGGAATCAGGCTGCAAAAGCATGCGCCGCAAGGATTGACGATTGGCCGTTACGCTGCCAAAATGCTAATTTGTGAGGCTGAAAGGCCTCCATATCGTCCGGCGAGTCCTCTGGCCTTCTAACCCCATCGTAACTTCCGGTCGACCCTGGAACGGAAACTCCAGTGCCACGCCGCCCGTCGGACCTTGCAGACCGCCTGCAGAACTCAGCGTACCACCGGCTGCCATGGAGCCCTCATTGCTTTCTAACCAAGTCCGAGCAGCGCGGTCTTTGCGTCCTTTCCAGCCGGCGAATCGGGCGCCAGCGACACAGCCTTCTTCAAGTGAACCTCCGCGCTGCTCTTATCCGAAAGTTTGCTGTATACCATTCCCAGGTGATACTGCATCGCCGCATTGTTGGGACTGGTCTTTACCGCGTCCTCCAGTAGATCACGAGCAAATGAGTAGGTTCCCTTATAGTAGTAGGCCCATGCAAGTGTGTCCGCGGTGGCGGGCGAGTTCGGCATAGCACGCCGTGCCGTTTGTGCCAACGTCAAGGCTAAATCCACGTTTTCGCCGTTCTCCAACATCCGATAGGCCAGATTGTTCGCTGCGATAGGCTGCTGCGGCTGGATTTGTAGAGACTTCTTGTAGTAGGCCTCGGCCTTGCCCGGATCTCCTCGCGCCTCCTCGAGGGTGCCAAGAATCGCATAGGGTCCGGCGTCGTTCGGATGCGCATTCGACCACTGTTCCCAGACGCTAACAGCATTGGCCGTCTGCCCGCGCTGAACCTGAATCTGCGCGAACAGGATGACCGCCTCGCCATCACCGGAATTCAGCAAGATGGCCTTCTGGGCCGTGGCGGCCGCTTGGTCAAGATTCTTGTTTTGGATCTGCAATTGAGCCAGCAAATCATAGAAGCCGCTGTTCTTCGGACTCTTGTCTATTTGCGCGTTCAAGAGAGCCATGGCCTTGGCCGGCTGTTTCTGGTAGAGATCGAAACTGACCAGAAGGCGTACGGCTTCGACGGAATTGGGATCGTACTGCAGGGCCTGCTCCAGCAGCGCAACTCCCTCAGGAAAACGCTTCTGCCTTAACCTGAGTTTGCCCAGCTCTAAATAGGCCTGTGGGCTTTGCGGGGCAACGCTCATTGCGGTCTTCAGGTCGGCTTCAGCCGTGTCTGCCGAATTGCGACTCATCTCCACCACGGCCCGCCACATATACCCGCCCGGAAAGCGAGGCGCCGCGGCGATTGTCTTGTTCGCCACATCGGATAGCAAGTCCATGTCGCCGCGCAGAACCGCGATCCGCGCCAGTTCCTCCTGTGCGTCCAACCGGGATGGATTCAGATCCGCCGCCTGACGAAGGCTCTTTTCGGCCAGATCGTTGTCGCCTTTGGCCAGCGCGGCCCTGCCCAGCCAGTACTGCAGGAAGGCGTCCTTCGGGAAATTCTTGGTTGCATCCAGTAGGGCATTTACGGCGTCACTCGCCTTGCCATTATTCAGCAGCACGATTCCGTTCAACCCCGCGACTTCTGGATCCTTGGCGTTCTTCTTCATCAACTCGGCAACCACCTTCTGCGCGGTCCCGTAGTCTTTAACCTCAAGAAGGACGCGAATGTAACCTTTCTGCACAGATACACTCTTGGGATACTTCGCAGCAAGGCTCGAGAACTCCGCCTTAGCCTTCTCCAACTGCCCGGAACCTGCGTAGTAGTCTGCAAGCACTCGTGCTCCCTGCGGATTGTCGGCAAGATCGTTTGACGCCTGACGGAGCACTTGCTCGGCCCTGGACTGATCGCCCTCCTTGAGAATAATGCGGGCCAGACTTTCACGGGCAGAAAGGCTCTTCGGATCCGTAGCGACGGCATCCCAACTCGCGTGCTCGGCCTCTGGCCAGCGGCTGTTCTTGGAATAGAAGCCAGCAAGTAGCAGCTTGGCGTTCAACGATTTTGGATCGAGTGTGACAGACTTCTTCAGCTCATCTTCCACAGAAGAAGCCTTCGTTGGATCATTCGATTGCAGAAGCGCGAGATCGTCGTGGAACGCTGCCCGGTTCGGGTCGAGTTCCAGGGCGCGATGGATCTCGTTCACGGCCTGATCCTTCTGCCCTCGCTTGGCCGCTATGGCGCCCAGCATGGCGTGAACGTCGGGGTTAGTCGGTTGTGCCGCCATCACGGTATCGGCCTGCTCTTGCGCGTCGTCGATTTTGCCACCGGCAAGTAACAGGTTGCCAAGGTCGATCCGAGCCTTGTAGTTCGTCGGCTGTAGGGCGACGGTGTGCGCCAATTCACCATATGCTGCGCTAAATTGGCCTAAATGCATGTATGTCTGAGCCAACTCATAATGAGCATCGGGATAGTTCTTGTCGATCTTCAGAGCGTTCAAGTATTGGATTGCGGCTTCACTGTACTTGCCCTCGGCGCTATACCGCTTTCCGCTCTCCAGATATTTCTGCTTCCGTACATTTGGATCGCCGTGACACCCGGTCAGCAGAGCGACCGCGACAAAGAGCATGACTACCCAAAAAGATCCTCGCCGATTCATCATTCTCCACCTGCCATCGAAACTCAATTGAACTGCCTTGAACGGATCGTTCACTGTTTTCCATCCTTACTGGCTGCCTTTCGTACGACTACAGCCTGGAATCCTTTGCAAAATTGCGTTGTCTTTCCCAACTCCAACAAATCCGCCTAGTCGGGGATAAAACGCGGGAGCATGGGCACAAGCTGCGCAGTAAATGCCTCGGCTCGAGCCCTTGCCGCCGCCGTGTCTTCTCTGGGATCGATCGGCGTAATCACCCGAACTAACGCGCCATCGGTACGATTCAGTCGCATTGCGTCCGTCACCATATAGATCTTAGCCATGTATTCGTTGGCGACGCTACGACCGTGCGCCTGATACCAATAAATAACGAACTGCCTCATCTCCCCGTTGGCAATGATGTATTCCCCCACCGGGTGCGACTTGCCATTCGCATCGTTCAGATCGACGTACTGCGACGACTCAAAAACCCAACCGGCGCCTGGTAGGCAGTTCTTCGGGGAATGAATGGTTACGCCTGTCCTCTGTGTGGGGAAATACCCGATAAATAGGCCGATCTGCTGCGACCGTCCTTCCTGGGTGTAAATACGCGACAGGAAGTCTCCGGCCCCAAGAACATCGAGCGTCGCCTGGTCGATCTGCATATCGCTTCCGGCCCATCCCGCAATTGTGCGCGGAACCTGTGACAGGGGCTCGCTCACCGGAATCAGATCGGCATTGCCGTGGGCGTATAGCAATAGCGCCGTTCCAGCCAGGAGCAGAACGACCGTCCAGAAACGAGGGGTTTTCATACCTTCCTCCCTTTGGCTGGGAACAAACGCATTATGCGATGGACGATGTAAAGGCACCCCAAAGACATTAGAAACATCACCCAGCCGGAAAACTCGTGAAAAAACCCTTGGGCCTTATCTGGATCCCAATACTGGACGCACAACCCTGTACCAAAAATACGAACAGCGTTGGCCGCAATCGCAATCGGAATGCTGGCCAGAGCGAGCAAGGCGCGCCGCAGGAAGGATTTCTCCAGGAAGTAGCCATAAAAGATCGAAAGCGTGAATAGACTCATTAGGGAACGGATGCCACTACAGGCCTCCGCCACCTCCAGCTTCATGGCGGGGAGCTCGATGACGTTGCCCTCCCGCAGAACCGGCACGCCAAATAGAGGCAGCAGCGCGCTGGCAAGCTTCGAGGCCAGGATCTGGAGCGGACCGGTTATCTCGTTGAAAATGATAGAGGGAATCGGGATCGCCAGGAGCAGGACCAGCAAAACGAAACGAAGCTCCTTGAGGAGTTGCCACCCGCCAAAGCAAAGCACTAGTCCTGCCAGCAGGATCACCAGCGAGACTCGAGAGAGGAACAGCTCTGCTCCGTAGACCCCCAGGACCAGTACAACCAGCCCCAGGGCAACGAAAACAATTCCGCTCCAGGTGGGAGCAATTCTCGTATCGAGAAGGGTTTTTCTCTTCACCCATACCAGGTACGCAGCAAAAATGGGCACCAGGAAGCCGTGAGAAAAATCGGGTATCTGCCACCAGTCGATCACTAGTTTCGCCAGCACGCGGTAGTAAACCGCCGCCATCAGAACGCCGATGAGCGCCCAACCCCATGCAAAATGAATGTTTTGCAAGGACCAAGGGCTCTTGGCAATCGCTGGTGTCTGTATGTCTTGGGTCATATTCTCCGTAATGAAACTTGCTGGCATTGCAATCCGTTACACTCTCCTTAGCAATCGGAATGCCGAAAGTGGAACGGCTTGATCGAAGGGGATTCCTCATGAATCACCCCGTTTCGGAAACCAGCCATTCAAGGCAAGTGGAAAACAGTTTCCACTTACCTGGGAAAGCAATGTCACAAATCTTTCCACTGGAGAGGAAACACTTTGCCTTCCGTTCGGCATCCACTCCTTTCCGAAAGTGTGCCCAAGAGCAGATATACCGCGTGGAAACCCCATTCCCAGTCCTGTCCTCTGGTTTGGAACCCGCATTGCTAGAGCAGGGGTGAACCTAGGACTTCTCATGGTAGGCAATGCAACGATGGCAGACAGTGCAACGATCCAAAGTGTAAAGCAACGGACGAAGCCGTTTGCACCTATTGAGGCGCAAATAAAACGTGCGATCGGCCGCATCGCCGAAAGCGATTGCCCTGTCCTGATCGTGGGCGAGCATGGCGCTGGAAAGCGTTCCATCGCCGCGCAAATCCACGTGCAGTCTCATAGATCCCGCAGCATCTATACGGAGATTCACTGCGGTGATGCAGATGCGCAAGGCATTTTATCGGCTTTTTCCTCCAAAGGGACTGTCTATCTGGAGGAAATCGGGGATCTGAGCCTTGCCCTTCAGGAGCTGATCATCAATACCTATTTTCACTCCGAGCAGCCGCAAAGCAGTCGCCTCCTTTGTGGTACGAGCCGCGAACTTTTGGAGGAGGTCAAAATCTGGCGAATGAGAGAAGATTTCTATTATCTGGTCTCAGCCATTACGCTCCGGATTTCACCCCTGCGCTGCAGGAAGTCCGAAATCCTCTCCATAGCCGATGACCTTTTGACACAGTACGCCAAGCAGTTTGACCGTCCCAAGCCGGTCCTACGAGAGGAGATCGTTGGATTCCTGATGGAACACACCTGGCCTGAGAATCTGTCTGAACTTCAGACCGCGATCAAGACGTTTGTCGCGATCGGTGACCAGTCGATCTCCCTCGCCGCACTCAAGGCAGCGGCCCCGACTGTGAAGTCGAATGGGCATCGCAGGCCTCTGTCGCTAAAGGAAGCCACAAGAACCGCGTCGATCCAGATCGAGCGGCAGCTGATCTCCGAGGTTCTCGTTGCGACCGGCGGCAATCGCAAGCGCGCCGCGAACGAACTAAGGATCAGCTACAAGGCCCTGCTCTACAAGCTCAAGCAGATCGAAACGGGAAACCAATCTTCATACGGCAAAAACGGAGTCGCACTATGAAAACGGGAAATCTCCTTATCGTGGCATTCATGGTGCCGGCGCTTTTCTGCCATGCTCAGGACATCAAGCCGGCAAATCAGGCAGCCGGCCAGCCGGCCACGCAACCCGCAGCCAGCGCGGCTGCGGTCGACAGCTATATCATCGGCGCATCCGACGTACTTACCATCACAGTATGGAAGGAGCCGACTCTCTCGGGCAGCCTTCTCGTCCGGCCTGACAGCATGGTCTCGGTGCCGCTTCTCGGCGATGTTCAGGCCGCTGGCATGACCCCACTGCAATTGGCAGATCAAATCGCTACAAAGCTCAAGAAATACATCCAGGATCCGAACGTCTCCGTCGTACTCACCCAGATCAACAGCAAAAAGATCTACATGCTCGGCGAGGTCGCGAAGAGGGGACCGGTCGAGATGACACCCGGCATGACCTTGCTCGAGGCCATTTCCAGTGCTGGGGGACTCACGGACTACGCCAACGCGAAGAAGATCTATATCTTGCGCGACGAAGCCGGAAAACACCAGAAGATTCTGGTGCATTACAAAGAAGCGTTGAAGGGTAACAGCGAGCTAAATCTCGCTCTCAAGTCCGGCGACACGATTGTTGTCCCGTAAGGCGGCCCAAATGAAAACGACTTTCAAGCTCGTGGCGATCCTCCTTACCGCATGTGCTTGGGCACATGCGCAGGTTGTGCCCGAAGCGACGGGCCCGGCCCGGCTGCCGGTCAGCGGCAACCTGCACTATTCTCTTCGCTATTCGCAGACCGCAAGTTTTTACGGCGCCAGCCAGGGCAACCAGCTGAGTAGCATCGCTTCCGCGGATGTGGATTATGTGCATCCCAACACACGACTTCCGTTCAAGCTGGACTATGGCGGCGGCTACATGTGGGCCTTAGCTGGCCCATCCTACGGAGAGGGAGTCTTTCAGCATCTCTTGATCTCCCAGGGCCTTATTGGGCGCAAGTGGAACGTCACCGTCAGCGACAACGTAAGCTATACGCCGCAGGCCCCGACCACGGGCTTCTCGGGAATCCCAGGCACAGGGGAACCGATCGGCGGGTCTGGCTCGAACCCTCCCACCAGCCAGTCGATCCTGACGTTGAATACGCGCAGCGTCAGTAACATTGCGAGTGGGGAATTCGGATATAACCTCAACTACGCGACGACCCTCAGCTTAGGTGCAAACTCGGTACTACTGCGGTACCCCGACGGAAACGGCCTGGATACGGACGGACTCCAAGCGAACACAGGACTCACACGGCGCCTCGATGCGCGGAATTCAATTTCGGGTCGGTACATGTTTTCTCACTTCAGTTACGGCAGTTCCACTTTCACTGACGGTTCCCCTGGTACTTTTGACACCAACTCCGCGCTTTTCAGCTATCAACGCACGTGGGGCCGGCAGCTCAAAACCAATGTCTCGGTAGGACCGCAGTGGACCGACGGTTCAAACAGCGCGATCGTGCCTCCCTCCACAAATATCACAGTGAGCGCAGGAGTCAATTGGATGCTCCGGTCTGAATCAGCCAGCCTGAACTACAACCGTGGAATCAATGGCGGCGTGGGATACCTGCCAGCCGGAACGGTCGATTCCGTCAACGGAGACTTCTCGCGGGAATTCGGAAGGGACCTGACCATCGGACTCACGGGCGCGTACGAGCGCACGGCCTCACTGCAGACTAGCGGCGGGGTGACCGAAGCAAGGTATGGAGGAGCTCAGGCAACGAGGCGACTGGGCCGATATCTTAACGTGGTCGCAAGTTACTCGGCAATCGACCAGTCGTCGAGTTTAACGTCTCAAACAAACGTCCTCAACCAGCTTTATCAAGTGATCAGCTTCGGCATCGCGTATTCTCCGCGCGAAACACACCTCAGGCAGTAAATCATGAAGGAGTCGTATGCTCGGGCATCGTGAAATGACAATTCAGGACTACGCGGGGATATTGAAGCGGCGATTCTGGCTGATTCTCACTTCCGTGATCCTTCTTATGGGGGTTGCTGTCGGCATCAGCTATAAACTGCCCCCGCAATACGTGTCGCAGACCCTCGTAATCATCGAGCAACAGAAGGTTCCGGAAAGCTATGTAAAACCGGTCGTAACTGAAGATCTGGGCGAACGGATGGCGACGATGCAGCAGCAAATCCTGAGCCGCTCGCGCATTGAGCCGATCGTCGAGCGCTTCAACCTCTACTCCGACAAGAACAACACTATGGACGACCGCATCGCTCAGACGCGAAAGGCGATCGGGATCATCCCAATCGAATCTGCGCGCGGCGGAATGCCGGGCTTCTCTATTTCGTTCAAGGCGCAGGATGCGCGCACAGCGCAGCAGGTATGCGGCGAGATCGAGTCGCTCTTCGTCACCGAGAATCTAAGTGACCGTGAGCAATCCGCAGAAGGCACAACCGGCTTTCTGAAACAGCAACTCGACGATGCAAAGAGGAATCTTGACGACCAGGATGCCAAACTCGCGGTCTTCGAACGCAAATATTTAGGGAGGCTTCCCGACCAGGAATCGTCGAATGCAGATACGCTTCATGCGCTCACAACCCAGCTAGACGCGGAAACGCAGTCGCTGAATCGCATGCAGCAGAATGAGACCTTCCTTCAAGCGATGGTTTCCCAGCAAACGCAAGATCTACAGCACACCGAGCCTTCCAGCGGCGTTTCAGTGGATGAGCGCCGGGCACAACTCAGGGCTCTCCTTGCGCAGAAGAAGGAGTTGGAGACTCTTTATACGCCGGATTATCCCGACGTGGTCGCGATCTCGCGCAAGATTGCCGATCTGCAGGCGGAGATCGCGCATGTGCCTGCTCAGCCAGCGCAGGGAGCGACCGTCGTCCCCAGTTCTGACACGCCGCAGCTTCAACAACTCAAAGCTGCGCTTCGCGGTGTGCAGCAGTCCATGGCGACCGCAAAACATGAACAGGCTCAGATCGGACAGGAGGTTCGTACCTACGAGTCGAGGGTTGAGTCGAGCCCGGCGGTCAAAGAAGAGTTCAAGCAGGTCACTCGCGACCATGACACTGCCCTGCAGTTCTACAACACACTGCTAACCAAGATGAACGATTCGAATATGGCAACCGCCCTTGAACGCCGCCAGCAGGGCGAGCAATTTCGCGTGATGGACGCTCCAAATCTTCCCGACGCACCGACGTTCCCGAACCCCTTTATCTTCGCCGCGGGCGGCTTTGCCGCTGGCCTGATGTTGGGTTTGCTCATTGCGGGGCTGCTCGAGTATCGCGATACTTCTCTGCGCAATGAGAGGGACATTTGGGCCTTCACTAAGCTCCCTACCCTGGCCATCATCGCCTACATAGATGGCCTTCCCCAACTGGCTCCAGAACACAGTCGCTGGAAGCTTTTTCCACGAACGAATAAGTCCATGGAAAGTGTGGGTAAATAGCCATGTACAGATCCTTCTTCGGCCTTCGAGCTCTTCCTTTCGGAGCCAGCCCAGATCCGCGGTTTCTGTATATGATGCCGCGAATTCGGGAGGCGCTTGCCTGCCTGCAATACGGCATTGCCGCACGCAAAGGCTTTGTCGTCATGACCGGAGAATGCGGCACGGGAAAAACGACTCTGCTCAAGACCGTCCTCAGCTCGTTCACCAAGGACCGTGTCTCGACGGCCTTCGTATTCAACCCGCGTCTCGATGTGCTCGACTTTCTTGAATTCGTGCTTACAGACTTTGGCATTCCGCCCAGGACCCGGACGAAGTCAAGCATGTTGCTGCAGCTCAATCGTTGGCTAATCGACCGCTTCCGCAACCAAGAGTTGTGCGCCATTGTGGTCGATGAAGCGCAAAATCTCTCCTGGGAACTTCTCGAGGAGATTCGTTTGCTGACCAATCTCGAAACCTCCTCGGAAAAATTGGTGCAGATTGTGCTTTCCGGCCAGCCTGAGCTCGAAGAGAAACTTCGCGATCCCTGTGTCCGTCAGCTTCGTCAGCGCATCTCGATGTGGTGCAGAACCTATGCGCTGTCAAGCGAGGAGACGCAGGCTTACGTTGCCGAAAGACTGCGCATTGCCGGCGCCGCCGAGCCTGTGCTGTCGCCTGATGCGATCCAGCTTGTCCATCGCTTCTCGAATGGAATTCCTCGCCTCATCAATCTTATTTGTGAGAATGCCCTGATCAGCGCATATGTGGAGCAGGTTAAGCCTATCCCAGCGCGCATCGTTGAGTCGGTCACATCAGATCTCGGTCTGGATGAGCAGCCCTTCCTGATTTCGCCCATGGCCCTTTCTGGTTCAAAGGAGACCACCTTGCCCACAACCATGTTCAACACCATCCACCCCGTTGCGGATTCCACCGATTCCATGAAGGACAGTGAAATATGAGCCGCATTTACGAAGCACTCCAAAGAGCGGATCTCGAGCGGAAGGTCGCTCAAGATCCGGAAGCCAAACAGGTTGCCGAGCTGGTGGCTGTCCCCGCCATCGAGGAGCCGCAGCCGGTCAACGCAAACGTCGTCCTTGAGAATATCGCGCAGCATCAGTGGAGTCCATCCATGGCTTCCTTTCCAACCCTCGCAGATCGCGGCGCCGGTGTTGAACAGTTTCGCGGACTCCGCTCGCGCATGTTCCAGCATCGTTATGAGGCTCCGCTAAAGACAATTCTTGTTTGCAGCGGTTTGCCTGCGGAAGGGAAGACTTTTGTCACGGCGAATCTGGCCATGAGCCTGGCGCGCAACAATGTAAATAACATTCTGCTCATCGACGCCGATCTACGCCGGCCCACGCTCCATAGTCTGCTGGGTGCCCCCAGCACGCCTGGACTATCGGAATATTTGGCAGGGACTGTAGGACTGAATGAAATCATGCAGCGCAACAAGAACTCCAAGACCGTTCACACTGAAAGCGGGCACGGTATCTCCAACCTCATCTTTATTCCTGCGGGCAAGTGCGATGACAACTCATCGGAACTCGTGGCCAATCACCACATCGAGGAACTTATCTCCACTCTTTCACCCCATTTCGACTGGATACTGATCGACTCACCGCCGGTCCTGGCGGTGGCTGATGCGGTCGACATTGCCAGAGCCGCCGATGCCGTTCTGCTGGTGGCGCGTGAAGGTAATACTCCCTTTGATGTTGCGCAGCGAACGCAAGCCGCATTCCGCAACTCGCGCATTCTCGGCTTTGTGCTCAATGCCGTCAAGGACGCTCCACGCCAAGGATCTTACTCCTACTACTACTACGGTGGCCCGGAAGCCAGCGACGAGACGAAGCGGCGAAAGGATAAGCGGAGCCAGGCATGATCAGGCTGTTCAACGTTTACTATCCGACCCGTACCCTTGTGCTGCTTCTTTGCGAAGCGCTCCTTGTGGGTGGCTCATTTCTCCTGGCCACGGCGTACCTCGTTGGGCCGGATACGTATATCGCTCTGATCTACGAGAACGGGCTCCTGAAGATCGGAGTTATCACCGTTCTCACCTTGGTGCTCTCTTACTACTTTGATCTGTATGAACCACAACGCATGTCAGGACGATGGGAGATCTACTTTCGGCTGTTGCTGGTTCTTAGCGTTCTATCTTTTGTTCTCGCGGGGATTGTCTATTTCTTCCCTGAAATAGATATCGGCCCCAATGTTCTGTTCGTCGGCGCATCTATCCTTGCCATTGGGCTCATCATTTGGCGAGGGGCCTATGAGTGGATCATTGGCCGTCCGGTCTTTCGCGAACGCGTCTACGTGCTGGGTTCCGGCGAGCGGGCACGCACCTTAGTCGATACACTGCGCACTCGGCGCGATATGGGCATGGTGGTTGTCAACAGAGACGTCGAAGCAGCGTTTCATGGGAATCTCGAATATTTTGCGGCGGACCTTCGCTCCTTCCGCAAGCCGAATACCAGCATTGACCGCGTCGTCGTTGCTATGGAAGATCGTCGCGGATCGATGCCGGTTCGTGAACTTCTCGACCTTCGGCTCCGCGGCGTTGTGATTGAAGACGCAAACACCTTGATGGAGCGGCTCTCGGGCAAATTACCGCTAGCAGGGCTCAATCCCAGCAGCCTCATCTTCACTCACGGTTTCAGGGTGAAGGCATCGCAACAAATTGTCCGGCGGCTGGTTTCTATCACTGTCTCTTTCATCGGGCTGGCGCTCTGCCTGCCCTTCATCCCCTTCATCATCCTGGCCGTGCGCCTCTCTTCGCCTGGTCCCATCTTCTTCCGCCAAACGCGCGTTGGACTGCGCGGACGGCTTTTTACCGTCTTCAAATTCCGGACCATGCGACAGGACGCTGAAGCAAAGGGAGCTGTGTGGGCCACCAAGAACGATCCGCGCGTTACTTCGCTTGGCAGATTCATGCGCAAGACTCGCCTTGACGAGATTCCACAGCTGTGGAACGTCCTCTGCGGAGAAATGAGCTTCGTCGGTCCCCGACCGGAGCGCCCCGAGTTTGTGCAGTGGCTCACCAATGCGATTCCCTACTACGACCTGCGGTACTTGATCCGCCCAGGGATCACGGGTTGGGCACAAGTGCGATATCAATACGGCGCAAGCCTCGAGGAGACTAAGCAAAAGCTTGAATACGATCTCTACTACGTCAAGCACATGTCGCTAGGTCTCGACCTGCTTATCATGTTTGAGACCATCAAGACAATCGTTCTGCGGAGAGGCGCCCAATGAAAATTATTTGCTGGCTGCTTTCGATCGATATTCTCAGTCGGCTATGCAACGGGAATCAGCACATCTGGTTAAAAGCAATCTGCTCGTTGCAGGATTCACCAGATCGCCCCGTCCCATGCAAGAACTTCGAAGGGAACTTCTCCACAAAGAAGCGATGAAAAACGACTGCTGTGTGAAAGGTTGAAATGGATACTTATTTAGTTACCGGCGCTGCCGGCTTTATTGGCAGGTCGATCGCCGCAGAGTTGCTTGCGCGCGGAAAACGAGTCCGCGGCATTGACAACTTCTCCACTGGCAAGCGGGAAAACCTCATCGGATTGGAGGCCATGGATTTCATCGAGGCCGACATCAATGATGCTGCTGCGGTCGCCAAAGCCTGCCGCGGCGTCGAGTGCATTTTTCACGAGGCAGCCATCCCTTCAGTTCCCCGCTCTATTGAAGATCCGATCGGTTCAAACTTCGCCGGCGTCTCGGGAACGGTACAGCTACTGACCGCGGCAAAGGACGCGAACGTCCGCCGCTTCGTGTACGCAGGCTCTTCATCTGTCTACGGCAACACTCCGACTCTGCCCAAAACGGAGGACATGGCTCCCAGTCCCATCTCTCCCTACGCTGTGACCAAACTCGCCGGCGAAGTTTATCTGCATTCGTTCACCCAGGTATATGGATTGGAGACGGTCGCTCTCCGCTATTTCAACGTCTTCGGCCCCAATCAGGATCCCACCTCCCACTACTCCGGTGTGCTGGCCATCTTTACGCTCAAGATGCTGGTAGGCGAAACGCCCACCATCTATGGGGATGGCGAACAGAGTCGAGACTTTACCTTCATTCAGAACGTGGTCCATGGCAATCTCTTAGCCTCCGAGGCTCCCGCCGAACTCGTATCTGGCAAAGTCTTCAATCTCGCAACAGGCCATCGGATTTCGCTCAACCAGGCAGTTGAAATCATGCGCAACGCCACCGGATATTCGGGAGAAGTTCGGTATGCCGCTGAGCGCGGAGGCGACGTGAAGCATTCGCTCGCCGACATCAGCCTGGCAAAGAAATGTCTTGGCTACGTGCCTCTAGTTCAATTCCGCGAGGGCCTGGAGCGAACGGTTGACTGGTACAAGACCGTCGCAAAGCACGCAAATTCCAACACCGGGAGTGACCTGTGACCTATACCTCTTTGGACAGAACCGAGGAGACCAAGCGTAAGATCGAAACTCGTCAGGCTCGCATTGGCATTGTCGGAATGGGTTATGTGGGCCTTCCGCTCGCTTTGCTCTTCAGCGAGGAGCGCTTTGCCATTACCGGTTTCGACATCGATCAAACAAAGGTAGATGACCTGAATCGCGGCGGATCGTACATTGTCCGCATCCCCGCCACGGATATTCAGACCGCCCGCCAAAACGGCTTCAATGCCACCACGGATTACAGCAAGATTGCCCGCATGGACGTTGTCATCATCTGTGTGCCCACGCCGCTCACCGAGTATCATGAACCTGACCTGAGCTACGTGACCGGCACTGTAAGCAGCATCGCCGCCCACCTCCGCGAAGGACAGCTCATCATCCTCGAGAGCACAACCTATCCCGGCACCACCGAAGAGATCGTTGTACCTCTGCTGGAGCAGGGGAATCCCTCCGCACTGCGCGTAGCGCGAAACGCCGAGAGCTCCGGATTCTATGTCGCATTCTCTCCTGAGCGAGAAGATCCGGGAAACGACACAGTCGCCCGCAGGGATATACCCAAAGTTGTGGGCGGTTGCGGACCGGTGGCCCTCGACCGGGCGTCCGCTGTGTACGCAACCATCTTCAACCGCATCGTACGCGTCTCTTCCCCCGCCGCCGCGGAGATGACCAAACTCCTCGAGAACATCTATCGCTGCGTCAACATCGCCCTGGTCAATGAGCTCAAGCAGCTTTGCATGCGCATGGGCATCGACTTGTTTGAAGTCATCGATGCCGCCAAGACAAAGCCCTTCGGGTTCCAGGCTTTCTATCCCGGCCCCGGCCTCGGCGGGCACTGCATCCCCATCGACCCGTTCTACCTCTCCTGGAAAGCAAAGCAGTTTGATTTCCACACACGCTTTATTGAACTTGCCGGGCAGGTTAACCTCGCCATGCCCTACTTCGTCGTCGAAAACATCGCCGAAGCCATGAGCCAGCGCGACAAGGCGCTTCATGGTTCGCGAATTCTGGTCCTCGGCGTGGCCTACAAACGCGACATCGACGATCTTCGCGAGTCGCCCTCGCTCACCATCATAGAACTGCTGCAAAAGCGCGGAGCGCACGTCGAATACAACGACCCTTTCTTTCCCACGGTTGGCCGCGGCCGTAAGTATGTGCTCAATATGACCTGCACGCCGCTTGAACGTATACCGGAATTCGACTGCGTCGTCATCGTCACCGACCACTCGCAGTACGACTTTCCCTCGATCGTGAACAAGGCAAAGTTGGTGGTAGACACCCGCAATGCCACCAAGGGGATTCAGGCCGCCAATATCGTCAGGTGCTGATGGATTGACATCAAAACACGGCGGAGTCCAGCGCGAGCTGGTGCAGTGCGTCACAGAGCCAAACGTTCTTTAGGGTGGCCTAAGCGCGGGTCACCTTTTCGAGGATGCCTGCGGCTTTGAATGAAATACCTGGATTGTGCTGGCCTGATCCTGTCGGCCTCCAACAGGCAATTGCTTCAGCAATCCATGTCGACCAAAGCTCAACTCGATTCTTGGATCGCTGGATCATCGCGCTTTCGCGAGTTTTTGACAGACTGTTCCTGTATTCAATCGGCAAAACGATCATGGCCGTTTGGACAAAGACCGACGCTGTGAAGGCCTCTGATGAGAAGCTGCCGATTTCAAACAACGGCAGAAGCGACCGGAAATAATGGATTTTCAAATGTCCGAGTCGCACGGCGTCCGACGCCTCAGAGTCGCTGTCCCAATCCAGCTTCGACAGATCCGCGGGAGTCCCCTAAATGTGGAGTTGCGTGGTGCTAAGATGTCATCTATTATCCGCTACAAGCCAAGTTTTGCCCAGCGAGGCTCCGGTGTAGGGAATTTACATGACAATCCTATGAAGATGAACCGCGGGTACTCGATGATTTTCCAGTTGAACCGACCCTGGGTATGGGTAGCAGCCCTGACGATCCTGGCGGCGGCGTTGCGCATTATGGGGCTCAACAACGGCCTCTGGTGGGATGAGATTTATTTCTTCGTCAATACCGTTCGACATCCCATGGCGGAGATTGTCACTGTGTTCCCCGGCGACACCCAACATCCGCTCTATTCGATTCTCGCGCGACTCAGTATTGTTGCTTTTGGAGAACACGCCTGGAGCCTGCGCTTGCCGGCGGTGGTATTTGGCTCTTTATCGATTCCGGCGATATACCTACTGGGGGTTGCTGTCGCGACGCGTGCCGAGGCTCTGATTTCCGCGGCACTACTGACGATTTCGTATCATCACGTGTGGTTTTCCCAGGATGCTCGCGGATATACCGCACTGGCGTTTTGGGCGCTCACATCGACATCGTTCCTGCTGCGCGGAATACGAACCGGACGTCGCGGCCCCTACGCCCTTTACGCCGTGGCGGCTTCACTTGGCATATACACACACCTCACGATGACGTTCCTGGTAGCGAGTCATGTGCTGATCTGCGCAGGGAACTTTGTGGTCGATTGGGGAAAAGGGATGAGCCTGCGGAAGTGGATGCTCGCACTACAGGCATTTCTTCTGACCGGGGGACTGACCTTGCTGTTCTACGCCCCAATCATGAAACAGGTGCTGCATTTCTTTGTGAAGCAACCTTCGTCCATGCTGGCGGTTTCCACCCCGCGCTGGGCGATGTGGGAAACTCTTCGAGGTTTGACACGCGGTCTGGGAACGGAAGGCGTGCTTGTGCTGGCAGCGCTGGTGGTGGTCTGCGGCGCCTGGAGCTATTACCGGGAGAGCCGGCTGGTCTTTGCCTTATTCGCACTTCCTGCAGCCTGCACCGCAGTCGGAGCCGTCCTCGGGCGCGGAACGATGTATCCCCGTTTTTTCTTTTTCCTCATAGGATTCGCGATTCTGTTTGTGGTGCGGGGCCTGGTGGTTGTTCCGCGATGGATCGTGGCACGCTTTCCTGAAAGCTCCGCGGGAACCAATATCGGAATGGCACGGGTTCTGTCGGCAATTCTCGCAACGGTTCTCATTGTCGCCTCCGCCTTCTCCCTCGTGCGCAATTACAGATATCCCAAGCAGGATTTTGAGGCCGCAATCCGATTCGTCGATGCGGGACGACAGCCCGGAGAACCAGTGGTGACCGCAGGGGCATCCACATTCCCCATACTCCAGTACTACGACAAACCGTGGGAGAGCGTGGAGACGGTGGAGCAATTGCGGGCGATCGGCAACCGGGGCCGCACAGTTTGGGCGGTGTACACATTTCCCAGGTATCTTGAGAGTTGGTCGCCGCCTTTGGCGGGGATGATTCGGAATGAATTCACAATCATAAAAGTATTCCCTGGAACCGTAGGCGACGGCGATGTTTATGTTGCCGAATTTCATCCCCGGTGACGCATGAAAAGACTGATCATTCAGATACCGTGTTTTAACGAGGCGGCGACCCTTCCCGAGACGCTGGCGGTCTTGCCGCGGCAAATTGCGGGCATCGATGAGATTGAGATACTGATCATTGACGACGGGAGCACGGATGGAACCGCCGAAGTTGCGCGAGCCGCCGGCGTACACCACATCGTTCGCTTTCCGAAGAATAGAGGGTTGGCGGCGGCATTCACGGCCGGTCTGGACGCATGTCTCCGGCAAGGGGCGGATTTCATCGTCAATACCGACGCTGACAACCAGTATGAAGCGAAGGATATTCGCCGCTTGGTCGAGCCCCTCCTTGCGGGTACGGCCGAGATCGTTGTCGGGGATCGCCAGGTAGCAAATCTCCAGAATTTTTCGCCCTTGAAGAGAAAGCTCCAGGTCCTAGGCAGCTGGGTCATAGGTCACGCTTCCGACCTGGATACTCCGGATGCGACCAGTGGATTCCGGGCCTTGACCAAGGAAGCAGCGCTCCGCACCTTTGTTCTGAGCGGGTACTCGTACACGCTCGAAACCTTGATCCAGGCCGGCGCCCGGCGTGCCCCTGTTCAATTTGTTCCGATCAGCATCAATCCCCAAACCCGACCATCAAGGCTGATGCGGAGCATTCCTGAATATATCCGCAAATCCGGGGCAACCATCCTGCGGATCTACACGATGTATCGGGCTCTGCGCGTGTTCCTGACGATGGGCGTCAGCATGATTTTGCTGGGGATGATTCCCGGCATTCGGTTTTTGTATCTGTATCACGCTGGCCAGCGCGTGGGCCATATCCAATCGCTGATCCTGGCCGCCATCCTGATTATCGTGGGCTTCCTCGTGTCGCTCATTGGAGTCCTGGCCGATCTGTTGAGTTTCAACCGCATGCTACTGGAAGAACTGACCTATCGGGTTCGCAACATGGAGATCACAAACGGCGCGAATCGAAGCGGCCAGAGCGGCCAGAACGATTTGGGGCTTCCAGGCAACGGCGAGGCGCACCGGAAATCCGAAAGCGGCACCCAACTATGATTCCTGTGATCCCAGGCAAAGCGGACTCAGCGCCCAAGCCGAAGTTCTGGCGTTCCCGGACCGCCCGGCTTGGAGGAAGTGCGCTAATTTTGGGGTTGCTGCTCACCTTCCTTCCATTCGGTCAGGTGTGGGCCGCCATCAAGCGCATACCGCCATCGCTTAGCCTGGGACTGCTTTTTGTCTATCTGGTCCTGCATCTGATGGGAGTCGTGAAATGGCGCATGCTGATCAATGTGGCGGGCGCCGGCCTTTCCTTCAAAGAGGCGGTTCGCTGCTATTACGGCGGCCTGTTCGGCAATGTTTTCCTCCCCTCACTGGTGGGTGGCGACGTGGTGCGCGGCGCGATGGCGTTTCCGGTTTCACGATCCAAGGCCGCGGTCGTGCTTGGCAGCGTGATCGACCGAACCCAGGATGTGATCGGACTGGGTGCAATTGCGGCGATGGGTGCGCTTCTGTCGCCCCGATCGCTCGACCCGCAAAGCCGCAAAGTTTTTTTGGCATTTGGGGGCACAGTCGCCCTTGCATGCGTGGCGACACTGACTGTTCTGCTCACCTTGCCGGTGCGGAAGTTTCCGTTCAAGGTCCGGCGCATCATGGTCAAGTTGAGGCGAGCCGGTCTATCGATGCATAGCCGCTGGGATCGTGTGCTGCTGTGCCTGGGGCTCGGCATTGTCCTGCAGGTCTCCCAGGTGGGCCTCAACTTCTGGCTGGGGCTGGCCTGCGGGCTTCATATCGCGTTCGGCGTCTGGCTTTTCGCCTGGCCGCTGGCCAAGATATCGGCGCTTCTTCCGGTTACGCAAGGCGGAATCGGCGTGCGCGAGGTCGCGCTGGTTGCCCTTCTGCTCCCTTTCGGCGCCCCATCCGTCCTCACCGCGGCCGCGGGTCTGGTGTTTGAAGCCATCACCACCGTCGGCGGTTTGCTCGCCGGGATCATTGCCTTTCTCGTTGGGCGCAGTTGGTCCGCCCCAACCAAGCCATTTCCCGTTCTTCCCGCGGTCCAGGCCGATGGGAACCCCACGCCGCTGGAGTAGCCAACCCCCATGAGTCCTGTGAATTCGCCGTCGAATGAAAGCCCGCAAAGCAAGGCCGCCCTGCCCCACGTGGTCATTCTCGGAGCCGGTCCGTCGGGTGCCGGCGCGGCCTACCAGCTTGTGAAGAAGGGCCGCGCCACTGTCACTGTGCTGGAGCAACGGGATACCGTGGGAGGAAATGCAGGGAGCTTTGAGCTGGATGGCGTCTATTGCGATTTCGGAAGCCACCGGCTGCACCCGGTTGTTGAACCGGAAATCATGCAAGACTTGCGCGACCTGCTGGGAGAGAAGCTCCTCTATCAGACGCGCCACGGACGAATTCGCCTGCAGGGACGGTGGATTCATTTTCCCTTGAAGCCGATGGATTTGCTCTTTGGACTGCCCAAGTCATTCGCCTTGCGCGTGCTTGGCGATACCGCCCGCAAGGTTCTGCCCAGGGACACTTCCGGGCCGGAGAATTTTGCCACCGTTTTGGAACGCGGCCTGGGCCGAACCATCTGCCAGGAGTTTTACTTTCCCTATGCCCGGAAACTCTGGGGCATGGATCCATCGGAACTTGCGGCCACGGCTGCAAAAAGGCGGGTCTCTGGCAGCTCGGTGACGAAGATCCTGCGCAAGGTTGCCAAACAGATTCCCGGGCTCAAGCCGGAGAGCGCCGGACGGTTCTACTATCCGCGCGGAGGCTACGGCCAAATTTCGCAATGTCTGTTTGAAGCGGCTCAGGCCGGGGGAGCGGATTTCAAGTTCGGCGCCAGCTTCAAGGAGATCGACCGGGATGGGAACGGAATCAAGGCAGTGCGTTATGAACTCGCGGGGCAGGAGTATACGATCCCGACCCAAAACGTTTGGTCGACAATACCGATGAGTTTCCTGGTCAAGGGCATGCGCCCCGAAGCGCCGCCCGAGGTGGTCACAGCAGCTTCGCATCTTTCTTCGCGGGGGATGATTCTGATTTACCTGGTGCTGGATCAGGATCAGTTCAGCACCTTCGACGCCTACTATTTTCCGGAGGAATCGATTCCGGTCTCGCGCCTATCCGAGCCGAAGAACTTCACTTCCTCTACGGAACCGCGCGGGCGGACGGTACTTTGCGCGGAAGTTCCATCGGATCCCGGCCGACCGGAGTGGGATTTGAGCGACGACGAGTTAGGAAGGCGTCTCTGTCAGTGGATGGAGCGCGCCGGCCTTCCGAAGCCGGGCCGGGTGGCACGAACAGTGACTCGGCGTCTCCGTTTTGCCTATCCGATCTACACCCGGGACTACGAAGCCAACTTCTCCACGATGGACGAGTGGCTTGGCGGGGTGGAAGGCGTGCTGACCTTTGGCCGCCAGGGGCTGTTTGCACACGATAATACGCACCATACTCTGGCCATGTCCTATGCCGCGGTCAAATGTTTCTCGTCCGAAGGCAAATTCGACCATGCGCTGTGGGCCAAGTACCGCAAGGAATTCGAAACGCACGTTGTGGAGGATTGAAAGTGGAAGAACCCCGTCCGCCCCTTCGCGTCTGTGCGTACGAAGACCGCAAAGAGGCCATGGACAGCCTGATTCTGATGGCAGAGTCCTTGTGCGCCGTGGATAGGGATGTCTCGCTGCACTTGACCATACCGGATGCGCCGGATTCGGTGCGCGCCTGGGCCCATCGCAGGCCCGAAGTGGTCATCTCCACCGCGCGGCCCGAAGGTGTGACCGGCTGGGATGTCAAGCCGTGGCTATTGCTCCAGGAGTTGAACGAAGGGTGGCAGGAAGTGGTATGGCTCGACGATGACATTATCGTCACCCGTCCGATCTCACAGATGCTCGGGGAGTTTCCGAGTGAAGCTCTTATCTTTGCGGAGGAGTGGGGCCGGTGGACAGTCCCCGTGAGCCATTTGTGGGGGCTGCCTTCTGTGCGTCCGGTTCAGCTTTTCAACAATTGCTTCATTCGTGTGACGCAGGCTCATCGGTCGGTGCTGGAACGGTGGCTACAGATGACCCGCGACCCGCGCTACCGTGAGGCGCAGGCTCTACCTTATGCTCGGCGGCCGATTCAGGCGTTACATGATGGATGGCTTCTGGTCGCCTTGCTGGAAAGTGAGGAATTCGGCCAACTGCCGTTCGAGTGTATTCGCCTGGGCAGCCACATCGCCCAGTGCGCGGGATCCTCGGGCTACCGGCCCCATGATCGCTTGCTCGACCTGTTCCGGGGCCTTCCACCGCTGATTCACGGCCTGGGGCGCAAACCCTGGGAGGTTAGACGGGAGCGAAGTCGCATCCGGCAGTTCCTGCTCGATCTTGCAACCGACGTATCCCCCTACGTGCTGGCGGCGCGAAAGGTCGCAAAAGACATCGATATGACCCCCGATTGGCTTGAGGCGCGTACCCGGGTTGGCGCCATTTTCCGGAGACTGACTGACGGCCACCCAGGAATGGCCGGTCTCCCCTTGGCAAGCATCCACGCAGTCCACCTGAGCATCAGGCGAATGATGGGATTAAACGAGTGAGATCGATATGAAAGGATGATTGGGAAAAACCGTTCATCTGAATCGGAGGTCGTCGCGGTAGCCCGTGAATTAGGGATCAATCAGGCGCAACGGTGCCGTGCCCAGCAATAATCTGCGAAGGGGAGTAGAGAGATTCAGTATGGGTCGCTTGTTGTTGTCTGATTGTTGCGCCGCGGAGCGAATCCGTAGCCCAGAGCCGATTGATAGATCGCTTCGAATTCGCAGAGGGTAAGTAAAATGCTTGTTCTGTGCCCGCAAACAATTATCGGCGGAGATCGACCTGGGGCTTTCTGAGTAGTTCCTGTGCAACTCGGTCGATAAGAGTCATCCCGCCTATTAGAGCCGGTCTGCAAATCTTGGCTTATTCCTCCGGCTTTTCCTCCTGATAGTCCATCTCGGTATTGATAGCCCAGATGTTTTCCTTCGTGGCGATGCCGTTGACGATGTTCTCGACGGCGGTCATGGCGGTCAGCATCGAGTGGTCCTGATTGTTGTACTTGTGCATGCCGTTGCGACCTACCAAGAAGAGGTTCGTGAAGCTGTTGGTGTAGTTGCGGATCACGTCGAAGCGGCTGTAACTGCCGAAGTAGGCGGGGTACGCTTTGGGAACGTGGACCACATGCGAGTCTTCCACATCTTCGGCCTTGAGAATTCCGATTCTCTCCATTTCCTCGATGGCCAGCTTGGTCATCTCTTCATCGGAAAGTTTCCACAGAGGGTCGGTTTCGTTGCAAAAATACTCCAGGCCGATCCAGACCCTGTCGGGCTTGCTCACCAGCCAAGGGCTCCAATTGTTGAATATCTGCAATCTGCCAATCGCCACGTCCGGCTCTTGAATATAAATCCAGTTGTCCTTCAGCGGTGAACCGTCGTCCTCGGTGATGGTCAGCCGTCTGGCCAGCAAGCCAACGGTGATGAAGTCGCGATACATTAGTCCTTCGCTCACCTCGCTAACCTCCTTCGGCAATTCACCGCTTATCGTACGAATCAGATCGCGCACCGGCATGGTCGAGAAAAAATAATCGCCTGGATAGGCGAAGCGTTCTCCCGCCTCATTGACGCCTTCGACCGAGACCACCTTGTTCCCTTCGATATGGATGCGGTCGATAGCCACGCCGAAGTGGATTTCGCCTCCGCCATTGCGGATCAGCCCGGCCACATGTTCCCAAAGCTGTCCGGGACCGAGCTTGGGATAGAGGAATTTCTCGATCAGGGAAGTCTCCGTGTGCTTTTGAGCGATGTGCCCGGACTGCCTGCGCCCGAAGGTCGCCTTCAGGTAATGCACCACCACCTTCTTGAGCGACAGACCCTTGATGCGCTGCGCACCCCATTCGGCGCTTATCTCGTGGCACGGCACGCCCCAAACCTTCTCGGTATACGACTTGTAAAACGTCAGGTAGAGCTGTTTGCCGAAACGGTTGATCAGGAAATCCTCAAGCGAATGCTCCTCACGTTGCGGCAGCAGCGCCGACAGCATATAGCTGAGCCCGCAGCGGAAGGTACGGACCGCGCCCATCTTCTTCAGCGTGCCAGCGGTCAGGCGAATGGGATAGTCGAAGAAGCGGTGTAGGAAATAAATGCGGCTCTTGCGCGGGCGCACCAGCATGACTAGATCTTCAGTTTGAGGATCAGGTGCCGAAGCCGTCGCCGGAACATCGCGTTGCTGGCCCTGGTAGCGAAGTTGGCCCATCTCCCCGGAGCCGGCCTCGACAGGCATCATATCGAGCCACCACCGCATCACTCGATCCGATTTCGAGAAGAAGCGATGACCGCCAATATCCATACGATTGCCCTTGTAGCATACGGTCCGCGAGATGCCACCGATCGCGTGGCTGGCCTCGATCAGAATTGGTCTGATCCCCGAGCGCCGTTGCAACTCGATGGCCGCAGTAAGCCCGGCGGGGCCTGCCCCGATAATGATCGCCGTCCCGTGCTTCATGAGGAATCCTTATTTGAGTATTGATTCCCCAAATTGTAACGCTTTCCAGCGGCAATAGAAGACGAACGTTGCATCTGCTGTCGAAAAGCGGAGTGTTTGCTGCCAGCAATGGGAGCCAGATGGCGCCGGTTTCTTCTGGCAAAGTTCGCATACCCAATTGGCCCAGTTTCGAGGGTTGGCTCCCTGATCGAAATGTGTGGAGGTGGAAATTCGGGAAGCTGTCCAGGCTCCCACGATTGCGCTCTCGGGTGTCGCAGGAGCATGATTGTTGCCATGCAAGACGTGCTCTCAAAAGGCGACGCCCCAAAGGTTTCGCTGCGCGATCAGGAATTCTACGAATTGCGCCTCTACGATTCGGAATCCGACGGGGAGCCTGTTTATTATGTGCGAAAGGCCCGTGCATGGTTGGATGAGGCCTTCTCCAGCCGATACCTTCCAAAAGCATCGACAACTGCGCTCGACTCAGAGAAACAGTTCCGCTCTCAGCCTTGGGCCACATGAAGCGCACGCTCGAGCCGCTTCGCGAATAGACAAAGCGCATCGCCGACGAACCATAAGAGCTTTACGAAATCGCCCCTGCGACCGCGAAACACGAAGACGTGTCCCGAGTATGGCTGCTGCTCAAGTACCATCTGCACCTGCGCGCTCAAGCCATGAAAGCCACGGCGCATGTCTGTCACGCCCGCAGCGATCCATATCCTGGTTCCTTCGCGAAGCTCGATCACTTAAGCAGGCTCTCGCGAATCGTCCTTACCAAGATAGGATCGGCGCCACTGTCCACGCTGATCAAGGCGCGACCTGGCAACTCAATGTGAATCGCTGTGATGGGTGCCGCGGTCTGTTCTCCCGTTGTAACTTGAACCTCAGCCGCTTGCCCTGCGCGCTCATCTGCCGCGAGTGAGCTCGCGCACTGCGACGACAGCGATACCGGCAGCAGTGTCGCTGAGGATCCATCGCCGAGTTCCAACTCGCCGTTGCGATAGGCGCACCTCCGCTGAAACACTTGGTTCGAGTTCACGCCGTCAGCTTGCGCCAGTTGCGCAACGCTCTCTCGGGGCTGAAACGTGAGTTCCACGATCCGCGCATATCGGGCTGCATTGACCAACCCACCACATGGCGACTGAACAGATCTATAACTTCAGCGAGAAAGAGTCAGCCTTCCTCGTTGGCAAGTGGAGTAAGAGACAGGGCGTAGTCGAACTATCTCCCCGTCTCTCCTCCCCGAACCGGACATGCACCTCTCAGCGCATCCGGCTCTCTGTTCAAGTGTTGCTCATAGCAAAAGCGACATCAGCATAGCGCGATTTGATGGTTTTGCGTACTTCATCGTGCAGGATGTATGGGTTCTCTGATGGCGTGCGCCAGGTGAAACGTCCCTTGCGGCTGGTGACGAGTCGCCCAAGCGCCAACTCTCCATAGAACCCCCGATTGTTCTGTCCTTTCAACACCCATGTCTTGGCACGTCCTGCTCCTGGGGACCGGACATGGTCACGCATCAGCGACCTGAAGCCACGCCGATACTTGCGCGCAAGCCAGTAGCCGAGTTTCCAGAAGACGGTACGGTCCACCTTTCTGAACACGGTTGCTGTGTAGTCGGTATATTGATAGAAAGCCGCCCATCCGGCGAGTTGCCGGTTCAGACTCTCTATCACGTCCATCCGGTTCATGCTGAAATTTGCTGACAGTTGCTTGACCAACCGCTCAGTAAATCCCCGATACTTCTCTCACGGGATAGTTGTCACAGGCCACATGCGGCCACATGGTCCACGTCTACGGATAATGCGATGACCGAGGAAAACGAAGCCGTCATTCACATGCGTGATATGGGTTTTCTCCATATTCAGCGTGAGTTTCAACTCGCCTTCAAGGAACTCTCTACACGCTTCGCGCACTGCTTCAGCGTGCTTTCGAGTTCCTTTGACAACGATCACAAAATCATCCGCGTACCGGCAGTAGGAGATAGCTGGTTTCCATTGCCGGTGCTCTCGCACAGTTATGGGTAGCTGTTTGAGAATTGCGAAGTTCCATGCCCAACGGTCCTTGCGCACCTTCTTGCTCAGGTAGTTCTTCTCCATCCACACATCGAATTCATGCAACATGATGTTGGATAAAAGCGGTGAAACTACACCGCCTTGAGGAACACCTTCGCTTGCGGCACGAAACAGACCACGATCAACACATCCTGCCTTGATGAACTTCCAGAGCAAGTCGAGGAAACGCTGATCGGCAACCCGCTTACGGATCCCCTTCATCAACAGGCGATGATGAACCGTATCGAAGTAGCTGGCAAGGTCGCCTTCAATAATCCAGCGCCCAGCAGTCCTCTGTTCATCACCCTCCAGTAGCTGAAGTTTCACCGTGCGAATCGCATGGTCTACGCTACGCGCAGGCCGAAAGCCATAGGAAGCCGAGAGGAAATCGCTCTCCCATATCGGCTCCATCGCCATCAGCATTGCACGTTGCACAATTCTGTCCCGGAGACTTGGGATACCAAGCGGCCTGAGCTTTCCGTTTGCCTTCGGTATGTACACGCGACGCGCTGGTAGCGGACAGTACGAACCCGCTAACAGTTCCTCGCGCATGGTCGCCAATACATGCTGGAGATCCCCTTCCATCATGCGTTTGTTGACTCCGTCAACACCCGGTGTGCGTGCTCCGCTGGATGCCAGCGTAATGCGCGCCGCTTCACTCAGCCAGTTCCTGTCGGCAATCAGTCTGAGAAGACGATCGAACTTTCGCTCTCTGTCCTCCGTTGACCAAGTCGCCAGCTTGCTTTGCATTTCACTGATTATCAAAGGTCTTCACCTCACTGTAGTCAGTTAGTTAACCAAGCAAACCACTTCAACTGCCCCCCTTCGCCATGTAGCCGGATTTCCCGGCCTCGGACTACTACAGAGGCTCCGCCAGTCTGCACATCATCAGGGACACACTCCCTTATCATTTGTGCAAACCTTCCCCAGTTCACATGCTGGACTCATCACATGGGCGAGGTTGCCTGTCGCAGTCTTTATCCTTGCTTGCCGCAAGTCGTCGCGGACACCACAGTCTAGCTGCGCGCTCCCCGTGGTTCCATGGTGACCGGCATACATTTCCAGTCGCCATTCGTGTCGCCAAACCTACACTTTATGCTCGGCTACAATCCGCGACCTGCCTGTTAAGCGATGTTGGCAGGGGTGACCTTTCAACCCTCAGATGCGTTTCAACAGGTTCGTGTTCCTCAACCGTCCCATGCTCAGCCTAGAGGTTCATCTTGGCGTAATCGCTTCGCCGCAAACCCCGTTTCCCGCGGACTTCGTCACCTTGCCAGTGTCAGCAAGTCACCGCCGCTTCGGCTCATTTTCTCTCGCAGCAGAGAAAAGGCAGGCACAACCAAATCGTCATGCACTGCATTCCAAACATGCTCAAGCAGCGCACCTCCTTTCAGCCGAGATACCCTGGCTGGGCGTACTGTAGGTGATGTCGCCAGCCCACGCAGGGTTGGGCGCGGCCGCGGTGAAGTTGCAATTCAGAAGGTTCGGCGCAATCGGCAGATCATGCCGGCTGTCGGTGGTGGTGACGCGAAAGCGCCGCTTGCCGCGAGCCCGAATCCCGCGCCTATGCCGTTGCACACGCTGCTTACCCACGCGGATGCATTGAGCTCGCAGTCCGCGCAAGATGCGCGGCCAACCGTAGGCTCTACGATTCGCTGCATATGCTGCGCGTATATGCACCAACAGCGCTTCGTTGTTCAGGTGGAGGCGCTGGGCTATCTCCCTGTGCCGCGCCAGATGCTGATGATAACCGGAGACGCTTACGCCGAGTACGCGGCCATTGCACCCGGATCGTCCAAAGTCGCCTGTGGCGTTCAATAAAGGCATACTTCACTTCTGGCCCTTTACGAAGACTGCCGTCGATTTTTCCCAGGCCCGGGTCCCCGCGGACAGGTCTTCGTCCGTGGGGTGGAGGATGTCGCACTCCATCGTCACCCGCGCCAGCTCGGCCCGAAGGCGGCTGAACTCCATCTGCTCGGCGCTCACCTGGGGCTTACTGCTGGCACCCTTCAACGTTCCGGCTCGATGCGCCTTGACCCAGTTGCCCAAGGTCTGCTCAACCACTCCCAGGCTGCGTGCTGCCTCCGCCTTGCTCAGGCCCAACTCCACAAGTCGTGCCGCCTCTCGCTTAAACTCAAGCGTGTAATGTCCGAGTTTCGTCTTCGTCATCTTCGTTTCCCTTTCGCTATTGGAACAGCTTGCTAAGGGGGACGTTTTGCGGGGGAAGGTCAGGCACGGTGAAGAGGGTCACGGTGTGAATGTCTACCCCAGGCATTGCACGTTCTGTGAGATTCGTCGAGCAAGCCATAGAAACCCCAGGCCCTACCCTTTGGCCAGCACTTCGCAAAGGGTGTAATCGGGACAAATGCCCGCAATGGCGATTCCAGGAGGAATCATGAAGAAGGGGGTATTCGCTTTCCTCGCAATGGCAACGGCCCTTGTGATCACGCCGGCGGCCGTGGCCACCCCAATCGACATCAACTTCACCCGCGCTGTTGGCGTCGCATCAAATGTCTGCAGTCCTAACCCCACCCCGACCACCCCGTCGACGTTGCTCACGAGTTGGGCCCAGAACAGATTCAACGTCGCAAGCGGCGGTTTTGACTGGAATCCCAACCAGGGCGGCACAAACCTGGCGAGCGTTCCTAGCCTCACGGGCGAGTTGGCAACTTTTGCTACTCCCTAACACCACTGCACCAGGCACACTCACGATTACTGATGGCGGCGAATTTTTCGACTTTAACAGAGTTAACCTTGAAGGCGTCGGTTTGTCGTATAGGATCCAAGGCTATTCAGGCAACGTGCTGGACTACACCATCAACAGCACGTGCAACAGCAGCCTATACACTACCGTCGATGGTGAACCGGTTGGTGTGACTGAGGTTTTGATCACCCTTAAGGACTCCGGCCTCGACCGCGTCGAGAGTTTGGACGTCACGCCCAAGACTGAGCCAAGGGGTCTGCTTCTGCTAGGCACGGGACACTTTGGTCTGGCATTGGCCCTGTTTCGAAAGGCAAAGCCATTCGGCCTGATCTCGCATTTGTAGTCGTTTTTCCTCACTTACCATCCGGAGGGTGAGCTGCACCCGCTGCGGTCGGTACGCGTTGGCCGACTGTGCCTGTCGAGCGTGGGCACCGGAGCCTCCGTATTGATCCGGTGACCAAGGGGAACATTTCAGCGTCGCTGCCAGATCTGCAGGATTTCCGTTCTCAAATTGGAGCTACCTTGGCCCAGAAAGGAGACTTCCGTAGGGAATAGATGCGCAAGAGTTTGCGCAATCCTGAATTGTCGTGCGCACAAGCCACTGAATCTAAACGTTCTAGATTTGGCATGCAACCTGCATATAAAGATGGCAAGCGCTATTGGGGCGCGTTGGTGGGGGCTGCATAACAACTCCTATGAACGCGGACTCCAGTTTGCCAGATTTCTCCCGAAGAGGAGCCAATGCGCCAAAGGCAGTGTGGACAGAATCGCGGTGCGAATGTCTGACCCAGGCAATGCAGGTTGTGCGAGATTCATCGAGCAAACCCTTGAAACGCAAGGCCCACCCTTTGGCCAGTCTTCTGTAAAGGGCGAATGCAGGACAAATGCCCCACGAGGGCGATTCCAGGAGGAAACATGAAGAAGTTTGGTTTGTGCACAATTTTGCCCTTGGTTGCGTTTTGCTTGCTAACCACAGCCAGTCCGCTAAGAGCTTACGCAGATTCTGTCACCCTGACGCTCGAAAATGTCGGTCCAGGGAATAATTCCGGAGGGGTCTACACATATCCCTACAACTTCAAAATCGGCAGTAGTTCTTCCACAACTGCGCTTATGTGTTACATCTTTTTCGACGAGATCTACGTGGGCGAGAGCTGGACAGCTACGATCATTCCGATCAACTCTTCCTCCTCTATTGATGATCTGGAATTGGCCGATCTTTTCAGTGTGGCCTCCAACCCCAGCACCGCGGCAGCAACAGTCGCTGATGCGCAGTGGGCTGCTTGGGAGTTGTTCGATCCTGGGCTGATCGCGCCCTCCCAGAACGGCGTAAGCCAGACCGGCGTAAATACTGAGCTAACAAATGCGGAGAATGCGATCAGCTCGGATCCCTCAGCCTTCTACTCCGGATATCAACTTTACATTCCGACCTCCGGCTGGCCCCGCGAGGACGGGACCCCTCAGTCTTTCGTTGGGATTGCTCCTACACCCGAGCCGAGCAGCCTGCTTTTGCTTGGTACAGGACTGCTCGGTCTCGCGGTGGTGGTGTTTCGGAAGGCCAAGCCATCCGGCCAGGTCTCGCACTCGTAGGCCAGTTTCATCCCCATTCGGAGAGCACCTGCATCGTGCTCTCCAGAGGGTGTTGCATCCGTCCCGGGTAGTGCGCCTGGGCCGATAGAGCCTGTCGACCGTGGTTTTCTGTAGCCTTCCTTATCGATCCAGTCACAAAAAGGAAACATTTCATGGCCAGCCATGTCTGCGTCCGGCAGGATTTCCATTTTCCAGTTGGCCCTGCTTTGGCCAAAAAGAGGAATTATTTTGGGAAGTGCCCTGCAAGACTTTGCGCATCCCTGCTTTTGTATGCACGCAAATCACTGAATCTAAATGTTCTATGTTTGGCACGCGATCTGCATATAAGGGAGGCGAGCGGTGTTGGGGCCTGTTGATCGGGGCTGTATAGCAACTCCTCTGAATGGGTGACTCCAGTTTTTCTGATTCACCCAAAGTGGAGCCCATGCGCGAAAGGCAGTGTGAAGAGAGTCTCAGTGCGAATGTATGCCCCAGGCATTGCACGCTGTACGAGATTCATCGAGCAAACCATTGAACACCAAGCCCTGCCCTTTGGCAGCAATTCGCAAAGGGTGTGACAAGGACAAATGCCCGCGAGGGCGATTCAAGGAGGAATCATGAAGAAGTTTGCATTCGCTTTACTCGCAATGGCAACTGCCCTTGCGATTGCCCCGGCTGCGTTGGCCGATGATATCGGAGTCGCCGCCAGCATGGGCGTCTCATATACTGCATTGGGGGGCGTCACAGCTGGCAGTGGAACTGTAAGTGGCGGCATTAACACAACCGGCGTATTCGCCCCTTTAATCGGGGACGCGGTGACTTTCTATGCCTGGGGTCCCAGTACCACCGGGGAGGCGTTCTCCACCACGCTCACCACGTTCACGATCGATACCATCGGTGGCTTTAACGTCATTGGCCCCAACCCCCCTACTTTCCTCTCAGCCTGGGGCACCGGCGTGATCGATGACAATGGCACTGACTATAACGTTAACTGGACCGCCTCAGGCAACAGCGTCAATGATCAAACCTACGGCTTCAGCATCACCGCGGACACCACTTCCCCTACCCCTGAGCCCAGCAGCCTCTTGCTCCTCGGCACCGGCCTCCTGGGTCTGGCGTTTGTTGCCTTTCGCAAGGCAAAGCCGGCCCGCCCGGTCTTGCACCTGAACCTGTAGTCGTTTTGTTCCTCTTGTTCCTCCTAGAACGAAGGGCACGGAAACGTGCCCTTCAAACCTCCGACTTACCCCATCAAACCTGGTGGGGTTTGTTTTTGCGCGCAGAGTTCAGCCGAAGCAGGCTGGCGCGGTCAGTATTTTCTGGATGCGTTCGAGCAGGTCCAGGTAGGTGGTCACAAGGGCCATGCCGATAGCTGCAACTGGAACAACGCTGCAGGTCCCAGTGCCGAGCGGCCGTTGTTTCCCCAGATCAAAGTGCTTTACGCGCTCGCGGACAAAACGGAAATCCGTCACCGGTCGATCTTCCGCAACCGATGCCGTGTAGGCGCCATCGCCTCAATATGATTGCCTGTCGTTGTGGCCTATGCCCGTTTGGCCATCGGAACCGAGGTTTTTGCCTCCGGTGGCTTGCGCTGAATCCCGCGGGCTTGCGATTCCTGCAGCTTATAGAGTAGCGATCTGTAGCTTATATTGAGCCACTTGGCCGTCTTCAGGCGACTCCAGCCATTCGCTTGGAGCACCTTCAGAATGATCTGTCGCTCCAGATCTTGCGTGGCGGCCTTGGTAATCTCCTTCAACGAGATTGGGATCGCCAGATCGATATTGGGGATCAGGCTAGTCGGGGCAACCGGAGCCAAGTCCGCTACCAGAGCCTCCTCGCTGCCGATCAGGACGTAGCTGCGAACCAAGTTCTCCAACTGCCGGATGTTTCCTGGCCAGCTGTACTGCTGCATCAAGCGCATCATTTCGCGCGAAAGCGGCTTCGGATTGAGGCGAAATGCTCTTGAGTGCCGATCAAGGAAGTGGTCGACCAGGATGGGTAGATCCACCGCCCGCTGACGCAACGGCGGCACTTCTATGGTGACAGCATTGATGCGGAAGAAGAAGTCCAGCCGAAAGGTTCCATCTTCGGTCTGCTGTCGCAGGTTTCCGTTGGCTGCGCAGATGAGCCGTGTATCGACTCTCCTCGACTCTTGCGCTCCGACGCGCATAAAGCTTCCATCCTGCAGGACTTGCAACAACTTGGCCTGAGCCGACATATCCAGGCTGCCAACTTCATCGAGAAACAGGGTTCCCTGATGAGCCAGTTCCAAGCGGCCGCGCTTGGTTACATACGCCCCGGTGAAGGCTCCCTTTTCATAGCCAAACAACTCGGACTCGATAAGTGAGTGCGGAATCGCCGGGCACGTCACCTTGATCCAGGCACATTTTGACCGATTGGAACGTGCATGCAACAACTTGGCGAAGATGTCTTTGCCCGTGCCGTTCTCGCCCTGCAACAGAACGGGGACGTTCGTATTTGCAACGCGTTCCAGCTTTTCTCGTGTAGCGGCCATGATGGATGATTGTCCGAAGACCACATTCATCGGAGGCAGTTCGCGAATATCCACAAATTCGGCAGCGCGTGGCAGAGCCATTTGATATCCCAGGCGAGAAAGTCGCTCACTGCTCTGTAAGCAACTGCTTGGCCAGACCCGGGATCTCGACGGCTGCTGGTATACAACTAAAGTAACTAGCAACTAGGCAAAAAAGTAACCATTTTGGTCTTTGCACACAGTTTCTTTCGAAAAATGACTGCAGGATGTGAAAATCCTTGCGCAAATGGCGAATGTTTTGCCACTTCCGGTGGTAAGATTCTTCTCAAGCGACTTGACGGGGGCGTCGGTCGGTCCCATTTTTTTGGTGAAATGAATCCCGCTTCGGCGGGGTTTTTCAAAAGCAGTTCGCAGTCGAACGATTTGCGAGGTGTCTAATCCCTCTTGTGCTGGTTGACAAGAGCCACAAGGGCATCTGGGGAAGGTATTCGTGGCAGGCGCAGCGGAATAAGGCTGGCAAGCGAATCAGAGGAACACGGATGAAGGCACAGGACACGAAACGCCCGCAAATCGCGGTTCTCGATGCAAATCCGGCCATCCTGGATTACGTTCACCGTGTCCTTTCGGACCGGTTCAACGTGAGCCTCTTTACCGAGGCCACGGAAATGACACGGAGCCTTAGCGAGTCTCCTACGCCAGATCTGCTCCTGATGGACTGGCACGTTGCTGATGACGACTCCGAAGACAATGCTCTGCGCTTGCTCTCCAAGACTCGCGCCTCGAATCCGGCGCTACCGATCATCTTGCTGGCTTGTTCCGCCGAGTTGAAGGAAGTTGTGGCGGCCACTCGAATGGGCGCTACCGACGTGATCCTTAAGCCGTTTAGAAAGAGCGACATTGATCTTGCGGTACAGCAGTGCTTGAAGGAGGCCACGAAGCCCGAGGTGGGCGATGACATCAAGGAAATCCCCCTCGACGCGAACACATCGTTTGTGAGATGCAGCAAGAGGATGCGGGAGATTGAATCGCAATGCACACTGGTCGCGCGCGCGGACATCCCCGTTCTTATCCTGGGAGAGAGTGGCACGGGCAAGGAAGTCGCAGCCATGTTGATCCACAAATTGTCGACCAGGAGCCAGCACTGCTTCCTGAAAGTAAACTGCGCGGCCATGCCCGCCGATCTGCTTGAGAGCGAGCTGTTCGGTTATGAGCAAGGCGCATTCACCGGCGCCGTCAAATCGAAGCCGGGCAAGTTTGAAATTTGCAACAACGGCACAATTTTCCTGGATGAAATTGGGGAGATGCCGACCATTTTGCAGGCGAAACTGCTGCAGGTTCTTCAAGACGGGAGCTTTTCTCGCCTGGGCGGCCGAGCCAGCGTCAAAGTGGATGTTCGCGTGATTGCCGCAACAAACATCGACATCAAGGCGTCGATTGTGCGAAAGGCATTTCGCGAGGACCTCTACTACCGCTTGAACGGCTTTACCGTGAAAATGCCTCCACTGCGCGAGCGCACTGAGGAGATCCCAATTCTTTCGCAGCATTTCATGCGCAAAGTGTCCGCCAAGTACGAGTGCGATCCATTGCCGATTTCCTCTGCGCTCCTGCAGGCATTATCGAGTCATTCGTGGCCTGGCAATCTGCGTGAGCTGGAGAATACAATCAAGCGTTACCTTGTGCTGGGCGACGAGAAGGCAATTATCGACGAGTTGAGTCCCCGGCACAGCTCGGAATCGTTTGCCGCCGCCGGAGAAGGTCCAGACGGCAGCGGCGGCTTGAAGTATCTCGTGCGAAACTTGAAGGGGAGTGCCGAATCCGCCGTGATCGCACAAACGTTGGAGGGCACTGGATGGAACCGCAAGGCGGCAGCGAACGATTTGCAGATTAGTTACAAAGCTTTGTTGTATAAGATCAAACAGTACAATCTCAGTCCGCCACAAAAGCAGTTCAGCTTGGGCCAGAGAAAGAGCGCCTGAGACCATCAGCGGGTGAACGTGAGTCGTCAAAGCTGGATGAGGTTCTACACCAGCTTGGAACCTGACGATCAACACTTACCTCCAATCCAGTGCCTGGAAATGGATGAGGTGTCGAGCAGCGCTTCCGACATTTCATTTTAGTCAGATTGAATTCGACTGCATGTAGGAGGCTCGCACCGTAAGCAAACAATTATTCAGGGCATCTACATACTCAGTAATTCAGGCTTGTTACCGGGGCTGGCCTACCTAGCACGAAACAGGTATTGGTATCATGTGTAAATTCTTGATCATGATGTCACATCGTAGGTTTTCTGCGGTAATGGCCTGATTGCACACAATGAGAAAGATTGCACATTCATGAGCATGACTAATTCGCCTAGGTCGGAAAAGGTTGTGATCCAGTTTGGTGACAAGAGGGTCAAAGGTTACCTTGAATCCCCGATTTGGAACACAATCGAAGAGTTGCTCAGCAACGCTCCCGCGAGTTCGCCGGAGATCTTCCGGGTTAGACTTCTCGAATCGGAAACTGTCGAGGAGATCCCAACCCGGGATGTCAAGGCGGTGTTTTATGTAAATACCTTCGATGGAGACCCGGATCACAAAGATCTGAATTTTCATTCCAGGGCACCGATCGTCCATGGGATTTGGATGCGGCTTCAATTCCTCGATGGTGAGGTGATGGAGGGTATTGTCTATAACTCTCTTCGCTATTTAGTGGATCCGGGCTTCTTTCTATTGCCAACCGATCCCGACAGCAACAACAAGCTCGTTTATATAGTGAAGAGCTGGCTAGTCGACCATCGCGTCCTCGGCATGCGCAAACTCTAAGCGTTGGCTACCGCTTCCCTGAGAATAGAATAATCCAGAATCTCCGCGGCTATCCCTGTCAAATTCTTCACATTGTTCTCTTTGCGGACCAGTCGGCCCCGGCACCGAATCGAGCAAGAGGTTGAGAGGGTGATCTCCGGTGGCAGGTCGACCATGAATTCAAAATCGCGGTCAATCAGGGCACTGTCGATGAGGTCCAGATAGAAATACACTCCCCGGTTGCTCAAGTCCCGGGTATAGGCTGGAATTTCGCGGTCCCCAATGTATACGGTCAGGGGTGCATTCATTGAGAAGCGCGGCCTTCCCCGCCGGTCGTTTTCTCTTGTGAAGTTCTCAGTCATGTGTCCCATTTTCAAGATGCCATCGTCTGGCGTCAAAGTCGATCCGTGGAGTTCCTCTGAATCCGCGAGGTCAAAAAACCCTTCAGAGTCATTGCACAATAGTACCCTAAAAGCTGATTACCGCCGCTCCGGGCTGTTTGGTACTTAAGCTTCATTGCAATCTCAATGCCGAACTCAATTCTAGAAAATATTGAGATATGGGGCCCTTTAGAATGCCAATATGCAATTGTTTGCACATCGAAGGGATGCTCCATTCCCATTTGTCGAGAGATTACCCCAGACCAGGATGAAGCCAAGTTGGCTGCGGTGAAGCATGCCCGTACCTGAATTCGGGAAGAGCCGTTCGCTGTGTCCGTGGCAAGTTGCTAGGGGTTTGCGGAGAATCCGCCCCATGCGCGGAGGATGTACTTGGGCTGGTTGCGCCAGGGAACCCTTGGCAACCCAATTTGCTACGATGAGTTGGCGGCCCACGGTCAGTCCCTCCGCCGGGTCGATCGAATGCTCGGTTGGCGGATCCCTTTTGCTCCGACAGGAATGAATTTCACCAACTTTTTCCGTGGTCAAAATCCAGAACAAGAACGTCTTAGCAAAACACATCATCACGAATTTCGGGAGCATTGCGGCCCATAAGCAAACTCTTGTGTTCAACATCAAGAAACGATCACCGCCCAAAACGCATCCGGCGGCAGCCATTCTCCGCTACACCAGCCTTCAAGGCTGCTGCTCCACCAGCTTCCCCGACTGCACCGCTGCACGCATGCGTGCAACGGAGGCCAGATTCGCTGCCGTTTCCTGCAAATTGGTCGTTCATTCCGCGCTTCAAATCAGCCTTTTCGCAGAGTGATCAACGTGATCTCCGGCGGGCAATTCAGCCGAAACGGCACCCCCAAAGTGCCGATGCCGCGATTTGGCTAGAGTTGCAAGCTTTCCAACCGGAACCATCCCTCGACATACCTTCTGCCCCAGCCGGGCAGATACAGGGCGCTCAGCACCGGCAGCCTTACCTGACCTCCATGCGTGTGGCCGCTCAGCATCAGGCCAACCGATTTGCTTGCTGCATCGTCGAGCAGAACGTTGGCATAGTCCGGGGCGTGACACATCAGCACTATGGGTTCATTCGGCACATTGCGTATCGAACGGGGAACAGCCAACTCCAGGTCCGGATGACCCATCACAGGATCATCAAGTCCTGCCAGCCAGATTCTGTCGCCCGCGCGCTCAATCGGAAGACAGGCGTTTTAGAGCACAGTGATCCCGTTGGCGCGGAGCGCTTCAGTGACTTGTTTTGCTCCCACTGCAACGTCGTGGTTGCCGAGTATGGCGTAGAGCTTTCTGCAGCTAAGTCCGCTCAGGATGTTGGTGCATTGCCATGCCGCTCCGACGGCAAAGTCTTTCTTGCCCCGCCCTTGGGTGACGAAGTCGCCCGTCAGCAGCACTGCATCGGGCTGCATCCGGTTGACCCGGTCAACCACATCGCGGAGGAAGAAAGGCTCCGTGAATTCATCCATGTGGATTTCGCTGAGTTGTGCGATGCTCATGCCGTCAAAGACCGCAGGCAGGCCGGCAAGAGAGATGTCGCGCCGAACGACCTCGAGCCAGTGACGCGAAATCTCACCTGAATAAAGTGCCAGACTTCCAGCTGCCCACATGCTTGCCTTGAAAAAGCGTCGGCGGCTGATCGACCCTTGGATCATGGGATGTAAAAGCGCCATAAATTCAATCGTACCGCTTAAACCGGTGGGAACCGGCTTCGCGACGAAGAATGCATACAGGACGGTTGCTTCCTCAATAGCTACAGCGAGGACTCATTTCGCCAGCTAATCAAACGCTACACGGCAGTTCAGGAATCGTAGATTCGAGAGCGATTTTGAACGCGCGTCGAAGAAGCTGGTTGGGCAGAAGCAGCCAAACGTGTGACGCACTACAGTAGTCCTCATTTGGGGACCATCCATCCCCAAGGCAGCGCGAGAACGCCGGCTTCAAGCGGACGTGCTTTGCCGCCATACAACACCACCCCTCGTACAAGAGATCCTTTGCGCTTCAAATCATCCCGGAAGGCGCGAATTCCAGTTGCGTCACTGGTGGTTACCTGACTGCCTGCCTTGATTTCCAATGCAACCAACTTGCCGGACTCTTCCAGAATGAAATCCACTTCGTGCCCCGCGCGGTCGCGCCAGAAGTGCAGTTTGCGCTGTTGCGGATCGAGGGCGCGCCAAGTCTCCAGCGTCTGAAACAGCGTTTGCTCCAACCAAAACCCCGCGTCGATACAGATCGATACGTCTGCGGACGACCTGATTCCGGCGAGCCAGGCGGCGAGGTCGCAATCCGTCCAGAGCAACTTCGGCGCCTTGACGAGCGCCGTCGAGGGATTGGTCTTGCAGGTCTTGCAAGTGACGTCAACACAGTGGCGGCCAAGACCCGAAGGGCCGATTGGAGATTGCGACGAGACCAGCGAGGTTTCATTCTCCCCAGATCGTGAAACAAATCATTTCACGCGGTGAAATGAAATGCACAACTGAGGCGCTCGGTCACAACTTGAGAATTCAGCCCTCCAGTGTGGGAATACGACGGGCTGTCAGACTACGAGTGCGGCCAGCATGGCTGCAAGCTCATGGAGTCCGATTGCCGTGATCTCCGCGTCGATTGGATAGTGCCCGCTTCCTGCATTCACCAGGAAGCGGCGATCCGGCTTCAAATCCTGACAGGCGATGTAAAACCCCTTCTCCGGTCGTCCGGCAAGGCTGCGCTTGATCTCGATGGCCCACAGGCCTTGACCGGGAATCTCCAGCAGC
>OBLU010000462.1_pt1 | contig 38394 bp, 33 predicted proteins | sample 1518681 | NCBI WGS metagenome assembly OBLU01 (sample SAMEA3539304, study PRJEB22396) | soil metagenome | biome: tundra; feature: field; material: soil | place: USA | collected 2010-05 | depth 0.15 m
CCACCGATGGAACCAGCACAGCCTGCGTATATCCGAGCTGCGACGACACGGAACAGACACTCGACATCACGCAGGCGCTGGGCATGGCGCCAGGACTTTCCAGCCTCGTGGTCTACGTGGGCTCGACGGATGCGGCCATCTTCAACGCGATGGCAACGCACAGCCCTTTGAACGCGCAGTTGAGCTCTTCCTGGACCTGGTACCCGGCTGACCCCAGCACGGACAACCCCTACTTTCAAGAGTTCGCGGCGCAGGGTCAGAATCTGTTTCAGGCGGCAGGCGACAGCAACAAGTGGACCCCCTCCTCCGAGATCTTCCCCGCGGACGATGTCTACGTCACGTCAGTGGGCGGCACAGACCTGAACACAGGCTCAGCAGGGGGCCCCTGGAGTTCTGAAACCGCCTGGGTCGATAACGGCGGCGGCATTTCGCCCAACAAGTTCGCCATACCTTCATGGCAGACGTCTGCGGCTGCCGGCTGCGCCAATTGTTCGAAGACCTATCGCAACGGGCCGGATGTTTCGGCAAATGCGAACTTCACTTTCTACGTTTGCGCCGATCAGACCACTTGCACCGCCAACTCGTATGGCGGCACCAGTTTTGCGGCCCCCATGTGGGCGGGCTACCTGGCCCTTGTCAATCAACAGGCGGTCACCAACGGTGCCAGCATAGGGAAAGGCGGGGTAGGCTTTATCAATCCTTCGCTGTATGCGATTGGCGCGGGGTCGAGCTACGGCAGCGGCTTCCACGACATCACCAGCGGCAGCAACGGCTATTCGGCCGCAACCGGTTACGATCTGGTCACCGGCTGGGGCAGCCCGAACGGGAGCGGCCTGATCAACGCGCTTGCCGGGCCACCGTCGACGACGCCGGCCTTCAGCCTCTCCGCATCGCCCGCTTCACTGTCTGTGGTGCAGGGCAACGCCGGCACCTCCATCATCACAACCGTCGCATCCGGCACCTATAACTCGGCGATTGCCTTATCCGCGAGCGGCCAGCCGACTGGGGTCACCGTTAACTTCAGCCCTACCTCGATTGCAGCGCCGGGCTCCGGTACGTCGACGGCGACCTTTACCGTGGCCTCAACCACTGTGGCTGGAACCTACACCATTACGGTAACCGGCAACGGCGGCGGAATCACGCAAATAACGACTATCTCGCTTACGGTCACCAAGCCGGCGTCCCCGGCCTTTGCCATTTCCGTTTCGCCCACGGCAGGATCTCTGGCACGTGGCCAAAGCGGATACGCAGTGGTCACTACAACGGCCACCGGCGGGTTTAACTCGGCGGTTGCCCTCTCTGCCACGGGCCTGCCTTCCGGCGTGACGGGGAGCTTTAGCCCCGCCTCCATTGCCGCGCCGGGTGCCGGCACTTCGCATTTCACGCTGACCGTTTCCAGAAACGCTGGGACCGGCACGTACCCCATCACGATCAAGGGCACCGGCGGCGGCTCAACCCATACGACAACCCTCACCTTCACCGTCTTGAGATATGCACGCTGAAAACGGGGCATAAGGTCCGGGCTTTCAAGTCCGGGCCTTTTCTCTTGGACCTAGGGTGCGTTACCGGCGGCTTTCGATGATTGTGCGCAGCTCGGCGGCGATGGCGGTGAGTCGCGGCGCAATGGAGCGTTCGGGACCACCTTCGCGAGAGTACATGAGTTCCAGCTCGCGGGCTAGGACCGTGCCTCGTGTGAGGCCAAAGGTTCCCAGCACGCCTGCCAGCTTGTGTGCCGCGGTGGTGGCGGCCTGGTGCTGCGGGATCGAAAGTTGGTCCGCGGTAAAGGCGGCAGCAGCGGTCTCCAACAGGCCGACACGCTCTTCCATCAGGGGTAGGAACTGGGCCCACATGCGGTCGAGAGCCTGGCCGATCACGTCCTTTTCGATGGGGTCCAAGATTCAGTTCCTCAAATCAGTTCCAACCCAGCACGGCGGCAATCTGTGTGGAAAGCGTCATGGGGTCAAAGGGCTTAAAGAGGATTGCCTCGACGCCGAGGTCGGCGAAACGCCGCTGGTCTGTGGCTTGTACCTTGGCAGTGAGAAGCAGAACGGGAATTTTGGCTGTAACCGGGTTGTTGCGTAGTTCGCGGAAGGTCGTGGGGCCGTCCATGCCGGGCATCATGACATCAAGGAGAATAGCGTCTGGCTGGTGTTCAATGGCGCGGGCAATGCCCTGCGCGCCGGAGCTGGCCACCATCACGTCCCAGCCGGCCACGGTCTCAAGGCTTAACGCCGCCACATCGCGTATGTCCTCTTCGTCGTCGATGATCAGAATGCGGTGGGACATGGAAAAGCGACCTCTTGAGAACGGGGATCAGCGAGTAAGCATGTTGGCAAGGCAACCATGGTTATTCTGGAACGTTTCCGGGGCTTTGTCGATGGCTGCGGAGAAGGACTCTGCGCAGCGGGGAACTCTTTGAGCAACAGATGCGTGCAGGGATGGTGGTCGCACGGCAGCGGAATCCTGTCGTCACTGGACGGGTATCGGGCCAACGAGCGGGGAATGACTCAATCCGGAGGTGGGCAAGGCGCCAGCTTGGCCTTCAGGAACTGGGTGGGGGCGTGGACAAGCTGGCCGCGACCTGGGGTGGGGTGGCCGCATTGACGCTGGCCAGTTCGTCTTTTCCCGGCTCATTGCCGAGGAAGATTGACGCATCAACCATTGCGGGCTGGTAGGGAAGGAATACGCGGAAGGTGGTTCCTCTCACCGAATTGCGCTCCGCCCAGATGCGCCCGGCGTGCTGTAGGACGATGGTGCGGCAGATAGCCAGGCCCAGCCCGCTGCCGCCTTTCTGCCGAGAGTCCGAGGCGTCAACCTGCTGGAAGCGGCCAAACACTGCCTCGAGCTTGTCTTCAGGAATGCCGCGGCCCTGGTCGATGACCGACAGTGTGACGCCATTGCTGCCGGGGCGCAGCATGACGGAGATGGTTGAGCTAGGGGGAGAGAACTTGACGGCATTGGAGAGCAGGTTGGTCAGCACCTGGAGCAACCGGTCAGGATCTGCGGCGATTTCAGCCTGGGAAGTGTCGTGGATCAACTGAACACCAGCCGCCTCGGCCACCGGAGCCATTCCATCGATGGCCTGGTGGACGATCTCAGCCAGCTTGACGGTGCGAAAGGCAAGCGGTTCACGCCCACTCTGGATTCTTTCCAGGTCGAGGATGTCGTTGATGAGCCGGACCAGGCGGTCGGAGTTGGTGCTGGCAATGCGGAGCAGGTTGGCGGCCTTGTCGTTCATCTCGCCGAGAATGCCAGAGGAGAGCAGGCCAAGTGCGCCGCGGATGGAGGTGAGCGGTGTGCGCAGCTCATGGCTGACAGTGGAGATGAACTCATCCTTCAGGCGGTCGAGGGCAAAGCGCTGGCTGATGTCGCGGAAGCTGAGCACGGAACCGGAGAAGCGGCCCTGATCGAGGATGGGGGTGAGGGCGTATTCGGCTGGAAAGGAAGAGCCGCCGGCGCGGAAGATGGTATCCCCCCCAGCCGCGGCTTTGTCGTCCGAAGCAGCGCGAAGAAGGGCACAATCGTCCGCGCAGCGTTGGTTGCCAGTTGCTGAGCCATGAAGCAGTTCATGGACTGACTTGCCGGTCAGGCTTGAAGCTGGTGCGCCCAGAAGGCGGGCGGCGGCAGGGTTGGCAAAGCTGACCAGACCGTGCCGGTCTACGCCGCAGATGCCGTCGGCCACCGAGTCGAGCAGAATCTCCCGCTGACGGTAAAGACCCTCGGCCCGGCCTTGCTCATGAGAGCGTGCCAGCATCTGTCCCAGGGAGGCGGCGACTGTCTCGACGGCGGCCAGGGCCTCACCGTCCTGGCAAAGACAGAAGTGGCAATAGAATTCGAGAACGGCGAGCACTTTGTTGCCCACGCGGACAGGCACCGCCCAGCCCGAGACCATCTCGTGGCGCAAGGCGGACTCGATGCGAGGGCTGAAAGGCATTGAAGCCAGGTCTGCAATCCAAACGGGCCGGCCGTCCTTCCATGCACGGCCAGGCAGGTCGGCCCCGCTCGCCACTGTGAGGCCCATACTTTCCTGAATCAGGATCTGGGCGCGCTTTCCAGGAGCGCCCCACGCGGAAGAGAATTCGAGGTGGCTGCCCTCATCGTCCACCGCCCATTTGATGGCCATGTCCCAGCCCTGGGAGACGCAAAGGGCCTCAAGAATGCGCGTATAGGCCGCGCCGGGGGAAGCATTCTCGCCCACAATCTGGCTCACGCGCAGTTGCAGGGCAAGGCGGTTTTCCCGCTGCTTCTGTTGGGTTACGTCCCGGAGAAGGCACCGTACCGCAAGGGGGCTGCCTGCCTCCTGCCGCTGGCTCAGGCTCAGCTCGAGTTCCAGCAGGCGGCCTTCGGGCGTATGGTGGCGCAGAGGCGCGCGATCCACGGTTTCGCCATCAAGAGCGTGACGGAAGAGAGCGCCCGCCTCGCTTCGAATGGCAGGCCCAAACACATATTCGAAGGAAGGCAGATCCAGGAGCGCTGCATTGTCTTTGCCAAAGCAGCGCTTCCAGGCGGGATTGGCATAGAGGAATTTCCCGGCCGGGCTCAGCGTGGCGATCATCTCGCTGGAGTTTTCGAACAGATCGCGAAACCGTTCCTGGGACTCGCGCAGTGCCAGCTCCTGGCGAACGGTTGCGCTTTGATCCAGCGCCACGGCGACCAGTCCCGTGGACCCGCCGGCGGCGTCGCGAAGGGCGGAGATGTGGAGAGTGACGGGAAGGAGTGTCCCATCCTTGTGGCGCAACCTGGCGTCGAAGCTCGGCACCTGGCTGGGAGGCAGGCTGCGCACACAGTTCAGGTAAGCCGCCATTTGGCCAGCAGGAGTGGGTTCCGCCGACCGGGGGACGCCGCAAAGCTTCTCCATCTCCGCAACCAGGCGCGCTCCCTCGCCGGGAGCCAGGATCTCCACTGTGGTCCACTCCTTCATCATTTCGTGGGCATGGTAGCCCAGCAATCGTTCCGCGGACGGGTTCACGTAGGTGAGGCGCCCATCAGAGCTAATGGACACCACGGCGGGGCCCGCAGAGTCGAAGACGTCCTGAAGCGGACTGGCGAGCTTGCCAGAGGCGTGCACGGCGGTGGGTTCTGGGGCTGGGGAATTGCTGAGCAGAAGACGAATGGAAAGAAGCGCAACGGCGATGCCGGCTGCTCCGGCAGCGAAAATCAACAATCCATCGAACCGAGGTCCGCCCGTCGAGCGTACCGAAATTGCCCCTGCAACCAACCCAAAGGCCAATCCCGCCAGGACGGGCCAGTTCCTGACCAAGCCACCCCTGTACCTGGACGAGCCGCCCGCACCCGCAGCTGCAGGCCGCACTGGTCGTTTCGAGGTCACTTCAATAGGCTGGTCCTGCATGGTACCCCCGCGGCAAAGATCGAAAAAGACCGCCCCTAGTGCAGCGACTTTGCAGCCATTTGCACGGCAAAAATGTTAAAACAAGGCCTTGCTTTGCCCGTAGACGAGGCTAACATCCGTCCCGTGCAATTTGCAGGTAGTATAAGCGTTTGATTGCAGACTCTCTACGCAAATCGGAACCTTGGCGTCCAGGGGCGAAACGATGCAGTTAACGGCTTCGGAGTTAGATCAGCGAGCGACTGAGACCAGATGACCCGTGAATGACGTAAAGAACACGGGTGGCGGGTTGGTGTGACCGCTCAGACCGCTCCTTCGCCGCCAATCGTATACTGGCCTCATGTTGCGTCCATCGAATTCGACTCGTTTCTTACCCACAACCCTTGCCGCAGCGGCGCTGTTTTGTGTCCTGGCTCAGCCGCAGGCTGCTCATGCCTGGGGCAATGAAGGGCATCGCCTGATCAACCGCCTGGCAGCCGAAACACTTCCCGCGAGCGTGCCGGCGTTTCTGCGTTCCGAAGCAGCGATCAGGGAGATCGAGTACCTGGGCCCTGAGCCTGACCGTTGGCGGTCGCGAGCCGAGCCGGAGCTGAGCGCGGCGCAAGCTCCCGAGCACTTCATCGACCTGGAGCCGGCCGATGCGCTGGGCCCTTTGCCGCGCAACCGGCTGGATTTTGAAGCCAAGGTCATTGCCGCGGGGCAGCGTCCGGAGAAGATCGGGCTGCAGCCGTGGGAGGCCATCGAGGTGTGGGAACGGCTGAAGGCTGCGCTGCGGGAGTACCGCAGCCTGGCGGCAGCCGGCAAGGATACGCGCCCGGTGGAAGAGGCGGCGATCTTCTATTCCGGTTGGCTGGGCCACTATGTGGGCGACGCCTCGCAGCCGCTGCACACAACCATCCAGTACAACGGCTGGACGGGACCGAATCCCAACGGCTACACCTCGGCGCACCAGATTCATTACCAGTTCGAGGGGCCGTTTGTGGCCGCAAACGAGCATGAGCCCGAGGTGCGGGCCAAGATGACGGAGCTCAAGCCGATTGATGGCGACATATTCGACAGCTACGTTGCCTACCTGCGGCATACCAACAGCTATGTCGAGAAGGTCTATCAACTGGAGAAAGCTGGTGGATTTGTGGGAGCGGGATCGGCCGAGTCGCGGGAGTTTACCGCGGAACGGTTGGCGGCGGGAGCTTCAATGTTGCGCGACATGATTGTGACCGCATGGGTAGAGAGCGCTAAGCCGGTACCCGACCCTTACGCGGGAAAATAGTCGTTCATGGTTGGGCGCTTCAATCTCGCTGCGCTCTGATCTCTATGAGACAAGGGTGGGAGCATAGGCATTTCGGGCTCCAGGGAACGATTCGAAGCGCTCTAGTTGGCGGCTTCAGGAGCGGCCAGGGCGGGGATACGGCGCAGCACAAAAGTCAGCATAAAGGTCATCAGCGCGACCGCCGGCACAGCAAAGATGAGCCAGCCGAGCATGGCGTGAGCAGCAATGCCACTCAAGCGAGAAAGAAGTTCGTGCGGAGATGTTTGCAGCAAGCCACCCGCCTTCGAAGCCTGGTAAGGGCCGGATGCGAGCAGCCATCCACCCAGGCGCACAAAGGGCACAATCAGCACGAGCTGCAGCGGCATCACAAGATAGTTTGCGGCCTGAATGGCGGGCAGATTAAGCCTCAGCGCCATGGCCAGCACCGCGCAGATCGCTGTGGGAATGCCTACGACTGGAAAGCAGCCAATGGCAAATCCGAGCGCAAGGGTGAGCGCCAGGCGGCCGGGCGAGTTGCCCTGACACAGCCAAACCGCGGCATTCCGCTTCATCGAGGCGATGTTGATCGACTCCAGTGATTTGCTCATCACTTCCCACGCTACTTGTTTAGATGCAGATAACCTTTAAACCTGCGATGAATCTTTGGTAAATGAACCAAAAGTTGCAGTGGGATTTGAGAGCACTCTAAGCCTGAGTGACTTGGGACCTTTTCGGTGCGCCGGACAGAAGGCCGCGGTTGCGCATTTCATACAAGACTCGCTCCACCTTCCAATCAAGCGCGCCGGTTCCGTCCACGATGAGGTCTGCGTGCTCGGCTGAGGGCCGCACAAACGCCACGCTCGAGGGACGGACGGTGGCTTCGTATTGGCGACGAATGGATTCCGGCGAGCGACCGCGCTCTTCAATGTCGCGTTTGAGGCGGTGCTCGAAGCAGAGCTCGTCCGGGGTATCGACATACACGCGCAGATGATACAGAGGGAACAATTCGGTGTAGTAGAGGGCGAAGATGCCCTCGACGAGGAGGAACGGGCCGGGCCGAAACGTCTCAGTTTTGCCGGGGATGCGGGTGTGGGTGGAGAAGTCGTAAAGTGGACGCTCAATGGGGCCGCCTGCCGCCAAGATCCGCATGTGGACGACGAGCAGGGGGCTCTCGATGAGGGCCGGGGTCGTCAAAGTTTTCGAGGGCGCGTTTGGCTTGCGGCATGTGAGCAAGGTCGCGGTAGTAGTTGTCAAAATGGAAGTGGACTCCGCCGAGGGCCCTTGCCAGTTCTGAGGCCAGCGTGGTCTTGCCTGAGCCAGAGCTGCCGGCAATGGCCAGTACGACTGGAGGAAAGGGAAGGCGGCCTGTGCGGTCTTCAAAGCCGCCTGGGGAGCCATCGTTCATGGGAGCGTCGTTCAAGGCTTGCTTTCCATGGCCGCCGCCATTGCCGGGAGCAATCGCTTGAAGAGGCGGCCCAGCAAATTCTCGACGCCGCGGCCTGCCTCGAAAACCTCCGCATGACTCAGTTGGGTTGCGCCCAGGCCTGCGGCAAGGTTTGTGACACAGGAGATGCCGAGCACTTCAATGCCCATGTGGCGGGCGACGATGGTTTCCGGCACAGTAGACATGCCCACGAGCGTGGCTCCCAGCGTGCGAAAGGCGCGAATCTCTGCCGGTGTCTCAAAACTGGGACCGGAGACGGCGAGGTACACGCCCTCCGCAAGTTGAAAGCCTTCGCTGGCGGCAGCTTGATGGGCAAGGGCACGGAAGCGTTTTGAGTAGGCTTCCGTCATGTCGAAGAAGCGCAGCCCAGCACCGGGGTGAAAGCCGAATCTCGGTTCGTTCGTCCCATTCAGTGGGTTGAAGCCCATGAAGTTGATGTGGTCAGCAAGCGCGACGAGTTGGCCAATGTGCAGGCCTTCGGCAATACCCCCAGCTGCATTGGTGAGGATGACGGCTTGAACGCCAAGCGCGCCCAGAACGCGCATGGGAAACGTGACCTGCTGCGGCGTGTAGCCCTCGTAGAAATGAACGCGCCCTTGCATCACGACCACGGGGATGCCTGCCATGGACCCGGCAACCAGGCGCCCGGAGTGGCCCTCGACAGTGGATTGCGGGAAGTGGGGAATTTCTTCGTAGGGGATGACAATAGGGTCGGCCACTGCGTCGGCCACTGCGCCCAGCCCCGAGCCCAGCACGATGCCAATGCGCGGGGCGAGCGAGCCGAGCTTGGACTTCAGGAATGTGGCCGCTTGAGAGACTTGGTCGAAGTAGGTCATGGATGAATTTGAACGTACGCTTTTTGAGATTCTACAGCCAGAGAATAAGATTTAGCCGAGGTCCTTGAGATGTGCCGAAATATCAAAATGCTTTTCAACTTCGATCCTCCCGTCACTGAAGGGGAGATTCGCGCTGCTTCGCTGCAGTACGTAAGAAAGGTCAGCGGCTTGAGCAAGCCGTCCAAGGCAAACGAAGCGGCGTTCCTGGCTGCGGTGGAAGACATCGCAGCTGTTTCGGCGAGGCTGCTGTCGTCGCTCGAAACGAACGCGCCCAAGCGCAATCGCGAAGAAGAGGCCGCCAAGGCAAAAGCGCGTAGCGCGGAGAGATTTGGCAACCAGGGACGTGTCGCATGAAAGAGATCGTCGCCGTGATCTTCGGGCTTGGCCTGGGATGCAATGCGTTGCTGTTTGTGCCGCAGGTGCTGGCTGTCTGGCGGAAAAAGAGCGATGAAGGCATTTCACTCATCACGTTCGGCGGCTTCAGTGTGCTGCAGGCCATCGGGATTGTGCATGGCGTCTATCAGCGGGATCTCTCGCTGATCTTAGGCATGGCGGCTAGCCTGTTGACCTGTGGATCGGTGACGGCTTTGACGGTTTTCTACCGCATGAGGCGGATGCGCGGTGATCACCAGGACCCCACGTGAAGGGCATGGAGCGCTGTTTTGATCGCAGCCACCCGTTCTGGCAAGGTCGCTGGTTCGACGAAGACCAAGTCAAAGCCGAAGATACGATAGTTCTCCTCATGGACCCGTTCAAAACGTAAGGCTTCCTCGAAGCTAATTCGCCGTGCTTCGGTCTTCGCGATCTGGCCAAGATTGCTGATGAAGAAGACAAACTTCTCAAAGAGAGCATCTGCCTTGATGCGCTCCAATTCACGCGAAAGCGTTGCGGAAACAGGGTGTCCAAGATAAACCGCCAGGGCCGCGGTGCAGACGGCTGAACGATCATCGAATTGTAGGTAGCCTGGCTCGTTCGACGCGCAACGCAGTCGCAGTCTTTGCAGATTTGCAATTGAATCAATGAACGACGGCTGTGTCCACGGCTCAGCGACGCCGCGCGCCTGCTCCAGTGTGATGACGTCAGTTGCTGCCTCCTCGACGACGCTCAAGCCATCAATTTCCAACTGACGGATGATCACGGTCTTCCCCGCGCCGGGCGCCCCGGTCAGTACAAACCTCTTCATTCATTGCCTCGATTTTTGAGGTTAGATCATTTGCTCGGACTTTCATCGCGCGCTCTCCTAGGCAGTCTGCGGTCGATGGCTGAACGCGTTGCCATCGGTTAGATGGGAGGCTTGCCTAGCAGGTTGGCGCGCATGGGTTGATTCTGCGGATGGATGCGGAAGTCTCCGTAAAGTAGTTCCCTGAGTATGGGGGTTGGGCGCCCGTACCAGCTGGCCCACGAGAGCGGGGCATCGCCGTTCGCATCCTTTCGGTCGACGATGGCTCCGGCATTGATCAGGAGGCGAATGGTCTCCACTTCGCCGAAGGCAGCGGCGCGGTGGAGCGGCGTTTCACCTTTGGTCCGGCAATCGCGCATGAAACCGCCGGTTTCCACTCCAGGCGTTGTGACAACATTCGGGTTCGCGCCATGCGACAGGAGCACAGTGAGAACGCGATCGTAGACCATGCGGTCTGTATTGCACAACGCTGAGTGAAGTGGAGTCTCGCCGGTATCGGTCTCGGGGTGGTTCACCTCCGCACCGTTCTCCAGAAGGAATTTGCAGAGCCGCCAATAGCCGTGAAAAGCAGCGCCACTTAGACCGAAGTTGTCGCCAAGCGAGCGGAGGGATTCTCCCTGCGAGAGAAGAAAGCGAATGGCGCTGACGTCTCCGTAGTACGCGCAATGCTGAATGAGGGAGACGCCGTTATCGTCTTCGTGGCTTGCGGGAACGCCACTTGGAAGAAGGTCGAAGACTAACTCTGTGCGCCCATCGGCCAGTTCGGCCAGCATCCTCTCGAATGGGGAACTGCTCATCGAGATGTCCTCCCGCTCCATGTTAGCCCAGAAACATTCCGGCGATTGAGGCGGAAATTAGATTGGCCATGGTCCCGGCTAACATGGCGCGGACGCCTAACTTGGCGAGATCATTCCTTCTCTCCGGGACTAATGCGCCAATGCCGCCGATCTGCATGCCGATGGAACCCAGGTTCGCGAACCCGCACAACGCAAACGTTGCGATGGTGAAGGAACGCGGGGCCAGAGTGGCCTTTTGCGCGCCGAGCGAGATGTAGGCGATGACTTCATTGAGTGCCATGCGTGTTCCAAGCAGGTTGCCGATGGCCAGGCAATCGTGCCACGGAACGCCGATGAGCCAGGCCACGGGTGCAAAGGCGAAGCCGAGAATCTGGCCGAGAGAGCCGGGGACCCAGTGCATGTAGGCGAGGCCGTGCGTCCACAGGAGCAGGCTGTCGAGCAGGGCAACGAGGGCCAGAAAGCTGATCAGCATGATGGCGACATTCATGGCCAGCTTGCCGCCATCGATGGTGCCGCGGGCGATGGCGCCGATCAGGTTTTCGTCTTTGTGTAACTCATCCTTGGGGATGACGACACGGCCCTCGGTGGCGGGGACGTCGGTTTCGGGCACCAGCATCTTGGCAATCAAGATGGTTCCGGGCGAGGTCATGATGACGGCGGAGAGCAGATGCCGCGCCTCAACTCCTTGAGAGATGTACATGGCCATGATGCCGCCGGAGACGTGCGCCATGCCGCTGGTCATGATGACCATGAGCTCGCTGCGCGTAGCCTTGGAGAGGAACGGGCGGATAGTGAGCGGAGCCTCGGTCTGTCCCATGAAAATCGACGCGGCCACATTCATGCTCTCAGCGCCGCTGATGCGCATGGTCTTGAGCATGATCCACGCCATGGCGCGGATGATGATCTGCATGACGCCGAGGTGGTACAGCACCGCGAAGAACGCGGAGATGAAGATGATCGTCGGCAGTACTTGGAAGGCGAAGATGGAGCCCGAGTTCGGTGGGAGAAGATTGCCGAAGGCGCCGGAGTTGGGAAGGCCGAGCTGGCCGAACAAGACTCTTGTCCCGGCAAAGGTGGCGGAGAGCATGTTGTTGACCACTCCGCCCGCCCAGGTCATGGCGCGCTGTCCGTAGTCGAAGCGCAGCACCAGAAACGCAAACGTCACTTGCAGGCCGAGGCCCCAGGCGACGGTGCGCCAGCGGATATGTTTGCGGTCTGTGGAGCCGAGCCACGCTGCAAGAAGCACGGCGAGAATTCCCAACACTCCGGTGTATCGATCCAAGAGGTCGCTCCTTGAAGAAAGCGGAGAACAGGGGCCAGGGAACAGGGAACAGAGTGTCGTCCCGGAGGGTTTTGCAAATCGCTGACCGCTTAATCCTGTTTCCTGAGCCCTGTTCCTTATCCGACTACCTTACAGCATTTTGCAAATAGATCTCCGCATTTTCGCGGGTAAAGACACGGCCAATCAGCGGTACGTGTTCCGGCGGAGTCTTGGAAACGGTGATCGCCTCTTTCAGCAAGGCGATGGGCTCGGTAAGGAGCGCGTGGCAGGTCGCAAATAGAGTTGCGATGGGCTGGCCTTGCTCAATCTTCGCGCCGCGACGGGTGTTGAAATCAATGCCGGCGTGGGGATCGACGGGTTCACCGGCCTTCTCGCGCCCTGCCCCGAGGCGCTGAACGGCCCATCCGATTTTTGTTGTGTCCATGGCGGAGATATAGCCGTTCTCCCACGCCGTCAGTACCTCTGTTGCGCCGGGCTTGTGAAATCCTGCCGGGTCGTCGAAGGCCCGAACATCGCCTCCCTGAGCTTCAATCATGCAGAGGAATGCGAGCAGAGCAGAGCCGTCAGCGAGGGCTGCTTCGGCGCGCGCGTAACCTGATTCCGGCGTGGCAGCCTGACCGCCGAGATGAATCATCCAACCGGCGAGGATAAGCGAAAGCTCGCGAAGATCTTCGCTCTCGGCAGGGCGTTGGCCGCGAAGCAAATCGATGGATTCAACCAGCTCAATCCAGTTGCCGGCCGTGCGGCCCAGCGGCTGGCCCATATCGGTGAGCAGGGCCACTGTCCTGGTTCCCGCTGCTTCGGCAGTCGCTACCATCAAGGCGGCAAGGTATTCGCTATCTTCCTGCTTGCGCAGGAACGCGCCAGAGCCCGTCTTGACGTCGAGAACGAGAGCGTCGAGTCCGGCCGCGAGTTTCTTGCTCAGTATGGAGGCGCAGATGAGCCCAGGGCTCTCAACTGTGCCGGTGCGGTCGCGCAAAGCATAGAGGACACGGTCGGCAGGGACCAGCGACGGGGTCTGGCTGACGATGGATGCGCCGCAGCGAAGGAGGACGGCCTCAAACTCCTGCAGTGTGAGGGCGGTGCGGTAGCCGGGGATGGATTCAAGCTTGTCGAGCGTGCCGCCGGTGTGGCCGAGCGCGCGTCCGCTGATCATGGGCACGGCCACGCCGCAGACTGCGGCCAGCGGAGCGATCAGGAAGCTGGTCTTGTCGCCGACGCCACCGGTGGAGTGTTTGTCGACCGCGACTTTTCTCAGCCGCGCCGGCGAAAACTTTTCTCCGGAGTCGCGCATGGCGATGGTCAGCGCGCGGGTCTCGTCCAGCGAGAGGCCGCGAATCCATGCGGCCATCAGCCAGGCGGAGAGCTGTTCAAGCGGAATGGAGCCGTCTGCCGCGCCGTTGGCGAGGAAGGCAACTTCCCGGTTGTCGAGGGAGAGGCCGTCCCGCTTTTTGCGGATGAGGTCAATGGTGTGCAGCGGTGCGGAGTTGGGGACTGTCTGCATAGGATCAGTTTGCGTCATGAACGTTCAAGCTTATTTTAATTTCATATCGAAGGCCAGCGGCAGCAGTGCCGCGAAGGTCATGGTCCGGATACCGTCCGCGGCGGGGAAAACAACCGGAGCATTGGGCTGGATGAATTCGGCGAGAACCTGGCGGCAAGCGCCACAGGGTGGGCTCGCCGCGTCGTTGAGGTTCGCGACGGCGACGGCCGCAATCTGAATCTCATTCCCAAATTGGGCCACGGCGCGCACCAGCGCGGAACGCTCCGCGCAGATGGTCAGGCCATAGCTGACGTTCTCAACATTCGTCCCGGTCACGACTGCGCCATTGGTGAGCATGAGGGCTGCACCTACGCGGAAGCCGGAGTAAGGCGCGTAAGAGTTGAGGGCGACCTGCCGGGCTTGTTCCATCAGGTCCGTGAGCGCGGACTGTGCCGCGTGCTGACCGCTCATCTGGTCTCCAATCTCCAAACAGCATGAAAGTTGAGGCTAATGCATTTGCGGCTCTGCTGTACATGGGCGGATATCTTCCATGCAACGCTGATTCCTTATCGGCGGCCGGAGTCAGGCTCCTCATGTTGAGCCTCTTCCTACCGATAAGACAGTTGAGAGCTCGCTCTGCCTGGGTGTCCCTCCTGGCTTGGCGGAAGAGTGAACGCGATGGCAATGGACGAACTGACGAGGGAGTTCCTGATTGAGAGCCAGGAAGGGCTTGACCGGATGGAGCGGTGCCTCACCTATCTCGAGGAGCGGCCGCAGGTTGCGGAGCTGATCGGAGATATCTTCCGGTCGGTGCACACGATCAAGGGCACCACGGGGCTTCTCGGATTCGAGCGGCTGGAAAGCTGGCCCATGCCGGCGAGAATCTGTTGGGCCTGCTGCGCGAGGGCAAGCTGATCGCCGACCGCCCGGCGATCACTGGGCTGTTGCAATTGCTGGACGGTCTGCGGTCAATTCTCAAGAACATCGAAGCGGAAGACTGTGAGGGCGCGGGCGAGGATGCGGCGCTGATCGAACGGCTGGAAGAGCTGCAGGCTCCGGCAAAGATCCCGGCAAAACATGCGGCTCGCTTGCGGGCTGGCGTTGATCATCCACAGACGCCTTCCGGAGGACTCTCCCTCGCACCTGCCGGCGCACCCGCACCGCATCAGGCCGCAACTCCGCCCGTCGCGCCAGCGCCGGCGCCTGCGGAGGCTGAGCATGAGGTGACCACTCGATCAACCTCTCAAGTACAGGTTGAGGCAGCGAGCGATGCAGGCAAGGCACGTGGCTCTGGAAATGGAAATAGCTCGGGAACTGCGGCCGACAGCACGCTTCGTGTGGATGTGGCGCTGTTGAATCGGATGATGAACCTGGTGGGCGAGTTGGTGCTGACCCAAGCCGGCCTGACCTAAAGTGTGCTTCCTCTCCATGCCATTGGATCCGAAATCCTCCGGATTGTCAGCCGGACGCCCGCTGCGGCAGGTGAAACGCGTGAGCTTCGGAAACGGGCGGTGTAGTCGTCGAGGAAGCCCCAAGCGTGGATTACGGCTATCTTCGCCAACTCGTTTTTGGTCTGTCGCAAAACGTGCTCGATCCCTCGCGCGACTACCTCTTCGATACGCGGCTTACACGTGTGCTGCGAAATCAGGGAATGGCCCACCTTGAAGAGCTCATCCAGCACCTCAAGCAGAAGAAGGATCCGGCGCTGGAGCGATCGATTGCAGAGGCGATGACAATCAACGAAACCAGTTTCTTTCGCGACAGCCAACCCTTCGAGTTGTTGCGCACAGATCAGCTGCCCAGGCTCATTGAAGCCCGTCGCTTCAGGCGAGCGCTGCGCTTCTGGAGCGCGGCCTCGTCGACAGGCCAGGAGGCATCCAGCCTGGGGATGCTGATCCTGGAGCACTTTCCCCTGCTGGCCAATTGGAATATTAGCATCGAAGGCACGGATCTTTGCAGCGAGGTTGTGCACCGTGAGTTTTCGGTAAGCGTGCGTGACGCGATCTAGCCCACCTTGGTAAGTTCAATCAGCCGCCGAGGACGGCCGGTGTTGAACCGCAAAGACACCTCCCCCATTCCCGTGGGCAGCAGAGCGGGATCTGCTATTCGCCGCGGAGGTGCCGGACTTTATCAGGGAGATCCGGCGGCTTTTTACAGCCGAGGATATCCGCGACTATCTTCATCGCCTGGAGAACACAAAATATCTCGCTCCCCGAGTTCCGGATCTTGAAATGGATGATCTGGACGAACTCGACGACCCGGACGAAGATGAACCCTTGCTCGAACACCCAGTGATGGGCGCGGAAGAGTTGCTGCGCTTCTCCCGTGTCCGTCAACTTCTTCAGTCGTAGAGAGCCATGGCAAAACCAAAGCGCGATCCCATCCGAGAGGAACGCATCCACGAGCAAATCATCGTGGATGCCTATGGGGCCGAGGAGCAAGCCATGGGCTGGTACTACTATCTCGAAGAGAAGATCCACTTCCCGTTCCAGGCGAAATGCATCGTCTCCAAAGTGATCTCGCCGCTGCAAACGGGCGAGTCTGTCGAGGTTCGGGGTATGGCACCCGGAGATACATGTTCCGGCGATATGCTGGTGCTGATCCAGTGGCAGGATCGCACCATAGCTGTCCCGCTCTCTCAACTAACTGCTATCGACCGGGATCAATCAACCCGCGAAGCCATCGAAGACTGGCACTACTGGGTAGCCCAGGGGTACTGCTTCTGATCTACGCACGCCAAGAATGTTGGTACATGGTTCGTTCGCCAACGAAGTAAGAATCTGAACTCCCATGACGAGACGACATCCACGATCGCAGCCCACATGGACAGATGTTAAGGCAAAGCTCGCAGGCCTTGACCGGATAAACTTAATGGGCCTGGTTCAGGATCTTTATGCTGCCCACAAGGATAATCAGACCTTCCTTCACACCCGCTTTGGCTTGGGCGAGGATGTTCTGAAGCCCTACAAGGAAACACTGGACCGCTGGCTCTGGCCGAATGTGTTGCGTAACCAGGATACTTCTGTTGCAAAGGCCAAACAGGCCATCTCCAGTTACCGAAAGGCGGTTGGCGAACCTGCCGGGCTCGCAGAACTGATGGTGTCCTTTTGCGAAAGTGCGGCTGGCTTCTGCAACGATGTCGGCTACCAGGATGAAGGCTACTTCGATGCTCTGGTCAATATGTTCGAACAGGCCCTCAAGGTCACTCGTCAGCTATCTGTAGGAGACCGCGATGCCCTAATCGCCGGCTGGACCGCGTGCGCACCATCAGCCACAATTTTGGATATGGCGTCGGCGATGAAATGGACGACCTGCTTGCAAAATACGTCCGCGCCTAACCGACCCTCGCAGCCGGTTCACTCTTGCCCAGACATGCTACGCAGCCTTGCCGAAAACTCACGATGGCGCGGAGCCGATGACCAGGCCAGGCACGCGATGGGACGGCCTTCTGCCCACACAAGATACTTCAGGTGCTCTCCAACCGGCTGTTCGTAGCCGAGATAGTGATGTTCCTCCATCAGGCTGTTGAACAACGGCTCCTGCGCGGTGCGCCGTACCTGCTCGAACTCCAGCGGTTGCAATGTGCGCAACCGATCTTCGATGGGAGTCTTATCGATCAGCACCGGCTCCGGCCGGGCTCTGTGTGCCAGCGGATTATGCCGCACGTAACTAACGGGCGGCAGCGTGATCTGACCGGCCCGCTCCAGCATCAGCAGCATGCCGCGGCATACCATGTCGCGCAGCGCGCCATTGGCCTGCCGCCACTGCCAGGCTTCACATACTCTGACCGACAGCTTGCGGCGGCTTTCCTTCGGATACTGCTCGATCAGCGTACGTATATAGAGGATGTCTTCCTCTCGGATCTCCCGCCCGCGATATCTGAGCTCTGCCATTGCCCAACAGTATGAATCAGCTTTTTTTGGAACGCAAGGGGAAAATGAAGTTTTCTTTCGATCCTTACTTCAGCACGCTGACTCGTCGCCACATCGGAGCGGCACGAACTCGCGACACATCGCCGGCTACCATCAGCAACTGGGCTTCGTATGCCTCCAGCTGCTTGGCTGCGGAGGCCGATTCCGGCCACCACGTGAACCGTCCTTTGGAGAGACGCTTCTGCGCAAGGTAGTATCCCTGGCCGTCATAGCAGAGGAGACGAATCGACGTTCCACTGCGACTTCTAAAAATAAAAACGCAGCCGGAAAAAGGATCTTCAGAGAGCTTTTCCTGGCATACCCGAGCCAGGGAATCAATGCCCTTACGCCCGTCAACCGGCTCGATCGCCACCAGCACGCGCATCTGCGCCGTGATATGGATCATCGCTCCGCTTCCCGCCAGGCGCGAAACAGACTTATCCAATCGGGTGCAACCGATGCCTTCCATTGAATGCGCATCTTGCCGCCAATCGAGGACTCGATCTCGATTACGCACTCCGATCGAGTTGCAGGATGAGAAGCGATCAGCTCGACAAACGTCGGCGCGGCGGCCTTCCTCGAGACAATCGCAACTCCACCGAGCCGCTTCTTTAATTGCGCATAGTCCAACCGCAACGGGGGAGCAACCGAATACAAGCCGTGTTCCCGGGCCAGTTCCACCGCAGACTGCCACACCGTCTCCGGAAGCCTGGTCCGATGAGCATGGCTGCTTCGAAACTGCTCCAATTGGCGTTGCAACTGCGCGATTGGCTTGGGGATGGGGAATGCGCTTTTCCTGTTCAATATCAGCCGGCCTCGGCGGCTGACTGAACTTAACAAGATCAGCTAAATGGCGTCACGCACCCTCGCCGAAAACTCACGATCCGGCGCTGGAGCGATCGATTGCGGAGGCGATGACAATCAACGAAACCAGTTTCTTTCGCGACAGCCAACCCTTCGAGTTGTTGCGCACAGATCAGCTGCCCAGGCTCATTGAAGCCCGTCGCTTCAGGTAGGGGAGGATGTCAATCAATCGTTCAGCAGCTTCTCTACCTCGAGGTGGAGAAGCGCGGTGATGGCGGCTTCGGTCGCGTCCGTAGAAAACCGGATCGGCTGGCCTACCCGTACCTCAATCGCTCCGGCGTGGAACCAACGACGATGGCGCGCCTTCAACTCGCCAAGGCCGCGCAAGGCCATGGGTAGAATGGCGGTTCCAGATTGCTTGACCAGCAATCCGATTCCCGGCCGGAATTGCGCCAACTTTCCTTCTACTGACCGCGCCCCCTCAGGAAATACCAGCAAATTCAATCCATGGTCCAGCGCATCGCCCGCATGGGCGAAGCTGCGCTGGAAGTCCCGATGCTTGGGCAGCGGAAACACGTTGAAAAGAGCGGTAACCAGCAGATAATACAGCGGCCCCGGCAGAAAGAACCGCCTCGTGCCTGCGGCCCGTTCCGGGTTGCGGAAGTGGCGAAAATCTTCCAACATCTCCCCGGACATCGCAACCGCCATCCGCCTGCGAATGGGCCCAGGCAGAGCGTACTCCAGCAGCGGCCCATCGAAGGAGGTTACGTGATTGGCGACGATCAGCATGGGCTCCGTGGCCTCCAACCGGTCGGAGTGCGCAACCGCCGGCTTGGCGAACAGCCACACCAGTGGCCGGACCACAACCTCAAGGAATGCAACACGCAGCCAACGAACCGGCAACAGCCACGGCCAATGGGGATAAATGTAACTTGCCCGAGGAGAGGATTCAGACTGGATTTGCCGGTGAGTTAAGGCCGGCTCGGGTTCCTGGTCTTCCATGCGTTTCGCCGAAAAGTGTTGGGGGAATGGGGCGCCATTCAGGATCACCGCGTCCGGAGTTTGCTGAACCTCAGTCTCCGGGCTCGCGGTCAACAAACGACGCAATTCTCCGAGCGTATGAATGTGGTCGAGGGTCCCACTGCCCGCCTCTGGGGCCGTCCCAAGCCGTTCTTCGATGGCTGCGGCCAATTGAACCCGGCCCAGGCTGTCGAGATGCAGATCTTCAGTCAGGCGCAGATTGTCATCGCTGCCCGCGGAAGGCTCTCCCGTGATCTGCGTAATCAGTTTCAGCAACCAGTCCATGGTTCCGGCTCTGGGAGCTCGGTTATTCGCCGCTACGCCAGCCTGCACTCGCCCATTGCGCTCTGCCAGCCACTCCGCGACAGCTTTGCGCCTGACCTTGCCGGTGGAGGTGCGCGGCAGGTCCGGCTCGGGCCACAACTCCCATCGCAGGATCCGTTGAAACTCAGCCAGCTTTTCGTTTGCCCGCTCGATTGCCCTTGCGGCCTGATCGTGCGTCCCGCGGAAAGCAAGCACCGCGCAAGGTTCTGGCCCTGCGGCCGTCTCCAGGCCCACCACGGCGCAAGCCAGCACGCCCGGCTGCTGGTCGATGGCAGCTTCAATGTCCTCAGGATGCAGGTTGACCCCCGAGGCGGTCACGATTACCTCGCTCTTGCGCCCCAGGAAGCGCAAGTCGCCGGTGGATTGGGCAACCGCCAGGTCCCCGGTGGCCAACCATTCGCTTTCGCGCGGATGCAATGCGCCGCCAGACCATGTGGCGTTGGAGATGGATGCGCCGCGCACCAGCACCTCGCCATCGGGGCCCAGTTTCACCTCTCTGCCGGGCAGCGGTTTGCCGATAGTTCCCTCGGCCACATGGAAGGGGTGGTTGAGGGTAATGATCGCTGTGGTTTCGGTCATCCCGTAGCCCTGAACGACCAGGAGACCCACCGCACTCCAAAACTGTTCCAGGGGTCCCTGAAGCGCGCCGCCGCCGCAGACGATGGCCCAGAACTTGGGACCGAATGCGCGTTGGACATCGCGGAAGTGCCTCCAGCGCCGTGTGACTGCGCCTGCTGTCGCAATCCAGCCCAGCAGGGAAGACCTTTCGATTGTGGGTCCGGGCTGTCCCCAGGGACCCAGAACGCGCTCCGCCAGGCCGGGCAATGTGGCTTCGAGGTGGGTCTTGAGCAGGGCTATGACCCGAGGCACGGCGGCCAGAACGGAGATGCGTTCACGCCGGATGGTCTCAATGAGCCGGGGCGCCACCAGCCGGCTTTCAAAGTGGAGCTCGGCCTTGAAGATGGGTGGAACCCATAAGCTCATGGTCTGCCCGAAAACGTGGCTAAGGGGCAACGTTTGCAGGATGCGCAAGGGGTGGATCAATCGTTCGTAGGGAAGGTAGGTTTTGGAGGCGTCCTCGATAGGGCCAACACTGGCCAGAACGTTACCGTGGGTGATCACAATACCCTTCGGATCGCCAGTGGTGCCGGAAGTGAAAAGGATTTGTAACGGCGTCTCAGCGGTGATTCCTAGAACAGGACCAGCTTCTTCCGCGGGCAAGTGGGCGCGCCAGTCTTCAAAAGCCAGCCGTGGAATCTCTTCAGGCAGCTGGCTCAGCAATCGGGAATCGCCCACGGCTAGTCTTGGCGAAACGTCGGCTGAGACTCGTCCTCCAAATTCGGCTGTCCCGTTGGAGTCCAGGGGAACGGCCAGCACTCCCCGCAACAGGCAGCCGTGGAATGCGGCAATCCACTCGGCGCTATTTTCGGCCCAGAGCAACACGCGGTCGCCCGGCCCAATGCCCCGAGCGGCCAGCAACGCGGCAAAGCGGCCAGCCAGGCGTGCCAGCTCTCCGTAGGTGGTGATCCGGCGACGATTCCCCTGGTAGCGCACCACTGCCACTTCGCGCCCGTAACTGCGGAAGTCGTCGAGGAGTGCAGCCAGATGGTCTCGCATGGGCGCTCCGGCAGGCCTTGCGTTTGGATGTCTGGCGGTTAGATGCCCAGTTGGCACTGCCGGTGCGGGGAAAACATAGGTGCAAAACCAAGTTAGCGGGAAAATGGCGAATACTACCCCCTTCAGCCGCCCGATGATTGCCTCTGCCGGATGCTGATCGCCGGGCCTTGGGGTCTGTCCAAGGGTATCCAGCCCCGCGTCCTCACTTGGCCGGCTGATGCTGGTTCGGAATTGCTTTCGCTTCCTCTTCGCCGCCGTCCCGCGCTATTCTAGGGAACATGCCGCCCCGCCCCGTCCCCGACCCAGCGCAGGATTCGTTTGCCGGTTTTCATCCGGTAACGGCGGAGTGGTTCCGGGCCGTCTTCGATGCGCCGACTGCGCCCCAGCGGATGGGCTGGCCGGCGATTGCTCGCGGAGAGAGCGCGCTGATTCTGGCGCCGACCGGAACCGGCAAGACGCTGGCCGCCTTTCTCTGGTGCCTCGATAGGCTCATGCTTCAGCCACAGCATGCTGGACACAAAGCTGGCTGCAGGATCGTCTACGTGTCGCCGCTGAAGGCGCTTGCTGTCGACGTAGAACGGAATCTGCGATCGCCTCTGGCCGGCATGGCTAACATGGCGCGGCGCATGGGTGTTGCGTTCCGCGAACCTACAATCAGTGTCCGCACAGGCGACACACCGCAGAGGGAACGGGCACAGTTTGCGCGTCATCCCGCGGACATTCTCATCACCACGCCGGAATCGCTCTACCTGCTTCTTACCTCGCAGGCATCCGAGGCGCTGCGCACCGTGGACACGGTGATCATCGATGAGATTCACGCCTTGGTGCCCACCAAGCGCGGCGCGCATCTGGCGCTTTCATTGGAGCGGCTGGAGGCGCTAACCAAGCGGCGGCTACAGCGGATTGGACTTTCGGCTACGCAACGCCCGCTCGAAGAAGTGGCGCGTTTCCTTGGCGGAGTGGAGATGGTCGCAAGGGTAGTTTCGGGCTTTAGCCCGGACTTAAACCAGCCACAATGCGAGCGGGCTTTAGCCCCTGAGGTACGTTCTTCGGACAATTCGCCCAAATGCACTGAAGCCACGCCCCGCCAAAATTCTGAAGCCGCCTGGTCCTCCGACGCGTTGGATCCGGCGCCGCTCCGCTATCGCCCTGTGACCATCATCAACGCCGGCGCGCCCAAACAATTGAAGCTGCGCATCGAGGTCCCGGTTGAGGACATGGCTCATCTCGGACAACAGGAGGAGCTGCCCAGCGGCCCGGCCTCGCAAGCACCCAAGCGGGTCTCCATCTGGAATGCAATTCATCCGCGCTTGCTGGAGATTATTCGCGCGCGCAACTCGACGATTCTTTTTGTGAACAGCCGTCAGGTGGCCGAACGGTTGGCGGGCGCCTTGAATGAGTTGGCAGGAGAGGCAATCGCTCGCGCTCATCACGGCTCGCTTGCAGCAGCGCAGAGATCGGTGATTGAAGAGCAGTTGAAAGCGGGGCAAATTCGTGCCCTGTGCGCCACATCGACGCTGGAGTTGGGCATCGATATGGGCGCGGTAGATTTGGTGATTCAGATTGAAGCGCCGCCCTCCGTGGCGAGCGGAATGCAGCGCATTGGCCGCGCCGGCCATCACGTCAATGCTGTAAGCGAGGGGATTCTGTTTCCTAAGTATCGCGCCGACTTGGTGGCCTGCGCGGCGGTGACACGCGCCATGCACGAGGGACATATCGAGTCGACGCGCTTCCCACGCAACCCGCTGGACGTGCTGGCGCAACAACTCGTGGCGATCGTCGCGCACCCGCCTTCTGCCGCCGCGCCGGCGCGCAAGGCAACGGTCCACAAGAGTACTCGACGAGGAAAGAATCAAATCGCAGAGCTGAAGTTTGATGATTGGGATGAAAACAAGAAGTTCGAGAATCTGAAACCTGAAGTGAGCGTGGACGCTCTGTTCGACCTCGTGCGCCGAGCCGCGCCATTTGGCAGCTTGAGTCGCGGCGCGTTCGAAGGCGTGCTCGATCTGCTCAGTGGGCGCTATCCGTCCGACGAGTTTGCGGAGCTGCGGCCGCGGCTTACCTGGGATCGGATACGAAATGTGGTGACGGCGCGCGATGGTGCGGCACGGCTGGCGATTCTCAATGCAGGCACTATTCCCGACCGCGGATTGTACGGAGTGTTCCTGGCCCACAGCGAGGGAAAGGTCGTGCGCGTGGGTGAGCTGGACGAGGAGATGGTCTTCGAGAGCCATCCCGGCGAGACCTTCATCCTGGGCGCGTCAACGTGGCGGATTGCGGAGATTACGCACGACCGCGTGCTGGTGACGCCCGCTCCCGGCGAGCCGGGCAAGATGCCATTCTGGAAAGGCGACGGTCCCGGAAGGCCGCTGGAATTCGGTCGCCGCATCGGTGCACTGGTCCGCGAACTGCGTGCCCTGCCCAAGCCCGCCGCGCTTACACGACTTGTTGCCGAGCACGACCTCGATCCAGGGGCGGCAGAGAATCTGATGCAGTTTCTCGCCGATCAGGAGGCCGCGACCGGTTCAGTTCCTGACGATCGCACGGTGGTGATCGAACGCTGCCGCGATGAGTTGGGCGACTGGCGCGTCTGTGTGCTCACGCCTTTCGGAAGCCGCATCCATATTCCATGGGCCATGGCTGTGAGCGCACGTATTCGCGCGGCCGGCGGGCCTGAAGTGGAAACACTCTGGTCCGACGATGGATTTGTGCTGCGCTTTCCGGACACGGATGAGCCGCCCGATCCGGATTGGTTTCTAGTCGAGTCCGCCGAAGCCATGGCGCTGGTGCTGCGCCAGTTAGGCTCTACGGCGCTATTTGCGGGGCGATTTCGTGAAGCGGCGGGGCGCGCTCTGCTGTTGCCACGGCGGCGTGCCGATGCCCGTTCGCCCTTGTGGCAGTTGCGCAAGCGTTCCTATGACTTGTTGAGCGTGGCCTCACGCTATCCCAGCTTCCCGCTGCTGCTTGAGGCGTATCGCGAGTGCCTGCGCGATGTTTTCGATATGCCTGCGCTGATTGAAACACTGCGCGCTGTGGAGCAGCGCCAGTTGCGGGTGCATGTGGTGGAGACGCGCAAGCCGTCGCCCTTCGCCGCGTCGCTGTTGTTCAGCTATGTGTCGAATTTCCTTTATGACGGCGACGCGCCGCTGGCAGAGCGACGCGCGCAGGCGTTGACCATCGATCAGGAGCAGTTGCGTGAACTGCTCGGCGAGGCCGACTTGCGCGAGTTGCTGGATGCGGACGCGATTGTCGAGATCGAGGAGATCGCGCAATGCTTGGCAGAAAGTTACCGCGCCCGGTCGGCGGACGGTATTCACGATCTTTGCCTGCGGTTGGGAGACTTGTCGCGCGAGGAATTGACACGGCGGGTGGTCTCGCCAGATCTGCTGCAGCATGTGGATCGTTTGATCCGGTCGCGCCGATTGCTTGAAGTGCGCATCGCCAGCGAGCGACGCGTGATTGCATCTGAAGATGCGGCGAGGTACCGCGATGGGCTTGGGATTCCACTGCCGCCGGGGCTGGCCGCGGCGTTGCTGGAACCAGTGGCGCAACCGGTGCTGGAACTGGTTCGTCGCTATGCGCGGACGCATGGGCCATTCACGCTGCGCGAAGCGGCGGAGCGCTTTGCGTTGGATGCTGCCGCTGTCGAAGCCGCGCTGCGCAATCTGGCGCATGAGGGGCGCGTGATTGAAGGAGGCTTTCGTCCCGGGGGTCTTCATCGCGAATGGTGCGATGCGGAGATGCTGCGATTGATCCGCCGCAAGTCGCTGGCCAAGCTTCGCCGCGAAGTTGAGCCGGTGGAACAGTTCACGCTAGCGCGCTTTCTCACCCACTGGCAGGGAGTGTTGGCGCCGCGCCGCAGCGGGCATGGCAATCTCGACGGGCTGTTGGACGCAATCGACAGCTTGCAAGGTGCGCCTTTGCCGGCATCGCTGGTGGAGACCGCGATTTTGCCGGCGCGCATTGCGGAGTATGCGCAGGCGGGCCTGGATACGCTGATTGCCGCTGGCGAAGTGGCATGGGCGGGCGTTGAACCAATCGGCGAGCGTGATGGCCGCATCGCGCTTTTCCTTGCGGACAAGTTGCCGCTGCTGGCGCAATCTCGACCTCAGACAGAGCCTCTCAGCGAGAACGAAGCGAAGCTTCTGGCTGTGCTTGAGTCCACGGGGGCGAGCTTTTTTGACGCGCTCCACCAGGCCGTGGGCGGCGGTTATCCCGGCGAGACAATTGATGCGCTGTGGAGTCTCGTCTGGCGCGGCTTGATCACCAACGATTCGTTTCATGCGCTGCGGGCTTATATCGCCAGGCCTGAGAGCGCACGCGCGCCGCGGCGCTTGCAGACCGGGACTGTGTTTCGTTCGCGCAGAACCGTACCGCCCACGGCGCAGGGGCGTTGGTCGCTGCTGCCGCTGCATTTGCAAAAAGGAAGCATAGGTGGACCGTCGGCAACGGAGGCCAGCCATGCGCTCGCGTTGCAACTGCTCAATCGCTACGGAGTGCTGCTGAGGGAACATGTGGCGGCAGAGAACGTGCCCGGCGGATTCAGTGCGGTGTATGACGTGCTCAAGGCTCTGGAAGAGAGCGGGCGCATTCGCCGCGGATACTTTGTGGCCGGCCTCGGCGCCACGCAGTTTGCACTGCCTGCCGCAGTGGACCTGCTGCGCCAGTTGCGCACCGCACCTGCGGCGGAGAAGCCGGAGTTTGTGCAGTTGGCCGCCACCGATCCGGCGAATCCGTACGGCTCTGTATTGCGCTGGCCCGAGCTTCCGGTGGCGGACGAACACGCGGAGACGGCGCCAAGGGTGCTGACCCGCGCTGCGTACGCCGAGGTCATTCTGCGCAATGGGCAGTTGGTTGCGTGGCTCAGGCGCGGCAATCCGAACTTGCTCATCTTTTTGCCTGCTGACGAGCCGGAGCGCTCGCAGACTGCGGCGGGGCTGGCGCACTATCTATGCTCACGCGGGCAGGAACGTCTGCGCGGCGCTGGCCATCAAGGCGTGCTCATCACCACCATTAACGGACAGCCGGTCGCGGCGCATCCCATGGCGCGATTCCTGATGGATGCGGGTTTCCATCCCGGCCCGCTGGGGATGCATCTGCGCCGCATTCTCTTGCCGGTTGCGCAACAGGTTCACGAGACCCGGCCTGGTGAGGTGCAATAGCCCATGCCTGAGGGCGATACGATCTTTCGCACGGCACGCGCGTTGGGGCGCGCGCTTACGGGCAAGCCGATCACTGGCTTCCGTTCGACTTATCCGCTGCTCACGCGGTTCAACGATGACACGCCGCTGATGGGTCAGACGGTGGAGCAGGTGGAATCGCGCGGCAAGTGGCTCCTGATTCACTTTTCCGGCGGTGGGACGCTCGCTACCCATATGCTCATGAGCGGCAGTTGGCACATCTACCGCCCGGGCGAGCGCTGGCAGCAGCCGCGGATGAATATGCGGATTGTGATTGAGAACAGCGAGTACTGCGCGGTGGGATTTCGCGTGCCCGTGGCGAAGATGTTGAAGCCGCAGGAACTGGCGCGAGCAACGCGGATTCCTTCGCCGGCGATCGATGTGTTGAGTGAGCAATTCGACGGCGCTGAAGTTTTCCGCCGTCTGCTGGCTTGCGCCGATGAAGAGGTGGCCGACGTGTTGCTGCACCAGGAAGTCATGGCCGGCGTGGGCAATGTCTTCAAATCGGAAGTCTGCTTTGTCGCCGGCGTCAACCCATTCAGCAAGGTGGCTTTGCTTGAACGGTCGCAAGTGACGGCCCTGATCGCGGAGTCGCGGCGCCTGGTTGCGGCGAACGTGCTTGAGGATTCAGGGGATACAATCGTCACCTACAGTGGAAGGAAACGGCGCACCACGCACGAGGCCGATCCAGGAGCAAGCCTGTGGGTTTATGGCCGCGATGGAGAGGCCTGCAGGCGATGCGGGGAGCGCGTTCATCGGCGCATCCAGGGGCCAGACGCGCGCGTGACATTCTGGTGTCAGCGATGCCAGCCGATGACCGATGGCAGCGTGATCGACGGGTAGAACAGGCCGACTCCTCTTGAAGTACCCGATCATTTCTAAGAAATATCAAAGCAGGTCGCCACTGTGCGAGCTGCGGATGAGTTGCCACTGAAATGGTCGCGCGCTTAAGATGAGGCGCCGCGAATTATCGATTTACTTCGCCGTTCTAACCACAGAGCGGCGAAATGGAAAGCCGTGAAAAACATGCTCCGAAATAGGGCTGTTGTTGCACTTACAATGGTTGGATTCACTTCAATATCCGTCGGCCAGACGGTGACACAACCCGCGACCTCCGCGCCCGCGCCAGCAGTGATTGCGACCATCGATGCGAGCAAAGTTGGCGAACCGATCAGCAAGTATGAATACGGGATGTTCATTGAGCACATCGGCTCACTTGTCTATCGCGGGCTGTGGAGCGAAATGCTCGACGATCGCAAGTTCTATTTCCCTATCCATTCCGCCGATCCTGTAGCAGCTCCTGGGGCTGCGGCGCGCCCCTTTCGCATGCGCGTGAACAGATGGCGCCCCGTCGGCCCCGATGAATTTGTGGCCATGGACGAAGATCACCCCTTCGTCGGAGAGCAAAGTCCGCGCATCATGCTCGATTATTCTGATGCTCGCGGCATTCAGCAATCCGGGCTAACGCTTCGAAAGGGGAAGAAGTATGTTGGCAGGGTGATTCTTTCTGGCAGTACGGGGGTCAAAGTGAAGGTCAGTCTGGTTTGGGGAGAAGGCCACGGTGACCGCCAGACGATTGCGATTGCATCAGTTCCCAAAGCCTATACATCGTTCCCGCTGACGTTCATCGCACAGGCCGATACCGCGGAGGGCCGGATCGAGATCACGGGAACCGGGACGCAAAGCTTTCATATCGGCGCGGCTTCATTGACGCCGGCAGACAACGATCACGGCTTCCGTCCCGACACAACCGCGCTGCTTCGTCAGCTCAACTCCGGCTTCTGGCGTCTGCCGGGCGGCAACTATATCTCCAACTACGATTGGTACGACGCGATTGGCGATCCGGACAAGCGGGCTCCCACCTTCGACAATGCGTGGAACGCGATGCAGACCAACGACGTGGGCATGGATGAGTTCATGACGTTATGCAAGCTGATTGGCGTCGAACCCTACATCACGGTGAACGCCGGATTTGGAGACGCCCATTCCGCGGCAGAACTGGTGGAATACATGAACGGCTCAATCACCACGCGATTCGGTGCTCTGCGCGCTCACAACGGCCATCCGGAGCCTTACCGCGTAAAGTACTGGGACGTGGGCAACGAGCCATATGGAACCTGGCAGCTTGGGCATACCGATATGAAGTACTTCGTGTTGAAGCACAACGCATTCGCCAAAGCCATGCGCAAAGCAGACCACTCCATCACGATTCTTGCTTCGGGAGCGATGCCGGATGAAATGACGATCGAAGGCATGACGCGCAACCAGCACATGGACAACATTCAAGCGCAGTTCGGAACCGATGGTGACTGGACAGGAGGCTTGCTGGCCAACTCGTGGGGATACTTCGACGGGCTTACGGAGCACTGGTACGCGCGCGCCGGAAAGCAGTTTGACCTGGTGCACGCCAAAAACGACCCACTGCTTGTCGGCACGGAGACAGGCTACGTGCAGGTGAACGAGAGCCCGCTCGATTGGGCGCGCCGGCCATCGAACCGCGTGCACCTGAAGGCCGAAGAATGGGAAGAGTACAAACGCCGCTTTCCGGCAATTGTTGACAAGAAGATATTTCTCTCCATCGACGAGTATGCCTATACCGGCGGAGCAACCAATCTGAAACTTGCATTGGCCTACTCGATGGTGGTGCAGGAGATGATTCGCCATACCGACTTTCTGAAGATGTCAGCATTTACCATGGGGCTCTCCACCCTGGACTACAACAGTACGGACGCCGTTCTGAACAGCAACGGCGTGATGTTCAAGTTTTACCGCGACCATTTTGGTTCGCTGCCGGTGGAAGTTTCTGGAAACTCACCTCAGCCGGCGCCGAAGTTTCCAGTAGGAGGCGATCAGCCTCAAACCAACGCAGGGAGTCCGACCTATCCGCTGGATGTCGTGGCTTCGCTGACCGCTGATCGAAGATTCCTGACGGTTGCCATCGTCAATGCGACGGAATCCGTCCAGCAGATCGATCTGGACGTGCTCGGCGTGAAGGTGAGCGGCAAGTCGAAGCTCTGGCAAATGACGGGCCCCGACTTGAACGCGGCGAATCGTGTTGGGCAGAAGCCTCAGGTCCAGGTGGTGGAAATTCCCATCGAGGATGTACCGAAGACGCTCTCGGTTGCGCCGATCAGCGCCAACATCTACGAGTTTCCCGTTCAGTAGAGCCGGAGATAGCTCTAGTTTGGGTTCTTGCCGGTGCCAAAGATTTTTTGCAGCAGGTTGCGGCGGTCGGTGGGATGGTCGCAGGTATCAGTGGGCGCGGTGCCGTCAAGGAAAGCTGCGTCGTAGCTGTCGGGGCAGGTTGCGTCGCTCAGCAAATTGCTGACCTTGTCGAGTGGCAGGACCTGCACGCCGTCTGGAGCGGAGAATTCGTGCGTGTCGGAGTACTGCGGTAGCTGCACCGCCTTCTTCATGAACTCGGCCCAGATGGGTGCGGCGGCGTGCGCGCCCTCGATCTTCACATCGGTGTAGTCGTCGTTGCCCACCCAAACGATGCACAGCAAATTGCTGGTGAATCCGGCAAACCAAGCGTCGTGGCTGGTGCCGGTCTTGCCTGCGGCGGGTGCCAGGAACCCACGGTTACGTACACCAGCGCCAGTCCCTTCACCACGGAGCACGTTCTCCATCAGGCTGGTGGTGAGATAGGCCACGCGTGAGTCAAGTACCTGCTTTGAAGTGGGCGAGTAATCGCTGATGATGTCGCCCGTGGGCGTGCGCACGCTCGCCAGCATCCAGGGGTCCAGATGCATGCCGCGATTGGCGAAGATCGTGTAAGCACCGGCCATGTCGAGCGGTGTGGCATCGTAGGATCCGATGGCTAACGAGGGGGTTCCACGAGCGCTCTTGATGCCGGCCTCGCGCGCCAGGGCAGCCACGCGATCGAAACCAACCATGCCGGCCAGGCCGATGGTTGCGTTGTTCAGCGAACGCATCAGTGCGTAGCGGGCAGTTACCTGGTCGTGATAGATGCCTTCATAGTTGCGCGGCGTGTACTCCTGCCCACCCACGTCATACGTAGTCTGTTCGTCGCTGAGCATGGTCACCGGCGAGAAGAGTTTGTTTTGTCCGGTGAGCATGGTGCCTTCGGCGGCCGTGGCAAAGGCAGTGGCATAAACAAATGGCTTGAAGATGGAGCCTGTAGGCCGCTTGGCCACCGCGTGGTTCAACTGCGAGTTGCCATAGCTGCGTCCACCCACCAGCGCCAGCACCTGGCCGGTGTGCGGATTTAGCGCCACCAGCGCCACCTGCGGATATGTCCATGTCTCGCCCGACTTGTGGTGCCGATGCAGGGCGTCTACCTGCTCGTCGACGATATGGATTGTGGAATCGACTGCTGCGGTGGCTGCCTGCTGCAGATCGGGATCGAGCGAGGTGTAGATGCGCAGGCCTTCCCGGTTAAAGTCGCGCTCGCCGAGCTTCTGCTGCAGTTGATCGTGCACCAGGTCGACGAAGTAGGGCGCCTCGCTTGCGTCTACGCTGGCGGCAGTAAGGTGCAGCGGCTCTGCCTTGGCCCGCTCGGCCTGCTCTTTGGTGATTGCGCCGGTCTCAACCATCGAATCCAGCACCAGGTTACGCCTGTCGATCGTGCGGTCCGCATGGCGAAATGGGTTGAAGTAGTTGGGCCGTTGAACCATGCCAGCCAACATGGCGCACTCCGCCAGGTCAAGTTGGTGCACGTCCTTGCCGAAGTAGGCCTGCGATGCCTCGCCGAATCCGTCGATCGAGAAGCTGCCGCGCTGTCCCAGGTTGATCTCATTGGCGTACATCTCGAAGATCTGCTTTTTGTCGAAGCGGTGTTCTAGCTGGAATGTAATGACGATCTCAATGATCTTGCGCTTGAAGCGCTTTTCTGGCGAGAGAAAGAAGTTCTTCGCCAGCTGCATGGTCAGCGTGGAGCCGCCCTGCAGCTTCTGCCCCGTGGTTACATCGCGAAAGCCGGCTTCAATGAGTCGCCAGTAGTTGACGCCGCTGTGCTCAAAAAAGCGGCGGTCCTCGATGGCCACCACTGCCTGAACCAGGTCAGGTGGAATTTCATCGTACGTGATCAGGCGGCGCTTGGTGCGGTTGGCGTCTTCACTCAGGCCGGTGATGAGCAGCGGTTCCAGCTCATAGCTTGCGAGAGGCTGGCCATGGTCGTCGATGATGGACTGCACAACGCCAGAGCCCACGTGAATGACAGCGCCGTCCTGCGCATGATAGGACTGCGGACCGGGACGCACGGTAATGGCCCCCACGCCTTCAGAGTACGTGCCCAACTGCGACAGCTGCGAGGCTCCATCGGCCGAGTAGCCGGCCTCGCGCAGTTCGTTGGCGATGAGGCGGATGCTGAGCTTTTGCCCGGGCCGAGCCTCGCGGGGTGCGGCAAAGATTTTGGCGGTATTGGCAAAGATGGGCTGCTTGAGCCGCTGGTCCACAACGTGCTGATACTTGAAGTAGAAGTAGCCAAAGATGGAAAAGCACACTAGCGCGACCGCCGCAACCGTCAACAGGGCAATGCGCAGCAGCAGCGTTCTCATGGGATGGCGCCCCGCGGGTCTTGACCATCTGATCTTCATTGCCATCGCTGCTCCTTTTGCCAAGCGTCCAGCCTCTACCTTAATGCTCAGCTTCCAGCTGCTAGCTCCTAGCCTCGAGCTCTTCCACGCTCGGGCTGGCTTTCGTCTCATTCCAAATCAGCGAGCTCAAGAAGATTCAGCTAGAAGTTAGAGGCTGAGAGCTGACTCTACGCATCTTCCTTGACGCAGGTTTTCACCAACTCGACCACATCCTTCAACGCAACGTCCACGCTGGTTGCCGTGGCCCGCGTCAGCAGTTCGACGATTCCGTCTACAGCCTTCTTGCCTACGTTAATGCGGTAAGGAATGCCCACCAGATCCGCATCTTTGAATTTGACGCCGGCGCGCTCGTCACGGTCATCCAGCAGTACATCGAGCCCTGCGGATGAAAGCTCCGCAGCCAGCGCCTCCCCCGTCTCCGCAAGCGCCGCATCGGAAACATTGGTCACCGTGACTACCACGGTGAATGGCGCAATCGCTGCCGGGAGCCAGAAGCCGTTCTTGTCATTGGACTGCTCGATGGCCGCCGTGAGAATGCGCTCGATGCCGATGCCGTAGCTGCCCATGATGGGCGTCACTTCTTTGCCGTTCGGGTCGAGCACGCGCGCGCCCATGCTCTCGGAGTATTTGTAGCCGAGCTTGAAGATGTGGCCCACTTCAACGGCCTTGCCGACGATGAGTTTGCCGGAGCAGGCGTCAACCGGGCAGGCCTCGCCTTCGTTCACGCTGCGAATGTCGGCGCTGAGTGTCCAGGTAAAGTCGCGGCCCGGCATGACGTTGCGCAGGTGGTAGTCGAGCTTGTTCGCTCCGGCGACCAGGTTCTCGCGGCCTTCAAGCGATTTGTCGACGATGACTGTGAGCCCGTCTTCGAGCGGCTTTGCGTTCGGCTTGAGACCGACGGGCCCAAGGAACCCAGCTGGTCCGTTGAAATACTGCATCAGCTCTTCGGCCTGCATGGTGCGCAGCTCGTCTGCGCCTGCGGCCCCTATCAGCTTGGTCTCATTCACCTGGTGGTCGCCGCGGAGGAAGGCCGCAACGCCGTGCCACGTGTCCGGCTTTCCCGCCGCCCCGCGCTTCAAGCCCATGTAGGCGACGCACTTGATGTCAGAAGCCGGAGAAATCTTGAAGAACTCCGCCACATCGGCGATAGCCCCGCATCCGGGCGTGTGCACAAGCTCGGGCAGGCCGTCTCCGGTCGGCTCCATCTCGACCACCGGCTCCAGGCGCGAGGTTGCTTTCTCAAGATTGGCCGCGTAGCCGCAGGCTGGGCAGCTTGCGATCAGATCTTCGCCGGCGTCGGTGTAGACCATGAACTCCTGCGACTGCGAGCCGCCCATGGAGCCTGAGTCGGCCTCGACGGCTACAAATTTGAGGCCGCAGCGCGTGAAGATCTTGCGGTAGACCGCATCATGCAAGTCAAAGCTTTTGTCGAGACCGGCCTTGTCAATGTCAAAGGAGTAGCTGTCCTTCATGGTGAACTGGCGCACGCGCAGCAGGCCGGACTTGGGCCGCGGCTCGTCGCGAAACTTGGTCTGAATCTGATACCAGATCTGCGGCAACTGCTTGTAGCTGCGCAGCTCGCTGCGGGCGATGATGGTCATGATCTCTTCGTGCGTCATGCCGAGACAAAGGTCGGCGCCCTTGCGGTCCTTCAGCCGGAACATGTTGTCGCCCATGACGCTCCAGCGGCCGCTCTGTTCCCAGGGTTCGCGGGGCAGGATGGCCGGCAGGAAGAACTCCTGGCCAATCTGATCCATCTCCTCGCGCACAATGCCGATGATCTTGTTCAGCGAGCGCTGGCCGAGAAAGAGATAGTTGTAGATGCCCGCGCCAAGCTGGCGGATGTAGCCAGAGCGGAGCAGAAATTTGTGGCTGGCCACTTCGGCGTCTGCCGGGGCCTCGCGAAGCGTGGGAACAAAAAGCTTTGACCAGCGATGCATAGCGATGATTGAACGAACTTTCCCGCCGGCCTTCCGGCGCAAGGCAAAATTGGACCAGTTCTTATTCTAAATGTTCCGGGTGATCGCTTCCGATTGGCTTCAGATCAACTCAACGCCCCACAAATCGTGCAGATGCACCACTCCTTCAACGGTTTGGTTGGCATCCACGACGACAAGCGAAGTAATCTTGCGCTCCTCAAGGATAGCGAGAGCAGTGGCAGCCAGCTCCGAAGATGCGATGGTGCGCGGATGCGCATTCATTGCCTCCCCGGCCGTGCGGCTCAAGGCGGCGCCGCCCTCACGCTCAAGCAATCGCCTCAAGTCGCCGTCGCTGATCACTCCACACAGCTGGCCCCTGTCCTGAACCGTTGTAATCCCAAGCTTCTTCGACGACATTTCGTAGATCACGTCGGTCATCGGGGTGGCGGGAGTCACCACAGGCACGGCGTCGCCAGAGTGCATCAGGTCGCCGACCTTGGCCAGTCGCTTGCCAAGCGTGCCGCCGGGATGCAACTCGGCAAAATCTTCCTCGCGGAAGCCTTTGCGCAGGCTGACGGCAATAGCGAGTGCGTCGCCCAGGGCGAGCATGGTGGTGGTCGAGGCGGTGGGGGCAAGATTCAACCCGCAGGCTTCGCGTTCAACGCCGCAGTCGAGAGCAACGTCGCTGGCTTGCGCGAGCGTCGAGTTCAAATTGCATGTGAAGCTGACCAGTGCGTCGCCCTTGCGCTTGAGAGTGGCCAACAGGCGCAGAATCTCTTCGGTTTCGCCACTGCCAGAGAGGGCGACGACCACATCGCCGGGGAGCAGGACGCCGAGGTCGCCATGCACGGCTTCAGCCGGGTGCAAAAACAGGGCAGGCGAGCCCGTGGAACTCAGAGTGGCAGCGATTTTCTGCGCGATGATGCCGCTCTTGCCCATCCCCGTCACAACGACACGGCCGTTGCTCTGGCCGCAGTGCAGGATCAATGCAACGGCGCGGTCAAAGGGTTCGGCCATCTGGCCTTCAAGCCGTGTGGCCAGGGCCTCGAGCGCTGCCGCTTCCGTACGGACCAGCCCCGCGGGCCCAACAGAGCTTGATTCAGGATTGCGCTGACTCGACTGGCTCATCGGCTTCTGATGTTAACAGTTTTGCCCGGCCTTCGAGGTTCAGCGATCCTGCTTTCGCTGCGCCCGCGCCTTTCGTACAATGGAAGTGAGAGGCGAATCCCCGTGAAGCGCAATACTTTAGTTCTCGCAGTCGTCCTGTTCACCTTGGCCGGCTTTGCCTGGGCTGGCTGGGCCAATTGGGAGTACCGCATGCAGGCGGCCGACCGAGTGCTGGCCTCAACGGCGCAAGGCGAGTTGGTGCCCAACGCAGCCGGGGGCATGCCGCAATACATTTCCCCGCTCAAGGGCAAACCCGCGCCCTCTTTCGCGCTTGAAGATCTGAGCGGAAAGAAGGTGTCGCTGGACAGTTACAAGGGCAAGGCGGTCCTGATCAACTTCTGGGCCACGTGGTGCGGCCCATGCCAGATCGAGACTCCCTGGCTGGTCGAGTTGCGGAGCCAATACGCGTCGCAAGGATTTGAGATCTTGGGTGTGTCCACCGACGACCTCGATCACGACGACAAGCAGAAGCTCAGCGACGAGAAGAAGGACATCGCGCGCTCGGCGCAGCAGTTGCACATCTCTTACCCGGTGCTGATCGACGGCGCTACGTTGAGCACACCGTATGGCGGCCTAGATGAGATGCCCACTTCGTTCTTTGTCGATCGCAATGGAACGGTTGTGGCGGCCCAACTTGGCCTGACCTCGAAAGCTGATATAGAAGCCAATATCAAGAAGGCGCTGGGTCAGTAAGGGAAGCGGCGTTAGCGGAGCTCGCGGAGTTAGCAAGTCAGGTAAGCCCCGCGCGTCGACGCTTTGAAAGGGCTCGGCATTAGCCGTGCCAAAAATGCAGCATGATTTGAGCGGGCTTTAGCCCCTGAGGGATTGCCTGGTCAACTCCAGGAAGGTAGTGTGCGATGCTTCATAGGAACGGTTGGATTTGCGTTGCGACGGCCTCGGTTCTGGGGGTGGGGGCTTTGCTGGCCCAAGGGCAATCCGACATGCCGGAACGGTCGATCCTCAAAGGCGCGGCCGTCGAGTATCTGTTTCCTGAGCAAGTGACGGTTGTTGCGGGCAAGGTTAGCGATGTGACTTTGCACTTTCGCATCGGGCCGGGGTTGCACATCAACTCGCACACGCCCAAGGATGAATTTCTCATCCCGACCACTTTCTCGATTCCAGATGGCTCTGGCGTGCGGCTGAACAACGCGACCTACCCGGTCGGCACTGACATTACCTTGCCGCTCGACCCGAGCACCAAGCTCAGCGTCTACACCGCCGAATTCACCATCCAGGCGCGCATTGTGGCCACGGCTGGCAATCACCTTGTGGAAGGCAAGCTCCACTACCAGGCCTGCGACAAGAATGCCTGCATGCCGCCGAAGACAATCCCAGTAGCGATCGATGTGATTGGGAAGTAGATAACAGTTGGAGCGTTGAGGTTGACCTGACATCCGGCTGAAGCCTCACGCCTATTGCAACGGCATTTCAGGCAATCCAAGAATAATCCCTATGAAGCCGAGCACATTAACCACGAGTAATGCCATTGAGCCGACCTTTATGGCACCCCTTACTGAACTTGACTCCCGGCGCACGACAATGAACCACGACAAGGTCACCATCAACTGGCAGTTCACACGCAAGAAGGCACGCCAGAAGTTCGGCTACAACAGAAACAACATCACACGGTCAGAGAACTAGTGGTATCTTCTGATGGCCGGCGCTTTTCCGATAGATACCCGCATAAATCCAACCGTAGAGCACGAACAGGCCGCCAATTACAAGTGTGCCCGCAGTTATGAAGACCGCTGGAATTGCAAAGCTAAGTCCCTCAAGGCCCATAAGTTACTTCCTCCACACGGACATTTGCCGCGCTCATCATTCATGGCCCGTCACCCCCAATGTCAATGACTCGCAGCCTTTTTAAGCGTTGCCACCACGCGTTCTTGTCCCAATCCCAGCATCACGGCGAACGGGCTAGTCTCTACGCTCCTGACTTCTTCTCGATCTTGGCCCAGGAGTCTTTGAGGGGGAGCGTACGGTTGAAGGCCAGATTACCTGGGGTCGAGTCAGGGTCGACGCAGAAGTAGCCGACGCGCTCGAACTGGAAGCGGTCTCCAGGCTTGGCGTTGCAGAGAGAGGGCTCAAGCTTGGCGCCGGTGAGGATCTCGAGGGAGTTTGGGTTGAGATTGCTGAGGACGCTCTCGCCCTCTGCGAAGTCGTTGGGATCGGCCTTGGTGAAGAACTTATCGTAAAGACGGATTTCGGCGGAGATGGCGTGGGCGGCCGAGACCCAGTGCATGGTGGACTTGACCTTACGGCCGTCGGGAGAGTTGCCGCCGCGACTGGCGGGATCGTAGGTGCAGTGGACCTCAACGATGTTGCCATCCGCGTCTTTCACCACATGCTGGGCGGTGATGAAGTAGGCGTTGCGGAGGCGGACCTCTTTGCCAGGGGAGAGGCGGTAGTACTTGGGTGGAGGAATCTCGCGGAAGTCGTCTTGATCAATAAAAACCTCGCGGGAGAAAGGCACCAGGCGTGTTCCGGCGGAGGGATCTTCGGGATTGTTGGCGACTTCGACGAACTCCTCCTGACCTTGGGGGTAGTTGTCGATGACCAGCTTGAGCGGATGCAGGACGGCCATGGCGCGGGAAGCGCGGCGGTTCAGGTCGTCGCGCTGGAAGTGTTCGAGCATCTCAATGTCTGTTGTCCCGTTGGTGCGCGAAGCGCCAATAGCCGCGCAGAAGGTGCGGATGGCCTCCGGAGTAAAGCCGCGGCGGCGGATGCCGGAGAGGGTGGGCATACGGGGATCATCCCAGCCGCTTACACGCTTTTCCTGCACGAACTCGAGGAGTTTGCGCTTGCTGAGCAGGGTGTAGGTGATGTTGAGACGATCAAATTCAATTTGTTGCGAGGGGAAGATGCCCAACTGCTCGATATACCAGCGGTAGAGGGGCTGGTGGTCGGTGAACTCGAGGGTGCACATGGAGTGGGTGACCCTCTCAATCGAATCTGATTGGCCGTGGGCGTAGTCGTACATCGGATAAATGCACCACTCATCGCCGGTGCGGTGGTGCGAGGCGTGCAGGATGCGGTACATGACCGGATCGCGCATGTTGAGGTTGGGCGAGGCCATGTCAATTTTGGCTCTCAAGACGCGAGTGCCGTCGGGGAATTCGCCCTGCTTCATGCGGGTGAAGAGGTCGAGATTCTCTTCGGCAGTGCGGTTGCGATAAGGCGAGTCCTTGCCGGGCTCGGTGAGCGTGCCGCGGTGCTCGCGAATCTCGTCGGCGGAGAGGTCATCGACGTACGCTTTTCCGGTTTTGATGAGCTGCA
>OBLU010000464.1_pt1 | contig 38319 bp, 33 predicted proteins | sample 1518681 | NCBI WGS metagenome assembly OBLU01 (sample SAMEA3539304, study PRJEB22396) | soil metagenome | biome: tundra; feature: field; material: soil | place: USA | collected 2010-05 | depth 0.15 m
CGCGTTCTCCCGGCGCGATGAGCTCAGCAGCAAGGGTACCATCCTCTGTACAATGATCGCGAGGCCGAGAGGAGCATTCGATGTCCGTGCGAGCAAATATTGCCGTTCTGCTTTTCGGGATCGTCTTGGCGGTGACCGGTGCGCGGGCAACATCGGCTGCAGCATCGGCCGGCAGTCTGGATCAGGCCCTCGCTATTCTTCAGGATGCCGAATTCGTCGATTTGACCCATGAGTTCAGCCCCACCACGCCGCATTGGAAAGGGTTCGCGCCGGAGACCGTTACCACCCTTTTCACGATCGCCAAGGATGGCTTCCACGCCGAGAGTTTCTGCCATCCGGGGCAATGGGGCACGCATGTCGATCCACCGGCGCATTTCCATGATGGTCTGAAAACCGTCGATCAGATCGATCCCAAGGAATTCCTGCTGCGCCTGGTCGTGCTCGATGTTCATGACAAAGTCGCGAAAAATCCTGACTACGTCGTCACGCTGGGCGATGTTAAGCGCTGGGAAGCACAACATGGCGCAATTCCGGCGGGCGCCTTCGTGGCACTGCGCACCGACTGGTCGAAGCGCTGGCCCGACGACGCGGCCATGCAAAATACCGACGCCAAGGGCGTGGCGCATTATCCCGGTTGGAGCAAGGAGGTCCTGCAGTATCTCTACGAGACGCGAAAAATTACCGCGTCGGGCCATGAAACCACGGATACCGATCCGGGCCTCGCCGTCACCAAGGACGACTATTCGCTGGAGAGCTATATTCTGGGCACCAATCATTTCCAGATCGAGCTTCTGGCCAATCTTGATAAGTTGCCGGAGGCGGGCGCGCTGGTCCTGGTAACCTTTCCGAAGCCAAAGAACGGCACCGGCTTCCCGGCGCGCGTCGTCGCGCTGGTTCCGAAGCCCAAACTTTGATCTATAGCTAGTTCGTTGAAAGCTTGAGCCGTTCGCGCAGCTCTCTTGCCGTCAGCAGCTGAACGTACACCGGCGAGCCGACATCGAACAGCTTCGCGCTAGATAACGGTCCGACCACCACGGGTTCAAACCCGGCGTCTTTAACCAGTTGCTTCGCCACTGCCAGCGCTTGCGAGTCGTCGGCGGCGAGGGGAATTGCAATGGGCTCGCCCGCACGGTGCGCTTCGCTCTGCAGGCTCTTATAGTTGATCGCATTGAACGCGCGCACCAGTCGAACGCCGGGCAGGAACTCTGCTGAGGCGACTCCCGTCCCCTTGCGGCGCGCTTCGAGCGCCATGTCGCCGTCGCGCTCGGGATACGGATTGCCGGTATCGAGCACGATCTTACCCGCGAGTTCGTGCGCCAGGTCGCGGCCTACCTGGGGCAGCGCCCCGTAGGGAATCGATATCAGCACCACATCCCCGAACAGTGCGGCATCACGCGGTGTGCCCACTTGAGCCTTGGAACCGAGGGACTGTGCGAGCGGCTTAAGCTCATCGGGGTGACGCGATGCAATCATCACTTCGTGGCCGGCTTGCACCCACAGCGAGGCCAACGTGCCGCCGATCTTGCCGGCGCCGATGATACCGATCTTCAGCGGTCGAGCGGGCGCATCGGCGGCTGCAGTGGGTACTGCAGGCAAGCTGAGGAGCGCCAAAGCAAACATGGCAAGTGCTGCGCCAGGAAAATTGTCCCGCAGGCGGGCAAATCCTGAATGTTTCGCTCTCATAGGCGTGTACCGCGAAGTTGGGACTAGCGAGTATTGGTGAGATTGCCGGGCTTATCAACCCCCGGAGGATAGATGGACAAGGGCTGTCGAGCAGCTTGCCCGCAGTGATGAATCCCTGCTATGCGCATGGGATGCGCAACAATCATGACCGGCCAGAGATAAGAGATCAGGTTGGCCATCAGCCTGGTCTCCGTGACCGTGCGGCGGGCCGGGATTCAAGCTCGCGCAGGTCACGACTGCGTGTCTCGCGGCCGAAGATCCAGATGAGCAGCAACGACAAGCCAGCGGGAATGGCGATTACCGCGGCCGCCACTCCCAGCGCCGGGACCAGCGCCAATGCGCTTAAGCCCTGCGCAATCAGCCCACCGATCTTACTCCAGCCTGCGACCCAGCCGGTCGCTCGGCCGCGCACCCTGATCGGATAATTCTCTGCCGCGTACGGCAGCAGAATCGAAATCACGCCGCTCGAGCCGATGATCAGCAGCGAGAGCGGCACGAGTGGATTCGACAGCATTGGCAACGCGCCGCTACCGCGCAGTAGTACCGCGATCAGGCCCAGGGTTGTGATGCCTATGGCCAGGATCAGCGAGCGCTTGGTGCTCCAAACGCTGTAGAGATACGCTGCGACGACGATGGTCGGTGCCGCGATCAGGGCCGATTGCGCAATGACGGTACTCGCAAGACCAACGCTACGCCCTTCTGCGACGAGCGTGCTCGGTAGCCACAACAGCACGCCAAAATTCACAAAGCCCCAGGCCAATGCTGCGAGCGTGAGTGCGACGCCCGTGCCGAGCAGATCGTGGGGTCTCACGAGCACGATGCCCTTGGAGCGCACGGTGGCCTCTGTCTGCAACCCTTCCGGATCTGGCCTGATGACCGCTCCGAAGCGAGCCAGTGTCGCGTGCGCTTCATCGAGGCGGCCCATTTGCTGCAGGAAACGCGCTGATTCCGGAATCAGCGGACTGAGCGCGATCAGAATCAGGCCGGTCGGCAGATTCAGAAACCACATGATTCGCCAGCCGAAGAACGGTTGCAGCAGCGCCGATAATGCGCTCGCGGCGAAGTATCCACCGATCGTGCCGATGCCACCGACAAGCACCAGGCACCAGCCCCGGTGTTTGGTCGGCATGATCTCGGCGAGCAGTGCATAGGCCACTGGCAGCATGCCGCCGGCAGCGGTGCCCATCAGAAAGCACATCGCAACATTCCACCAGAAGGCCGGCATGGCGCCGCAAATCGAGGTTCCGACGAACATGACCGACGAGAGCAGAATCGAGGCGCGTCGACCGTAGAGGTCGGCCAGCGCCCCCCAAACGAACGAACCGGTCGCAGTACCGATGAGCGCAGAAAACGGCAGCAAGGCAACTGTAGCGCGATCGACGCCGTACTCGACGCGCATGCCGGGTGTCACGAAGCCGAGGCTCGCCGGCTTCATGATGTCGATGACGAGGGCCACGGCGAGCACGCTCATCAACTTCCAGTGGGCAGCGGTGAGCGGCGCATCCTCGGGCGGTGCGATCGATTGGTAGATGCCGGTTCCCGGCCGGCGAACGGGCAGCAGCCCGTAGCCTGCAGCGAGTATTCCGCCGACGATCAGCGCCATACCCAGCAACATGCCGGAGTCCATCGGCATGCCGGCCAACTTGAAGCCCATGGTCCGCCCCATCCAGAACATGGGCAGGTGCAGCAGCACCCCGACGCTCACTACCCCGGAGCCACACCAGAATGCGAGCGAGTTGCGCCGCTCGGAGAACAGGAACATCTCCCGCCTCACGGTAGTGCGATCCAGGGACGAGCGCAGTGCATCGAGTTCTCGTTGAAATCAGTGAACACAGTCTGGCACGAATTAAAAGGGCTGTGGGTTGTGCCCGCGGTAGTGCTTTCGGCGCACGATGAGTTTCGTCGTAACGGTCGCGACGACCAGCTGCCCCTTGCGGAAATGGCGAACCCGCTCGCCACATAGCACAACTTCGGCACCGCACTCGTGCCCGATTGCAAACCGTTTCCCGTACGGGTAGGGACCGAGAAGATCGGTAGTGACGCTTACAAAGGTCAGCGTACGCACTTTCGCTCCTCGCAAGCCCGAGGGTGGACGTATGGTATTGACATGGTTTGAGCATAACCTTTAACTGCCAGGCCTCTGGAACCTCGAGGTCTGACTCATGGCTTACCGCATCGGAACATATCGCTATGGTGCGCTGATTGTGCTCGGTCTAATGGCGCTTCCGCTGCCGCTTGCAGCTCAGCATGCCGCGGCCAATGATTCCATCCCGACCAGTTGGGACCTCGCCGACCTCTATGCAACGCCTGAGTCGTGGAGCGAGTCTTTCGCGAGGACCAGGGCGGCTGCAGACAAGCTCGACAGTTACCGCAGTACGCTCGGCGCCAGTGCGAGTGCGCTGTTCTCGGCGCTAGATGCGATCTCCGCGATCAACAAGGAATCCGACCGACTTGGGGCCTACGCCAACCTGAAGGCTGACGAGGATTTGCGCGCGGCCAACGAGCAGGAACGCCGCCAGCAGGCCCAAGCGCTCAGTACCCTGATCGGCGAGAAGACCGCGTGGGTGACGCCGGAGATTGTAGAAATTGGCACGAGCAAAGTGGCTGCGTTTGAGCGTGAGCGCAAGGACCTCAAGGACCGGTTCAGCTTTTATCTGGGCGATACGCTGAGGTCCGCGCCGCACACTCTCGGCGTCGAGGCCGAGGGGGTGCTGGCGGCGACCGGCAACGTATTGGCGCAGCCCAGCGCAATTCACGATCAGTTGGCGGACGCGGACTTGCCTTACCCTGAGTTCACTCTGCCGACGGGTGAGGCCGTGCGGCTCGACGAGCCGGCCTACGAAAATTACCGCCGAGTGAGCGATCGCAACGAGCGCAAAGCGGTGTTCGATGCGTTCTGGGGCACGTGGCACAAATTCGAGGGTACAGTCGGCGCGACGCTGACTACGCAAGTGATGGGCGATGTATTCGCCGCAAAGGCACGCAAATTCGACAGCGCTTTGTCGGCCGCGCTGTTTCACTCGAACATGCCGGATGGGGTCTATCGCACGCTGGTCGCCCAGACCAATGCGGCGCTGCCCACGCTCCACCGCTATCTGAAGATGCGCAAGGCGCGACTCGGCGTTAGCGACGAATTGGCCTATTACGATAACTATCCGCCAATGTTCCCGCTGGCGCAGGCGCCCAAATTCACCGTGGGCGAATCCGAGACGATCACGTTGGCTGCGCTAGCGCCCATGGGGCAGGACTATCTGGCCTTATTGCGCAAGGGATTTGCAGGGCAGTGGATGAACGTACTGTCTCACCAGGGCAAAGCCACGGGCGCATACATGAACGGCTCGGCCTACGAGGTACATCCGTATCTGCTCTTGAACCACAACAATGATTACCGCTCGTTGTCAACCTTCGCGCACGAGTGGGGGCATGCGGTGCACACGCTGCTCGCCAACGCAGCCGAGCCTTACGAGAAATCGAATTATTCCACGTTCATCGCCGAATCAGCCTCAATCGGCAACGAGATGCTGCTCAACGATTACATGGTCGAGCACGCCAAGACGAACGCCGAGAAGCTCTACTATCTGGGCGAGGGCCTGGAATCGATTCGCACCACCTTTTTCCGGCAGGTCATGTTCGCAGAATTCGAGCTGGCAATTCACGAGGAAGTCGAGCAAGGCCGTCCGCTATCGGGCGCGCACCTAAGCGACATCTATTGCGGCCTGGTGAAGCGCTACTACGGCGAGGCCCAGGGGGTCATGAAGGTCGATCCGGCCTATTGCGTCGAATGGGCGAGCGTTCCACACTTCTATTACGATTTTTATGTCTGGCAGTACGCGACCTCAATGGCTGGCGCCGCCGAATTCACCGATGCGATCCTGAAGCAAGGCGCGCCGGCCCGCGCACGCTTTCTCAACATGCTGCGAGCGGGTGGATCGGACTATCCCTATGAGCTTTATAAGAAAGCCGGCATCGATATGGCAACGCCCGGGCCCTATCAGGCGCTGGTTGCGCGCATGGACCGGTTGATGGACGAGGTCGAAGCGTTGGAAAGGAAGAAATAGCGTCGTTGGTCTTCTGGGGTAGCCGTCCTTGATTACTGTGTTCTCCGAACAGCACGTGCTGCGAGCCCACGACCAACAGTTCGTCGAGTTTTTGCGCAATGCGTGGGCCGACTGGGTCGCCGCCGGAAATCGGGGCGAGGCGATTCCGGACTGTTGGCCGGCCCGACGCATGGCGCAACGTCGTCCAAATGGGATTGCCGGGAGACTGGGTTATTACGCGATGGCTGGCGAGACATCGATCAGCGCCGGAACGTGGGAGGCCGCGAGTGCCGCGTTTGCGCTATGTCGCCCTGCATGGCGATCCATCGGAAGCATTTCCTTACTTCTCCGGCTTTGCCGATGAGGCCGGCGCCGATGCGGGAGAGGGCTACAACATCAATTTTCCATTGCCCCGCGCCACGGGGTTTGGACTGTGGCAGCAGACCCTTGCAACCGCGCTCGCTTGTATTCGCCGCTACAGCCCGGATGCGCTGGTCGTTTCTCTGGGCGTGGATACCTTTGTGCGGGATCCGATCAGCTTCTTCAGGCTCGAATCCAGCGATTTTTCAACCTACGGCGGCATGATTGGTGCGTGCCGGATACCGACTCTGTTCGTGTTCGAGGGTGGTTATGCAGTGGCCGACGTCGGAGTGAACGTGGTCAACGTCCTCGCAGGCTTCGAAGATGTTTGAGAAGTCCGGCTGGATCGGGCTTGCTTTGCGCGCGCTCCCGAGCTGCGGTAGGCTTGGGATAGGTCAGCGGAGATCCGCATGATTTTTGAGGAGTGGATCGGCAAAGCGCACTCGCTCGGAGCCAGCGACTTGCATCTGGAAACAGACACTCCAGTCGTGGCGCGAATCCGCGGGGATCTGCAAACGGTCGGTGGCACTATCGCCGGCGAGCGCCTGCTGCAAGCCGGACAGGATTTGTTGGGCGCCGAGGGCTGGGCACAGTTCAAGGCGCGCGGTTCCGCCGACATCTCAGTCGCCATCGCCGGGACGCGCTGTCGCGCCAGCCTCTTTCAAACGGTCCGCGGGATTGCCTTTGCGATCCGGCTGCTCGCCCCAAGCATCAAAGATCTCCGCGGCTGCAACCTGCACCCAGACTTTCGCAAGCTCATCGAGGCGCCTAGTGGGCTGGTCATCATCTCCGGGCCGACCGGGGCCGGTAAATCGACCACGCTTGCCGCACTCATCGAGGAGATCAATGCCTCGCGTGCGCGAAATATCGTCACGCTCGAGAGTCCGCTCGAATATATCTTCACCAATCGGCGCTGCTTCATTCGGCAACGTGAGATACCGACGCACTCGCCGAGTTTTGAGCAGGGCATCATCGACGCCTTGCGCGAGAATCCCGACGTACTGGTGATCAGCGAGATGCGCACTCCCGAGGTCATGCGGCTGACGTTGAATGCCGCAGAGACCGGGCATCTTGTTCTGGCCACGATGCACGCGGCGAACTGTACCGAGGCGCTAAGCCGCGTCTGCATGTCGTTTCCTGCCGAGATCCAGGGAAGCATTCGTGCGCAGCTCGCGGACTGTCTGGTGGGGGTGAGCTGTCAGCGTCTGGATTTCCTAAGCGCTCATCGCTTGCGTGTGCCACGCTGCGAGCTACTTCTGCCCAGCTCCGGCGCCAAGGGGACCATTCGGTCCGGCAATTTCAGTCAGCTTGCGAACGTGTTGCAGTCCGGTGGCGATGAGGGCATGTGGACCTTCGATCGCTACCAGCGTTGGATTGAGCAGGTCAGCGACTGGGCAAGGCCCACAGCGGCCGCAGCGTCGCGTCAACCTGGGGAATCCAAGGGGGCCGCCTTTACAAGTCGCGGCCCGGCCACGAAGCCGATACCTTCGACGAAACCAATGGCGGCGGCCAAGCCCATGCCGGCAGCGAATCCAGCGGCGGCTTCGAAGTCGACAACCGACGATGATGTGATTGAGGTTCCCGTTGAAGAAATGGGTCTGGCGGAACTTGCCGAATTGGCGCGCAAGGTCGTCGAGAGGAAACCTTGACGGATTCGCTGCAGACCGCTCGCCAGCGCGACCGACCGGTTGCATGAGCTGGAATCCCGCGCAATATCTGAAGTTCGCGCAGCCGCGGCTGCGCCCGGCACTCGAGCTACTGGCGCGCGTCGGGCTCGAGGCACCCACTCTCGTTTACGACCTGGGCTGCGGCACCGGTGCGCTCACGAAGATCATGGCCGAACGCTGGCCTGCCGCCACCGTGATCGGTGTCGACGATTCAAGCGACATGCTCGAACGTGCGGCGGGCGCATCGTCCAATCTGCGCTGGCTTCGGCAGGATATCGCCGCCTGGAGGCCAGACTCGGCGCCCGATCTCATCTACTCCAATGCGGCGTTGCATTGGTTACCCGATCACGGGCGTCTGATGCCGGCCCTGGCAGCGTGTCTGGCGCCCGGCGGCGTATTGGCGGTGCAGATGCCCAGAAATTTCTCGGCGCCATCGCATTTGGCGATCGGCGAGACGGTGCGTGACGGGCCGTGGCGCTCGCGACTTGAGCCGCTGCTGCGCGAATCCCCCGTGGCGGACCCGCGGTGGTACTTCGAGCTGCTGACTGCGCAGTGCGGGGAGATCGATGTCTGGCAGACCGAATACCTCCAGGTTCTGCGAGGCGACAGCCCCGTTAAGGAATGGACGAAAGGCACCTGGCTTCGGCCATTTCTGCTTGCGCTTGAAGAAGACGAGCGCGGGGTGTTCGAGCGGGCCTACGCGCAGCGTGTCGCCAGCGCCTACCCAAAACGTTCCGACGGTACGACCGTGCTGCCGTTCCAGCGGCTTTTCTTTGTGGCACGTCGCGGCGGCTAAGTCGTCTGAGAGGCGTACTGGGCCTCGCCCGACGCAGTGGATGGCGCTGCAAAGGCAGAACCATGTTTATCGAGTAGCTTGCGACTAAAAAGGAAGGAAATACCGGCGAGGAAGCAGATGGTGCCGGAGATCCAGAACGCAGCGCTGTAATCACCGAAAGCGGTACGGATCGCGCCGGCGCCAAGGGCAGCGAGTGCTGCGCCGAGTTGATGCGCGGCTGCAATCCAGCCAAAGATGACGCCGGCATTATTGCGACCGAATAAATCCGACGCCAACCGAACTGTCGGCGGCACGGTTGCGACCCAATCCAAACCGTAGAAGATCGCAAATCACTTCAGCTCAGAGTTGCCGTGGGCCAATGTGTATGGCAGGCACAGCAGCGACAGACCGCGCAGGAAGTAGTAGATAAAGAGCAGGTATCGGCTCGAGAAGCGATCGGTTAGCCACCCGGAGGCGGTGGTACCGACGATATCGAACAAACCCATCACCGCCAATAACCCTGCGGCCCGCACTTCCGGAATCCGAAAGTCGTGACACGCGGGGATCAGGTGGGTACCGATCAGACCGTTGGTGCTGGCTCCGCAAACGAAGAAGCTGCCAGCGAGCACCCAGAACGCTGGATACTTTCGGACCAGGCGCAACGTCTGCAATGGCGCCAGCGAAATCGCCGTTGATGGCGGAGTTGCGGCGCTTGGCCGATTGCGCCAGTGCGGTCGAACCGTGACAGACGAGGTGCCACGTGTATGCCGCCAGCGGTCAGCGACTGGCGAGCTATTTGAGACGTACCGTAGTATTGAAGGTCTTTAAGCGGCTCACGGGCGGCGTATTCATGGGCTTCGCCGCGATCATGGCCGCCGTGCGCGGTTAAACACGCTACTAAGGCAACGAGACGATGGAAAAAATCGCGGCTGTGTTCGAACGTGTGGCAGTCAGCGCGCTGATTGTGCTGCTCATGGCGACCATTCTGTTTGGCACCGTGGTCGTGGCCTGGTCGCTCATCGAAGATCTGTTACGGACGCGCGAGCTGGTGGCCGAGCCGAGGGTGCTGTTCGATATATTCGGTCTGTTCGTGGCCGTGTTGGTGGGTGTGGAGTTACTCAAGATCTTGCGTCACCTGATGCTGGCGCATGAAGTGAATACGGTTCTGGTCGTGCAGACGGCGCTGATCGCACTGTGTAACAAGGTCATTACTTTGAACTTGTCCGCCGCGTCCTGGACCACGCTCGTCGCCGTCGCGGGGCTGATTCTGGCATTGGCCGCGGCCATCTACGCGCTGCGAGGCGAGCGATCGTAGGTCTCTCACGCGGATGCTGCCGCTTCGGCGCTTACTTCAGCGCCGGCGGAGTCGATCGATACGCCTGTCTCGGCGGTGAGCTAAGCCGTCGCAGTCATGGGGCGGCACGCCAGTGTTTCTGCTCACCTGAATACAGGCGCAACACCGCGACAGCGAGCGCCATGACCACCGGTCCCACGATCAATCCGGACAAGCCGAGGACCTTGAGTCCGCCGAATAGTGCGATGAACATCAACAGTGCCGGCATGGCCGCATCGCCGACCAGTCGCGGCCGGATCAGGTAATCGCTAAGTCCCACGACGAATAGCGCGCCCCAGGCGAGTTCGATGATGGCCCGGGCGGTATGTCCGCTCGCGAACAAATAGAGAGCGGCCGGAACCCAGACCAGCAGCGTGCCGACCGCCGGTATCAGCGAGGCCAGCGCTGTCGTAATGCCGAAGAACAAAGGGTGTGGCACGCCCGTCACCCAGAAGCCGATGGCCGCCACCACGCCTTGCGCCAGCCCGGTCAGGACCGTACCGGACACGGTCATGCGTCCCACGCGCCGGAACTCTGCGAGCAGCCCTCGCGTGTGCTTGGAATCCAGCGGCGAGACGATCGCGATCGCCGACACCATGCGAGGCCAATACCGCAGCACCAGGTGCATGGTCAACATGGCGAAAAACAAATCGAGCATCGCTGCAAAGGCGCCCGATGCCAGCGCGCCCGCCATCGTGGCCGAACCTGAGGCAATCTCCCCGGCAGCGGCCTCCAGGCGGGCGGTCACGCTGGACGCGGAGATGCCGAATCGTCCGAGCCAGCCGGTGACTGTGTCCACCCAGGTGCTTAGCTCGCCACCGGTGTGCAGTTGCTCGCGGACGGTATTGGCCAGCTCCACGACCCCGGTCACGAAGCGCGTCACGAAGGCGCTCAAGGCGCCCACGATGATCACGGTCGAGGTAACTATGGTGATGAGCGATGCGGCCACAGGGCGATCGCTACGCCGCACCAGCTGCGCGTAGACCGGCTCGAGCGTGAACGCCATGAGTGTGCCGAGCAGGATCCCGGTGGCGAACGGCAGCGCGAGCCAGGCGATCGCCAACACGGCGACCACCGCAAGACATCCGAGCGCCCAGCGCGCGGTTATCACGGCAATCGTATCCGGCCCACGGTGTGCGCACCACGCCTCATATTGGCTGGCAAATTACGCTCATTCCATGCGCGGCGTCAGTGTTTCATAGGCCCGCCGCCGCCGATCCGATACGCGCGATACAATGCGCCGAGCACCATGTCGGACGCAGATACTGAAGTCTTTCGATCGGCTGTCCGGGCAGATTGCCACGACCGTGCCTTCATGCTCTCCGCGGTAGCGGTCCCGAGCGCGATTCACTTCGATGGCGCGCAGTACGTGCTGACGGTAGATCCCGCGTACAGCGCATTGGCGCAAGGCCATCTGCGCTCGTACGAGACGGAGAGTCGTCCGGTCCCACCATTGCCCGAACCGCCGCGCGTGCACCCCAACGCCTGGATCGGCTGTGTGCTCTACCTCGCCGTGCTGGTAGGCGTGGGGCTGGCGATCTCAAACGGATGGTGGAGGCTCGATGCGTTTGAGCTCGGCGAGCTCGACGCGGAACAGGTGCAAAACGGGCAATGGTGGCGAGCCTGGACCGCACTCACGCTGCACCTGGACAGCGCTCATCTGGCAGCGAATCTTGGGGCAGGCGTCTGGTTCGGATATCTGGCAGCGCGCCAGATCGGCAGTGGTACCGCCTGGTTGCTGATTGTGAGCGGCGCGGCGCTGGCCAATCTGTTTGAAAGCCAGTTCGGCCCCTCCACGCACCGCGCCGTGGGCGCCTCGACGGCGGTATTTACGGCACTCGGGCTGCTGGCCTCGCATTCCTGGCGTACGCGCTTTCATATTCCGCAAAAATGGGCCTTGCGATGGGCGCCATTGGTCGCGGGCGCAGTGCTGCTGGGCTGGTTCGGCTCGGCTGGAGAAGGCACCGACATCGTCGCCCATGCGCTGGGATTTGTGTTCGGGTGCCTGCTCGGCGCTTGGGCGGCATTGCCGGCGGTGGAGCGAGCCTTAAGCCGCGTGCCGCAATGGCTCGCTGGTGCGGCGGCAGTCGCCTCGGTTGGCATCGCCTGGGCGTGCGCGCTGCTGCGCGGGTGATACCGGCTCGCGCCGCCAGAATAGCAACGACGCGCTTTAAGTATTCGCTCAATGCAGGGCGGTCATCAACATCGCGACCATGACGCTCAGCACCACCAGCGCGATCGGCGCCAAGTGCCAGCGCTGCAGCGCCAGGAAACCAACCGCCACTATGCCGAAGTCCCTGAGGTCATGGATGGCGCTGGCGCTGACGGGATTGATGAGTGCCGCTGCCAGCACGCCGACGACCGCGGCATTGACGCCGGCCAGAGCCGCGCGAGCGATGGCGTGGCGTTCGAGCCAGCCCCTCACCGACACTGCGGCCAGAGACAGCAGCAGTCCCGGTACAAACAGGCTCGTCAGGGCGATAAAGGCCCAGGCCATGGCGGACCCAGGCGGAGCGACCAGCGCTCCCACGTAGGCTGAGAATGCGAATAACGGGCCGGGCAGCGCTTGCGCCGCGCCATACCCGGCCAGGAACTGATCGTCTGTGAGCCAGCCGCTCGGGACCAATGCGTCGCGGAGCAGCGGTAGCACGACATGTCCGCCACCGAATACCAGCGATCCAGTGCGATACAACAGGCCGATGAGCACCGGAAGGCTATGCGTGGTTGAGAAATGCAGGTTCAGCAGCAATAGCCCGAGCAGCGCAACGAAGCTCGCGAATGCGACAGCGCCGGTGCGCGCAAGGCGGCGCTCGCCGGGACTCGCAGCCGGTGAGGAGGGCAGGGCTACGCGGCCGCGCGCGAGGCACGCGCCAATCGCGGCGCCTGCAGCGAGAATCAGCAATGGTGTCATGGCGCTGCGCGCAAAGAGCAGCCATGTGGCGCCGAGCAAAGCGACCGTTGCACGCGGCCAATCCGGGCACAAGGCGCGCGCCATCTGCCAGACCGCTTGCGCAACGACCATGACGGCGACCCATTTCAATCCCTGGAGAATCGCAGCCGTCGGTGCCACCGGCAGGCGCGGTGCCCAAAGTGCACACGCAAGCATGAGCAGGGCAGACGGCGCGGTAAAACCTGCCCAAGCCGCGCAGGCTCCGGCCAGGCCAGCGCGGCGCTGTCCAATCAGAAAACCGACCTGACTGCTCGTCGGTCCCGGCAGTATCTGGCACAGTGCGATCAGACCGGCCAATTCCTCGAGCGTCAGCCACTGCTTTTGGCGGACGTACGTGCGCTCAAAATAACCCAGATGCGCGATCGGTCCGCCAAAGGAGGTAAGACCCAGCTTTAACGCGACCCAGAATACGTCAGCGATGGCGCTCGCGGTGCGGCCGGAAGTCGAACGACTGGGTTCCATACATGCTCGCGTAACGCTCAGCGGCCGCGGCGGCTAGTGTGACGGGCGGCCGCACGATTGGCAAAATCGCGACTTAATGCGGGCGGCGCTGCGACAATGCCCTGCGGAGTTTAGCGTTCAGCCCCAAGCGAGCCTCGCGGCACCGAATATCGAGCGCTGCCCGTCAACGACCCCTTGCGGCGTGAAAACACTCGACAGGTGCAACAACTGTGCGTAGCGGAACTGCCTGGTATTTATTCGCTGCGAGGGACAAATGCTCACATCGACGCGAGAGCCGGGGCGCCTCACACAGGCGAGCCACTCGTTCCTTTATTAGAACGGATAGTTGATGCCGGTGAACACGGCCACGCCCTCACTCCCGTAGCCGATATCCACGTAACCGACGACAAAGGGCCGGGCGATACCGCGGATGCCCAGACCCCCGACCGGGTGCAGCTGCGCGAGCGGAAAGCTGCTCGATTGCGCGAATACCCGACCGAGATCGACGAAGGGCGCCAATTCCAGGTCGACATGCGTTGCGATGGCATTGAAGGATAGAACCCTGTGGCGCACCTCGAGGGTGGTCGAGAAGGAATCGCGATCGTAGTAGCGCCCGGTCCCGTAGCCGCGCAACGGCTGGTCGCCGCCGATCTCGCTCTGATCTCCGCCGATGCTGCTGAACGCCCAGAACGGCAGGCGGCGGGCGGTCGGCATATAACGCAGAGCCATGTGCGCTGCGAGTATGGTTGTCGGATCCATCTGCCAGAAGACACGGCCGTCCACTCCCGCTTCGCTGTACATCGAGTCGTTGAACGCGCCCCCCCGGCTGCCGAGGCCCCCGTATGCCACCCATTCCATGCCGCGCGTCGGCACGGTCAGGTTATCGCGGGTGTCGTAAGCGATCGACAGACGATTGAGCAGTTGATCGTTGGTGCCTACGCCCAGAATGTGGCCAAAGCGGCTCTCAAGCGAGGCAATCCCCGACAAGGTGCCCGGCAGCACGTCCACGACCTCAACGCGTGCGGTATAGCGCAGCTGCCAGGCCCGGTTGAGGTTCAGACCGATCTGCGCCTGCGCCAGCTCCTCCTGTTCGGTGTAGTTCGTTTGGGCGATCGTCGGGGATTCATTGCCGATGCCATAAAAGCGCGGCGTACCGCTGCGATCGTAGATCAGACTTGCATTGATGGACCAAAGCTGCTCGCGCAAGCGTCCCCTCTGATACTCGGCATCGAATACGCGTTCGACGCGCTCCGAGGCGCCCCCTACCGCTGACCACTGCTCGTCCTCGGAAGGGTAGTCATATATGCGCGCGTGTGCGCCATACCCGAAATATGGGTTGTAGTAGAGGTCGGGTGCGAGGATGCGACGGATTTCGTGATTGTCATCCGTTAGCAACCGCACCGGAAGCAGGCCGAGCGTGGTGCCACTGTTCGGATCGGCGCCGATCAACGGTATCGGAAGGAACGGCGCGGTCGCGGGATTCAACCACTTCGGTATACTTGAGCTCGGCATCGGAACCTGCGCACCCGGCTCCACGGGCGTCGCTTGCGCCGCGGCGTCCGCGGCTGGGTCCGACCATGACGGCGCCGCCAGTAGGATGGCGACGCAGGCCCAGAAGACGTTCCATGCGAACGCAGCGTGCCGGCGGTATTGTGCCAAGCCACGCCGTTGCGACTTCATTTCGACCACATGACGAAAATTGCCATAAGCCGCGACAATACGCGATCGGTTCGATCGTGCCCATTTTGATCGAGCCGTGCTGTCCGAGTCTCGACAATTTTCTTTCCTGAGCCCGCCAGGCGCCGCTCGAGGCATTGCGCGAATTCGCCGGGCAAAGCGGCCGGGCAGGCCCTAAGGTTGTTGTTCCGGCGCCGATGGCCATTGACGCTCCAGGCGCTCATCGATCTCGCCAACGCAGGCGGCCAGCGTATTGCCCGTGGCCAGGATCTCTTCCCGCAGGCGCTGCTCGGAGGCGCGTTGCGCTTCTCTGAGCGATACCAGCTCCTGTTGCAGATACTGCCGCAATTCCGTGAAGCGCGATGCCTCCGCGTTGTCCACCAGTTCGCGCTGCGTGCGTAGTTCGGCCGAGTGACGCCGGTGCATGGCCATTAGCCTGAATTGAACGGTCAGCAGCAGTCCGAAGAACACCGCGATCAGCACGATCGCAAGACCAAGCAATACCACCCCGAGCGGCACGCTCACGCGCGTGAAGCCGAACGAGGCCTGTATCGGGGCGACTAGCATCCCCCAGTTGATGATGACGAATGCAATGGACAATGCCGCCACGATCCATATCAACAGGTTGACCGGTTTCACAGCGCTGCCTCCTGAAATCATTCGTTCGGCTTCACGACGTCATCGCTGGTGTGAACTTCCAGGGCGTTGAGCACCTGTGTGGCGTCCGTCGGCGTCTGCATCGCGGCTGCCACCGCATCGTGGCGATCGTGCACCATCGGCAGATCGTGCCGCAATTCCTCGATCAAATGTATGAGTTTGGTGGTTTTCTGCTCGGTCACTAAATTCAGCTGCAGATCGAGATTCAGCCGTCGCGCCTCGAGCCGGGTCTGTCGGTTCTGCGTAATCAGCACCACCGTGGTGGTAAAAAAGGCGGCGAGGCTCACGAGCCCCTGCAGCCAGGGAAAAGGCGGCGGATCGAACTGCGGCAGGTGCAGATGCGGAGCGAGTCCGTTGTACAGCAGCCATGCCACCGCCAGAGCGACGGCATAGAGCAAGTACAGCGGTCGGCCTAGCCATCGAGCGATATGCTCCAATCGCCGCTGTGAGTCACTGAGTTTGAATTCCTCGCGCCGATGGAAGGCGATGATGCTGTCGATGTTCTGGCTGATATGCTCGGGGATGGCCTCGGTCGCGGTCCCCGGGGATCCGGCGGCGGCGGCTGGTGGCTGATGCTCGGCAGGCATCGCCGGATTGTACTTTTGCTCGGGGGACAGCGACAGCTCGGCCGCGCGGGGGCGGGTGAGGCCCCTGTTTTGGCAGGCAAAAAGATTGCTCTGGCGAACCTCCGGCGGCCAGCTATTATGTAGGGATTGATGCCCAGGGCAGCCTGAAATTGACCTGACACAGGTGTGCCGCAGTGTGGAGATGTCTGGAGATGTCTATGATGGATCAAGATCGGGGCGCTCAGAGCGGCGCCAACGATGTCGCAGCCGATGCCGAATCGCTCATTCTGGTGGATGAAGCCGACCGCGAAGTCGGGCACATGAGCAAGGCGCAGTGCCATCAGGGCCGTGGCATGCTGCATCGGGCCTTCTCTCTGCTGATCTTCAATGCCGGCGGGGAGCTGCTGCTGCAGCAGCGGGCGGCCTCGAAACAGCTCTGGCCGCTGTACTGGTCGAACAGCTGCTGTAGTCATCCCCGGCGCGCCGAAACTATGGAGACGGCCATTCACCGCCGCCTGCAACAGGAACTAGGCTTGAGCTGTGCGCTGCACTTTTTGTTTAAGTTTCAATATCAGGCGCAATTCGATGCGGGTGGCGCCGAACACGAGATCTGCTCGGTGTTCATAGGCCGCTGCAGCGAACCGGTCAGGGTCAATCGCAGCGAGGTTCTCGCGTGGCGTTGGCTTGCGCCGGAAGCGCTGCAGGCCGAATTGGCCGGGAGCGGCGCCGATAAGTTTACGCCGTGGTTCATGTTGGAGTGGGGACGCGTCTGGCGGGATCACCGCGCAGCGCTGCTTGCCCTGCAATAGGAGTTACAGATTTGGCAATTCCATTGATTCAGGCGTACCGCGTTGGACGCTACATTGCCGGGCGCAAATTGCGCGGCGCGAAGCGCTATCCGCTGGTGCTCATGCTGGAGCCATTGTTCCAGTGCAATCTCGCCTGCGCCGGCTGCGGCAAGATCGACCATTCGAAGGAGGTGCTGCAGAAAAGGCTCAGCGTCGAAGACGCGCTGCATGCGGTGGATGAATGCGGAGCGCCGATGGTGTCCATTCCGGGCGGGGAGCCGCTGATTCACAAGGACATGCCGGAGATCGTCGCTGGCATCGTGGCGCGCCGGAAGTTCGTCTATCTGTGTACCAACGCCATTTTGTTGCCCAAGCATATCGATGATTACCAGCCATCGCCCTATCTGACCTTCTCTATCCATCTGGACGGGAACCGGCAACGTCACGACGAATCGGTGTGCCAGGAGGGCGTGTTCGACAAGGCGGTCGCGGCCATTCGACTCGCGCGCAGCAAGGGCTTTCGCGTGACCATCAATTGCACGCTGTTCAGCGGCGAGAACCCCGACCACGTGGCTGAATTCTTCGATGAGGCGATGGCGCTCGGCATCGAAGGAATCATGGTCTCGCCCGGTTACAGCTACCACCACGCTCCGCGGCAGGATGTTTTCCTGGGTCGCAGCGCCAGCAAGCGGCTGTTCCGCGAGATTTTCAAACGTGGGCGCAGTGCCAGGTCCTCCAGCGGCGGTTCCCGCAGCCGCTGGTCCTTCAATCATTCCGGGCTGTTCCTGGATTTTCTGGCCGGCAACCAGGCGTACCAATGCACGCCGTGGAGCACTCCGACCTACAATATTTTCGGCTGGCAGCGGCCTTGCTATCTGCTCACAGATGAAGGCTACGCGCCGAGCTTCCGATCGCTGATGGAGGACACGGACTGGGACCACTACGGCGTGGGGCGCAATCCTGCCTGTGATAACTGCATGGCTCATTGCGGGTTTGAGGGCACGGCCGTGGATGACGCATTCGCTCACCCGATCAAGGCGTTGAAAACGGCGCTGCGGGGTCCCAAGCTCACGGGTCCGATGGCGCCCGATTTGCCGATCCTGTACGGCGATCGCGCGCGGCACACCGTGGCTACCGTTCCGGTTGAGGCAGTGAAACGCGCGAACCGTGAGCCCGATGCCGGGCATACCGCCAGGCCGCGATGATGCAGGCGTGAACACCGCCACCGGTGCTCGACACGCCATGCAGGATGAGTCGGCAAAGCGTGCTGCGTTCGCCGCACAGCTCGAATCCTGGCGCGCGCGCATAGAACTCGCGCTGGCGGCGCGGCTTCCGCACGCCGATGCGGTGCCCACGCGTTTGCACCAGGCGATGCGCTACAGCGTGCTGGGCGGTGGCAAGCGGGTGCGACCGGCGTTGCTGTTCGCCACGGCGCGCGCGGTGGGGCTTGCGGAAGACGAAGTCGAGGCCGCGGCTTGCGCCATCGAGCTGGTGCATGTTTACTCGCTGGTACACGATGATCTGCCGGCAATGGACGATGACGATCTGCGCCGCGGTCGGCCCACCTGTCACAAAGCTTATGACGAGGCGACGGCGATCCTGGTGGGGGATGCCCTGCAGCCGTTGGCATTCCAATTGTTGGCCAGCGATCCGGGACTGCCCGCTGCGCCGGCCGTACGTCTGCGACTGATTGAGTTGTTGGCCGAGGCGAGCGGCACCTTTGGCATGGCCGGGGGTCAGGCGATCGATCTCGCGGTGCAAGGCACGCAGCTCGATGTGGCGCAGGTGGAGGAGATGCATGCGCGCAAGACCGGTGCGCTGATTCGCGTCAGCGTGCTGATGGCGGCGGTCTGCGCGCCATCGCTCGAGCCCCGCCTGTACCAGGCGCTGGCCGGTTTTGCGGCCCCGATCGGCCTGGCATTCCAGATTCAGGACGATTTGCTGGACGTGATCGGAGATGCTTCGACCCTGGGCAAAGCCACGGGCGCCGATAGCGAGCGGGCGAAACCCACGCATCCGGCTGTCATTGGAATCGAGTCGTCGCAGGAGCGCGTGCGCCTTCTGCACGCCCAGGCTCTCGATGCCCTCGCGCCTTTTGGCTCGCGTGCGGAGCCGCTGCGCTCGATGGCTGATTGGCTGCTCTCGCGGCGCTATTGACCCCGGCCGGGCAGGCGCGGCCGGCTACGATCGGACGGCTAGGCGCCACTGGCCGAGCGCAGGCGCTCCTGATTCTGCAGCGCCCACCAGCGCTCGACGCGCGCACTTAATCCGGCCGCATCGAGACCCGCAGCAGCCAGGCAGCTCTCGCGCGAGCCGTGTTCGATGAATCGGTCCGGTATGCCGACCTGCAGCAGCGCCACCTGCAGTCCTTCCGATGCCAGCAGCTCCCCGACGGCAGAGCCCGCGCCCCCGGCCACGGCATTCTCCTCGATCGTGACGATGGCCCGATGCTGCGCGGCAAGCGCGATCACGAGATCCTCATCGAGCGGCTTGACAAAACGCATGTTGACCAGCGTGGCATCGAGCCGCTCGGCGATCTTCTGCGACGGGTCGAGCAGCGTGCCGAATACGAGCAGCGCAAGCCCGCTGCGTCCCTCGCGGCGAGTCTGCGCGCGACCCACTGGCAGGGCGGTCATCTGTGCGACCACGGGCACGCCAGGGCCCGCGCCGCGCGGATAGCGCACGACCGCCGGACCGCCGAACGTGCTGGCGGTGTATAGCATCTGGCGGCATTCGTTCTCGTCGGAAGGCGCCATGATCACGAGGTTTGGAATGCAGCGCAGGTAGGTCAGATCGTAGCTGCCCTGGTGAGTTGCGCCGTCGGTGCCGACGAGCCCGGCGCGGTCCACGGCGAACATCACGGGCAGATGCTGCAGCGCAACATCATGGATCAACTGATCGTAAGCGCGCTGCAGGAATGTCGAATAGATCGCCACCACGGGCTTGAGCCCTTCCGTTGCAAGGCCTGCGGCAAAGGTCACGGCATGCTGCTCGGCGATCGCGACATCGAAATAGCGGTCCGGGAAGCGTTTGGAGAACTCGACCAGCCCCGAGCCTTCGCGCATCGCAGGCGTGATGCCGATGATCTTCGGGTCGGCCTCGGCCATGTCGCATAGCCACTGACCGAAGATCTGCGAATAGGACGGCCCGGCGCTCTTTTCCTTGAATATCGTGCCGCTTGCCGGGTCGAACGGGCCGGGGCCGTGCCAGGTGATCGGATCGGCCTCCGCAGGCGGATAACCTTTGCCCTTGCGGGTCAGCACGTGCAGAAACTGCGGTCCGCGCAGCTTGCGCAGATTGCGCAGCGTACGCACAAGCGCCTGGACGTCATGCCCGTCCACGGGCCCGATATAATTGAACCCCATCTCCTCGAACAGCGTCCCGGGCAGCACCATGCCCTTCAAGTGTTCCTCCGAGCGGCGCGCAAGTTCGCGCACCGTAGGCATCTGGCTTAGCATTTTCTTGCCGCCCTCGCGCAGATGCGCGTACACGCGGCCCGAGAGCGCGCGGGCGAAGCGGTTCGATAGGGCGCCCACGTTCTCGGAGATCGACATGTCGTTGTCGTTCAGAATGACCAGCAGATTCGTAGGCAGCGAACCCGCATGATTCAAGGCCTCAAAGGCCATGCCTGCAGTCAGGGCCCCATCGCCGATGACCGCCACGACGCGCCGGCTCTCGCCGAGCTGAGCGGCCGCAATGGCCATCCCAAGCGCGGCACTGATGGAAGTGCTCGAGTGGCCGACGCCGAAGGTGTCGTACTCGCTTTCGCCGCGGCTCGGGAACGGAGCCAGTCCCCCGGGCTGCTTGATCGTGGGCAGGCGTTCGCGCCGACCCGTGAGCACCTTGTGCGGATAGGCCTGGTGCCCGACGTCCCACACAAGGCGGTCGTGGGGAGTGTCGAACACGTAGTGCAAAGCGATGGTCAGCTCGACCGTGCCCAGACCCGCGGCGAAATGCCCCCCTCGGGTGCTGACGCTGTGGATCAGGAACTGGCGCAGTTCCGCGGCGAGGGCGGGCAGCTGTGCGACCGGCAAGCGGCGCAGATCTGCCGGGGAATCGAGGCTGGCGAGCAGCGGCTGGTTATCGGACGGGCCGGTCATCGCCCGCAGTATACCCTTAAGCGATTCGCGCCCGCCGCGGCCCGATTTTTCCCACCAGTGCAACCAAAGCGCACTGGCACTATCATGTTCAGGCAGCTCGAGAATTGCGTGTTAGAGTCCTCACGGGCGATGGGGGCAACCCGCGCCTTTAGGCGCCACGCGCAAAATCAGCCGGCTTCGAGCCGACGATGTGTGAAGCCAGCGGCTTGGGGCCGGTGGATGTTCACTTTGTCCCAAGCGTAACGTGTCGAACTGGTGTTATTCGTACGATGTCGCGAGACACTCTCCAAGTCGATTCCGGAGTTTCCGATGAGGTCTACCAGGATCGGATTCTCCCGCACGTATCGCGCACGTTTGCGCTGACGATTCCGCAGTTGCCCGCGGCGCTGCGTACCCCGGTCACCAGCGCTTATCTGTTGTGCCGGATTGCCGATACGATCGAGGATGAGCCGGTGCTGTCGGCCGATGCAACGCTCGTGCTGCTGCAACGCTTTGTGGCGGTGCTGTACGGCAAAGAGGATGCGGTGGTTCTGGCAAAGGACCTCGCGCCGCAGCTGTCGCAGCAGACCTTGCCGGCCGAACGCGATTTGGCGCTCAACTTAGCAAGGGTCGTCAGAGTGACTGCGCGTCTTGAGGAGCCGCGGCGCATCGCGATCCAACGCTGCGTCGAGGTGATGTGCAGCGGCATGCACCAGTTCCAGCGCACCGCGAGCTTGCGCGGTCTGCCCCGCTCGACTGACCTCGACGATTACTGCTACTACGTCGCAGGTGTCGTAGGTCAAATGCTCACCGAGCTGTTTTGCGACTACTCAGTGGGGATCGCACAGCAGCGCGGCGCGCTGAATGAACTCGCCGTGTCCTTCGCGCAAGGTCTGCAGATGACGAATATACTGAAGGATGTCTGGGAGGATCGCAGTCGCGGAGCCTGCTGGTTGCCGCAGGAGGTGTTCACTCGCCATGACATCGACCTCTCGCAGCTGTCCCCGGGGCAACGCGATGCGCGCTTCGATGCCGCGATGAGCGAGTTGGTCGGCGTGGCTCACGCTCACTTGCGCAACGCGCTCTCGTTCACGCTGCTGATTCCAGGCGAGGAGGCGGGGATCCGGCGCTTTTGCCTCTGGGCCATTGGTCTTGCGGTGCTCACGCTGCGCAAGATTGAAGACACCCCGGGCTTCACCAGTGGCGCGCAAGTGAAAGTGTCGCGTAGGGCTGTGGCCATGACTCGCATTCTGACCAGCTTCGCGGTGAGCAATGATTGGATGCTCAAGCGTCTATTCGATCGGGCTGCCAACGGTCTTGCGCTCGCCGCGCCCTCGGCGATGCGTCGCCCGTCCCGGCCTGCCCTGCACACCCCTGCGCCTGCGGCGGAATATAGCCACAGTGCCCGGCATGTCCCGTTGGAGGGCAGCGGGCGCCGCTCTGAAGGACGATCCGCCCATTGAATAGCAATGTCTCCGCGCTCGATTCCGTCGTGAACCGGGCGAGCACGCGCCCCGAGCGGCGCTCGCATGCGCGTGAACAGCTCGCCGGGCTGCCATCGCTGGATCGCGCGATCGAGACCGCGCGTGAGGCGCTGATCGGCCTGCAAAGCGCGCAGGGCTATTGGCTGTTCGAGCTCGAGGCGGACTGCACGATTCCCGCCGAATACATTTTGATGATGCACTTCCTCGAGGAGATCGATCCGGCTCTGGAGGCGAAGATCGCCGCGTACCTACGCGCTCATCAGGCAGAGCACGGCGGCTGGCCGCTCTATCACAACGGTGGGCTGGATATCAGCTGCACTGTCAAAGCTTACTTTGCGCTAAAGCTCGCGGGCGACAGCCCCGCGGCGCCGCATATGGTGCGGGCGCGCACCGCAATTCTAGAGCGCGGCGGCGCCGCCCGAGCCAACGTGTTCACGCGCATCGCATTGGCATTGTTCGGACAGATCCCCTGGCGCGGTGTGCCCTGCATCCCCGTCGAGATCATGCTGCTGCCGCGCTGGTTTCCGTTCCATATCGACAAGGTGTCGTACTGGTCCCGCACGGTCATGGTGCCGTTGTTTATCCTGTGCACGCACAAGCCACGCGCCAGAAATCCGCGCAACGTGAACATCCGCGAGTTATTCACCACGCCGCCGGAACAGGAGCGTCAATATTTTCGGCTCCCGGCCGACCGGGCCGGAGTATTGGCCAAGGCGTTTCTCGTGCTCGATCGTGTCGCCCGCATGATCGATCCGTTGATTCCGATAGCCGTGCGCGAGCGCGCCACGCGCCGCGCCGAAGCTTGGATATACGACCGGCTGAACGGTGAGGATGGCCTCGGCGCCATCTTTCCGGCCATGGTCAATGCGCTCGAAGTGTTGGCGGTGCGCGGGTGTGCCAGCGACGATCCGCGGCGCGTCACCGCGAAGCGCGCGATCGAGAAGCTCCTGGTCGTCAACGGCTCCACGGCCTATTGCCAGCCTTGCGTGTCACCGATTTGGGATACCGCTTTGGCCGCTCTGGCGATGCAGGAGGCGGCCGGTGCCGGCGCTATTGCCGCGGCCGATCGGGCGCTCGACTGGCTGCAATCGCGACAATTGCTCGAGGAGCCGGGAGACTGGCAAGTCCGTCGCCCTGGCCTGTTGGGCGGCGGCTGGGCCTTCCAGTTCGCGAACAGTTTCTACCCTGACCTCGACGACACGGCAGCTATCGCCTGGGCTATGCACCGGGCGAGCGATCGTGCTCGCTACGCGGACGGACTGCACCGCGCGTTGAATTGGCTGGTCGCCATGCAAAGCCGCAACGGCGGGTTTGCCGCCTTCGATGTCGATAATACTCACTATAATCTCAATCAAATTCCGTTCGCAGATCATGGCGCGTTGCTGGATCCGCCGACGAGCGATGTCACGGCCCGCGTCGTGACCGCGCTGGCTATCGTCGGCCGATCAGAGGACAAGGAGGCGCTCGAGCGGGCTATCGCCTTCCTGCGCAAAGAGCAGACCGCGGAGGGCTCGTGGTTCGGCCGCTGGGGTACGAACTACATCTACGGTGCCTGGTCAGTGCTGACTGCATTCGCCCAAGCGGGCATCGGCGCCGACGATGAGGCCGTGCAGCGCGCTGTGGGCTGGCTCGAAGCGCGTCAGAATGTGGATGGCGGCTGGGGCGAGAGCAATGACACCTACGCGCAGCAGGCTCGGGCGGCAGAACGAACCGCGAGCAATCCCCACCAGAGCGCCTGGGCGCTGCTGGCGCTGCTGGCGGCCGGGGAGGGACGGTCAGACGCCGTGCGAGGCGGCATCGAATACCTCTGCCGTACGCAGCAGGCCGACGGATTGTGGAGTGATCCGAGCTTCACCGCGCCAGGCTTCCCTCGGGTGTTCTACCTCAAGTATCACGGCTATTGCGCTTATTTTCCGTTCTGGGCTCTAGCGGCGTACCGCAATTGCGCACGCTCCGGAGCCGCTCATTGACATTGAATGTGGTTGGCATCGTGTGCGCACTGGCGGCCGAGGCGCGCCATCTGGGGCCCACGACGCAGCGGCGTGAGCCGCTTGCATCCCTCGCCGATGGAACACTGCTGGCCGTGAGCGGCATGGGCGGCGGCGCTGCCGCGCTGGGCGCGCGCGCGCTCATCGACGCCGGCGCCACCGCGCTCACGAGCTTCGGATTGGCCGGGGGACTGGATCCAGCACTCGCCGCCGGTGCGATCTTCCTGCCGAGCGAAGTCATGGCGTTGAATGGGCCGTCTATCGCTACGGCGCGCCATTGGCGCGAGCGGCTCAGTGCCGCAGTCGCCGCGCACCGCCCCGTCGCCGACGGCAAGCTGCTCAGTAGCCCCCGAGCGATCGGAACCGTGGCCGAAAAAGCCGCACTATTCCGCGAAACCGGTGCCGCAGCGGTGGACATGGAGAGCCTGGCGGTGGCGGAAGTTGCCAGCACCCATCAATTACCGTTCATTGCCGTGCGAGTGATCGTGGACGGTGCCGGGGATGTTCTGCCGCGGGCAGTGGCCGCCGCCGCCGACAGCGCCGGGCATCTGCAACTCTGGCGCCTGATCGGCGCGCTGGCCCGCTCGCCCGCGGATCTGGCGCCGCTGATCCGGCTGGCGCGGCGCTACCGGGCCGCGAGCCGCTCGCTGGCGGTTGTGGCGCGCGCTGGCTCATTGGCACCGCACGCCTTCTCATGAGAGCGCTGGTCACCGGCGCCACGGGCTTTGTCGGCTCGGCAGTTGCCAGGGCTCTGCTGCAGGCGGGCTGGCAAGTGCGTACCCTGGTCCGCAAGGACTCGCAGCTTCGCAATCTGCAGCACCTTGAGGTAGAAATCGTCACGGGTGATCTCGCGGACCGGGGCTCGCTCGATCGCGCCCTCGCCGATTGCCAAGCGCTGTTTCATGTTGCGGCAGATTACCGGCTCGGCGCGCGCGAACCGGAGCAACTCTACCGAACCAATGTGGAAGGTACCCGCAGCATCCTGGATGCCTCGCGCGTTGCGGGCGTTGCACGCGTGGTCTACACGAGCAGTGTCGCCACGATCGGCCTACCGGCTGACGGCTCGCCCGGACAGGAGGACACGCCGGTTGCGCTCACGGACATGATTGGGCACTACAAGCGCTCGAAGTACCTGGCGGAAGAGCTGGTACGCGAAGCGGCGCGGAGCGGCACTTCGGTGGTCATCGTCAATCCATCGACACCGATCGGGCCCGGTGACGTGAAGCCCACGCCGACGGGGCAGATGGTGCTGGACGCCGCGTGCGGTCGGACGCCTGCCTATGTGGACACAGGACTCAACATCGTACACGTCGATGACGTCGCCGCAGGTCACCTGTTGGCTTTTCACCGCGGGCGTGTCGGTGAGCGCTACATTCTCGGCGGGCAGGACATGACGCTGCGCGAGATTCTCGGCGAGATCGCCCGCCTGGTGGGTCGCAAGCCCCCCCGCATCCGTTTGCCGCGTGCGGCGCTGCTGCCTGTCGCCTATGCAGCCGAGCTGGTGGCCCGAGTCAGCGGCCGCAGTACTCGAATTACCGTGGAGGGCGTGCGCATGGCGCGAAAGCGCATGTTTTTCTCGAGCGAGAAAGCCGTCCGTGAGCTCGGATATCACTGGCGAGCCCCGAGCCTCGCGTTCGAGGACGCCGTGCTTTGGCTTCGTGAGCAGGGGCTTCTGCGTCAATAAGTACCGGCGTGCCGGTTATGGTGCTTGCGACAGCAGCAGCGTTGCGGCAATGACGAAGCCGAACACTCTGGGAACGCTCCGCCACATGTAGTCGTTGAAGTCGTTGTGGCCGACCTGCAGGCGCGGACGCGAGTATGCTGCGGCCGGCGCTGCGGATGCACGTCCTCAAGGCGGGCGGTAGCATCGACAGCACTGGCGGAAGGTGAAAATACATGTGCGCCAGAAGGCGTAGAAGGAATTTCAGATGAACGCATCCATTTACGACATTGCGCTGCCGACGTTGCTGCACGCGCTGGGCAATTTGTCCGCCGTCCTCGACAAGGCGAGCTCGCATTGCGAGCAGGAGAAGATCGATCCGAGTGTGTTGTTGTCGGCTCGACTCTATCCGGACATGTTTGCCCTGAGTCGACAGGTCCAGGTGGTTTCAGATACGGCAAAGGGCGGCGCGGCACGGCTTGCCGGGGTGGAACCGCCGAAGTTTGCCGATACCGAGACCTCGTTCGCTGAACTCAAAGCGCGACTCGACAAAACCGCAACATTCGTGAAGGGCATTGAAGCGGCACGCTTCCACGGTGCCGAGGATCGGGCCATAGAGGTCAAGTTCCCGCAGGCGACGCTGTCGTTCCCCAATGGATGGAACTATCTGCTGAGCTTCGTCTTTCCGAACCTCTATTTCCACAGCGCTACCGCCTACGACATCCTGCGTCACAACGGCGTCAAGCTAGCCAAGAGCGATTTCCTCGGCGCCGTCGGCCGGGCCTGAGGACGGTGGCGGCCGCGGCCTAAGCGTGCCGCCATTTCACTGTTCGCAGTTCAGTGGCCGCCCTGGACCAGCAATCCTTCCTCGCTCAGCGCTGCTGCCAGCTGCGCCTCGATGCGCGCGGCCTCAGCGCGCGCAAGCTGCTGCAGATGCAGCGTCGGGCCGGTCAGCACTTCGAGCCCGCGCTTCAATACGCTGCCGGCCGCACGAATACCGGCCTTGTGTTGATCGAAGCGCTGCGCCGGGGAGTAGCCGCTCATGCCGACGTAGACACCAAACGGATCGCCCCCGCGATCGCCGTAGTCCAGCAGCACCAGATAGACATTGCTGCAGCCGCGCTTGGCACCCCGGTAACGTCCCGCGGTTTGGTACAGCAGCGGCAGAAAGTGGATGTAGCGCATCGGCAGCCAGTCCGGAATCGACCTCGCGGCGCCCTGCCATAGCCGCTCCAGCGCGGCTTCAATGCGCGCCGGCAATTCTCCACGCATGCACAGTTCATGAACGCAGTGCGCCCCCGATAAGCCGTCAGCGCGATCCAGCGCGAGTGAAAACTGTTCGGCCAGCGCGACGGCCGATAGGGCCTGCAAGGGCCGCGTGGCGGGCGAGGGATCTTTCGCGCGCATACGCCGCGGCGCGCGGCCGGCAGGATCGCGGAGTACTTCCAGGTAGTCAGGATGCAGGCACCAAAGCGGCATGCGCCGATTCTCTTTTAATCGCGCGATGGCCTCAAGCCGCGCCCGGATCGCAGGGCTTCATGCGCGGATCAGATCCGCGGCGTAGGGCACGGTGCTGTCGGGAAACACCTGAGCATCGAGCGTGCGCGTGCGGATCTGCAGATGATCACGCAGCACGGTCTTGATCACCGAGCGTAGATCCATGGTCGCTTTGAGGTCGCGGCCTTGGTACAGCGCGCGTGAGGACAGCCCTGGCCAGTCGGAAACGACCCGACCGCCGTGTACGGCGCCGCCAAGCAGTATCGCTGCCGCGGCCGTGCCGTGATCAGTGCCGCGGGTACCGTTGGCGGCCGCCGTGCGACCGAACTCGGTTGCGATCAACACCACGGTGCGCGACCAGGTCGAACCCAGGGATTCCTTGAGTGCTCGCAGCGCGGTATCGAGCGCACTGAGGCGCTGCCTCAGCTGGCCCTGCCCGCCACCCTCATTGAAATGCGTGTCCCAGCCAGTCGTATCGAACACCGCCACCGCCGGCCCGTCTTCGAGCTTGAGAAAGCCCGCTGCCGTGCGCACGGTTTCCAGATAACGGGCTGCACCCGGTGCCGTGGCGGCCCCGGCCGCACCGGCCGCGCTCATGTCGGCCGATTCGGCGGCAACTCGATCGCTCGCCAGCGCATCCCCAAGCCGCTGCGACAACAGCGGATCGCTGGCATAGCGGTCGGCAATGCGCTGCAGCGTGTCATCATCGATGTCCGGTAGCTTCGAGGGCGACCACGAGGCAATCGGCGCCGGACCGCGCAGCACCAATGGCACGTTCTGCCCGAGAGCGACACCCAATTGCGCCCCGTGCGCAGCGCCGGCCGGAAGGCCGGCAACGGCGCGATTGAGCCAGCCAATCTCAGTGGCATGCGGTCGCGACAGTCCGCTCTCGAGTACATCCTGACCGTCGAAATGCGAGCGCTCGCGGTATGGGGTCGCCACCGCATGCAGTATCAGCGCCTCACGCGCACCAAAGGCTTCGTGTACGAATGACAGACCAGGATTGAGGCCGAAGTGTCCATCCAGCGCCAGCGCGCCATCGGCCCTGCCGGGGGCGTCAATGGCCAGTTGTTCGCGCAGCCGTGCGTAATCCGGATCGCCGTACGGGGGCACTGCCGATAGGCCATCGAGCGCGCCGCGCAGGATGATGAATACGAAGCGCGCGTCGGTGACGGCGGGCGCGGCGAACGCATAGCGCGCGGTGAGCACACCGCCACCGGCAGCCAGGCCGAGCTGCAGGAAACGACGGCGCTGGAGCAGCCGCTGCCGCGCCGAGCGTGGCGCATCGTGCGATCGTGGCAGGCGGTGCGAGGACATACAGGCTCCGTGGCTATTGGGCTTCAGCGACGCAGGAACTCAGGCGCCGTCAGCAGCAGGGTCAGGGCTTGCGCGGGACTGGCGGCGCGCGAGATGCTCTCGCGCGTTGCCGCGGTCAGTGTGCCACCGAGCAACTGCGGGGCCAGCTGCATGGCATCGCGCTGGTCCGAGAGCTTCTGCGCGACCGCGTCGGACAGTTCGATGCGCTTCATGAGCGCCGAAGCACCATCCCAGTCCGAGCTGCGATCGGGCCAGCCGGCGGGGGACCCCGGTGCGAACTGGCGTTGGCCGAGCAGCTCAAAGGCGCTGAGCACGCGCGGTTCGCTCGCCGGCGGCAGCGCCAGGCCGCGAGCGAGGGAAAACAGATAATCCTGCGGGGTCTTGAACTTCACGGTAGCGCCGTCCCAGGCTTGGGGCGATTCGATGACGGCGGCATAGACTGCCGGCAGATGGCCGCCGCTGCGTTCAAATGCGCGGGCGATGTGCTCGACCGCGGCCGCCGGGGGATCATCGGCAATGAAGTGGCGCGCGAGCTTGGTCGCGATGTGCTGGGCCGTCGCCGGAGCCGCGGCGAGATCGGCCAGCACCGCCAGCCCTTGCGCTTGATCCGCCTCAGCGTAGCGTTTGCGCACGACGGTTTGGGCGCCCGGCTCATGCACTTCGGTGCGGAACACAAACGCGCCGATGGGGCCGTTCGCCAGTCGGCCCTGTCCGCCGCCGATGGACCAACCGGTCAGGACCTTCGCAAAGCTGGTCACATCGGCTTGCGTGTAACCCGCGTCCACACCAAGTGTGTGCAGCTCGAGGATCTCGCGCGCGAGATTCTCGTTCAGTCCGAGCGTGCGCCCGCGCTGTGCAGCACGGCGCGCCAGGGTCGAGTCCGGACCGACGGATTGCTGATTGTCCAAATACAGCAACATGGCCGGGTGCGTTTCGACCGCCAGCAGCAGGTCGCGAAATCGGCCCATCACGTGCGGACGGATCGCTTCGCGCTCGAAACTGCCGGCAATGCCCAACACCGCAAGCTTGTCGACCGAGACGGCGAAATGATTGCTCCAGAAATGCACCAACCGCTCGGCAAACGGCCGGTTGCTGAGCAGCGCGGCGTGCAGGCGCGCGCGGGCGTCGTTGACATAAATCGGACGCAGGTACTGCGGCAGGCGCATGGCCACATTGGCCTCCGCTGCCGGATCGGCGAGCGCCGGGCCGGTATTACCCGTGTCGGTGCCTGGAGCCACGGTGCGGGCCTGGCGCGCTTCGCGACGCTCGCGCACGATCGGCTCGGCGCCGCTCAGGATCTGCTGGGTGCTCTGCAGGCCGGCTGTCTCCATCAGCGGCGCACCGCCTGGGAGCTGCGCGCGCAGCCAACCCTGCGGATCCTCGGCGATGGCCGTCAGATCGCCCGGGCGCGCGCCCAAGCCGAAGCGATTGGCGGCGATGGCAGCGGCGACATCAATGGACAACGCGCACTCCTTGCAAAGGGTTCAAGCCCTGTTCCGCTACAGCGCGCCAGCCGCTAAGGGGTTGACGTCGTTACACGCCCACGAGATCGATCTGCTCGTAGGCCCGTTTGAGCCAAACCGTCAGCCGCTGGCGCTCGAGCAGACCCAGTGTGCCGCTCGCAGTGCTGCTCTGATTCACCGCTGCCCAGAAGCTGGTGTTCGAAGCGTCGAGCTTCTGCATCGTGGCATCGGCCAGGCGCTGCAATACCATGCTCCTGGCGCCCAGCTGCTGCGCACGTGCTCTCTGGCCGGAGCGCTCGAGGATGTCGAACTGCTCACCCCGCACTTGATTGAGCACCAGCACTAATGGCAGGCGTGCTTCGAACTGATCGAGCAGCAGCCGCAGTAACTCCACCGAGTCGCGGCCCGCATCCATGACGTGCCAGTACGTGATCGTCAACTGCAGCTCGGTCGCGGTCTCCAGCACGCGCGAATCCTCCATCCAACGCACCAGCGGCGCAAAACTTTGCGCCGACAGGTCCACGAGTACCGTCTTATGGGGATCGGCCGCCGCGGCTTCCACCACGCGATCGAAGCTGTGGAAGTCATCGAGCAGCGCCGGCTGCGTGTATTGCGCGTAAAAGCGCAACAGTGCGCCGTGGGTTCTATCCGCATCGAAGGCCTGAAACGCCTGGGCGTGATCGATCAGATATTGGGCGAGAATGCGCGCGACCAGCGATTTGCCTACGCCGCCTTTTTCGCCGCCGATCAAATGAATGGTGCTCATCGTCTGCTTCCTGAGTTCGGGGAGAGCGCTATCATATCGTGGCGCCCGCCGCGCGAGCGCGCCGCGGTGTATGCTCGCGGGGCAAACACCCCGCAACGCTTAGGGCACTGTGACCGAATCTGCATGGTTTTACTGGGCACTGCTGTCGGCAGCGTTCGCGGCCCTGACTGCAATCTTTGCCAAGATCGGCCTACAAGGGGTGGACTCCGACCTTGCGACGCTGGTTCGTACCTTGGTCATCGTGCTGGCGCTGGGCGCGTTCGTTTATGCGAACGGCAAGTGGATCAGTCCGCTGCGGCTGAGTGCGCATACCCTGCTGTTTCTGATGCTATCGGGGCTCGCGACTGGGGCATCCTGGGTGTGTTACTTCCGTGCGCTCAAGCTCGGTCAGGCTTCAAAAGTCGCGCCGATCGACAAACTCAGCGTAGTGCTGGTGGCGTTGTTTGCGGTGCTGTTTCTCGGTGAGCGGCCGAGCGCCCGTGACTGGTGCGGAATCGCTCTGGTCTCGGCCGGTGCGATCGTTCTGGGCATGAAGAGATGACAGGCTGTTAATCCGAGCGAATGGCGCTGCGGATGTATGCTTGGGGGGCAATGCACAAGAGGGCCTTTATGACCAACGGCACGCTCGAGCGGCGAAACCCGATCTACCTGGATGAGTTGACGCCGGGCCGCCGCTTTACGACGCAGAGCTATGCGCTCGGGGAAGCTGAACTCAAGAACTTCGCGGCGCAGTTCGATCCGCAACCGTTTCATCTCGATGCCGAAGCCGCTCGCCATAGCATCTTCGGCGGCTTGGTCGCGAGCGGCTGGCATACCGCGGCCATCACCATGCGCCTGCTGATCACCAGCGGATTGCCCATCGCGGGCGGCATGGTCGGCCTGGGGGGGGGAATCAGTTGGCCGAGGCCGACGCGGGCCGGTGATGTGCTGCACGTCGAGACCGAAATCCTGGACGTGACGCCTTCGCGCCGCCACGCTCGCGGAGTGGTCACGATGCGCTCCAAGACCTGCAATGAGCGCGGCGAGCCGGTACAGATCTTCACCGCGAAGCTGCTGGTGCCGCGTCGACCATCGCTCGACGCCGGGAGTTCGGCATCATGAATTTACCGATCAAGCACCGCTCGGGCATTGCGCTCGGCGCAAAGCTGATGGCATCGCTATGCGTCTGCGCGGCAATGGCCGTGCTCGCGCCGACGCACGCCGCGGCGGCAGACACCGCGCCGGTACTGCGCGCGACGCTGTCCAACGGCCTGCGCGTGATCATCGTGCGCAATACGCTCGCACCCGTCGTGGCGACCTCGGTCAATTATCTGGTCGGTTCGGATGAGGCACCCGCGGGCTTTCCGGGCACAGCCCATGCACAGGAGCACATGATGTTCCGCGGCAGCCCGGGGCTGTCGGCCGATCAGCTCGCGGATATCGGCAGCGTGATGGGCGGGAATTTCAACGCCAACACGCGCGAGAGTTTGACCCAGTATCTCTTCACGGTGCCAGCCGAGGATCTGGATGTCGCATTGCACATCGAAGCCACCCGCATGCGCGGCGTACTTGATACGCGCCGGGACTGGGATCAAGAGCGCGGTGCGATAGAGCAGGAAGTGGCGCAGGATCTGTCGAACCCGGGCTACATCCTGTACGAGAAGCTGCGGGCAGCAATGTTTGCCGGGACGCCCTACGTACACGATGCGCTCGGTACGCGGCCGTCCTTCGACGCTACACGGGTCGAGATGCTGCAGCAGTTCCATGACGCCTGGTACGTGCCGAACAATGCGATTCTGGTCGTGGTCGGTGATTTGGATCCTGCGTCGACGCTGGAGAAGATTCGAGCGCTGTTTGGCGGTATCAGCGCCAAGGCGCTACCCGCTCGGCCCGTGTTCAAGCTCAAAGCGGCTCACGCCGTGGCGCTTCAAGTCGACACCGACCGGCCCACCGGTACGCAAATGCTCGCCATGCGCGTGCCGGGTCTGCATAGCCCGGACTTTCCGGCCCTGGAAGTGCTGTCCGATGTCCTGAGCAGTCAGCGCTTCGATCTTTACGGCCTGGTGCCCCAAGGCAAGGCCATCAGTGCGGGCTTCGCGCTCGATCCGCTGCCGCAGGCGGGCCTGGCCTATGCGGAAGTCTCGTTCTCCAAGGGTGAGGACCCCAAGGCGCTGGAGGCCGAGGTGCGCTCGATCCTCAAGAAAGTGGCGCAACAGGGCGTGCCGCCGGAACTGGTGGAGGCGGCCAAGCTGCAGGAGCGGCGACAGGCGGAATTCCAGAAGAATTCGATCGAGGGACTCGCTTCGATCTGGGCCGATGCCGTGGCGCTCTATGGACTGAACTCGCCCGATGAGGATCTGGCGCGCATCGAGAAGGTGAGCGTGCAGGATGTCAATCGCGTGGCGCGCAAGTATCTGGATCTTGCGAATGCGGTATCGGCGGTCATGATCCCGCAGGGCACCGGGCGGCCTGTGACGGCCAGCGGCGGCTTCGGCGGACAGGAGAGCATCTCGCTGGGAGAGGCCCATCCGACACAGCTGCCGGACTGGGCGCGCGCGGCATTGGAGCGTCTGGAGGTCAAACCCTCGAGCATCCAGCCGGTGGTCAGCACGCTGCCCAATGGGCTGACATTGATCGTGCAGAGTGAAGACGTCAGCGACACCGTCGGTGTTTTCGGGCGCATTCGTAATCGCCCCGAAATCGAGGCGCAGGTGCAGCAGCAAGGGGTCGCACAACTACTCGACCCGCTGCTCTCTTACGGCAGCGAGCACCTGGATCGTCTGGCATTTCAGCGCGCGCTCGATGAAATCGGCGCCGATGAGCACGCTGGCACCGACTTTGACGTACAAGTGCTGTCGCGGGACTTCGATCGAGGCGTCGCGTTGCTGGCGGACAACGAACTGCATCCAGCGCTGCCGGCTGCGGCGATGAGCGTCGTGGCCAAGCAGTTGATCCAGATCGTCGCCGCGAGACTCCACAGTCCCGGATATCTTGCACAGCGCTCGCTGCGTGCCGCGCTGTTCCCGCCGGATGATCCGAGTCTGCGCGAAGCAACGCCGGAGGGCGTGCGGGCGCTTAACCTCGAGGACGTTCGTGCCTTCTACCGCAAGGTCTTTCGCCCGGATCTCACCACCATCGTCGTCGTCGGCGATGTCTCGGCCGAGCAGGCGCGCGCAACGATCGAGAAGTACTTCGGCGACTGGAGCGCAAGCGGTGCCAAGCCGGATACCGATCTGCCGCAGGTTCCGGCCAACAAGGCCAGCACGGTGGCCGTGCCGGATGCCAGCCGCGTCCAGGACAACGTCATTCTGGCGCAGAATCTCGCCTTGACCCGTTCCGATCCGGACTACTACGCGCTCGAGCTCGGCAGTGCCGTGCTCGGTGGCGGGTTCTATTCCACGCGTTTGAGCATCGAGCTGCGCAAGAATGCCGGACTCGTGTATTCGGTCGGGTCGACGCTGCAGGCCGGTCGAACCCGTGGCGCGTATTTCATCCAGTACGCCTGTGATCCGCAGAATGTCGGCAAGGCCGCGAACATCGCGGTGCAGGAGCTCAGGAGCATGCAGAGCGCCGTGGTCGGTAGCGATGAGCTGCTGCGGGTCAAGGCGCTGCTGCTGCGTCGGATCCCACTGGCGGAGTCGAGCGTCGATGGCATCGCGCATGGGCTGATTGAACGTCGGGAGCTCAATCTGCCGCTCGATGAGCCCTCGATTGCGGCACGCCGCTACATCGAGCTCACACCCGCCGAGGTGCAGGACGCGTTTCAAAAGTGGATGCGTCCGGACGATCTGGTGCGAGTAACCCAGGGTCCGACGCCGCAGTAGCCGCCCGCGCTTCAATCCAGTTGCCAGGATTGTGATGAGACGCAGCGGCGATTGCCGGTGCGTTGTATTTCAATAACGCAGTGCGGCAGGTGCGCCCGATCCGTTTCCTTGGGAGGCCCTATCCGATAGACTGGGAGCCTGTCCGTTTGCATCTAGCTCATTGAGTGGACAGGGTTTTTTCCATTTTTTCAGGTTTTGCTCCAGGCTTATCAGGACCCCTCATGCCGCCATCCCTGCTCGAGCAGCTTGCCAGCACGCCATTGTCTGGCGCCAATGCCAGCTATGTGGAGGCGCTCTACGAGCAGTACCTGCGCGATCCGGCCAGCGTCGATGCCGCATGGCGTAGCTACTTCGACGCGCTGCCCTCCGGCGATGGCCCCGAGCGAGCGCACAGTCCGGTCATCGCCGCGGTGGCTGCGCGCACCCAGGCCGGCCGCCTGGCTGCGGCAAGCCCCGCGCCGGCTGGCGTGGCCAGCGAAAAGCAGGCAGCGGTATCGCGGCTCATGCAGATCTACAGCAACCGCGGTCATCTGATCGCGCATATCGATCCGCTCGGTCTGCAGCAACGCTCGCGCCCGCGGGTGCTGGATCTCGACTATGCGGGTCTCAGCGATGCCGACCTCGATAGCGAGTTCTATACTGCGAGCCGCAACGAATGGATTGCCAAACGCGCGACGTTGCGCGAAATTGTCGCGCGCCTCGAAGCGGTCTATTGCGGCCATATCGGCGCCGAATTTGCCCACGTCTCGGACACCGATGAGCGGCTGTGGCTGCAAGATCAGTTCCAGCTCGGCCGCATGCAGTATCGTTTCCCGGCTGAGGAGCGGTGCAACCTGCTCTGGCAGCTGACAGCCGCCGAAGGTCTCGAGCGCTATCTGCATACCAAGTACGTCGGCCAGAAGCGCTTCTCGCTCGAAGGCGGCGATGCACTGATTGCGCTGCTGAACGATCTGATCCAGCAGGGGGGTGGCGCCGGAATCGAGGAATTCGTGCTGGGCATGGCGCACCGTGGCCGGCTCAACGTACTGGTCAATGTGCTGGGAAAATCCCCGGCGCAGTTGTTCTCGGAGTTCGAGGGTAAATACGACGAGAACCACTGGCAGGGTTCCGGCGACGTCAAGTATCACAAAGGCTTCTCGGCCGACCTGCGCACCCCGGCCGGCAACGTGCACGTCGCGCTCGCCTTCAATCCCTCGCATCTCGAGATCGTCGATCCGGTAGTCGAGGGCTCGGTGCGGGCTCGCCAGGAGCGCCGCGACGACGCCCAGGGTGACAAGGTCGTGCCGGTACTGATGCACGGCGATGCAGCGTTCGCGGGGCAGGGCGTCGTCATGGAGACGCTGCAGCTCTCGCAGGCGCGCGGTTTCCGCACCGGCGGCACGATTCATATCGTCATCAACAATCAGATCGGCTTCACCACGTCCGATCGGCGCGACGTGCGCTCGACCACGTATTCGAGCGATGTGGCCAAGATGGTCGAGGCTCCAATCCTACACGTCAACGCCGATGACCCCGAGGCGGTAGTGTTCGCGACGCGCCTGGCGCTGCGCTATCGACAACGCTTTCACAAGGACGTTGTGATCGATCTGGTCTGCTATCGGCGACTCGGGCATAACGAAGCCGACGAGCCGGCAGCGACACAACCGCTGATGTATCGCGCTATACGCCAGCATCCGACGGCCCGCAAGCTCTATGCCGACCTGCTGGCCGCGGAGGACGTATTGACCGCCGCCGAGGCTGAGGGCATGGTCGAGCAGTACCGGCACGCCCTGGATTCAGGGCGCTTTGAAGTGCATCCGGCCCTTGGGCTGATCGGCAACAAACACACGATCGACTGGTCGAGCTACGCGCAGTTCGATTGGTCCGAGCGTCCGCGCACGGGCGTCGAGCCTGATCGCCTCGCCGCGCTCGGCAAGCGTCTGACGCAGTATCCGAGCGAGTTCGTGCTGCATCCGCGGGTGGCGCAGGTGGTCGCCAACCGTGCCAAGATGATGTCCGGAGAGCTGCCGCTCGACTGGGGCGTCGCCGAGACGCTGGCGTATGCCTCGCTGCTGGACGAGGACGTCGCGGTACGTATCTCGGGACAGGATTCCGGGCGCGGCACCTTTTTTCATCGCCACGCGGTACTGCACGATCAAAGCAGCGGTCAGCGCTACCTCCCGCTGCAGCATGTCAAAGACGGTCAGCCGCGCTTTACCATTATCGACTCGGTGCTGTCGGAAGAGGCCGTGCTCGGATTTGAGTACGGCTACTCGACCACGAGCCCCGATTGCCTCGTAATTTGGGAGGCGCAATTCGGCGACTTCGTCAACGGCGCGCAGGTCGTGATCGACCAATTCATTTCCTCCGGCGAGGCCAAGTGGGGGCGATTGTGCGGTCTGACGATGTTTCTGCCGCACGGATACGAAGGTCAGGGGCCGGAACATTCCTCGGCGCGCCTCGAGCGCTTCCTGCAATTGTGTGCCGAGAACAATATGCAGGTGTGCGTGCCCTCGACACCGGCCCAGATGTTCCACATGTTGCGGCGGCAGATGCTGCGGCCGTTTCGCAAACCGCTCATCGTGATGACGCCCAAGAGCCTGCTGCGCCACGAGCTGTCGGTCTCCTCGCTCGCCGACCTCAGCAACAACAGTTTCGCCAATATCATCGATGAGATCGACGAGATCGAGCCGGCGCAGACACAACGAGTCGTGTTCTGCAGCGGTAAGGTGTACTTCGATCTGCTCAAGGCGCGCCGGCTTGCCGCACAGCACGATGTCGCCATCGTGCGCATCGAGCAGCTGTACCCATTCCCGGTGGAGGAATACCAGGCGGTGCTGACGCGCTATGCCAACGCCACCGAGTTGGTTTGGTGCCAGGAGGAGCCGCAGAACCAGGGCGCCTGGTATCAGATTCGTCATCGGCTGCAGGATCTCGCGCTGCCGCGCACCGTGTACTACGCGGGGCGCGCCGCCGCCGCGGCGCCCGCCACCGGCGTGGCCAAGCTGCACGAGGCTGAGCAACGCCGTCTGGTCGAGACCGCACTCAATGCCACCTCCATCGAGCAGACCCTGCGCAGTACGCCGCGACTGACCCTCACCGCCGGACCCGTGGCCGAGACACCGGAGCGCAGCGCCAGCACGCCAATCAGGAAGAAGAGTTCATGAGCGTCGAGATTCGCGTTCCGCAATTACCCGAGTCCGTCGCCGATGCCACGCTCGTGGCTTGGCACAAGCAGCTTGGCCAGAGCGTCAGTCGCGACGAGAATCTGGCCGATCTGGAAACCGACAAGGTCGTGCTCGAGGTGCCCTCGCCCATCAGCGGTGTGTTGCGCGAAATCAAGGCGCAG
>OBLU010000466.1_pt1 | contig 38199 bp, 39 predicted proteins | sample 1518681 | NCBI WGS metagenome assembly OBLU01 (sample SAMEA3539304, study PRJEB22396) | soil metagenome | biome: tundra; feature: field; material: soil | place: USA | collected 2010-05 | depth 0.15 m
TTGGCAACCGAGGCCCGCACGTAGTTGACGGGATCGTTCAGGGCATAAATCAGTCTAGGGATCGAAGCTATTGCTTTTCCACCCATGGCCTCTGGCGCGATCGCCGCCAAGTCCCGTACTCGCGGACTAGGATCTGAAAGCGCCTTCGCCCGTCCGGCTACCACCGTTGCACCGGCAGCCCCGATTTGTCCCAGCGAACCCGCCGCTGCATCCCGAATCTCCCTCACGCTGGCTCGGCATAGAATCGACGAGCCTCGTGTTTCCGCTCGTTGGTGGTGAACAAAATTACAGCGGCATTGATAACACCCCTATATTCGCTTGTCAACAACAAAATAGAATCGGTTCTATAATGTAATATCGTCAAGCACGAAAAAGTATGCAAGCGTGGAGAGGAAATATCATTATGTACATGTGTTTATGTATATATACAGATAGTTTTATCACTCCATGTGAATGGGACTATTTGGCATTAAAAATTAGAATATCGATACCATCTACGAGATTGTTTTGTCATGAATGGAAGTGGAATTTGGAGGAAGGCGAGGTGCCGTGTGATGGGGCTCAGCGATGCGGGGACCCGACCATTTCACTTCTCCGCGAACAGGATTTGGTGCTCTAGTACCTAAGAATTGAGGGCGATTTCGTAACTGCTAGATTCTCAGGCAGTGATCTGTCTTGATCTAGACGTTTACCGGCTCAATTTCTAGAGGCTTCCAGATCATGACCATTTGCCGATAGAATCGATTCATTTCTGAAGATTCGAATCTGCTATCCTGTAATCTAGCCGGGGAGCGACACGCAAATCCCCATCTTGATCACAAGGATGAAATTCGGCTGGAGGCTGAAGCTTGTACACCATCCGTGATATTGCCCGACTGGCCGGAGTTTCCGTCGCCACGGTGTCCGGCGTTCTCAACAATAAGCCCACGGTGAAACCTGCATTGGTAGCCCGCGTGAAGAAGGCAATGGACGCGTTGGATTACCACCCGGATCAAGTGGCTCGCAGCTTGCGACTGCGCCGCACCCGTACGGTGGGTATGGTCATCGCGGACGTTACGAATCCCTTTTTCACGGATGTCCTACGCGGCGTTGAAAACGAGGCGCAAAGCAATGGCTATTCTGTAATCCTGTGCGATGCGAACGAAGACCCGGCTCTAGAACGGCATTACCTGAGCACGCTCTTTTCTCGGCGCGTGGACGGCGTCCTGTTGGCGCCAACAAGTTCTCCCTCTGTTCACGAGTCGCGCATTCATAAGCGCTTTCCGATTGTTCTGATTGATCGCATTCCGCTGGGATTTACCGGGGATGCTGTGATGACAGACAACTTCAGCGCGGCCTATGATGGCACGCGTCATTTGATTGAACTTGGCCATCGCCAGATCGCGATCATCACCGGACAATTGAACCTTTCGAACGGCCTGGATCGTCTGGACGGATTTCGAAAAGCACTGCAGGAGGAACATCTGGCTCTTCCCGACAAGTATCTTCAGCGGGGTGACTTCCAACTGGAAAGTGGATATCGATGCGGCCTGGAACTCATGCGGCTCCCCATGCCTCCTACCGCGATTTTTTCATGCAACAACAGGATGACACTGGGGCTGATGCGGGCTCTGGGAGAGCTCCACGTGCATTGTCCGGAAGCCGTAAGCGTTCTCGGGTTCGATGATTTCGAATGGTCTGCGTACTTCACCCCTCGCCTGACCACGATCGCGCAACCCGCATATGAAATGGGTAGGCAGGCGATGCAGATCTTGTTACGCAAATTGCAGGCGCCGGCGGAGAACAATGGGCTTGCTGACGAAATCCCGGAAACAACAGTAAGGCTCAAGGCTGAATTAAGAGTGAGAGACTCCACAGCCGTTCCAGCTTCCGTGCACGACGTGCAGAGGGAGAATGCAAACTAGAGATGAGTCATTAAACCTGATTAGCATCTCGGTGGTTTGGGGACAGCTGCTGACCAATCATATGGGCACGTCTTGCAGGATCCAAGTCGGTGGTTCCCAGGTTCGAGACTAGAGAAGCAGGCATGACCATTGTCGCAGGAGTAGACTTCGGCACCTTAAGCGTTCGCGTTTCGATCGTGGACAGCAGACTTGGCCTGCTGGGCTCCGCTCTCTCTGAGTATCCACTTCATCAAAAGAGAGACGATCCCGACTATTCCACTCAGTCTCATGACGACCACATGCGTGCACTAGTTGAGGCCACCCACCAAGCATTGCACGCGGCCAATATTTCCGGTGAGCAAATCGCGGCGATAGCCCTCGATACCACGGGTTCAAGCGTGATTCCCGTTGGAGAGGGTCTGGTTCCTCTGGACGACTATTATCTGTGGTGCGACCATCGGGCTAAGAGGGAAGCGACCGAGATCACCGCAGTGGCACGCCGCGAAGGTCTTAAAGCTATCGAGTGGTGTGGAGGCATGTATTCGTCGGAGTGGGGATTTGCCAAACTGTTGCATTGGTTGCGCCATAATCCGGCCAAGCGGCAAAAGTTTGCCAGCGCCTTTGAACATTGCGATATGGTTGCCGCCACTCTGTGTGGGATCACCGACCCAAAACATGTGAGGCGCAGTGTATGCGCGATGGGACACAAATGGTTGTGGAATTCCGACCTAGGCGGCCTTCCGCCAGAAAGTTTTCTTGTCAAAGTCGATCCCCTATTCACAGGTGTTCGAGCCAAACTTGAAGGCGAATACGCTTTGTCCGACCAGATCGCTGGAAGGCTCTCGCCATCCTGGGCAGAGAAGCTGGGATTACGTGCGGGTATCCCCATTCCTGTTGGCGCGCTAGATGCACACTGGGACGCGATCGGCGCTGGAGCAAGAGAAGGAGACGTCGTAAACGTTGTCGGCACATCCACGTGCATCATTGCCTATGTGCGGCAAGCTGATTTGATTCCGGGAGTTTGCGGTGTCGTGCAAGGAAGTGTGCACCCGCAATACACTGGGATCGAAGCGGGACTGTCCGCCACCGGTGACATCTTCGCTGCCATCGCTCGACGCGCGAACACAACCGTGGCGCAACTAAGCAAAGGGCTGGAGAGTTACCACGCTGGCCAAACTGGGCTTCTGCGCCTGACATGGGATAACGGCGACCGCACCGTTCTCGTAAATCCCAATCTCGGGGGTATCACCTTGGGATGGAACCTGCAACACACCGCACAGGACGAACTCTTTGCTGCCATCGAGGGCACAGCATTCCATACACGGATCATTCTGGATCGCATGAGCGAACACGGTGCCACGATCCGTCGCGTGATCAACGGGGGTGGAATTCCGCAGAACAATCCTGTGTTGAACCAGGTCTATGCCAATGTTTTGGGCCGACCGGTGCTGGTGCCGAGCAGCAAGGTAACTGGTATCGGTTCGGCTATTTTTGCTTTCCTTGCGGCAGGAACTTTTCGCAGCATCGAAGAGTGCCAGGATCAGATATGCCCTGCATATACCGAGTTCACTCCGCAACCAGAAGAGCGCGAGATCTACGACGAACTCTACGCACTCTTTCGCCGGATGTATTTTGACTTCGGAAAACCGTTCCGAGATAGCTGCTTCGGCGACGTGTTGCCCAAGCTGATTCAGATGGCCCGCGTTAGCAGGGTTCCCCAATAGTTCTTAGGCGGTTATGAGTGTCGACAGCACGAAACAATTGAACTGTTTCTTTCGGGATGGCAAATGAACAAGAAATTAGCTCTCCAAGGCGTCGTTCCACCGATCGCCACTCCCTTTACCGACGGGGACCGAGTTGATGAACCAAGCTTACGTCGCTTGGTCCGCTTCCTGTTGGGCGCTCGCATACACGGCATTCTGGCCAATGGCACGATGGGGGGGTCGCTTTCCTCACTGACGAGGAACAAATTCGCGCGATCTCTATTGTCGTCGACGAGGTTAACGGTGCTGTCCCCGTAGTCGGCTGCGTTGGAGAGACCAGTACCAGCCGCGCTATTCGCAAAGCGCAGCAGGTCCAGCGATGTGGGGTGACCTATCTTGCAGTGTTGCTACCTTTTTATTTCTTTGCGGGACAGGAACATCTTATTGCCTATTTCTCAGACATTGCTGCTGCCATTGATCTGCCTATTCTTATCTACGACAATCCAGTGATGACCAAGAACCGAATTCTCCCAGAAACTGTTGCAAGTCTGCGTGGACGCATTCCCCGCATCGTTGGCATCAAGGAGAGTGATCCGGACTGTGTGAACCTGCAGAACCTGCTCGATTTGACGCGCGATGATAAGGAGTTCTCGGTCCTTACGGGTAACGAATGCCTCATTCTTGTCGGGTTGCAGATGGGCTGCTCCGGATTCATTGGAGGACTGCACAACATATGCCCTCATCTAGCGGTCGCGCTTTATGAAGCCTTCTGTGCAGGCGACCTGGAAATCGCCCGAGATCTGCAGCGGAACATGATTCAGGCTTGGCGATTGTTCCAGTATGGCAATGTTTGGGGCGGATTTGACGAAGCATTACGTTATCTCAAGATTGCGGAACGTGCGACCGGCGCACCTTATGTATCCAAGCTGAGTCCTCGGGAAGCAGACGAGGTCCACGCGATCATCGAGCGCTTCGTCAAACCCTTCCTACGCAGTGGGGAGTGTCGCGCCTAACCGTCTGCCGAGACAACATACTTCTGTCCCCGCGACACGGAAAATTCCGCGAAGAACTTCCGCCACTGCCAGCGTCAATGCGGTGGGAGGGTCAGGAATTCTAATTGTCGCCCATCAGCCGCTCCCACGGCCGCGCCGACGGCGGGTCTTCGGTTACATTCCCAGTGTCTTGACAGCCGACCCCAGAGTTACATTCCTAAATAGCTTGACGCGGCCTGTTCAATGCGTCGTCACCCCTGCGCGTGGGGCAGCGGACTTCAAATGCTTGTCAAAGAATTCCGCGCTGGCTGCGTAGGCGGCGACCCAATGGCGGTGCAGAAGGAAGTTGTGGGCCCCATCGGGAAAGATGAGTTCCTGAAACTCGACCTTCTGCTGGCGCAGCGCCGCCGCCAGTTGCACCGTTTGTAAAAACGGCACATCACGGTCGTCATCGCCCTGGATCAGAAGCACGGGGGAATGCCATGTCTTGATGGACGACAGGGGCGAGGATTTCCACGCGAGACGCCATCGGGCATCGGGGTCGGGATCGGTGTCGGAAATGGAAAAGTTTCCTGGATGGTCGATGTTCCAGTCATGCACCCCGGACATGTCGACGCCTGCGGCAAACAGGCCGGAAGCGCGGGCCAGCGCGAGCGCCGTTAAGTAGCCGCCCCAGCTTCCTCCCCAAATGCCGATGTGAGCCGGTTCGACATCGCAGCGGCTGCGCAGATAGAAGCCGCCGCCCTCGACGTCATGGAGTTCGCTTGCTCCAGTGGGGCCATAGTTCTCAGCCTCGCGGAAGTCGAGTCCGTAGCCGATGCCTCCGCGGTAATTGATGGAAAGGACGATGTATCCGCGGCTGACAAGGTATTGGTTCAGGGCATAGGAGTTTGAATAGTAGTCCATGTAGTGCCAACCCAGCAGCATCTGGCGTTGGGAACCTCCGTGTACGAAGACGATGGCGGGATGACGCACACAATTGGCGGTATCGGCGGGGAGAAATAACTGCCCACGAATCTGCATGCCGTCTGTCGCATTGAAGATGACCGGTTGCGGGACAACGAGTTGGGTATCTGAAAAACTCGCGCTGATATTTTGCGGCGCGAGGTCGCGAATCTCGCCAGAGCTGCTAACAACCGCAGGACGTATGGGCGTGCGCGCGTCCGAGCGCAGGACAGCCACCGTCCGATTGTCGCTGGCGATGGAGGGCGCTGTCTCAATGCCGGTGCCGCGAGTCAACGCGGTCGGCGTCCCGCCTGCAACAGGAACCTTCCATACGTGGCGAAGGTCGATATCGTTTTGGTTGGAAGAGTAGACGATGGTCTTACGGTCGGAACTGAGGGATGCGCACTCCAGCTCAAAGTTCCCTGGGGTCAGCAGTGTGGCCGTCCCACCCTGCGCGAAAACGGTATATAGGTGCGTCCAGCCATCGCCCTCCCAGGGAAAAACGAGATGATCGTCCGCACCCCAGAACACCTGATGATCGCCAACGATCTCGCGAAAGACGCTGCCGCGGCCTTCCGGCGCCTTCCAGATTTCGTGTCCCTTTCCGGTTGCGGAATCCGCGACACGGATGGACCAGGGCTGGCCCGTGCGCCGGGGTTCCGTGAAGTCTTCGTCCTTCGCATAAGGATTGCGGACGAAAGCGATCTCGCGGCTGTCCGGCGACCACATGGGATATCGGTCATGATCGGTGCCGGGATCGAGATAGTTGAGGGTGTTGGCGGAAAAAGAATAGACGCCGATGAAGCTATGACTCCTGCGGTCGCTGACGAAGGCAAGCTCGTTACCATCCGGTGACCAAGTGAGCGAAGCACTGTCGCCGAGGGTGTGCAACAGTTGCACAGGTTTGGCGATGGGGTCCTTGATCTTCTGGAACCAGATCTGCCCATTGAACACCCATGCGACGGCATCGCCGTTGGTGGAAAAAGCAGGCGAGCGGCCTTCCCCAAGCTTGCGCGCGGCGCGGCCATCGAGAGAAACCAGCCATACATCCTGTTCAGCGCCTTGCGGGAAAAGCGCGGGATTCGGAGACAGCTTCTCTGGATCATCAGTATCGCCGCCGCGGACATAAACGATGGATTCTGCATCCGGCGACCACTCCAGATCCGAGATCTCCTGGCCATCATCGTTTGGATACTGTGTAATTTGATGCGATACATAGCCTTTGCCATCGCCAGTTGGTGAGGCAACCCAGATATTCCGCCTTCCTTCCACGTTCGACAGCCACGCAAGCCTGTTTTTTGCGGGCGCGGCGATTAGGTCTGAGTTGAAGGGCCCGCTCATCACCTGTTGGAGAGTGAATCCTCCTCCCGCAGGTTGCGCAGCAACGGCAAAGGAGGACACCGACGACAAAACAAAAGCTAGGGATACAAGGCGCGCGACTACGGGCATAAAGAATAAATCTCCTGGAAAGCTGTTGGACTATTGCGTCGGGTAAAGCTAAAACGCTTTCGTGAAAGGAAGTGTAACTCAAAGTACTCGTCGTATTCTGACGTGGTTTCAATCTAAGTCAAACCCGATTTTTCCGTAGATTGGTGGGTCCTAAGGGATTTCTGGTTGCTGCTCCCCAACTCGCGTAGGGCGTAGCCCGGAGCGAGTTGGGGAGCAGACGGCGTCTGCCACGGTGGTCTCAGTGGCGGCTGGGCGATCAGCGATTCTCGTACGCCCTTCCTCGCGAAGTCGCACCTGGTATGAGCCCCGGCTTTCGGCTCTTGCCCCGCGCACGACCTGTATATAGCCGACGATCATTTATGTCAATGGCATTCATTACCATATTGCAACATCTGTTGCGTTGGACTATGCTCCGGGTGGCGACACAGCATGCATTTGTGTTGGCCTGCTGGAACAGAAGCCTCTGGTATTCAAACAAAAGCAGCGGACAGCCTGATACTTACGCAACGCTTGTATCGCATTCATTGAGGGAATGCAGGAATCATTCGGAATACCAGCGGAACCCGTGACGTTGCTCCTGGTCCACCTTCTTCAGGATGCGGAGGGTGCGGGCGCGGCGGTAGTGAGCGCAGACGGTGAGCAACACATTGAGAAAACTCATCGGCGCCACATAGGAGTTGCTCAAATGAGCTTCCACCGGCGTAAGGAAACACTCGTCTGCAAAGCGCGCGACGGGAGAAATGAACGTATCCGTGATGCCTACACAATAGGCGCCATTGGCGCGAGCCCGCTGCAAGCCTTCGACCGTTTGCCGAAGTCCCCGCCGAAAGCTGATGGCAATGACCAGGTCATCCTGGTGGCAGTTGCGCGCCGCATTCGCCGCCTGTCCGGGGGTCGTGGCTGCAATTACCGGAAAGCCCAGCAGGGTGAGCCTGTAGTCCAGGAATTGCACGAGGCTGATCGCCAGGTCTCCCCCCAGCACCAGGATATGTCTGGTTTCGTGAATTCGCTTCGCCAAGGCAGCCACACGTTTCATGTCGAGAGTATTACGAAGCGCGTGAAGATTCCGCAGATCCTGCTCCAAGGCCTTGTATCCGTGCGAGTTCAGGCTGGAATCGTGGCTGGTATGAGCCTGCATGCCCTCCAGCGAGGTTGCGCTGGCAATCGACAGGTCATGCAAATACGCCTTGAATTCTCGGTAGGTGCGAAACCCCAGGCTCCGGGCAATACGCAAAACCGTGGCCGGGTCCGTCCGGAGCTTGCCCGCAACGTCCCGAATGCTCAGCAGGACATAATCGCGTGGGCGTTCCTGGATTGGGCGAATCAGTTCCCGTCTTTTCTTGCTCAGTCTGGCAATCCGCTCCCCAAAACTGAAAGCGTGGTTTCCGGTATCCATTTTCGAGTGACTGTTTTTCATGGCCGACATTAACACTAGTAACGCAACAAATGTAACAGGTTGTGCAAGGCTCGACAAAGTAGCAGTGTAAGCTAACCGTAAAACTTACGGAGGTCCCCGGACGGGGTATTCATCATGCGCTACCGACACAATCTTCTCATACATATATTCTTCGCAATCGCATTGGTAGTTTTTCTGAAGAACAGCACTCTAAGTCAGGCTGCCGGTCCAGACCGTGTTGTGGTGGTTCCGGTTGCAAATATGTATTCGGCTACGACCGAGGATTCTGATGTAGTCTCGCAGGCCATCATCGGCAGCAATGTGGTTACGCTCGAAGTCCGCGGCAATTGGGCAAGAGTGCGTACGGCTGACCAGTACACGGGCTGGATGCTCGGTGACGCTCTTCGAAAGCTGGGCGAGTCCGGCACCTACGGCAGGTCAGGACAGGTGGTGCAGATCGAAGGCTTGTTTGCCAACCTGTATAGCGAAACAGATATTACCTTGCACAAGCCCGTCGTCACCGTTCCGTTTGAGACGCGACTGGAAGTCGTGGCCGAAGGAAAAGGAAACAACGCAGGATGGCTGCAAGTACGTTTGCCCGACCAGCGCATCGCGTGGATCCAAAGCGGAGATATCAATCGTGATCCACAGCCTCTGACCATAGCCCAATCGATTGCCTTGGCCAAACGGTTCCTGGGCCTGCCTTATCTGTGGGGCGGACGGTCCAGTTACGGTTACGACTGCTCGGGTTTTACGCAGATGCTGGTGCGCAGCCGCGGCATCACCATGCCTCGCGACGCTGACCTGCAGGCGGCATGGGAGGGACTTGAGGCTGTCGATCGTAAGGATCTGCGGGCCGGGGACTTGCTCTTCTTTGGCTCGGGGGGCGGCAAGATCACTCACACCGCCATGTATATCGGGGGAGGAGAACTCATCCACGCGACCACCCACGACCATCCGGTGGTGCAGATCAGCCGGTTGGATGACCAACCGTGGACACGAATTCTGGTCGCGTGCAGGAGGATCAAATGAATCGGCGAGAGTGGATCAAAACCACAGGAACACTTGGCGTCGGGTGCATGGCTGCGAATCTCGGATCATTGCCAGCGCTCGCTGCAGAGTCTCAGGCGGGCTGCAAGTGGGAACCCAGCGTCATGCGGCTCAATCTTCGCCATACCTGGACGACGACTATGTCGTCTAGCGCATACCGGGACACGATCTACGTCCGGCTTACCAGCGGCGGCGTGACCGGACTTGGCGAAGGTGCGCCGATCGTGCGTTATCACGAAAACGCAGAGGAGGGGAGAAGAGCGATTGAATCGATCCTTCCTTTCCTTGACGGCGCAAACCCATGGCAATTCGAAAAACTTATGGCCCAAGTCTTTCAACGAGTCGATGGGCAATTTGCCGCCAAAGCGGCTCTCGATATCGCCATCCTGGATTGGGTTGGGAAAAAACTGGATGTTCCGCTGTACCGCTTTCTTGGCCTCGACGCAGCCGACGCGCCGATTACGACGTTCTCCATCGGAATCGATACGCCGGAAACCACCCGGAAGAAAGTCCTTGAAGCGGAGTCGTTTCCGGTGCTCAAGATTAAGGTTGGTCTGGACACTGATGAAGCGACGATGGCGGCGGTGCGCAGCGTTACCAAGAAGCCATTGCGGGTAGATGCGAACGAAGGTTGGAAAGATAAGGAAGAAGCAGTTCGCAAGATTAACTGGCTGGAGTCACAAGGCGTGGAGTTCATTGAGCAACCGATGCCTGCGGACATGATCGAAGAAACCCGATGGGTAAGAAGCCACGTGCATCTGCCGATCATCGCTGACGAAGCAGCCGTAAACGCGCGCGCGCTCCGCAAGCTGGTCGAGGCCTATGACGGAGTGAACGTCAAACTCGACAAGTGTGGCGGCATCCAGGAAGCTCTTCGCATGATTTACGTGGCCAAGTCGCTGGGGATGAAAACCATGCTGGGTTGCATGGTCTCCAGTTCAATCAGTGTCACGGCGGCAGCGCATCTCTCGCCGCTGGTTGACTACGCGGACCTGGATGGGAACCTGTTACTCGCGAACGATCCCTACCGTGGCGTCACGGTGCAAAAGGGCAAGCTCGTTTTGCCGGATGGACCGGGTCTGGGAGTGCGAACGCAGTAATGGCGTTTCGCGTCCTGAGCGAGGGGAAAATCCTATGAGGCCGACTTGGGCGGAGGTCTCGCTTGCAAAACTGCGGCAGAACTTCAGAAGCATCCAGCAGCATGTTGGAAAAGATGTTGCAGTCTGTGCCGTGGTCAAAGCTGATGCCTAAGGGCATGGTGCGGTGCAGTGCGCGCGGGCGTTGGAACAAGAGGGCGCAACCTGGCTGGGTGTCACCTCGACTGAAGAAGGAGTTTGCCTGCGGGATGCCGGCGTTGCGCCCCGCGTTTTGCTTATGACCGGCTATTGGCAGGGGAAGAAGAGGAAGTCGTCAATCACAATCTGACGCCGCTGGTTTGGGAACGATGGCACGTCGACTCGCTTGCGAAGGCGGCGGTGAAGCTGGCACGTACACCATTTCCCATTCATCTAAAGATCGACACAGGTATGGCGCGGATGGGAGCGAGTTGCCGAAAAACACGATTCCTTACGAGGTGCTTTGTCGGATTGGTCGCCGCGTTCCGCGAGAGTACTCGGTGTAGCTGAGTTTCCTTAGGGGGCAGGTCCACACTGATGTGACGTTCTTGAGCCGAACGCCGCGGGTCAAGAGCCGGGTCATGCCCTCTAGCGGTTGAGGGTCTCATTCGCAGGTCTGGGATTCTGAGCGGATAAACCGAGCATCCGAAAGGAAAGTATGCCTGACGTGCAATTGAATCGGCACGAATTATCGCGCGAGTTAGGTGGCGTTGCTGCGACAGCTATCGTAGTAGGAACAATCATTGGGAGTGGCATTTTTCTGGTTCCCTCGGAGATGATGCACGCAGTGGGCTCACCTGGACTCGTTTACTTAGCGTGGAGTCTCGGCGGCATACTCTCATTCTTGGGTGCATTGACGTATGCGGAACTTGGGGCTATGAAACCCTATGCGGGTGGCGAATACGTTTATGTCCGCGATGCTTACGGCCCAATGATGGGTTTCATGTACGCATGGACGACACTCCTCATTTCGAAACCTGGATCGATTGCGAGCATCGCGACTGGCATGGTGCGAATACTTGGAACCTTCGCGACATTTTCGTTCCTCGGCGCCACTCTCGTCAGGACCCCCTTCGTCGTAACAGCTGGGCAACTAGTCGCGGTTTCCGTTGTCGTGTTCATCTCTTTCATCAATTACATCGGCGTGAAGAAAGCCGGAGAGTTCCAGGTTGTATTCACAGTCCTCAAGGTGGTGATCATCGTCGGAGTCATTCTTGTATCGTTCTTCGCGGCGCGCGGCACATGGTCGAACTTCGCCACGCGCTATACCGCAGCACGTGGTGGGTCGGTTGGATTCGCGATCGCGTTGTTGGCGGCGCTATGGGCATATGACGGATGGAACAATCTAAACATGGTTGCGGGGGAAATCCGCAGCCCGGGGCGCAACATTCCGTTGTCGCTGATCGCCGGCGTCGGCCTCGTCGGCGCGCTTTACATGCTGATGAACGCTGCGGTGCAGTACATAATGCCTTCCAGTGCGATCGCGGCGTCGCCGAGACCAGCTTCCGAGGCGGTACTGTTGACGCTAGGAGCAGGTATGGCATCGCTCTTCAGTGGAGTGATGGCGATTCAAATGCTAGCAACATTAAACGGAACGATCCTAAGCGGAAGCCGCGTGCCGTTTGCCGCAGCGCGCGACGGAGAGTTTTTCCCGGTTTTGGCAACGGTGCATCCGAAATATCACACGCCTTCGACACCCTAAGTCAGTGCGCGGAGCTGAACACCTTCTGTTCGGACGGGGCCGTGCCCCATCGATAACAACATCAGTGAACGCGAGATGAAGGGCGTGGTGCTGAGCCGCAAGAACTCAGAAGAGTGATGCGACGCGGCATTCTTTTCTCTCTGTGGAACAACACTCTTCCCTCGACAACCGTGCTGCCGTTCGAGTTTCTCAGCGGCTGCCGTTTTCTGGGGAAATGACTCGCCCATATTCGGAGGCGCGGCTGAGACGGTCGAACATGCGCCATGTGGCCAGAGAAATCTTGCTGATCGCCTCTTCTCCCTCGCGCTCGTTGCCTAAGAACGAAGTCATCACGCAAATGATGTAGGGACGGCCCTCGACGAAGACGAGGCCGGAATCGTTCCGAACGGCTTCCAGTTGGCCCGGCTTGTTGGCGATCTTCAGGCCGGCGGGCAAGTCTCGCGGGATCCATGAGTCTTTGTTTGTGCTCAGCACTTTGAAGAAATCGGCGGCCGATTCCTTGTTCAACACCTTGCCCCGATAGATCGCGCCGAGCAGCATCATCATTTCGCGCGGCGAGGAAACATTTTCGCGGCCTTCCTTGGCAGCCGCCAGATCCATCATCTTGCGGCGCAGTCTGGTGTGCGCAAGTCCAAGCGAGTCGAGCATGGCCTTGACATTCTCCATGCCAACGCGGTCGATGAGAACGTTGGTGGCAGAGTTGTCACTGACGGCGACCATCATGGTGGCGAGATCGCGAAGCGTAATTCGCGTGACGCCCGGAGTGAGGCCGCCCATGATATCGCTGTCCGGAACCAGGTCTGAGGACTGCACGGTGTAAAGATCGGTCAACTTCAGCTTGCCTTGCTGCGCCTGAAGATAGAGATCCGCAAGCACCGCAATTTTGATGGAACTGGCCTGCGCAAAGACCTCGTCGGGACGGACAAAAATGTGATCACCGGTCGTGATGTCTTCGATGGCAACGCCCATGACGCCGTCGAGATGTACATCAACGTCCTGAATCGAGGCCTCGAGCTTCTGCCACAGAACCCGCTGTTTCTCAAGAGGAGATTTTACCGGGATGGGCACCGTCTGAGCGAAGGCCGTGGCCAGCAATACGATGACACAGACGAATTGTTTCAAAGGGGTAGCCTCCTAAGGGCCAAGGAAGTGGGGCTGAACGAGTCGAGAGCAGTGATTCAGGAGTCGGTTTCCTAAATCCAACCAAATTGTATCCTATGCCAAGTTGAGGTGAGCACGTGTACATTTCTGCAATGAGGATCATAAATTGCTGAAGACAAGAACCGTGAATCGTCGCACCATTAACTCTGAACAGATCGCGCAGATCACCCATGTACGGTTTCGCACCGTTGGGCACGCTTTATTCGTCCAGCAGCCGGAGCCGAAGCTGCGGACAGTGACAAATTTTGTCGAGCCGCTGTGATGCGAGCGCCAGAGTGCTGAAACTGAAGGGCCGATGATTAACTAAATTGATCCTGATTGTCCATCAGGCCCTTGTTGCTGAAGCAATCAGAAATCGACAATCCAACCTAGCTCACAATCGTTCGAGCCTCATTTGAGCCCGAACGCTCTCTCGATCCCGGATCACCCTTGCCTTCGCACCATCCACCAGCACCTCCGCCGGTTTGCAGCGCGTATTGTAGTTTGATCCCAGCACAGCGCCGTACGCTCCCACATCCAGAATCGCCAGCAAATCGCCTTCGCATACGACCGGCAGTTCGCGGTCGCGCGCGAAGAAGTCGCCGGTCTCGCAGATCGGCCCGACTACATCGGTCATCTCCGTCTCCTCATTTGAGCGGACCACGGGCACAATCTCGTGATAGGCACGGTACAAGGACGGCCGCAGCAGGTCATTCATGGCCGCATCTACAATCAGAAAACGTTTCCTGTCATTGGTCTTCCTGTAGATCGCGCGCGTCAGGAGTGCGCCCGCCGGACCCACGATCGACCGTCCTGGCTCCAGCAATAAATGCACTTTCAATCGGCGCAAGGGCTTGAGCACAGCTCGAGCGTAGGCGGAGATCCGCTGGACGAAATTTTCCGCGGCGCCTTCATAGGAAATCCCGAGGCCACCGCCCGCATCCACATAGCGGATATCGTGCCCCTGTGTGCGGAGAGAGCGCACCAGGTCGGCAACCCGCTCCAGTGCGTCAGTGAAAGAACTGACATCCGTAATCTGCGACCCGATATGGACGCTCACTCCTGCCACCTTCAGATAAGGATGCTTTGCGGCCTTCGAGTAAAGAGTTCCAGCCTCGGGAATGGGCACGCCGAACTTGTGCTCGAGCAAGCCGGTCGAAATATAAGGATGGGTCTTCGTCGATACGTCGGGGTTCACGCGCACCGCGATCGCGGCTTTTCTTTTCATACGTGCGGCGGTTTCGGCAAGCGCCTCCAGTTCCGAGGCGCTCTCAATATTAAACAGGAGGATTCCGGCCCGTAGTGCGAACTCCATCTCCGGCACGGTCTTGCCGACACCGGAATAGACCACGCGTTTCGCTGCCTGGCGATCCACGCGCAGAACTCGTTCGAGCTCTCCGCCGGAGACGACATCGAACCCTGCACTCTCGCGCGCGATTAAGCGCAAGATCGCCAACGAGGAGTTGGCCTTCACGGAATAACAAAGCGTGTGCGGGATCAAGCGGAAAGCGTGGGCGAATGCCTTTATGCGCTCGCGGATCATCGCCGCCGAGTACACGTAGAGCGGCGTTCCATAACTCGCCGCGAGCCGTTCCAGGGAGACCGATTCACAAAACAAGGCGGGCTGCACCCCGCCACGGATCGCGCACTGGTAGGCAAAGGCGGGAGGCCGGAGGAATTCAGATCTGACGGTGCGCTTCACCAGCAATCTCCTTTTGCAGCTTTGAATTGCTCGAGTTGTACTGCTCGTGAGCGATTTCGCAAGGCCAAAGCTGCATCTGCGAACAAAAAAGCGGAGTGATGCCGCTCCATGTTGGGCCTTGCCGCGTAATTAAGATCGTTACTCGTCGATTTCTCGGACACTGCTACCTCCTCCTTCATTCTCACGATTCGGGTTTAGATCGGCCACGACCGCTGCTTCCGCAATCGCCCGGACAAAGCTGCTTCCGCTGTTATCCGCCCAGCCCAACCAGCTGTGAGTTCGTTATCGGTAAAAGCCGAATATGCGCTGATATTCAGTTGCCCCCCAAAGAGAGCACGTAAATAACTCTGTCCACAGGCAACCTCCCTATGCGCCAGCTATTGTTTTTTCTCCGCAGGCTTAAGCAACAAGTCCTGATAGTCGAAGCTGAAATCTGCCAGCGGAGAAACGGCGGCCATGCGTGCGCTCTCAATGCTGCCGTCCGCCTTCAGGGAGAAAGTGACAAAGGCGTCTTCGATGGTGTGATCGCGCCAGTGCGCCTTGAAAGTGTCGTACTGCCAGTGCTGCAAGTCGCCGGTCATGGTTGGCGTGTGGTCGAAGCTGATGACGAGTCTGCCATTTTCCTGGCGGATGGTGATAGGACCATACCAAGCGTCGTCGTAAGTGCCGGCATATTTCTCCAGCGGCAGGTAAGGCTTGGAATCCGCCGCTCGCGCTCCTTCTGCCTTCTTCATGGTTTCCTCGGCTTCTTTTTCCTGCATGTCTTTGACGGATTCAAAGGCTGCGATCCAGTCGCTGAAGGGCAGATTGAAATAGCGATCAAGTACGTGATAAAGGATGGAATCGAACGCGCCGTCTTCCTCCGCATTGGTCAGCACCACGACACCAAGATTTTCTTCAGGCACCAGCATCACGCGCGAGACGAAGCCGGCGACTCCGCCGGTGTGTCCGACAAGTTTGCGGCCGTGATAGTCGAGCAGGCGCCAGCCCAAAGCGTAGTCCGCGAAATTTGGCTTCAGTCCCGCCAAGGCCGGCGGCGGGTCTGCAATCGGCAGAATCGTTTGTGGCGACCACATTTCCTTGGATTGCCGCTCGCTGAACAGTCGGCCATCGCGGTCGGCGAATTGTCCACGGTTGAGCTGCAACTGCACCCATTTCGCCATATCGGCCGCGCATGAATTGATCGCGCCCGCCGGGCCTGCGTTGTCCAGCACCTCGAAGGGAATGACCTGCAACTTGCCATCGACGCGCTCGTGGGGGAAGGCATGGTCGTCGCCAGGTTTGAAATCTGCGTTGCTTATGTTGGAATGACCCATGCCCAGCGGGGCGAAAATATGCTGGCGGATGTAGTCGTCCCACGAGACTCCTGTCACTGCGGGAATAATCTGCCCCGCGGTCACGTAGAGCAGGTTGTCGTAGGCGTAGTGGCTGCGGAAGCTCGACACCGGCTTCATGAAGCGCAGCTTGTAAATGATTTCGTCGCGCGTGTAAGTGGATCGCGGCCAGAGCAGCAGATCGCCTTCGCCAAGTCCCATGCCGCTGCGGTGGGTGAGCAGGTCGCGGATGGTCATTTCGTGCGAAACATACGGGTCATACATCACGAAGCCCGGGAGATGCTGGTAAACGGGATCATCCCAGGAGAGCTTGCCCGCATCCACCAGCGTGGCGAGTGCGGCGGCGGTGAAGGCCTTAGTGTTCGACCCAATGCCGAACATCGTGTGCTCGTCCACCGGAGTGGGATCGCCCAGCCTGCGTACGCCGTAACCTTTCGCCAGCACTACTTTGCCGTCTTTTACGATGGCCAACGACAGGCCAGGCACCTCGAAAGTCTGCATGGAGCGAGCAACCCACGCATCCAGATCAGTCGGAGGCGCGATCTGTGCGAACGCTGTAGCGGTGAAAAGAATGCACAGAGCAAGCGCAGCCAGTGTGCGGTCGAGTTTCATCAGGATCCTCCTGCCTGTCCGCGGGTTCCGGTTCCAGGCGTCAATGGTTGTGACTCAATGCATTCGCGTCAGTGGTTCGGACTCAGATGTAACATGGCAGGAGTCGTGGAGGCAAAAAGTGGGGGACGATGGGTCGTCCCCCAATGTGTGGCGCCTCGACGCTTAGAAAATGTACTTTGCCGAGAGTTGCGCCTTCCGGCAACGATTGGAGGTCTGGCCTGTCATATAGCCAAACATGCCGCTAGTAATCCGGGTGCTATAAGGGAGCCCGTACATAACCGAATTGGTAATATTTTCAGCCTCGAAGCGGAACTCCAGACTCTGGGATTCGGTGATGCGGAACTTCTTGGCAAGTGACGCATCAACATTGAAATAATGAGGCAATCTGAAATAGTTGCGCCCCGTGTTGCTCATCGCTCCAGGGTCAGGCTGAGAGAATTTTGCTATCTGATCCTGGGTGAAGTAATACTGCGAGGAATTGGCGCTGAACGCCGGCCCTCCCTCCCAGTGGACCTTGCCCATAGTGGGGCTGCAGCCCGAGCAGTTTGCCGGCGTCTGCACCGAATCACTGTAGGTGTACGCGCCGCTGAAAACAGTGAACGGCATTCCTGACGTCAGGGTGAAGATGCCAGACAGGCTCCATCCGCCGACCACGCGGTCTAGTATGGGGTTCAGATCATGCAAGAATTGCCTGCCTCTCCCGAGGGGAAATTCCCACACCCAATCTCCCTGCAAAGCATGACGACGGTCAAAATCGGACGGAGCATAGTTCCAGCTGCGATGGGAGTAATCCCAGGGAGTGCTGCTGGAACTCTGATAAGCGCCGCCGGTGGTCACTGTGTTGAACATCGGGTCAAAGGATCGGGTATCGAGCGACTTCGAGTATGTGTAACTGAATTGGAATTGCAGCCCATTGCTGAATCGGCGCTGCAACTGGGCCTCGAAAGCGTTGTAGTTGGACCAATCGTGGGTATCGAGGGCATCCACTTCCGACGCGTACTGCGGGAAGGCGTTGAAGAAATACGGGCTGAATCCGTTCGCAGCAATGAGCTGGTTGTTGCCCGACGCATCGGTCGCGAGATTGACGAATTTTGCCAACTCGCCTACCGAATTCCGGGTAAGCATGTAGGAGTAGTTGCTTTGAATGAACGCTGAGGGTGTCGACCCGCTCAAACCGGGATAGTTTGCCAGCAAGGAGTCGATGAGCGGACTGTCGCCGGTCTGTCCATTGGCTTGCAGTTGCTTGAATGCAGCCAAGAAACCATTGCTCACGAGCTGGTACTGATTTGAATCGTAACCGCCGAACAAGTGCGAGCCATGCCGTCCGATGTAGTTGAGTTCCAAGCCCAACTTGTGCGGCAACTCACGTTGCAGGCTAAGCCCCCACATGTGAGTTCGGGGCGTAGTCATGGTGGGGTCCATAACGGTAGTCCAATTTGTCGAGAACGGGGGTGGCGTGCGTAAAAAAGCGGGGGTGGCCGAGGGTGGCACAAAGGGCGGAAGTCCATCGCTCAAACGGCCGCCACTAACACCGAATCCCACGTTCTCGGAGGAGTACGTCTCCCCCGGCAGGTTTTGGATGATGTAGGAAGAAATCACAAATGTGTTGATGCGGTCATAGGCTAGCCGATAGTTTCCTCGAATGGAGGTTTTGCCATCGTGAGTAACATCCCATGCGAATCCGATGGAGGGTCCAAAATTCTTCCAGGCATTGTTGTACAGTTTGCCCGGTGTCCAGGTAACCCCGGCGTTCGGAGTCGCGCCATAGACCATCGCTTCATTGGGGCGGAGCAACATGTTGTTGGGATTACTGGGGGACAAACGGATCTCCCAGCGTAGGCCGGCATCGATCTGAAAGTGCGGCTTGATCTTCCAGCTGTCCTGGAAGTACAAATCGTATTCCGGAAAGCGCGAATCGAAGTTAAACCACGATTTCGGAGGCTGCCACTGGCTGGCGCTCACCGCTACGAAGCCTTGGTCGATTCTGCCTACCCGGCCAAGCAGATCATTAACCTCGGCTTGGGCATTCCCCAAGTCATACTCCTGATTGATATCCGAAGGGAGCTTGAATGTATTCACGTCCACGGAATTGGTTCCGGTGTCGAAGTAAACCGCTGGATCCGCGTTGTAGATTCCAATCGAACCGCGGTTGTCGAGGTGGCGCTGATAAAGGACTTGGCCTCCCCAGCGGAACGCATGCTTGCTTTTCATGTAGGTGAAATTGTCTGACACTTGATAAGTCGTGAGTGTGCGCAGGTTACCCGCATCATTATGCAAAGGGAGATTGCAGGGCGGGAAGCACCCGCTGGGATCCCAGTTCAGCATGTAGTTCAACATATAAGGCGGGTTGTTTTGGTAGTTCGGATTGGCGTTGAGAAAGTTGAAGGTGAACCGGTTGATTCCAAATACCAGTTCGTTAGTGGAGTGCGCGCTGGGATTCCAACGCCAGTTGACCGCCAGGTTACGTGGTATCCGCTCCGTGTCCACCCAGTTTGCCTCGCCGGGGAAGGCGGGCGCGCCCGCATTCGCGAAGTCTCCATTTGTGTTCTGATGTCCCCACATCCAGTGCACGAAGATCGAATGCTTGTCATTAAAAGTGTGATCCATGCGCAGCGTGTAGTCGGCGTGCTTCTCCAGTTCCGAGGGAGTCCAGTCGAAGGCAGCGAAGTTGAGACCATCTCCTTGCGTGAAATCGTTGGGCAGCGGGGTGAGTTTGATCAAGGATTGAATACTTGGATCGAGGCCGCGCCCATCCGGATCGTTTGTCGCAATGTTATAGCTGCTGACATTGACGCCAGGCAATACATTTCCGGAAGTATCCACTGATGCTCCAGGTGCGTTTGCCGGCAAATTCTGCGGACAGGTAACATCGGGAATGCAGTTGGCCGGGTTTACCACGTACCGAAACAGTCCCTGGCGTGCACTCTGCGTAAGAACTGACCGGGACACTTTCTGAGTCTCCCGGGTTCGCAAGAATTGTGTGTTAAAGAAGAAGAAGGTGTGTTTTTTCCAAACGGGTCCGCCGACGCTGAATCCCACGATGTCCTGCAAGTACATGTTCCGCGGCAATCCCGACATCTTATTGCCGACCTCGTTGGCATCGAGGCCTGGCGTTTGGTAGAAGAAGAAGGCGTTCCCGTGGAACTGATTCGTCCCGCTCCGGGTCACCATCTCAACGTCGCCCCCGCTGGCCCGTCCCGTATCAGCGGATGCATTGCCGGTCAATACCCTGAATTCCGCGAGCATGTCCGGATTCGGCCGAATGGGCGTAAAGTTGCCACCGGGCGCACTGGTTTCGTTGACATCCACACCGTCCAGAGTATAGTTCCAGGCGCCATCCCGCGAACCGTGCACGTGAACCCCCTGGCTGCTGTAGTCGCCGACGACAACGCCCGGCTGAAAATTGACGAGCTGAAGCGGGTTTCGCCCCCGATCACCAATAATGGGGAGTTCCGTAACTGCGGCCTGATCCTCGAGGTTGCCGAAGTTGCCGGAGGTGCTGGTTTGCACAACATCGGCCGAAGCCACAACGTTCACATTTTCACTGGCTGCGCCAACCTCCAATCGAACGTTGACCGTCGTGGGTTGCCCGATCGTCAATACATTGGTCTTCGAATTGAGCGCCTTGAAACCCTCGGCTTGTACCCTGATGGTGTAGCTTCCCGGGACCATGCTTTCGAAGGAGTAGTTTCCGGCAGGCGATGTGACAGTTGTATGAGTAACGTTTGTGGCTTCGTCGATTGCAGTTACCTTGGCGCCACTAACCACGGCTCCGGTTGAGTCCGTGACCGTACCGACAATTCTCGACGTGCCGGTTTGGGCCCACGCCGTCCCGACCAGAGCAAGCAGAAGAAGACTGAGAATGCCCAACTTGACAGGATGCATAGATGATTCCTTCCAACCTGATTAGAGATGCCCTGGTAGATTCAGGGGTCAAACGACTGCGTCAGGGAGAGCAAGGGGACAACCGAGGAACAAGCAGCGTGCTCTCCGCTTGATGCTGCAAAGGCAACAAGTCAATTGTCAGCGACCGGGCGCCACAAGGGAGGTAACGGTTCAAGCCGCCAGCGCTCAGCGATTCTCGTACGCCCTTCCTTGCCGCCGCCCGCGGATGAACTCCGGCTTTAGCCTCTTGCCCCGCGCACGACCTATATATAGCCGACGAAAATATCTGTCAAGGATATTTGTCACAGTATTGCAACATTTGTTGCAATGGACTATTCTCGTGGTGACAACACGCTTGTGGCAAATTTATTGATTAGCGGAACACAAGCATTTTCTGTCCAGGTAGACGGTAGCAGACACCGTTGTACTTACGCTACATTTGTATCGCAGTCATTGAGGGAACGCAGGAATCATTCGGAATACCACCGAAACCCGTGACGTTGCTCCTGGTCCACTTTCTTCAGGATCAGGAGGCTCTTCGCATGATTTAGTTGGCCCAGTCGCTGGGGATGAAAACCATGCTGGGTTGCATGGTCTCCAGTTCCAGTTCAATCAGTGTCAAGGCGGCAGCGCATCTCTCGCCGCTGATTGACTACGCAGACCTGGAGGCGAACCTGCTAATCGCGAACGACCCCTACCATGGCGTCACGGTGCAAAAGGGTCGGCTCGTTCTGCCGGATGGGCCGGGTCTGGGAGTGCACGCTGTAATGACGTTTCCGGTCCCGAGCCAGAAATCGGAGCAACTCACCAAAGCAATGATGCGTCTTGTCATAGGCGGATTCGCGGTTTTGATTGCAGTTCTCTCATGCACTAACGTGGCGCTTACCCAGGTCCCAGCCGCTGCGATCGGCACTTTGTTCTCGAAGTTCGTTAGTGCGCACGATCCTGGTTGCGCGGTGCTGGTGATCAAGGATGGCCAGCCTGTATTCCGGCAGGGTTATGGACTGACCGATCTACGAACGTTGCAGAAGATCGGTCCGGAAACAAACTTTCGGCTGGCGTCTCTTACGAAACAATTCACGGCTACTGCAGTGATGCTGCTGGTTCACGATGGCAAGCTGCGCTACGAAGACCGTCTCACCGACGTTATTCCAGACTTACCCGCTTATGCAAAGACGATCACCATCCGCCAACTGCTGAACCATACTGCCGGCCTAGCTGATTACGAAGACATCATGGCGAAGGAGTATGCGGGTATTGCCGACGACAAAATCCCGCAGATCAGGGATGCCGGCGTGCTCGACTTGTTGAAGCGGCAAACGAGCACGAAGTTCAAGCCCGGTACGCGCTGGGAATACAGCAATTCGGGTTATGTGGTGCTAGCGATGGTGGTGGAGAAACGGTCGGGGATGAGCTTCGGGGACTTTCTGCGCCAGCGAATTTTCACGCCACTAGGGACGACGGGCACGATCGCGTACGAGAAAGGCAGAAACGAAGTCACGCATCGCGCCTACGGGCACACCCGGACATCGGCTGGATGGAGCGAGACGGATCAGAGTTCGACTTCGGCTACTTTGGGCGACGGCGGCGTTTATACGTCACTCGACGACCTTGAGAAATGGGACGGCGCATTAGCCCATCACACGCTGCTCACCGCAAAAGAAATGGAACCGGCATTGACTCCGGCGACCGCGGCAAACGGCGCCCCTCTGCAGCAATCGGACGGCAGCCTTGCGCCGCTCTACGGCTTCGGATGGTTTCTCAATCCGTACCGCGGGCATCGCCGCTACGCTCACTATGGGGAGACGGTGGGATTCCGAACTGCCATTCAGCGCTTTCCGGATGACCGTCTCACCGTGATTGTCCTGGCGAATCGTGCCGAGGTCGACGCACCCGCTCTCGCCGAAAGCGTGGCTGCCTTGTATTTCCGCAAGCGCTAGCGGGAGTCCCGCGTGGTCGATAGGTCCCTTCCCCCCATCTTTGGGAATTTATTCCTGAGCTCGTAGTTGACGACCTTGCCCCGGAAACACTCATCCAGACCTCTTCCATGATGCGGAAGCGGTCAAAGCGTTTCAGCCACACCGAATGTACCATGCGGCTCGTGGAAACCGTATACAAAGGCAAAATCCGACCCTGGGGTAAGACTCGAAAGAGCTTGGGATCCGTGCACGTTCCGAAAGAACTGGCCGACGATCTGTGGCTCTGGAAGCAGCGATGCCCCAACCCGTCTCCGGATGCATTCATCTTCCCGAACAAAAAAGGCGGGTTCATGGACAGCAACAACTACCGGAATCGGGTTCTGCACGGATTGGCGCAGGAACTTGAGTTGCCCAAGCTGACCTTCCAAGTGATCCGGCGCACGATTGCGACGCTGGCGCAAAAGAAGGGGACAGTGAAGGACATCCAAGGCGTGCTCAGGCACTCCCGCATCGCAACGACAACTGACGTTTACATGCAGGAGATTCCGGAGAGCGTGCAGAAGACGGTCGACGCCATCAGTGCCGAGCTTCGACTCCTTCCTAATTTGGAAGAGGTCACGCGCGGGACGAGCGTTTTGCTACCAAATGCTACCAAACTGAAAAGTGGGGTATCTGCAAGTAGTTGAAAATATGGTGGACCTGGTCGGGATCGAACCGACGACCTCTTCCATGCCATTTCACATCTTCAACTATACCGGAGAGACACAGAGAGAGCGCGATTGATACTGAGGGGCAGTGTTCATGCGGGTTTGGTCGCTGTTTCCTGCCCCTTACCTGTACCCTCGCGACACTGACCGACACACAGAAATATGGGCAGGGATGCGAGGGTTAAGACACAAAGCATGACACAAAAACCGACAAGTTAACGCTAGGGCTTTGCTGGCGGAACTGAGAACGGATGCAACCTGACCGCGCGCGTTTCCCCTGGCCGCAGTTCCTCACGTAAGAGCGGACGCACGTGTCCCTTTCCAATAGCTGCCTTGAACTCGCTGGCAGTCATAAGCGCGATGGCCTTGGCGGACGGCTGGCGCGTGCTAGCGCTGCCATCGGGCGCAGTGTCGGTGCGGGTGATGGCTGACGGCAGGCCAGCGCCCCTGGGGCGGCTCTCTGTCATTGCGGTGGCCCTTTCAGCGTTGACCATGCCCATGTTCGGTTGCTGCGCCCTGCTAACGGTGGCGGTTCTTCGGCTGTTACAGCCGCGAGGCAGGTGTAACAGCCCTGGCCGACAGCGACACACTGCCCTTGCGTGAAAATCCTGCGATCCGATGGCACGAATTGAGGCGTCTCGCTCATGGGTGTGCTAGCGGCGTCTGCGCGCCGTCGACGACTGCGGCGGTTGCGCTCCAGGCCCAGCAATCGTTCGATTGTCCCGATGCCGCTGGGGGTTGGGACGTTGTTGGCCGAATGCAAACGTAGTGCCCTGTGAGATCGCTCCCAACCCGGCTACCAGCCGCGTACAGCGTGCCAGTCGGTTGCGGAGGAGTGAAGGTTGGTGTGGGAAGAGGTTTCCTTGGGTTACGGGCCCACATAGAATCGGCAGTAGACATAGTTTTATTGCTCCTTTTCGTTTCTGTTTTTAGTCCAAAGCTTTCTTGATTCCTTTGACAGCCGCATACCCGGCACCGGCGACGGTAGGGACGCCAAGGAGGCTTCCCGCCCACTTCGCCACCACTCGCGCATTCACGGCGGCAACGCCTCTGTCGCGTGCGGCTACAAGTTGATTCTGGAAACGCTCCGCTGCCTGCTGATTCCATGCCTGGGCGTAACGGTCGCCCCACTTGCTCGTCCTGAGATTCTTGGTGTCGTTCAGCAGGCCCTCAATCTTGATGTTGCCATCGGAATCGGTGTTTTTGATGAACGATTTCCGTATGTCCTGTGTGGCCATGCGCCGCTGGTGGATGGCATCGGCGGCGGCGGGATCAATGTTTGCTCGCTTTAGCTGCGCTTCTGCGTCGGTAATACGTTGCTGACTATCGTTAATCGACTCGATCAAATTTCCCCGCTGCGTAACATCCGCGTCGGTATTTCCGAGCTGCGATAGTTTGTACTTGTCGTTGCCCATCTGCGCTTTTTCGGCCTTAAGATCGAATCCGACCGTATCGTCCACTCGCTTATAGGCAGCCGATTCCTTATCCTTCAGCGCTGACAGATGCTCATCGAGTATCGTGTCCGGCCCTTTGACGATGGGCTGATTTTCAATGTTCGCCGCAACGGATTCATCCGCTGTTCCGGCAGCCTCCGTGCCCGATTGCACGCCCTGACGAATGGCCGCCACTGCCGGGGCCTGCGCGACTTTCTCGCCTTGCATCACCTGCTTCACAATCCCCGGTTTGGATACTGCCTCCGCGCCTACTGTCCCTTCCGTTGCGGTCGCCCCTGCTGCTTCTCCGGCTTCTCCACCTGACAATTTACCGCCTAGAGCTATCATTCCTAGTTGCAGAACAGCACTCCATGCGGCCTGATTCGGATTGGTTTGAAACTGTTTGACTGCCTGCGTCAGTTAATTTTTCGCGTCGTTGATTTCACGTGCTTTGGCGTCTGCCGCGTTGTAAGCATCCATGATGGACGCCCCGGTTTTCCTTGCTGCCTCATAGGTCTTAAAGACAGCCGGAATATCTTCGGTAATGCCCCTGTAAGCATCTTGAGCAGTGCCAATCACTCCCGACTTGAGCAGTCCTTCCGTTGTGTTAGTAAGAGCAGAGCCTAATCCCTGGAATGGATGACTTTCACTTGATGCCGCTGGTACAGACGGATCCACATATCCGGCTGCCTGTGCGCCTTCAACCTGGCTTGACGGCACCCATCGAGAATCTTGCGTTTGAGGGTGCACCATTTTTTTCGCCGGTTCCCAATTCGCCGACTGTGCCCCGGCGATCTGCTCGTCTGGCACTATGCGAACGTCGGAGCGATCCGGAGAGATCATGGGAGTTCCCTGTGGTGCTGCTGGCGGGGGCGTGCTTGGAGTTAAACCCGCGTTCAGTTCCACGTTAGGGTCTTGTCCCTGATCGGTGTCCATCGTCGGTAAGGTTGGCGTCGCCATTTATTGTGCCTTTGGCAATGCGTTAGGATTGAACGGTTGGATCTGTGGATTCGCCGCACTAGGAGCCGACTTTCCGCCTTTGCTGCCAGGTAGCATCGCTTTCATTTTGACGTAGCGATTTTCGGTGTCGAGGGCCGTGCGAAATGCCGAGGGTGACATCTTTTTCGCGTCGGCCATTTCTTGAAAATGTTCGATGATGTATGCGCTGCCCTTTGCGCCAACATGAACCTGTGCCAAGCCGGTGGTGCTCAATCCCAGCTTAGTGAACAGCCGTTGTACGTCCGGATCGCCCGCGTCGAAATTCGCAGCCGTGTTGCCTTTGTTCAGCCATTCGCCGAAACGAGTTGCAGCGGGTCCAAGTTTGCCCTGCTTATCGAGTTTGGCCGCCAGTTGCGTTAATCCAAGATCGTCGGGATCATCGGAATCGAAGACGTTTGTTAAACTGCGGGCATTGTTGATTTTTTCAGATTCTGCTGCCCCGGCTTTGGTCATCCCCTGTGCCCCGGCAGTCCTCAAGTCATCAATGGTGCCCGCGACTTGCTTGCCGTTCAGCGTCCCGATCACCATGTCAGCGGGCCGCTCCGGTCGCTCTGGTTTGTTGGCGGCGGCGGCTAACTGCGTTTCCAGATTTAGCGACTTCGTAACTACCCCGTCTAAATGCTCCGGCGTTTCTGCCTGACTAATTAACTGCTTGAGAGCCTTTTTTTGAGGGGCTGGGATATGCGTGAAACTGTCGATTAGGTCGCTGTTAGTTTTTATGCTCGCAGCCGATGGAGCTACCTGCTTCTTGGCATTCGCAGCCCGAAAACCAATCATATCGCGAGCGCTTGTCCTAATCTCATCGCCTTTTCCTGGGTAATCGAAGCCTGCGATATCTTTCCATTCTTGCCGGGTGTAAGTAACCTGACTATCTAAATCGTTGCCAACCGGAATTTGGTAAATCTTATGAGCCGTTGTGCCATCAGCTTGCGGAACCGGGGAATAGAGGTACGTGAATCCTGTCGGGGCTTTGTGGTTTGTGGCGTCATGGTAGTAAGTCATTAAGTCGGCTTCGTGACCCGATGACCCATTAATGTCTTCGCCGTTCACGATTATTGGGGGAGTTGTCCAGTTTTGCTCTGCAGCTTTGGCATCGAAAGCGCGATTAGATTCCGTAATCCGAGCACGTTGATCTGCGTCCAGCCGCTGTTCGTTTCGCTGCGCCAAAAGCTGCTGATGATTATGCCAAACAGCGGTTTGCTGATCCACTAGGCCCGCTTGCTGTTGCTGTTGCTGCTGCGCTATAAGATTGACAGGATGACCGCTCGCTCCACCGGCTGCACTTCCGACGATTCCGAGGACGTTTGCGATTCCAGCCCTGATTTTCTCTCCGCGAGTCTTTGGTACTTGTTCAATGGCAGCCGTCTGCGGATTCACCACCGATTTCGTCGAGCCGCCAGCAAGCACGTTTCCAACGATGGCCACCAAAGAGCGATGAACATCCTGAATAGTACGTGGTGGGGCGGGAGTTGCTGGGGGCGCACTGGGCGCTTGCCCGCTTAACGCTTGGGACGCGTCAGCTTGCGGAGGTGCCTGCGTAGGTTGCGCAGTCTGCGGTTGTGGTGCTGCATTGTCGGTATCGGTGGTGATGCCCGACTGATCGGCTACGGCTGGCATGTCGTTACCTCAAGTAATCCGGAAGCGAGCTCAGTTCGTTCGCCCACATCCAAGAAGTCATCTTGTCGCTAGACCAAATGTGAAACTCGCGCTTGCTCGGCTTGTAACCTTTCAGCGCCATGCTGGTGTCGTAGTTAATGGGCCTTAGCTCAGCTCTGGGGACGCGGTAGTTACTCTCGGCGTAACCAGAATTCTGCTCAATCGGACATGGCCAGTCATAACCACGAACCCGACCAAAGTCGTCGTGCTTGGGGATACCAATCTTTTCGGCACGCTCTTTTACTTCGTTGGCGCTCATGCTATTCAGTTGCGCCCCGCTGGGTACCAGCCGCATTTGCTTCCAAAGTGTCGCGTACACCTTTGCAAGATTCTCACGTGTCCAATCCAGGTCATGAGTCTCCATGTACGTCAGCACTGCATCCCGGTTCCATTCGCAAAGCAGATAGTCAGGATGCGCCCGCATGAATTCTTCTGTTTCGCGCTTTAACCTGGCCAGCGTTTTCTCGTCGATTGGCCCCTCTACCGGAGTGTTCAACTTCATAGGATTCCCCCTTTGTCGTGAACTGCTAGAAAAGCTTCATGGAGTCGTGCAGGCGCTGCGGCCTTCGCCTCGGCGATCTGCGCTTCGTGATCCTCGGCAATCACAACGTGGTCTAACGCCCAGTTGAGGGCACTATCACACTGAGTCGAGCATTCGGCGTATTTGTTTCTCAGGAGCCGCAGTTGTGGAATCACGTTGCGCAGAAATTGCGAACTGCCGACGAAATCGCGCTTGATCTTTTCAATTGTTGCGGTCAGCGGCCAGCTAGGATCGAGCAGGAAGTTAATTAGCAACTCGGTTTCGTAGTGGTCGTCATTGGTTGACATCGGCAGCCCCCTCGTCAAATTCTCTTAGTTCCTGCTTGGCTTCAAACAGTTGAAGTTCTTTGTCCCACCGCAGAGGGGCCGCACATAGATCAGGAATCAGTTCCGGCGCATCTGCGAACGAGGTATAGTAAGCCTCAACCAATTCGCGAAGGAAATTAACCATTGGCTTACAGTCAATTTTTGCCCAGCGGGCTCGAGCCGCTTTCCTGGCGCTTCGACTACGTTCATCTGGCGTCATGGATGCAGCCCGCGCTAGCCCGCTGATCTGGTGCCCGGAGGGATTTTCAATGGGCCTCAATCCATTGCCTCCCACTCTCGGAAGCCTTGGGCGAGGCGTAATCCAGAATCCATGCCGAAACTAACGCAGCATGACGCAAGGCCCCAGTCCGGGGCATTGCTTGCGCTAGGTTGTGGATTCTGCCAGGTCATGGCTGGAAACATCGACCAAAACTTCCAAGAGGGGTTTCTACTGGGAGGCGCGCCGAAAGGGGCGAGGCTTTGAGGCTTTGAGGCTTTGACTTACACGCAATCATACCGCGTGTACTTTCCATTCGTCAAGAGACATCACGCTCCGAAGTAGGTTACTTTTTGGCTAGTTCTCGCCAGTCTGTTCGTGGGATCGCTGGAACGTTACTTCGAGCTTCCGCGAGACGCAATATCACCCACACCGGGACTCTCAGGCCACTCGATAACCGTTGCAAGCTCTCTACGGTTGGCAGTTGCCCGATCTCCCAGTCGCTCACGAGCTGGCGAGGGCGGCGGATTCGCTTCGCCAGTTGCTGTTGAGTTAGTCCCTGTGACTCTCGAAGAAGCCATAAAGAAAAGCTTGTGTCCACTTTTTTTCTCCTGTGGTAAGGAACGAATGAGTTCTTGATGCGCGAGCCACTGCCGGTCTGCACGGCGTTGGACGTAGATGGGAAAGGAACTGCCGAAGGCGGCATACGAGGCAGAAACCAATGGGCTAGGATCGCCCCGGCGCACGGCAACCAGCAGACGTAGGGCTAGCGTGTAGGAATCCCGCTCGAAGGCGTTGCGGGCTCCCTGTGCCTCTCCATACAGATAATCGCTCACACTGTCGAGCAGCTTCTTACCCAGGTTCTCCTGAGGGGGTCGGTCGGTCCAGCCGCTTGGCCCCGCTAAACGCTGTTTTCTCTTGGCCCGAACGCTGGCGCTCCATGACGAGCGTCCCGCCTTCCGTAACTGTTCAAGCCGCGCCAGCGTCAGCGGGGCGTCTTCATTCGTGTTGAGAGTTGGGCCGTTTGCAATTTGGGTATCTACGGGCAGTTTGCCCAAGTCCTTGTGCGGTTCGACCAGGCTGTCGATGAGTGCGATTGACGGAGCAATATCCCGCTGCAGCTTTCCGCTTCCGTTGCGAAACCGAAAAGGATTCCTTCTTCCGGAGATTCGAGTTTCAGAGGAAGCTTGCTCCCAGGTCCATCCACGGCGGAGACGGCCATATATTGCTGTCTTGTTTATTCCGAGTTTGGCAGCGGCTTCTTTAATCGCCTGGGTGTCCATTCCATGCGAAGCGAAGTTATTTCCAAAATGCCGACGCCCGTCTGCCAGGTCGAGGCCTATTTTCGGCTCTCGACTGTAATCGTAATCGGGCACGCAGCGCAGCATTTCCAGACGCATAAACTCGGCTCGCTCTGCGCGCCGGTACACGTATTTGGCGTGGGGCAGTCCGGTTACAAGTGCACAGGCTAGATTGAACAGGCCGGGCCCACTGCGTCCACGGTGTAGCAGTCCGAGCAATTTCAGCGCGATTTCAAAATCTTCATGCTCTTCGCAAGTCCGGGCGAGTTGCGCTTCTCGCCATACGTGTACAAGCGCGTGGTCTAAGGTAAGCGCGGCGGTTTTGCTCAGGCCCTTCACGGTGATGCTGGAGATCACTCCGTCATGGTCAATTTGAGGGGAAACAGAACTAACTGAGGTCATCCGGAGCGCCTCCGTCTTATGCACTACTTCCCAGCCGTACTTATGCACCACTTCCCGACACGCGAAGGCCACGATGTCTGCCAGCACGTCGAGAGGGTAATCCCCTAAGCCGAATTTAACGGCAAGCCTCAGGAGTCGGCGCAATTCCTTGTTGGGAACTGGCTCCCCTGCATCCCACAGGTTATCGACGTAGAGAACGAACGCTATTTCTTCCGGCGTGATCAGGTCGAGTACAGCAAGTACCTGTTTAGGAGTTAGAGTTTCCATGTTGTTAGCACTCCCCTTGCGCCGTTGTCAGCGTCGCTATCAGCCGCCCGCAATAGGCCGTGCCGTAATGGTCAACCCAAGTTGGCAAGAGCGATGGGAGCAATTCTCGCAGCAGGCGCAGATCGCCCTCCACAGCTTCGAGGATCGCAGCCGCGTGTTCCGTAGGATCTGGAAATTCTGGCCCAACCAGCTTCGTGACAAGTGGTAGATTTGTCTCAGCCATGACGCCTCCTGTAAAGGCGATGTGGTTAGGGCCCCGGTGGGTGGTCACTCACTCGCCGGGCCCGTTTTGTTCTGGGGAAGGAATTGCTAACGCGGGGAGTATAGCACCGAAGGATTTCTTTGCAAGCCTTAATTTTCTTGTGCGGTGTATACTAGTCAGCGAGCATGAAACGCGTGACCAAACGAACCGTTTCAATCAGCATAAAACTGAGCCCTGAAGATTGGGATTTGTTCCAGGCTGCCGCTGATCACATCTGGCCGGATGCGCCGATTACCCGAGCGGGAATCGTGGCAGGGTTGGCGAAGCTGGCTGCAAAAGACCTACTGGCAGCAAAAGACCCCTCACTGCGTAAAACAGCAAAGAAATCCTAGAACCTCGCGCAGAATGCCCTAGCCCTGCTTGCCACGTGAGCCACAGCAGCGCCTCGGAGCCTCGCCCATACCTGAACACCCCCGAATTCACCACGGAGCCTCTAACCTTAGCGCCATTTGGCAGCAGGGGTCCCATTTTCAGCGGAGCCCTGTCGGAATGTCTACCACGGTGGGGATAGCCGGGCGCTGCCAGCGGAGCCGTCGCACCCCTCAAGGCCCTCCCGGCCCCGGCCTCGCTCGGCCCAAATGGGGCCCCAAAGCCAAGCCATAGACAACAAATGACTTAGGCAACACGACGGAGACTGCGGCGTTTGGGTCATCTGGTTTCGGGAGCGGATCGGCGCGGGCCTAGCAGCCGTTTGGGGCCAGGTCGGTTGGGAAATGATGGCGAGCCAGGTTAAGACACAACGTGTGACACAAACCGGCCAGCGTCATGCGTAACCCGATGATTACATTGTCTTTCATCACCGCCGACCTATTCCTGGCGCAATCACAAGGCAAGATGCAGCGAGCTAAAGTCAAAACCGCCAACTGTGGTAAAAAAGACACACTCTGGGCGCGCTTTCTCATTTTGAACGATTTCATTCGCCGGGCATCCGTGACGCATGTGACGCTTCTGCGTATATAGACCGTCTGCGCGCGCGCGTTTCTCTATACGGTGGAAAAGGCGGGAAGCGTAACAAGCGTCACCGACCCTTTGTTTTCAACACAGCAAGATTTCTTCTCTCGGGGTATAATTCGCGGCGCTATGACGCGAGTGTGGGCGGCGGCCTGTAAATCGTGCGGTAAGACGGCCGGAGTTCGCTATTCAAAAACTTACGGCTATAAGATCGAAGTGCCTAATCCATCTCAAACAACAAAAGTCATTTGTACTCACTGTCAGGCTGTAAATGAGTTTTCGGATGCTGAGTTGACCGAAGTAGACGCAACTGTTCTTGAGAAACGGGAAGAATAAACCAGTTCCCATCTCTGAATTCCATTGGATGCCCAACAATTGCCCCACAACCGCATGGGCACGGAATATCTTCCAACCCGGCTAGCCGGCGTGTCGGATTTGGCGGCGTGTCATCTTGCGATATTCGGCTGTGGAGTGTTTCCGATTCTGGTTTCATAGGGTTTCCCTTTGACTAGGTAGGTCAGATAATCGGCGCGTTCCTGGCGTGTCATCTTGCGCGAATATTTCAGCTTGCGTTTGAGCCATGCGCGTAACGCGGAGTTCATTGCGGCTGGTCCTCAATGGCGAGGTAAGGGGCCTTGAACCATTCGCCGTCGACGAGCAAGAGGCTTTGGAGTTCGAGTATCAGGCTGGTGAGTGGGGCATCGACCGACCGAAAGAGTTTTTGTCCTTCGGCGCGGGTGATGTATTGACGATGTCGCAGGCTTTCGATGGCGTTGTGAAAACGAAGCTGGATGTCTCCGAGTTCGGCGCTGAGGGTTAACTGTTCTTTCAAGGCGGACTGGTGCTGTCGGTATTGCGTTTCGAGTTCTGCCCGACGTTCCTGTTGATGCTGCAGACATTGACGCCAAGCGCGGGCAACCTCGCCCTCGGGATCTTGGGCGCTGGTGTACTGCAGTTTGGCGACCTGCTCGGCGGTGAGTCCACTGAGACGTTTCATTGTTCCTCCTGCTGGTATTCTGCTGGCCGGACGGATCGCAAACTCAGCCCGATAAACCCTCGGCGGTCGCGGCCTTTGCCGTGGCGGATCCCTTCGCGCGCTTCGAGCTCCTGAGAAAAGGCCCGCTGGCTGCCTTCATGCTCACCGATGCCGGCGCACCATTGTGTCCAATCTGCATAGAGGGCGCTCGAGCTTGCGGTTTCGCTCCCGCCCAGGATGCAGCACTCCGTAAGCCATAACCCGAGTTTGTCTTGACCGTCGAGATACTCACACGTTGCCGCCGAGACAAGCTCGGGAGCGGCTAGGCCCTTCTGCTGCCATTCGAGGCATCCGTCGACCATCCAGCCCAAAATCTCCGGCCACTCTGCAGTCAACTTCTCATACAGGTGCGGATCGCGCTCTGCTTCGGGAATCGTCACCTCGAAGGGAATCAGGTGCAACCTGCGGCGCGCGGCTTCATTCACGGATCGCAACCGTGGCTTGTGATTGCCGCACACCACCAGTTTGAATTCGGGAAGGAAAGTGAAGTCATCGCAGCGCATGAAGTGGGCGGAAATATGGTCGCCACCGGTGCATTGATTCACTAACGCTTCATTCCAATAGCGATTCTTGGGGACTTCGGGAACGAGCGCGAACCGCGGGCCGTTCAAAGCTGCGACCGAGGTCGGATGCTGTGTGTTTTGATGTTCTGCGAAGGTCTCGAATGACGATTGGTGACTGTAGTCGCCGAGGACACCGAAGAGCGTCTTCGTAAAGGTGGTTTTCCCGTTTTTTCCCCCGCCATAACAGAAGGCCAAAGCGTGTTCATTGGTGTTGCCGGTCAGACAGTACCCACACCACCGTTGCAGATAGGGGAGGATGCTTTTGTCGTCGAAGATGCGATTCAAGAATTGTAACCAGAGTTCCGGCTTATTGTTACTAAGTACTGTTCCGGAGATTTTAGTGTGATACTGTTCGGGATCGTGTGGAAGTACGTCACCCGTCGTCAGGTCGATAACTCCATTGGGTGTGTTCAGCTTCATCTTATCGGTGTCCCATTGATCGTGACGCGCGGCATGGCGACGATCCGCCGAAGCCATTTTGACAATCGCTGCCACGGTAGACCCATGAGAAAGAGTCTTCTTGATGACTTCCGTAACACCCTGTAACTCGATGTTATCGCGGCAGAGAGCGCGCGCCAGGTCATAGGCCAGAAGAGTGCTTTCTTTTCTCCATACTTGGCCAGTCCATTGCATCCAGCGCCCCCACGTCGAAACGTACCGGAAGGTATCTCCATGTCGCGCGGAAAACTGGCAAGCTAATGCATCCTCACTAAAGGGAACTGGCGATGGCGATAGAGTACGTGCGGTTTCTTTAGGCATCGGTTTTTCCGGCGGCTTGGGTGGGACTCGCGTAACGACTGTTTTCTTCATGGCGTTTTGGGGGGTGCTAGAGGTCACCCGAGGGGCTGGCGACGCGACCACGGGCTTCCTAGCGCAAAGTTTTGGAGTGGTTTCGGTCGAAATGGTCGTTTGCGGTTTTGGGTGGTTGGGTTGCTTATCTTTCTGAGTCGGACTGTCCTCCGAGAATGATGACCACGGTATCCCTTCCGGCGCCGCGTGCATCAGGTCAAGCAGTTCGGCTTCGGTCTTCTGGTTGTTCTCGGTCATAGTGCCGCCTTTTCTGCTACGTCGAACCACCTACGAACGCCGAAGCGCTCAATCTCATCTAGTAATCGCTTCTCAAGCTCGACCATACTCAGACAGTCGGGGTATTGAAACTCGCCCTGATTCTTCCATCCTTTTTTCGGGATCACTCTGGGCAGTTCCCATAGGAATTGTCTAACTAAGTCCGAGACAGGTTTGAGTTTGCCTTGACGGTTGGCTATACGCGCCTGTTGAATCAGATGCCGCACCTGCTTGACCAGTTGAGCCCGCTCTTGGTCGTCAACAATCAAGGGACGCAGCACATTGATTTCCTCCCAGAAACCAACCGTCATAGTGCCTACCGGGATCTTCTCTAGGGCTGTCCCCGCATACTCCTCGTCGATTGCTTGCCGGTCGTGGACACGCCGGTGGGTACGGGTTAAGTTAGTCCAAGCCGTGCGCCGTTCGATTCCATCCCAACAATATTTATTCTCTGCCATCGGTTAAACCTTTCATTTCGTTTAGCTTGATTCGGGCCTCGCGCTCAATCGCTTCAGGATCCGCGCTGGCCGCACAGGCCGCGCTCTGCAGCCATTCGGCGAATTCGAGACAGTTCCGCAAATACGCTGTACGCCTCAAGAGTTCGACGTGATAGCAAATGTGAGACGGCACCAGCACACAGCCGCTGAGCAAATCACCAACTAGCGCCAGGTCCTCGGCTTTGTTGCCCAGCTTCTCCGCGACGGTAATGACATCGACCGGCTGGCTGGCCGTGGTTAGGGCAAGGATCGCTAGAAAGATCTTGCGGTGAGCGTCATAGAAGAAAAAATTCTCGGACAAACCCACTTCCATCGCTGCGGAAAAGATTCCCGCATCGTCGATTAGTGCTCCAAGCACCTCACGCTCTGAGGCAAGAGATACCGGAACAGCAGGCTGGGCGAGCGCTTCAATTCCGTTTGGCATCATCGCCGTTGCTCGCTTCCACGCCGTTGCGTGCACTCAAAAAACGCTCGCACTCCTGCGGATCGAACAGCAGCCGCGTGGAAATCCGGGTCGAATGCAGCCGCCCTTTGCGTACCCAAGACCGGACGGTGTGCGGACTGACCCTCCATGCTTCCGCCAGCTCTCGAAGGGTAATCAGCTTCGCAATTGATGCACCCTGTACCACTGCGCTCATAAACAGCCCCCTTGTGTCGTAAAACTACTTGCAGTATCGTGGCGGTGTGTGCTAGAGTCAAGATGTAAACGAGTTTCTAGAGTCAACATGCAAATTAAGCGCTTTGAACATCTAGCAGGAACGGCAGAAGCGAGACTCGAGGGTGAGAAGATCACCGGGCGGTTTGGCGTCGCCCCCCTGCTCATCACCAACGAAAGCCGCCTCTGCGAGACGTTTGCCAATTCCCTCGAGACACCCGCCGCCATCCTTAAGTTCTCGAAGAGGTACGGGCCTCTGGTCAATGTCGCGTCTCCTGGTGGGGCATTCCAATTTCAGTTGGCCGAGTGGCGGGGTCGTCATCAGATCTTTTGTGATGCATGGAGGTCGATTGCCCGTTCCTACACGAACGCGGAACTAAAGCGATGGGGCGGCCTCAGTGACACCGGCTTCGAATTTGCGCATGGCAGTCACCTGAGTTTCTCTAAGCACGATGGTGAGAACACGGTCACGCTAGATAAATTGTTGGACCTGATTGAGCTCTGCTTCTACGGGCAGGACTGGGAGCGCCTCCGAGTGTGCGGGCGGCCAGAATGCACAAAAAAGTTTTTTATCGCGCATCACCTGAAGCAAAGTTTCTGCAACGATCAGGAATGTAAAGACTGGGGCCAGCGCAGGGACAAATTGAACTGGTGGAACGAAAACAGGAGGAAAACACATGTCACTACTAAAGAGGGGTAAGACTTGGCACTGTCACTTCGTCGTCAACGGGCAGAGGTTTCGGCAATCGCTAGAAACGAAGGATTGGCGCGAAGCCCAAAACAAAGAGAAAGAACTCATTGCTTCGGCTTCCGAGGGCAAGCTGACGCAGACCTCCGCAACGCTGGCCCGCCAACCATTCGGACAGGCAGCGGACGATTATGTTCTTGCCCGGAAACTGGAACTCGCTTCGGCGTCCAAAGCCAAAGAGAAACAGTTGCTCGTACAGTTGCGGATCTATTTTAAGCAGGACCCGCTGAAGGCCATCACAGTGAAACGAATCACCGAGTACAGGACGTGGAGAGCGGACCAGAAAGTCGGCCCGGCAACGTTGAACGCAGAACTGGGCATCCTGCGACGCATCCTGAAGCGAGCGAAACTCTGGGCACGTGTTGCTGACGACATAAGGCCGCTCAAAGAGCCGAGCAGCATCGGGCGGGCGATCACTGAGGAAGAAAAGCAGCGGCTTCTCAAAACGGCTGTAATGCGCCCGGAGTGGGAAACGGCATATCTTGCCGGAGTGCTCTGCCTCAATACCACTGCGGTTGCGAACTGAAGGGGCTGTGCTGGGAAGACGTGGACCTCTTCGCCCGCACTCTCACGATTCGCAGATCCAAGACGGCTGCGGGTGAAAGGGTAGTGCCTCTTACGGACGTTGCGATCTCCGCTCTCGCAAGGCTGCGCCGACGAGCAGAGGGTTTCGGCTCGGTCGAGCCCTCGCACTATGTCTTTGCTGCCTTCGTTCCCAAATTCACCTTTAGCGGCAAGAAGGTGATCGACTACAACGTCACCGGCTTTGATCCGTCGCGGCACGTGAAAAGCTGGCGGACGGCTTGGAGAACGCTGACAAAGAAAGCGGGCCTGCCGGGGTTCCGGTTCCACGATCTGCGGCACTGCGCCATCACTCAGCTTGCGGAGAACGGCACGTCGGATTCAACCATCATGGCGATTGCCGGACACGTCAGCCGTCGAATGCTGGAGCGGTACAGTCACGTGCGGATGGAAGCGAAGCGGACAGCGATGGAAGCCCTTGCGGTGAGCACTAGAACGGCGGGTTATGACACAAACCATGACACAAACGCCGTCGCTGTCCGCGTTCGCCCCGTCTAAGTTGTTGGGAGAATTGGTGGACCTGGCCGGGATCGAACCGGCGACCTCTTCCATGCCATGGAAGCGCGCTCCCAGCTGCGCCACAGGCCCGCTGTTTTCATTTTCGCTTAGCTGGGCCGCCGCGTCAAACTCGACTCCGGCAGCGAACCTCAACTAGGATAGAGTTGGCACAACCACACGGAAACAACTGGAGCCCCATCTTGAACTCGCGGAACATTCTGGTTCGGTCACTTCTCGGTCTCATTCTCCTTCTCCTTGCGATGCGGACGGTGCCGGCGGCGGGCGCGCAGGAGGCAACGGGCGCGGCATCCGCAGGACAGCCGCCGGTGGCTTACGCTTCGGTCAGCGAATTGAACGGCATCCTTTCGCAGTTGCAGCAGACCGCGAAGAGCATGCAATCCGATCTGGGAAACACGCGCATCGAGAAATGGAAGACCGACGGCGCAACCAAGCGGCAAACCCTGGCGAAAGTGGAGTCCATCCAGCGCAACTTGCAGTCGGCGCTGCCGGAAACGATCGCGCAATTGAACAACGCGCCGGAAGACCTGGAAGCGAGTTTCAAACTCTACCGCAACCTGGTCGTGCTCTATGACTACTTTGGCTCGGTGGTGAACATGGCGGGAGCCTTGGGATCCAAAGACGAGTTCCAGAACCTGGACAACGACCTGACCGGATTAGAGAGCGCGC
>OBLU010000467.1_pt1 | contig 38172 bp, 30 predicted proteins | sample 1518681 | NCBI WGS metagenome assembly OBLU01 (sample SAMEA3539304, study PRJEB22396) | soil metagenome | biome: tundra; feature: field; material: soil | place: USA | collected 2010-05 | depth 0.15 m
AGGATTTGGCGGCTTCTGCTCAACACTCTTGACATAGGAGCGTCAACGCCTGCTCAGAGACGCTGTTTGGCTCGTTGAAAGTGGAACGGCTGCACGGGCAGCGTTTTGAAACGATTCGTAAGGCCAAGGATGAAACGATCGCGTGGCTGCTCTGGTATAACCAAGCACGAATGCACTCGACGCTGAACTATCGAAGTCCAGTTGAATTTGAAAATGAATGGAAGATCACTCAGGCGAATGTTGCCGCATGAGTGCAGGACGATCGAAGCAGGTGAGGAAATGCCGGTCTACGGAAAGCCTGGGAAAAACGATGAAACTGTTTTCCCCATCCTTCCCACAGACCTTGAAAATCGATACTGCCGATTTTCACATTCCCACGCCACGACGACAACGACGAGGATGAATTTACCCTCAAACCAGCAGAGCTAAGAGATACGCAATCTGAGGGCAAGGTCAGATTCAACGGCCTCTTTGCAGATAAGATGCTTGTAATGATTGATGGCCGCACCGTCTATACGCCGATTTATTCCGGGGTATTCTGGGACCAAAATGAAGTCCTGCTCGACGACATCGAACGCATCGAAGTTATTCGCGGACCTGGCGCGACGATGTGGGGAGCCAACGCGGTGAATGGCGTCCTCAATGTCATCACCAAGAAGGCCGAGAGCACAATTGGTAAGCAGATCACGGTTTCTGGTGGGACGGCAGAACGGGGAACCTCTGCCCAGTATGGCGCACGAAGTCGAAGTGGATTGCAATCCAGAGTCTTTTTGACGGAACAGCGGCGGTTATCGTTCGAGACCGAAAACGGGAATGCAGCGAACGATGGCGGAAACGCTTTACGTGGTGGGGGCCGTCTCGACTGGCGTGTCTCACAACACGACTGGATGACTCTTCACGGCGATCTTTATCGAGGACGCATCGATCAGCGCGTATACGTCGACCCCTTTTCCATCGGTCCCGGCCCTCCGTCTGTTGCTACCATTCAAGATAAGTCAGAGAACAGCGGAGGTTATTCACTTTTACGCTGGGAACACAACGGCAGCCGAGGCGACTACGCGCTTCAAGCGTACTACAACAGTCAGAACGACAAGGAATACAAGGGCTACGGCCGCGAAGGAACAGCTGATATCGACTTTCAGCACCATTTCCCGCTCAACGAACGAAATGATGTGATGTGGGGACTTGGGTATCGTAATCACAGCGATCATCTACGAGGGCCTCACGTTCCCTTCTCCCATTCAACACACCAGATCACGTCCGCTAGTTCCTTCTTGCAAGACGAGTTGTGCCTTATCCCGAGCAAACTCGTGCTCACCGCGGGTACGAAGCTTCAATGGAATTCGTACACACACCTCGAAGTTCAGCCAAGTCTACGCTTCCTTTTGACCACGGATAATCATCACTCCGCTTGGGCGTCAGTCTCTCGATCGGTTAGAACTCCCTCGATTCGGGATCGTGATCTATTCGCATACTTTCCTTTGCCCAGCAGTCTGCAAATTCCGACCGATGCGCTGATCATGGGCAACCCTCATATTAAATCCGAAGTTACTCTGGCTTACGAAGGAGGCTATCGACAGCAAGTCGGAAAGCTCCTCTCTGCGGATTTCGCGGGATTTTTGTACAGTTATTCAAAACTGGTGAGTCAATTACAAGAACAGCCATTCGTCCAGCAGTCGGCAATCCCGATGCTCATAGTTCCTGTGGTTTATGCCAATGATTACAAAGCAAACTCTCAGGGCGCCGAGGCATTTCTCACATTCACTCCTACGCATTCAGTGCGCTTGGCCAGCAGTTATACGTGGACTCAGGCGCGACTCGCCCAAAGTGCCGGTGCCTTAGGAACCGTCTCTCCAGATCTAACTTGGAGCACCCCGCGCAATACGATCAATCTGCGCGGCTCCTGGGACTTCAGGCGCAACTGGACCATGAATGGATCTCTGGGCTCAGTCTCTGAAACACCGATTTATAGAAATGCTGATCCACTCGAACAGCAGCGCGTTCCCGCTTATCGACGAGTTGATCTCAGCACTGCATATTCGCTTGGCGAATCGGTCACCCTTTCCGCAGGCGCACACAATTTACAAGAAGCCCGCCATCTTGAGTTCAACCCGCAGGACGAATACGATGTTCCTTCTGAAGCACCTCGCAGCGCCTATATGAAGCTCGTATGGAGTTTCTGAAAAAGTGCTAAACCATTTAAAAACTCGAGGACACATTGTTCGAGTGATCGCGGCGTCCATGATGCTCGCGGTCTTCAACGGCAGGTCCACGGAGGCGCAGGATACTGCCGCAGACGAAGACGAAATTCGAGCCGCGATGCTCTTCAACCTGACTAAATTTATCGATTGGCCCGCATGGAGGCTGGCTGATTCGGGATCGGCCTTCACAGTCTGTTTACTCGGATCAGACGCCACGACTGAAGCAATCGATCGTCTGATGCGCAACAAGGCCGTCGATGGACGCTCGATCATCGTGCGCAGACTCAATAGAAGCCAAGACGGAACTGTCTGCCATATCGTGTTTTTCGCGCACTCAGCGCGAAATCGATTTGAAGAACTCGCGCCTGGTCTTGCCAAAGCCTCCGTGGTTACAGTTGGGGATCAGGAGTGGTTTGCGGGAAGCGGCGGCATCGTAGGCTTGCCCCTCGTCGAGGGTCGCATTCACATTGAAATCAACCTCGGTGCAGCACAACGGAGCAATTTGTGCATTAGTTCTAAGCTTCTGCGCTTGGCTACCGTCGTCAAGTAAACAGAGGAGAATACGATGTTTGGTATCGCTTGAAGATCGATTACGGTCAATCTGATGACACTATCCATAGCCATGGCTACTATCGCCTTGTTCTAACCTGTTGAACGTTCTGGTCGCTGAAATGATCGCGTACCTCGAGGCACTGGAACGCGAATCGCCAACGATCGTGCGGGGCCTTGCTGAAACATCGTAGCGGCGATCACCTTCAACGCCACACGGGCAGCACGCAAACGCTTTCCCGACTGCCTTCCCCGCCAATCATAAAGCCACATCTATGATCGCGTCGGCGCGATCGCAGCGTCGAGAGGCAGGGCTGGTCTGGCCATGGTCAGCACTGATAGCACTTGACGGAAGATTCACCAGTGTTAAGAGCACCCTTGGAGTTGGTGCAGCTTCACTATTCATGTGCCTGCTCGCACTGAACACCGAGAATCCAGCCCTCACGGACCCAAAGTCGCTACTGATTTCCAGTTGAAGAGGTCCTCCGCGCCAGCTCGATGGTGCGATACGAATCAATATCCTTTACAATCCGTCTCAGCCACGAACTTAATGTTTTCCCTGCCGTTCAAAATCTTGTACACACCGGAGCCTTCGCATGGCCGTAGATCGCCGTCTTTGGGTCGCTTCTCTTTCTCTCATGCTCGCCTTTCCAGTCGCCGCGCAACAATACCCACCGGAGATGCTTTCCGGGCTGCAGTGGCGCGACGTCGGCCCGATGCGTGGTGGACGCACCTATGCTGTGGCCGGAAATGCCACACAGCCTGATACGTTCTACATGGGATCCGTTGGAGGGGGAGTATGGAAGACTGAGAATTCCGGGCGCACCTGGTTTCCGATCTCCGATGATCCGTCGACCGGCATTCCCATTGGTTCCATTGGCGCAATTGCGGTCGCTCCATCTGATCCCAACATTATTTACGTGGGCACCGGCGAGCCCGATATTCGCAGTCAGCACTCCTATGGCATCGGCATTTTCAAATCGACAGATGCCGGCAAGACATGGCGATCGATGGGGCTTGCCGAGACACGTCAGATCAGCAAGATCATCGTTGATCCCGCCGATCCCAACCGCGTCTACGTCGCCGCATTGGGCCATGTCTATCGATCCAATCCTGAGCGTGGCGTTTATCGTTCGACCGATGGCGGAGCGCACTGGAAGAAGGTTCTTGCTCACGACAAAGACCCCGAGAATGTCGGCGCCGTCGACCTCGCTCTTGATCCTCAACATCCAAAAACTCTCTATGCATCGTTGTGGGCTACTCGTCGACCACCATGGTCAGTGTATGCGCCTTCGAATATGCCAGGCGGTGGTCTATACAAATCTACCGATGGTGGGGATACGTGGCACCAACTTACGCATGGACTTCCGGCCGATGAGTTTGTCGGAAAAATAGGCATAGCTGTCGCACCTAGTAATTCCAATCGCCTCTATGCAGTCGTGGATGACCTCGGTACTGCAATCGCACGCTCCATTCGCGGGGGTGCACCTCAATCAGAGAATGCGCCCAAGCCTGCCGGCGGCATCTACTTGTCAGATGATGCTGGGTCAACCTGGCTCTTGGTCAACAGTGAGCAACGCCTATGGGGACGCGGGTGGTATTTCGGACAGATCACCGTCGACCCCATCAATCCCGATCGCGCTTACGATGCCAACACGGCGACTTACATGACCCTTGATGCCGGCAAGACCTGGGTGCCTGTCAAAGGAGCGCCAGGCGGCGATGATTATCATCAGCTTTGGATCAATCCGAAAGACGGCAACCGCATGGCTCTCTCCAGCGATCAAGGCACCGTGGTCTCAGTGGATGGAGCGAAAACGTGGAGCACCTGGTACAACCAACCCACAGCGCAGATCTACCACGTCGCAGCCGACAATCGCTTCCCATACTGGCTCTACGGAGCACAGCAGGATTCCGGCGGTGTCGGTGTCAGCACATGGTCTCGCATGGGCACACTTAGCTTTCGCAACTGGGAGCCCACCTGCCAGGCTGGCGAGAGTAACACCGTCGTGCCCGATTCGAAGGATGGAAATCTCCTGTACGGCAGCGGAGATCAACGTTGTGACCAGGCTCTGAACCTGCCCGCACCTGCGGGTGGCGAATTGCCAAAATCCGATCCGGCCGACCCTGATCGCAGAACCTGGACTTTACCGCAGGTGTTTTCGCTCGCCGACGAAGCGCTCTACTACTCCAATCAGTTTGTGTTCCGCACGCGTGACCGCGGCAAAACGTGGATGAAGATTAGCCCCGACCTCGCACGCATTCATCCCGAAGTGCCGAAAACGCTTGATGCCGTGACCGCAAAAGATATTGATCAGCCAATGACCGATCGATTCGGAGTGGTTTACTCCATCAGCCCTTCACCCCTCGATGCAAAGACCGTTTGGGTGGGTACGGATGATGGATTAATTCATGTCACTCGCGACGATGGCGCAAACTGGAAAGATGTCACGCCGCCCTCAATGACCTCGTGGAGCAAAGTCTCGCAAGTCGAGGCGGGACACTTCGATGCGGAAACGGCATACGCATCGGTGGATCGTCATCGGCTGGCCGACGATCAGCCTTATATCTATCGCACGCACGACGGCGGTAAAACCTGGACGAACGTCGTCAAAGGAATTCCCACCGGCGCATTCGTCAATTCGGTCAAAGAAGACACGAAACAGAAGGGTTTATTGTATGCTGCAACCGAGCTGCGCGTTTACGTTTCATTCAATGACGGCGAGGTTTGGCAGCCTCTCGAGCTGAATATGCCGATAACCTCTGTGCGCGACGTTATCGTGCATGGCGATGACCTTGCGGTGGCAACCTATGGCCGGGGATTCTGGGTTCTCGATCAAATGGTCGCGCTGCGACAATTGGCTGCTCAAGGTAAACAAATCGAGTCCGCTAAAGCGTATCTGTTTGTGCCTGGCGAGACATTCGCCGTTCACCAAGGCAGCCAGAATGGCACGCCCCTGCCGCACGAAGAGCCGCAGGAAGTCAATCCACCTGCGGGCGTGCTCGCCTACTATTGGCTGAAGTCAGGGTCGACTTCTCCCCTCAAATTTGAGCTGATCAATGCTAGTGGTAAGGTCGAGGCTTGCGTCGCAAGTGACACACCCGTGAAACCCGTCGACACAGAGTCGATCAATGTGCAAGCTTATTGGGAGCAGCCCACACCGCCGCCCTCGACTCAAGCGGGCATGCACCGCATAGCCGTCAATATCGCATCCCCGCGAGGATTTGGCTTTGGACGGCCGCAACCTCCTCCGCCTGTCGACGCCTGTCACCCAGCCGGAGCGGTTGAACCTCCCGCACAGCCAGTGAGACCCGGTGCAGGCCGCGTTATTCGCAGTCTTGAACCTGGTCAATACACATTGAAACTTACTGTCGGTGAGGAGACACTCACACAGCCCGTGACCATCAAGCCTGACCCACGCGAGCTACCCAAAGGTGCGGACCCGTTGCCTGAAGAAGGCGATGACGAATAGCGATCGTTGCATGTCAGTCGCCACGGAACGCTTGGGTGAACGGAGAATAACGGAATTCGTAGCCTCCTGAATTGCAGGCTCGTCAATCATTAGCATCATCACTTCGAAGTGCCCTGTCTCGAAGGTTTGCTCAAATGATGAGGTGACACTCTGGGCGGAATTCGTCTCGCGACAACCGTAGTCGAGGGATCTCGGTTCAGGGCCATTGCTTCTGAGATGAACCTCAGAGACAAAAGTCTCGTGCTCCGCTTAATCCGCAAGATTAAAGATGCGGATTTGCACTAACTTCGCAATCGTCAAATCTTTGAGTCCGCGTGACTGCATCCGCCGTATGAAGTCCGGCGTGATATGAAATATGCGTATCTGGATCATTTCATCGAGGCTGGGCCGATAGCCAAGCATACGAATTTCACGTACTTCGTTCGCCTCCACGCCCTGCACGCGGAGTCCAATCAACTTATCCGCATCCGGTACTTCGTACCCCAGTGCAGTAATGCTGTTAATGTATGTCGGATCGACGTTGAAGATGCGAAGGGCGATGAGATTGTCGGTTGTAATACCTCCAATTTTGGTTTGCTGCAGCGAACGCACATACCCGCTATCAACCTTGACGAAAGCGTACGCTTGCAATTTTTCGCTATCGAAACCAGTGAACCCCATCTGCCCCATGCGATCGACGAATGCGGCCTCTGGCAGGAATAACGATTCTCCCGATAGGACGCCGTCGTGGACTGTTCCCGTGCACGTAAACGTACCGGCCTCTGCGGACAGCGTCGCGGTCAGCTGCGCACCTTCGCGCGATAGGTCCGCGAGTGAAACGCCCGTAAACCGGTTCAGGGGCTCGTCATTGGAGGTTGTACCGCAATCCCTGTGATGGTCCTGACCGCACTCGCCATCATAGATATGAAGGCTGAGTTTTTGCGCGTTTTCGCTTGGCCTGATCGTGCAGCGAGCACGTAACGGAGGCAAAGCATAGATCCCCGCTGCGCTCGCGGAGAGCAGAGCGATGACTGCGAATCGAACATGTAGGTTCATGACAACTCCCGTTCTGACGATTAATAGGCGTGGCTTTCCTGACGCTGCAAGGCTGGCCTTGTCCGTTGCGAACAGGCAAACCTCTACAGCGAAGGCTTCAGTCAGTCTGCGAAGAGATGGGTTGGATTATTTTGAGTCTTCGTCGTCCAATAGCCCCGAGATGCGAAGCTGTACGAGCTTTTCCAGGGAGAGGTTCCCGAATCCATGCTTCTTTGCCGATGCGATGAACTCTGCGTCAATGTGAAAGATGCGCGTCTTCACCAGGTCATCTGCGTTCGCCCCGGGGTACTGCTGTTTGATTTCCCGAGCGTATTCGGGAGTAACTCCTTGTACCCGCATTGAAAGCAACTGCTGCGAGTTCAAATTGTCGAAGCCTGCGGCCTTCATGCCGGATACGAATTCAGGTGTCACTTGGAAGATGCGATAAGAGATCGCATCGTGGACGCTCTTGACTTCGAGACCATTCTGCTTGAGTTCAGAGAGATATTCCGGGGACACTCCTTGAATCTTGCAGGCAATGAGGTCATCCGCACTTAGCTTGCCGAATCCGAGTTGGGACATGGCCCGCGCATACTCCGGGGTCACATTCTGAATTTTCAGAGCAATGTACTTATCCAGATCGACGTCGTAGCCCGCTGCCTTCATCCGATCGATATAGTCGCCCTTTTCGTGGTTGGGCGTTTCCGATTTCTCAGTCGCTTGCAGTTCTGCATCGGGTTCGGCAGGTTCAGACGCGGGCTGAGGCTCTACCGCCTGGGTTTCCGGACTCAATATTCCCGCAGTCGGCTTCGTGGGTAACGCCTGTATAAATGGATGCGCCGGGGAAGGACGAGATACTTTCGCTGCGACAACACTTACTGCAGGTGCGACCACCGAAGGATGCAGTGGGTGGAAATTTGCAAGGACTTGGGGTGCAGGAATCAACAGGACAAGCAGTGCCGCTCCGGCCGCAGCCAGAGAAAGTGGCTGCACGCGTCGACCGGTGCTCGGCGCTGGTTCACCCAGGATCCGAGCGATACGTGCGCGCAACGTTTGCTGAGATTGGTGGCCGTTGAGTGCCATTGCCATGCGAAATTCGCGAGAGCGCTGTTGCTCCAGTCTGAATAAGGCGCTCGCATAAACTATAGGATTGGGGCACACCTTCAGTGCGAGATCGTCGCAGCAGAGTTCGCGCTCGTGGCGAATATGGCCCCCAACCCACCACACGGCAGGATGGAAGAAAAATAGGGTCTCCGCCAGCGTCTGAACAAGATTCCAAAGAAAATCTGCACGGCGTACGTGAGCCAACTCATGCGCGAGCACAACCTCTAATTCGTCGGGACCGAGCGATGTAAGCGCTGAAAGTGGGAGTAATACCATGGCGCGCATCGCTCCTACTGTTATCGGTCCGGCGAGAACGCTCGATATCCGCAGCATGACCGGTCTCCCCAGGCCCAATGCGCCCGCGATGCGCCCGAATGCTATCTGCACTTCTTCGGGAGCTTCCGCTGTAGCTGACTTCTTCAGTCGCTGAATGAGCCACCAGCCACCCAAACTGCGTAGCGACAACATCGTCACTCCGAGAATCCAGAGGCCATCGATCCAAGGCAGCAGCGTTGTCAGCAAGACCGCCGGATCCTCCGGGTGCGATCCTATAATGCCGGGCCGCATGATATGCGGCAGATCGGCGTCAGCAATTGCACGCGGCGCCCCAGATATGGCGGATGATGACATTGCATTGGCTGAGATGCTACGCACTTCCCAGCCAAAAGTGACCACCGATATTGCAAGCATGAACAGCATGGCAAAAAGCGCTGCGAGATAACGTATTTGGCTTGAGCGGCGCGCGATTGCCAGGCTGGCCAGTCGGTAGATTGAGGCGATCGCCGTGGCTTGCCAGAGGAAGTGGATAAGGGTCCAACCGATGGCTTGCAGTGTATGCGTCATAGCCTATCCTTTCCGTTGTGCCCGTGGAGCTTGGCTTCGGTGGGGCGCTTGCGTTCAATCAGTGCGCGGATCTCATCGAGTTCGCTGGCACTTGCAGGCTCCATCGCGAGTGCGTGCAGAGCCAGCTGCGCAGCAGATCCGCGGAAAAGGCGAACGCTCAGGTCCTTCAAGATTTTGCTTTGCATTTCGTCCTGACTAATTGCCGAGCGATAGACGTGCGCCCGATTCGCTTCATCGCGCACGACCAGGCCCTTGCCGGTCATAATTTGCAGCAGTTTCAAAACTGTCGTGTAGCCCGAAGGCCGCTGAACATTGAGTGCATCGAAAATATCGCGAACCGTTGCGGGCTCGTTGTCCCACAAAATATGGAGAAGCTCCAGTTCGGCTTCGGTAGGTCGTGGGAGCGGGTTACCGATCTTCGTCATGATGTTTTGGACGTTATACGAAGCATTTCGTATTTGTCAACGAAATTCTTCGTAGATAAATCTGCAGGCCTGAAATTTGAATTAATGCGCCGTCTTATTTGGCCCGTTGGCGCTAGACCAGAGAATTCGTTTCAGAAGGACAACCGCACTCCCGCCTGCGCGGCGAACGGAATTCCCACGGTGGTGCCGGGCCCGAAGAAGTCGCCCAATCCACCGGCTGGAACGAGCAGTTGTTTCCCGCTCGTCACCGGAGTGCTTTGCGTACACGACGCATCGCTGCAAAGGGCAGTCACGTTATTAGGATCGTTAACAGGAAGTGCCGCAACATCGGTTACGTAGTTCGCACCCGGATTGTTGCGGTTAAGCAAATTAAAGAATTCCATGAAGGGCGCCATAGTCCAACGATCATGAATAGCCACAGGACGCGTGACACGCAAATCGGTCTGAATATAAGGAGTTCCGCGAAATTCGTCTAAGCTCGTCTTGATTCCATCGACGACCGCCCGGTCCGTTCCATCGGCATTAGTAAGCGTGATTGGCCGCCCACTCTCTGCTTGCGAGAGGAACGTGATTACGAACCCTGCAGGCGCTTGCACCGTTCCAACAAGCACGCCTCGGTGGGTCACGTCTTCGCCCGATGGACCGTAGTCGCCCGCGGCAAACGCGTTGTACGGATCGCACACGCCATTGACATAGTCGAACAATTCGCCGAGCACGCAACCCCAGGTCTTCGCAGATGAGAGCGTGTAGTTGCCGACCAAGCTCAATCGGCGTCCAACATTTCCTTGGAGTCGCACCTTGAGCGCTTTATAGCTCGAGCGATTGTCGCTTTTAAATACGGCTAGGCTACCGAATGCAGAGTTCGGGAAATCGTAATGCCGATAACCGTGCACGCCGGTTTCGAGGGTAAAGTCTGTGCTCAAGTTCCAATGGGCGCTGAGGGCTCGCTGTGCGCCGCCCGTCACGTGAATCGCATACGGGGTGTGGTAGTTGGGGTCAATGATCGATGGAGGGGCAATGCCGCCTCCCATCGCGACGTTGGTGCCGTTAACTGCTTGAAACGCCGTGACCCAGCCATTCTGAGCCAGGTCTGCGTAGTACATACCGAAGCCTGCACGAAGCACCGTGTTTCCCGATCCGCGCGGCGAATATATGATCCCCAAGCGCGGTGCGATTGCTTTCCGATAGTCGTGAGGAGCGCTACTAATGTTGAGGGAGGCAGCACCACCAGGCGCCAACAGAAAAGGATTCTGAGCCTGGCTATGACCCGAAGAGTCGAAAAGCCCATAAGTCGTGTCGTAACGCAGACCGTAATTCAAAGTGAGATTTCGCTTGAGGCGCCAAGAATCTTCGCCATACAAGCCGAGTCGCTGCACGTTCTGCGAAAAGCTCCCGTCTCCCGCCGGATTCGAGGCACACGACGTACCGGGTGTAATATTCGGCGGCGGTGTATCGGCGCACGCCTGCAAGTCTGTCGCAAACTGTTGCGGGTTTGCCGCGTAGTCGGTCGGATCGAGTACAAAGCTGACGAGCGTCTCGGCATTCGCAGTCAGCGCACCACTCAAGACTGGTTCATGGATAAAGTTGATTCCAAACTGCGGCGCGTGTTTGCCGGTTGAGTGAGTGACATCAAAACGGAACTGGTACTTTTCCTGGTTACGTAAGACAGGAAATGCGGTGATCGCCGTAACAAACTGGTTATCGCCAAATGTCTCAAGACCTGACGTCGTCGCGGTGGTTGAACTGAATGGAAACGCGAGCGCGAAACCCAGATCGGAGTTGCGTGTTTGGGTTAAATGCACCCCGCCCGCGCCCAGCACCAAGGCCCCAAGCCAGGTACTGCTGAACGTAAATTCGTTTCCAAGTGCGATGTTGAAATAATTGTTATGCGTGGTCGCGCCCGTTGAGGGCAGCGTGCCCTGCTGCACCAGGGCATTCCGCGTAAGATAACTGTCCGCAGACGTTCGCGCAAACCATTGTGACCGGGTTGACTGTTGCCAGTCGAAGCGCGCCGTGCCGTCGTAATCGCGAAAAGGAACGGAGACTGATGTTGGGATTGAGATCGAAGGCACTAACGTCCCATTCACATTGATTAAACCCGCCGACGCCAGTTGCGATAGGGCTTGGAATTGATTCTGGCTAGCGTTGCTGTACGCTATGCTCGCATTTTCGCGAACAAACTCCAGCGAAGAATAGAACCACACCTTATCCCTCAGGATCGGACCGCCAATCGAACCCACATAGTTTTGCCGGGAAAAGGGCTGCTTCGGATTGGGCTCCGGGTTATCGATCGGAAAGCGCGCATTCAGTGCGGCAGCGCGTTCATAAAATGCTTCGTCGCCATGCCATTCATTGGTCCCATGCTTTGTCGTGATTACTACAGAAGCAGCCGTCGTGCGCCCGGAATCCGCATCGGCCTGGGCCGTACGAATTGCGAATTCCTGCAGTGCTTCGGGTGAGAAATTCTCGAGGAATCCGCCGATCCAGTCGTCCGAGTTATCGACGCCGTCAACTGAAACCTCGTTGTTAAGGCCGGAGCTTCCACCTGTTGAAACCGCAGTGATGCGCGCTTTCGTTGGGTCGGAGGGCTCAACCGGTTCGGTCCCCGGGGCTAGGTAGGCGATGTTGGCAAAACTCCGCGCCGGCAGTGGCAGACTATCCAGATCGTGCGCGGTGATAATCGCTTGTTGAACTGCGCTCGCAGTATCAACAGGAGAGGAGGTAATTGACGAAATTCGCCCTTGCACATTAACGGTTTGCTCCGCCGCCCGTGGAGTCAGCACAACAGCCATCTCCTGCACAGAGCTGACCAGAACATGAGTGCTTGATTCGGCCTTCGCGAATCTGCTCGCAGTGACTGTTACACGATAGGTCCCGGCAATCAGATCATCCATGCGGAATTCGCCGCGAGCGTTGCACACTGTCTCCCGTCTCGCCGAGGTCTCATCTCGTTGAACGACGATCCGCGCCTCCGGTATCCGCGCGCCGCTTGCGTCTTCGACTACCCCCCGCAGCGCTCCGTTCGGGTTCTGGGCCGTCAGCGAAATCGACAGTAGAGCCGAGAATAAGAACGCAAGTCCCCGTCGAAGACCGGGGCGGGATGTCTTTTTTAGCAGGCTGATCATCGCTGCCGCATCTACCTCGTTTCATCGTGTTGGCGGAATTTTGATTATGAAAACGGAGACCTCAAACCATCCCGTTCTCATTAATATACGGGGCAACTCGTGTCCGATTACTTCGATTCTTCCTGCGAGAAGTAAATAGGGTGCTTGGCCACTCGTCGGCTCAAGAACTTGAATAGAGGTAGACCGCGGTACATTGTATTCATTATTGTAGACAAAGCGATGAAAACCCACACTCTGCCCGACCGTATCGAAATCATTGATTCTCACACCGCGGGCGAACCCACCCGCTGTGTTCTCACAGGTGGCCCGCCTATGGGAATTGGCCCGCTTGCGCGTCGGCTGGAGCGTTTGCGTATGGAATTCGATTTTTACCGGCAGGCAATCCTCTGTGAGCCTCGAGGTTCGGAAGTGGTCGTGGGCGCCTATTTGATCCCGCCCCTCAACCCGAAAGCGGCGACGGGTGTGATCTTTTTTAACAACGCAGGCTACCTGGGCATGTGTGGTCACGGTGCCATCGGTGTCGCGGCGACCCTGCTTCACATGGGAAAAATCGGAGTCGGTCGTCATCTATTCGAAACACCTGTAGGCGACGTGCACGTCGTTCTTGCGGCGAACGGTGAAGTCACCGTTCAGAACGTCGACGTCTATCGCTATCGAGCCGATGTTACCGTCGAGGTCGCTGGCGTTGGCACCGTGCACGGCGACGTGGCTTGGGGTGGAAATTGGTTTTTCCTCGTTGGCAATCATCCCTATAAGCTCGAGCTCGAACATGTTGAAGAACTCACCGCCTTCACATGGAAAATTCGCCAGTCTCTCAAGACAAGCGGCATTACCGGCCTCGATGGCGCAGAGATCGATCACATCGAGCTTTGTACCGCGGCGCACGAACCTGCTAACCACGGCCGCAACTTCGTGCTGTGCCCCGGGAAAGCTTATGATCGGTCGCCGTGCGGTACTGGAACAAGCGCCAAGATGGCCTGCCTGGTCGCAGACGACAAACTTAGATCAGGGCAAATCTGGCGTCAAGAAGGCATTCTCGGCTCGGTATTCAGTGGTCACATCGAGCGTGAGGGCGACCGGATTATCCCTTTCATTACCGGGTCGGCATACGTAACCGCGGATTCAACGCTCATCTTCCAGCAGCAAGATCCGTTCCGTGCCGGCATCCCTTCAACCTTAGATACAACGAAATGAATGTTAACGCCGATTTCGATTTGGCGATCGTCGGCGGCGGAATCGTTGGTGCGGCGTGTGCTAGCGCATGCTCTAAACGCGGCCTCAAAGTAATCCTCATAGAACGCAATGTCCTCGGCAGCGGTGCCACCGCGGCCGGCATGGGGCATATCGTCGTCATGGACGATTCGGAAGCGCAATTCGCCCTCACCCGGTATTCGCAATTCCTGTGGCAGAAACTGGCTCCACAGTTATCTCCATGCGCCGAATACGAGCGCCGTGGAACTCTATGGATTGCTGCTGACCGCGAAGAGATGGAAGCGGCGGAGCGCAAACAATCCTGGTACGCCGCGCGCTCAGTTCCCTGCCGCCTGCTCACTGCGCGTGAACTAGTTGATGCCGAACCCAATCTTGCGGCTGGCTTGGAGGGAGCGATGCTAGTATCCGACGATGCGGTAGTCTATCCGCCGCACGTGGCCATGGAATTAGCAATGCAGGCACAGAGTCTAGGCGCCGTACTTCTGATTGGTAAAGCTGTTCGGAACATCGCCGACGGTATCGTCGAACTCGAGGATGGTACCTTGATTCGTGCCCAGAGAATCGTAAACGCTTTGGGCGCCGAGTCGGCTCACCTTTCGCCTCAACTCCCCATTCGCAAACGAAAGGGTCACCTCGTGATTACCGATCGCTATCAAGGATTTGTAAATCACCAACTCGTCGAGCTCGGCTATATCAAGAGCGCCCACAATCTTGGGGGAGATTCGGTGGCCTTCAACGTCCAACCGCGAAAGACTGGACAATTACTGGTGGGCTCTTCGCGTCAATTCGGAGCCGAGCACAATCAAGTGGATCAGGCCATATTGACCGCGATGCTACAACGAGCGGCGCTCTACCTTCCTGGACTGTCCGCTCTCAGTGCCATTCGCATCTGGACAGGGTTTCGCGCCGCCACGCCTGACAAGCTCCCGCTCATCGGTCCCGATTTGCAGAATCCGTCACTGCTGCTTGCGACTGGGCATGAGGGCCTGGGAATTACGACTTCTCTGGCTACAGCCGAATTGATCGCCGATCAACTTACAGGCAGCGTTTCGAAGATTCCGGTCGAACCGTATTTGCCTTCGCGCTTCCTGCAGCCGACCCGCTAGTCTCCGACTCATTCACCGATACAATTACCAGCTACCGCGCTCACCAAACACGTCAATCACATGAGCCAGGCGCTTACAGCCATTCTCCCAGTTGAGCCGCAGCGAATCTTCCAGCCAATCCGCATCCCCCTTAAGCAGGGCGTCGATGATGGTTTGATGTTCCTGCGTCGAAAGTGAGAGATCATTGATGATGGAGCTCGCATATAGTCGCCAGTAACGTTCGGTTTGCGGTTCAATTGCCTTATGCAACGTGGTCAGTCTTGGGCCGGCACCGGCCGCGACGATTGACCGATGAAATTCGCGATCCAGGTCAAAAATGCTCGAGCCTTCAAGCGAACGCTGCTTCGCAATTTTAGCCAGTTCCCCATTGAGACGCTTTAGCTTTGCGGCTAGTTCGCGACGATCGACTTCAGGCAATTCGGCCGCTCGGCGACCCGCCAAGCCTTCGACCCTGCCGATGATCGGGTACAGTTCACTGGCGTCTTCCTTGGTAAGTGAAGTCACTATCATCCGCGACTTGGTCTCATTGCGTTGCTCGTACACATAGCCTTCGCGCTGCAGGAGGTAGAGGGCACCCCGCACCGGGGTTCGGCTCATATTCAAGTGCTCGCACAGGTCATTCTCGACGACCCAGGTCCCCGGCGCGAGCTTGCCATGCACAATCAATTCGCGAATCTTCTGATAAGCAGAAGCTACGCTCGTGCCGTGTTCGGCTTTGACGCGCGGCTTCGAATCTGGAACTGTTCTGGCTCTTGCGGGCATTGCAATTGGCTCGCTTTAAATCAAGTTTTGAGGCGTAGTGTCTCCGCAGATTCTACATGCACAGCGAGTTATCTAACCTCAGAAAGCAAAAAGTTGCCCCGGCGCGGAGGTCTAACTTCCGCTCAAGTCCGAGTTTGTCATCCGCTGGTATGAATTCGCATTCCCGGTTTGCAGAGAATCTGGCAACTTCGTTGATAGGCAACTCCGTCGATCTGAACTCGGCACTCATAGCAGATTCCCATTCCGCACAGTGGTCGGCGTGGTTCGCCAGTCACTGAGGTACGTGTCGCAATCCCTGCCTGCAGTAATGCTGCCGCGACAGTAACACCGGGACTAACTAGCAGCATTTCGCCATTCGCCTCAACCATAAAAAAGGAGTCCAAAGTCTGCGTTTCTCCTCTCGCGCGTTAACCCGGCAAACAATCACTGCGGAAATTGCGAATTTTTGTGTACCATTTTGTATATCATGCCGAGACCCTTCGACGCGCTCCGATCCCCAGAACCGTCCTCCTCTCCTAGCAGTCCGGATGAGGCCTGCAATCCACAGCGCCTCAAGCTTATCGCCAAGTTTCTGTCAGCAACTCTCCTAGTGGCCGTACTCGGCAAATCGTTGGCCATCGCTGCCCCGGTCATTCAAAAGAAGGCTAGCCCCGAAAGTGCAGGGATGTCGGGCGAACCCATGCGCATCCTCATCGAACGCTTCACAGCAGATCGCAATTCCGTGTCTGCGGTTTACACCGACCAACTCTCTCCGGCGACGATCGCGCGCGTGACCGCCCTTGATCGCGATGCCCGCCAACAACTCGAACAAATCAAGTTCGATGCTCTCGATCAGGAAGGCAAAGTCGACTATCTGCTGTTCGCTCATTACCTGACTCAGCGGGAACATCAGCGCGCAATCGATCAAAAGCAATGGGCCTCCACGGAGCCACTGCTTCCGTTTGCCGCCACAATCTTCGCCCTCGAAGACCAGAAACGCTTGATGCAGCGACCCAACATGGAGCAGACTGCCGCTCAGCTTAATGATGCGATCAAAAAGCTGAAGGCGCTCCAGCCCAAAGACAATCCGCCGTCGAATCCGAACACCGATGCGAGTAAAGCCCCCAGACCTTCGCATACGGAATCCGAGCGCATCGTCGCGTTCCGAGCCGCGGAGGAGACGGCCGCACTCCGAGATCGTCTCCATGCATGGTTCGAGTTTCGCAATCATTACGATCCCGAATTCACGTGGTGGGTGGCAAAGCCCTACCAGGAAGTGGATGAGGCGCTGAAGACATACTCCACTTACTTACGCGAGCAGGTCGCCGGTATCAGCCCTGACGATAAGTCGAGTGTGATCGGCATGCCCATTGGTCGCGACGCATTGCTCGCCCAACTCAAAGATGAAAACATTCCCTACACGCCGGAAGAACTGATTGCCGGGGCAAATGTCGAGATGGCTTGGTGCAAGCGAGAGATGCTTAAAGCCAGTCGAGAGATGGGATTTGGCGACGACTGGCATGCCGCCCTCGAAAAAGTGAAAAAGAGTTATGTCGACGCCGGTAAGCAGCCGGAGCTGATTCGCGATCTTGCCCTCGAAGGTGAACAATTCGCCGAACAGCAGAACCTCGTCACCATCCCCGCCCTTGCTAAGGAAACCTGGGGAATGGACATGATGACGCCCGAACATCAACTCGTCAATCCATTCTTTACCGGTGGCGACAAAATTACCGTGAGCTATCCCACTGACAGTATGGAGTATGACCAGCGCATGATGAGCATGCGCGGCAACAACATTTACTTTTCACGCGCTACAGTTTTTCACGAGCTCATTCCGGGTCACTGGTTGCAGGAGTTCTCAGAGGCTCGCTATCGCCCCTATCGCGCGCTCTTCGACACGGGTTTTTGGGTGGAAGGAAACGCTCTTTACTGGGAAATGACCTTTTGGGACCATGGTTTCCATAAGACGCCCGAGCAGCGTGTCGGCGCGCTCTTCTGGCGCATGCATCGCTGCGCGCGCGTTGTTTTTTCCCTCAGCTTCCAGCTCGGCAAAATGACTCCGGGCGAAGCGGTCGACTATCTTGTATCAGAGGTGGGGCACGAGCGCGACAATGCAGTAGCTGAGGTCCGGCGTTCAGTTAACGGCAGTTATGATCCCTTGTATCAATGCGCCTATCTGCTTGGAGCGCTTCAATTCCGCGCACTGCATCATGAGTTAGTCGACACCGGCAAAATGACCGATCGTGCTTTCAACGACGACGTCCTTCACGAAAACGTAATGCCAGTTGTTTATCTCCGCGCCATTCTGAACCATGAGACGTTAACTCGGGATTGGTCGCCGGAATGGCGTTTTCTCGACGAAGCATTTTCCGTCGTTAAGCAATAAATGCAGCATGTTGTTGTAATCGGCGCGCCGAGAGCACAAGATCTCGGTGTGAGTCCGCAATCGAAGAGTGCGACCCCTGTCTTCAACTTCGATCCGAGAAGCCAACCGCCTTTTTCTGATCAAGAAACCAGCTCCCCTCAGGCTTCCTGCATTGCCGGAAAGGCCGTCGATCGCACCGTCGGCCTTTCCGCGAGCGCCTTTTTCAGCACGGCTTGCGCCTCAGCCAATTCGGCACCATGCAGCTCGAGCCTTGGCGGCCGTACCCGCGCCGACCCCGTTCCAGTCTCGCCCTGCACCCACTTGATAAGTTGGACGAACTTGAGCACCGTGTCCATTCTCAGCAAAGGCAAAAACCATCGGTATAACGGAAACGCGTCTTCGAACCGGCCTTCATAGGCCAGTTTGAATAGCTCCACAGACTCGGCGGGGAACGAATTCACCAGCCCCGCTATCCATCCAGTGGCGCCAGAATTCACAGCTTCGACAACGACATCATCGACTCCAACACAGATCTGCAGCCTGTCGCCCAGCACTTCGCGAATCGCCATCACTCGACGCACATCCGCGCTTGACTCCTTCACCGCCGCAAAATTCTCATGTTCACTGGCTAACTGCGCAATCTGCTCGGGAACAAAATCCGTCGTATACGCAACTGGATTGTTGTAAAGCATGCAAGGAAGCTTGGTCGCCCGGAATACTGAGGAAACGTGATTCTTCATCTCCCGCCAATCCGATGCATAAACATATGGCGGCAAAACCATCAGCCCACTGCAACCCACATCTTCAGCTTCTTTCGCTATGCGTACTGCATCCTTCGTTGACAGCGAAGACACAGCCGCCACAACCGGTGTCTCGGTATCTTGCGATGCCTTGACTACGGTTTTCAAAACCTCGATCTTCTCGGCATGCCCCAGAGTAGCGCCCTCACCCAGCGACCCCGGCGTTACCAATCCTGTGCATCCGTTCTCAAGCAACCACTTCGCGTGTCGCGCCAGGAATACATGGTCAACAGCTAGGTCAGCGTCAAAGGGAGTCGTCATAGCGGGCATTACGCCAAACCATTTCATAGTGTCTCCTGGGTAGTGGGTAGTTCTGGTTGATCAACTTCCGTTTCACCGCATATCGCCGATATAGGTACAGGATAAAGTGGTGGCCGCACGGATGCGTTCTTCCATCCAAACATTGCTTCAACGGCCGGTCCGCATACGCGCCCCTGGCACGCTCCCATGCCACATCTCGTTTGCAACTTGGCATCGGTCCATGAATTGCGGCCCTGCAGCTGCGTGTACTCCACATCTTCGCATCGACACACGATCGTATCGGCGCTTGCTAGCGACAATACTTCTGGTCGCAACGCGAAGGCGCGATCCATCATCCGACCCATCCCGCCCTCATGCTCGCGACGCCTCCGCAAGCGCGACTTAATTCGCTCCCCAGCCGCTGCCCGCCCTGCTATCTCGCCCTGCACCAAGGCGGCGTCGAGTCCGGCAATTCCAGTCGGTTCGCCGGCGCAATATATATCCGCCACCGAGCTCCTTTGGTCCGCATCTACACTGACCACATCGCCACGCAACGTACACCCCAGCATCAGGGCCAGTTCCGTGTTGGGCACGAGGTGAAACCCGCACGCCAGCAGGTCGCAATCCTCGATCCAACTCTCCTTGCCGTTGGTCAGCCGTACAGCACTCAGTTTCCCTTCGCCCAGAGCCTCAACAGGCCAACAGCCGATGCGATAGGACGCTCGTCCCAGCGCGATGCGATACCCGAGTCCCTGCCACACCTTTGATGGATGCGACCAAAGTTTTGCGGCCATGTCTGCCATTTTTCTGATCGGCGCTTGTTCTGCGATCGCTGCGATCGCCGCTCCTTCCTGTTGCAGGTGAAAGGCGACTGCCAGCAGCAGCGGTCCTGTCCCCGCGACCACCAGGCGTTTACCTTGAACTGAAAAACCACCCTTGACCAAGGCCTGTAAACCACCCGCGCCAAAAACTCCGGGCAACGTCCAGCCCGGAAACGGAAGGAATCGTTCTCGAGCTCCAGTTGCCAGAATCAGTTTTTGCCAGCGAATATCCTCGGTCGCTCCGCCGGCGCTCTCGACAATCACGCGCAATACATGAGCGTCCGGGGCGTCGATGACTCTTCGACCCGCGAGCAATTCTGCGCCAGTGCGGCGAAACTCTCTGAGTGTTTTTGTTTTCTTCGCATCCTGTTCGGATTGCTTTGTGGCAGCGCCATTTCGCCATATCTGGCCGCCCGGCGCGGCATTGTCGTCGACGACCAGCACCTTACGTCCAGCACGAGATGCAGCGATCGCGGCTGCAAGACCCGCCGGGCCCGCACCGACCACCAGAACTTCGCTATCTCTCTTGATCGTCAACGAATCTGAACTCAGTGACAGGTCCAACCGCCACCAATAAATTGTATACAATATTGAACACGCGCAGGTTCTGTTGCGAGAGGGTCGCACGACTCACAGGCGATGAGTGTTTCAAGCTGACTGACGCCAAAAGCTTCAAGCGTGATTTCGCAGCCATTGCCCACCACCTCCCCAATCGCTATGTGCTAACCTTTCATCCGCAAGCGCCACACCTCGGTCTGCATTCAATTGCCGTGCGCGTTCCCGACTACCCTGAACTTGTGGTGACTGCGACGACGAGCTATTGGGCTGACAACGATTCAAAGCGCGGAGATTCTATCGCTCCGCGTTAGTAACGCGATGTAAGACATTTGCCTTACCTCAGACGGACAGCCTGGAACACTCGCAAATCAGCCGGCCCAACTCGCCTGCTTAAGCATCGAACTATCTGACTGTGGAGGAGGTTCCGCTCCATGACTCGCGAATCTACACCGGCAAAGGAAGCGGAAATCCTCTCCATCGATGGCCACGAGGTTCGCGTCTCCAACCCCGGCAAACTTTACTTCTCTAAACAAGTTCGTCTCTCAAAGCTCGACATAGTGCAGTACTACCTCTCGGTCGCTCCCGGGGCACTCAACGGGATTGCCAATCGACCCATCGTGCTCAAACGCTTTGTCAATGGCGCTGAGGGCGAAGCCTTCTACCAGAAGCGCGCCCCCTCCGACCATCCCGACTGGTTGTCCACGGTCACGCTCTCTTTTCCTTCCGGCCGAACTGCTGAGGAGCTGGTGGTGAATGATGCGGCAGGCCTCGCTTGGATTGTCAACCTTGGCTGTCTCGAACTGCATCCGCACCCCGTGCGAGCAACCGACCTCGACCACCCCGATGAGATGCGCGTCGACCTCGATCCCGGGCCTGGGGTCGGATGGTCCGACGTGCGCCGAGTCGCTCTCGAGGTGAAGTCGACCCTTGAAGACGTCGGGCTCCACGGCTGGCCAAAGACCAGTGGTTCACGCGGAATGCACATCAACGTTCGCATCCATCCCCGGTGGACATTCTCAGAGGTACGCCGGGCAGCCCTTGCGCTTTCCCGCGCTGTAGAGCGTCGTGTGCCTGACCTGGCCACTTCCAAGTGGTGGAAAGAGGAACGTCACGGCGTCTTCCTGGATTACAACCAGAACGCCAAAGACCGCACCACGGCTTCGGCGTATTCCGTCCGCCCGCTGCCCGACGCGCGGGTGTCCGCTCCCCTGAATTGGGCTGAGGTTTCGGATTGTGACCCGGCCGATTTCACTGTCCTCACCATGCGTGCCCGCTTTGCCTCCCTCGGCGATCCGCACAGTGGCATGGACGCAGCGCCCGGTAGCCTCGAATCCCTGCTGGAAATGGCCGCCAAAGACGAAGCGGAAGGCCTTGGCGATGCTCCTTGGCCGCCTCATTTCCGCAAGATGGAGGGTGAAGCACCGCGAGTTGCCCCATCGCGCGCTAAACCTGCAGCGAAGCGGACGCGGGCCAAGGCGCTGCTCATCGAAATCGCCAAATCGCAACACAAAGATGCTGCATTGCAAGGCCTCGAGCGATGGAAGGGCCGGCATCCCGACGCGGCTGCGCTTCTGGCCGTGGATGATGTGTTGGTCGACTCGATGCGTGGCCGGTCCTCGACATGGACGCGCATCCGCATCAATCTCCGCCATGTTCCCGAGGAACTGCGTCCTCCTGCCGAAGCACCCGATCCTGATGACGCGCCGGAAACCAAGCCAACCAAACCTCGACGCACCCGCAAATCCACCTAACGCCCGCCTAGCGGCCATGCGAGAAAACTGATTTAAGCTCTTCGGGAGGAACGACTTCGAGTTGGGCGTAAGTGCAATCCGCCGGCGCTTTATCGGTTCGCCAGCGCCGAAAATGGGCCATATGCCGAAAGCGATCGCTTTGCATGTGTTCATAGGCCACCTCGACCACCAGTTCGGGCCGCAGCGGTTCCCACGACAGGTCCTTGCCCTGACTCCAGCGGCTCTGCCCACCCGGCATGCGATGGGCCGTTGCACCGTCCGCTTCGTCATTCGCGGCCCAGTTCTTCCACGGATGATGAGTCAACGCATGTTTGCGCCAAGGTTCGAGGAACTCGACTAGTTCTCGCCGCTTTTCTTTGGTGAAACTTGAGCAAACCCCTACATGCTGCAAAGCTCCGGCGCCATCGTAAAGCCCCAGAAGCAGCGATCCAATTTCCTTGCCGGCAGCCTCTTTGTACCAGCGAAATCCTGCCACCACGCAGTCACAATCACGCTCATGTTTCACTTTCAGCATCGTGCGTTTGTCCGGCTGATAGGAGACATCGACAGGCTTTGCGATCACGCCGTCTAGGCCGGCCCCCTCAAATCGATTGAACCAATCCACGGCGATATCTCTTTCGTGGGTTGCGGGAGTAACGTGAATCGGCGCCTTGGCCGCGCTGAAGAGGTCTTCCAGTTCCGCCCTTCGTGTTTCAAACCGTTCGTGCCGCAGATCGCGGTCTCCCAGGCACAGCAGGTCAAAGAACACCACCGAGGACGGCGTCTGCTGCGCCAGCAACTTCACGCGGGAAGCCGCCGGATGAACACGCAATTGTAATGCGTCAAAATCGAGCCGGCCTTCAACCACAATGACCAGTTCTCCATCGAGCACGCACCGCTCAGGCAGTTGCTGTTTCAGCGCTTCAACCATCTCCGGGAAGTACCGGTTAAGGGACTTCGTGTCGCGGCTCTGAATCAAGACCTCATCGCCATCGCGAAAGACCAGCACGCGAAAACCATCCCACTTCGGCTCGAAAATCCATTCGCCGGCTGACGGCACTTCGTCCACGCGTTTGGCGAGCATCGGCAGAATGGGCGGATTCACTGGGAGATTCACGTTGCGATACCCTTTCGTCTTGAACTTGGATCGTGCCGGGCCGCGCATCCTCCAGCAATTCTCTGGTTACCGACCGCACGCAAGTGCGATGCTACACCGTCAGTTGCACGTTGTCCCAATCAGCCGGTACGCTCCTGGAATAAAATCCCTCGTAATGAATGACCATTCAAACATCGCCCAATTGAATCGCCAGTTCGAGGTCCCCGATATCGCTCAGGTCGTACCCGGCAATGGCGGCTTGCCCAAAATCGTGATCACTACCCCGACATCCACCGCGGAGATCTACATGCAGGGCGCCCAGGTTACGTCATGGCGGCCTGCGGGGGCAGAGGACGTCGTCTTCCTCAGCAAACATGCTGTTTGGAAAGAAGGCAGAGCAATTCGTGGCGGAATCCCCATATGCTTCCCATGGTTCCGCGGCAAGGCAGATAATCCCTCGGCGCCAGCGCATGGCTTCGTCCGCACACGCCAGTGGAATCTTGATTCCATCTCTGCCAATCCGGATGGTTCTGTCACCGTGTTGCTTTCAATTCGAAGCGATGAATCGACTCGCCAATGGTGGCCGCATGACTTCCTCTTGATCCACCGAATTACTATCGGTACCGTCCTTCTTCTCGAGTTATCTGTTACGAACAACGGGACCGACACATTTAGTTTTGAGGAAGCCCTCCATACATACTTCGCGGTCGGAGACGTCCATAGTGTGCGTGTGCTAGGCCTCGATGGAGTTACGTATCTCGATAACACCGACGGCAACCGCGAAAAGCTTCAGGCGGGCGACCTGACGATCTCAGCGCCTACTGACGATGCTTTCATCAATACTCAAGCTAGCGTCGATTTGTTCGACCCCATAAAGCACCGTATTCTGCGCACAGAAAAAGGGAATTCTAACGAAACCGTCATCTGGAACCCTTGGGAGAGTGGAGCAGCCACCCTCACTGACCTTGGCAGCGGTGAATGGGAACAGATGCTTTGCGCGGAAGCCAGCAACATACTCGGATCGGCTGTATCTCTTCCGTCCGGCAAACAGCACTCCATGCGAGCCATGATCAGCCTTCTGCAAGCATAAGATTCCGGAGCCGATCTTGTGCTCGAGGTAATATGCGAACGCGCTGCCACCTCGCACGAATGCGCGTAGAGGCAGTAGCGAGTTATCATCTTGGACATAGCATTAAAGGGGAAAAACTTGGACTGTTTAGTAGTGCTGATGATCGAAAGCGAGCAGCCAGAAGGATTGTCCGCCCGCAAGCTGGTTGTTGAAACCGCCAAACATAACGTGCTCACGGCCTATACCGCCGAAGAAGGTCTTACTCTGTTGCGCAGATTTCCGGCAATAGATGCTGTACTGGTGCATGGGACCTTACTCGAAAATGAACCTGACCTGTTAACCAAGGTCCGGGAGCTCGCTCCGTCACTGCCTATCGTCGTGGCGAGTCCTTTTCCTGACGCGCACTATCCCGAAGCGGCGTTCGTTATCGATAGCCATCAGCCTCAGCAAGTTCTGGAACTCTTCGCGCGTGAGTTTTCCTCCGATTCATCCAATTAATTCGACCTCGTCTCAACTGCCGGTAATTCGGCCGGGCCCCTCGATCAAGACCTCAATGAAGATTGCAAGCTGGAACGTGAATTCGATCCGGGCACGACTAGACCATGTCAAGGCCTGGGTGGCAGCAAACGCGCCCGACGTTCTCCTCATGCAGGAGTTGAAGGGCACCATTTTTCCCTCAGAAGTTTTCACTGAGTTAGGTTACGCAAGCGCGGCCGTCACGCAGAAGACCTATAACGGTGTCGCTACCATTTCGCGGCAGCCAATTGAGACCGTCACCACCACGCTCGCGGGAGATGAGCAGGATAGCCATGCGCGCTTCCTCGAGACATTGATTGGCGGAATTCGTGTCGTCAACATCTACCTTCCCAACGGTAACCCTGTGGGGACTTCGAAGTTCGAATACAAGCTGGCATGGATGCAGCGTCTCGCCGCCCAGATGCGCATCTGGCTGCAAAGCCCGATTCCCACGATCATTGGCGGGGATTTTAACGTTATCCCAGAGGACATCGATTGTCACAAGCCGGCGTCCTGGATCCACGATGCGCTCTTCCAACCTGAGCCTCGCGCCCGGTATCGCGCAATGTTGAACATGGGCTATACAGACGCCTTTCGGTCTTTGCACCCCGATCAGGGCGGCCAGTTCACGTTCTGGGATTATTTTCGGTTGGCTTTCGAGCACAATCGAGGCATTCGCATCGATCATTTCCTGCTTTCACCGGATCTTGCCAGCCGCCTCGAAGCTTGTGAGATCGACAAGACGCCACGTGCCCAGGACAAACCTTCTGACCACACCCCGATCGTCGTCCATCTCCGCTGACCGGCGGCGGATGTTTCAAGCGGTGACAGCGCTTTTGCGTCAATCCGGCTGCACTCAGTTCGTCGCAATCAGCAAACCGCTCCCTGTTTCGGATTTGGAAACGTGTCTTCGTTTTCCTCCTCACCCTTATCCAAGCAAGCAAAATCCTTTTCGACCACTAATTCCATGCGGCGATGCCCTGTTCCAATTTCGCCGTACATGCCTACTTGATCGCCTTCTTTCCACATTTCCACTTCAGTTGTCGGAATAAGGACAGTGACTTCCTGCGCCCGATAACGCAACGTCATCTCGGTGGATTTTGAATTATGTTCAAGGGCGTAAGTCAACTTCTCGTCTTCCTGATCTCCGAAATAAATCGTCTCTTCGACCCGCCCCGTCTCCATCAGTCGACACATCTCCGACGGACTCACTCTCAGCCGCAGGGAATTACCTTTAATGCGCAGTTTCATCCCAATCTTCCTTTTTGTACCCGGCCGGCGGCGATCGCCCGGCACCGCACCTTTCTTAGATGCTAAAGAAAAGTCGATGTGCTCCTCAAATGCATCTGACTCTGTGGGTGCAAGATACGTCAAAACTTGACATAACATTCGCGCTCGCTCCACTTCAAGTGTTCCGCTCTCGCGCCATGTCCTGCTGGTCAGCGGTCGCGGTGGCTTCGAAATCGCACAAAAGGCGCTGGCCGCCGGCATTCCTATTCTTGCGTCGGTGTCTGCGCCTTCGAGTCTGGCAGTCAAGTTGTCCCGCGAACTCGGCCTGACCCTCATCGGATTTTTGCGTGGTCGCCGCTTCGTTGTGTATTCCGGAGCTTTCCGCTGCTTGCCCTCTGACATCTAATACCGGGGGTAGGTCTGAACCCGAGAAGGGTCGGAGGTTTATATGGTGAGTAAGAAACGTTGGGGCATTGCGGCAGCAGGCTTTCTGCTGCAGATGGCCTTGGGAGCGGTGTATGCGTGGAGTGTCTTTCGCAACCCTCTTTCGAAACAGTTTGGCTGGTCCATTGCGCAGGTCACGCTGACGTTCACAATTTGCATTTCGGTGCTGGGAATCGCAGCCTTAGGAGGCGCTCCATCAATGCCCAACCAATAATTTTGTCGACGGCGTTATGTCGGCCAATGTCTTCGCGCAGTGCGAGAAGCTGACCGGATCCGTCAAAGAGAGCGGCGGCATGCAGACCTCCTGTACGGCTGAAAACAGCTTGTTCCGCGCGAAGGATATCCGGTAATCGGCAGAGTTGTTCTGGGTCGAAGCGAAAGCTTGGGGCAGGCTGCTGCAGGCCACGAACACGGATTGCCTCGATCGAGGCTTTGCCACAGATACCGCAACTGGAAGCAGCAAAGAAATTCCGGCTGAGGTCCGCGGAGTCGAAGGAGGAATTCCTGAGTTCTACTGCGACCACGTTGCTTCTTGTTCCGTTTTGAGGCTTTACCGCATGAATAGAAGCGATCTGGTCCGGTGATTCAATGATGCCCTCAGTCAACAAAAAGCCGGAAGCGAGTTCAAGATCGTGTCCGGGCGTGCGCATGTCTTAGGCGGCCTCTGGCTCAACAAGAAAGGCCCCCGCATTGTCGCCCTGATGGGGGGATTTCTCTATGGACTTGGCGTTTTCCTAGCCAGTTTTTCCGCAAACAAATTGATGTGGCTTTATCTCAGCTACGGTGTCATCGGCGGAATCGGCCTTGGTTTCGGATATATTGTTCCCGTTGCCGTCCTGGTGAAGTGGTTTCCAGATCGCCGTGGTCTTATCACCGGTATCGCTGTCGGCGGCTTCGGCGCTGGAGCACTCGTGACCGCTCCGGTTGCTACGCGGCTCATTCAATCCGTCGGCGTCCTGCAGACCTTCGCTTATCTCGGCATCGCTTATTTCGTTGTGACGATAGCCACCGGATATTTCATGCAAAATCCACCTGACGGATGGAAGCCTGAAGGATGGGCACCCAACGCCACGCAATCTGCCCAGCGCGCTGCCAAGGATTATTCGCTGAGTGAGGCGTTGAAATCATGGCAGTGGTGGGCGCTTTGGCTCTTACTATTTCTGAACACATCGGCGGGCATTTCCGTCATTTCGCAAGAGTCGCCGATGTTCCAGAAGATCGCCATGGTCAGCGCTGTCATCGCCGGAGGCATGGTCGGCATCGTAAGTATCGGTAATGCCGTGGGCCGCATCTTTTGGGCATGGATCTCTGACATGATCACGCGCCGTTGGACGTTCGCGGTGATGTTCCTGTTGCAGTTAGCCCTGTTCTGGGTCCTTCCGTCCATGAACTCCGCTGCTATTCTCACCGCTGTTTCCTTCGTCATTCTCATGTGCTACGGAGGCGGCTTTGGAACACTACCGGCCTTCGCCGCAGATTATTTCGGAGCCAAAAATGTCGGCCCCATCTACGGACTCATGCTAACGGCGTGGGGAGCAGCGAGTGCCTTCGGGCCTTTGCTGATTGCACACATGCTGCGCGCGACCGGAAACTACACCAGCGGTCTCCACATCATTGCTGGGATCATGGCCGTTTCCACCATCCTGCCCATTCTGGTATCGCCGCCCAAACCTCAGCAGGCTTAGTTTCAAGCTGTATCATGGGCTCCATGCTGGTCCGTCCGATCGCCTTACTTTTATGCGCGGGAGTTCTGTATACGGCTCCCGCTCACTCACAGATTGATGCACTTCGTACGCGCTTTGACGCTGTGCTCACGCAGCATGGAGTCGTGGGCGGGAGCATCGTCGTCGTTCAGGGAGCGGCGCCCCCAACGCAATTCTTCTTCGGTGACGCGCGGAGGGAAACACATCAGCGCGTTGACGCCGCAACCTCTTACAACTGGGCCTCGATCACCAAGACTTTAACGGCCATTGCTATTCTGCAGTTGCGTGACCGCGGTCTGGTCTCGCTCGATGACCCTGCCGTTCGTTACGTGCCAGAACTACGCCAGGTTCATGATTCGTATGGGCCCATCGATGCCATTACCATTCGTCATCTCTTGACTCATAGCGCGGGTTTCCGCAATCCGACCTGGCCTTGGGATTGCGACGATGCCACCAATTGCGACTGGCAGCCATTTGAGCCAACAAAGTGGACCCAGGTATCGGCCATGCTGCCTTACACGCACATTGCCTTCGCTCCTGGTTCTCGCTGGAGTTATTCCAATCTCGGTTATGTCTTTCTTGGCCAGATTATCGAGCGTCTGAGCGGCGATGACTTCGAAGTTTACATTGACAAGAACATCCTTAAACCCTTGGGAATGCAGGCAAGTTATTTCGATCGCTCGCCCTACTTTCTCGAGAAGTACGTTTCAGCGAGCTATCTTCGTGCCGGGTCGTCTCTCACACCGCAGCCTTTCAACTTCGATACCGGCATTACCACTTCCAACAGTGGTCTCAAGGCGCCGATCACAGATATGGAGAAGTATCTTCGTTTTCTTCTTGGTGACCCTGTCGATCCGAACTACGACGTCGTTCTTAAACGCAGTTCACTGGAAGAGGCGTGGACCGGCATCCTCCCCGTTACAGAGCCTGGGCACGCACCAACCGCCTACACCGCAGGACCGCATGGCGCGCAACCTAAGAGGGGCTTGGGATTCTTCGTCATCGAAATCGACGGTCACCGATTCGTTTATCACGACGGCGATCAGGGCGGATTCTCTTCCGAGTTACTCCTGGACCCCGCTCGCCACAAAGCGTCTATCCTTGTCGTGAATACCACGGACAACGGCGCGCCTGAGCCAACTGCCTTGCTTCATCCGCAATCAAACACCGAACCCGACCCCAACACTGACCTTCGTCAGGCCTTGCGCTCGGTTTTGATCGATAAAGTCTTCCCCACTACGTCAGAAAAGCATTGAAGCCTCGAGTGCGAGAGAATAATTCCATGGAACACGATCGGCCGAAGGATCTCGAGCGCACGAACGCTACAGCCCCGGCGCTCGAGCCCGAAGAATACTATTTCGATGGTCCATACATGGTGTTCACCGAAACGTACCATTTGAAACGCGGGTATTGCTGCGGATCGGGCTGTCGGCACTGTCCCTATGGCTACGCTCAGGTTGGGTCAATTCAAGGTGCGGATGCACCGGTGCCGCCCGATGCGCCACCCGAAGCCGCGGGCTGAGGCGGAACTGGAGCAGGCTCACGCACCAGCACGGCAAATCTTGGGAACGCAAAGCTTCCGCCTGCGTCATCGATCACGTTGAGCTGGCAAACGTAGGGACCTGGCTTGAGGCCCGTCAACGGAACATCGAGCTCAATTGAGACTGCATCGCGACCTTCAACGTTAATGGCCTTTGCCTGCACCATCGGTGTTTCATAAACCTTGGTAGCTCCCTGGATCAACTCAAGACTGCTAAGCAGGTTGATGCCCGGCTTGGTGCCCTTGGGCTGATTCTCGGCCGCCTTTTCGCGAGCCGGCCCATACACTTCGTACAGCAAATAAAGATGTTGATCTTGGCGGAAGACGTGGCTGATATTGGGCACATACTCCTCGCCTGCGCGCACCAGAGGGCTTTGTTGTTTGCTAGGTTGGCGTGCCGAGGCCAGGACGATTGAGCTCATTTTGAGCGGAAGTTTCTTCATCTCGGGCAGCGTGATATCGGCTTCAAAAGAACCCATGCGCCCCGTCTGATTCTCACGCACGACGAACTTCAAGTGATATTTGCCCGGCGGAAGATTGAAGTTCGTGGTGTATTGAATGTTCTTTTGACGAGCCTGCAATGAAGGATCGAGATTGAGCTTCACCGTCTCGCGTGCATGACCAATGGGCCTCTTCACCTCGTCAATCACTTCTCCGATAATGTCAAGAGTCGCCTTATCTTTGTCTCCGCCCTTCACAAATGGGATTTGCGATCCCGGCACGATCAGCGACACGGGCACATAGAATCTGTTTTCATCGAGACGGAAATACATGGCGTCGAGATAGACTGCCATGTCGGTTGCCGGCAGATCACTCGACAACTGTTCCTCAAGATCGCGCTCGCGATCTTCCTTTCCCGAGTGTTGAAAATCAGCGGGAGCATAGTATCCCGGCCTGTATTCAAGCTTGATCCCAGGTCGATTGATCTTGATGCTCAACTTTCGATAACGCCCATCACGTGACGGATTGGTCGAGTGAAATCCAATCGCATAATACGCCGACGTATCTCGCTGTACCTGCGCAAACGCAGGCGCAAAATCGTTGGAGTCGAAGAACGCCTTTCCGCCCGTGTCGGAACTGAGTATAGCCATGACTTCTTGCGTGGCGAAGTTGGCGTTCATGTTGTTCGTAATCGCCGCACCGCTGTAAGCACCTGTCCCGCGCAAGCTCCCGGTCGAAGCATCACCCACCGGCGAAATCGCTTGCAGTCCTCGCGTATCTACGCTGTAGATCGCCAGATTAGCCCGCACCGCGGCGTTGATCGCAGCGCGCAATGAAGCTTGATTCTCAATGCCATCGCGCGAGATACCACCTGAAAAATAAAGCAGCGACTTCTTCTCGTTAATCTTTTCGAGCGACTTCGAGACCGCACGCAGCGCAAACAATTCCCGGTCCGTGTTGATGTCGTTGTACTCGCTCTCATCGGGCGTGTAGCCAGTCGTATCTTCGACCTGGTTTGAATTGGAGTTCGAACCCTGCGTGTAGCCCTGCCCTTCCGTTCCGTTGTAAATTCCGACTTCTTGGATCAGGGCGTCTTTATCCGCAGTAAAGTCCTGATCGACCTTGAGTGTGTCGCCAAGAGAGACCAACGCGATCAGGTCGGCCGCCTGCATCTTCTTGCGCAGAAAATCCTTGGCTGCCTCCACGCTTCGATCCAGGTCTTCAGGCTGCATCGAGGTCAGATCAAAGAACATGACGATGAGCCGATGATTCCGCAGATCTTCAGGACGCGCCACCGCGGCAGCTTTGTTGCTCCCCCCATTGCCTCCACTGGCCAACCCGCTGATCGTCGCCTCGTTGAGGGGAGTTGCCATATCGACGCTTTGAAAATCGAAGCTTGAGATCTGCTGCTGTTTCCCATTTTCATAAACGCTGAAATCGCTCTGCTTCAGCCCACGTACCACTTCGCCGGTCTTCGCGTCACGCGCGACAACGTTGGTCAGCACCAGTTCTGCATTGACTTTGAGAGTAAAGCTGCCCTGTTGCGAATTCTGGCCGGACGCGCTCGACACCTTGGGAGGATTCTGCGCCCATGCAGGCGCGATCATCGCCAGCACCATCCCCGCTCCGACCATCCTTCGCCAGTGGCTTGTCATCCTGCCCAACCCCGTTAAAACCTGAACCGCGCCATAAACTGAAACGACCGCATCGCTCCGGCAGAAGTCACCTGCCCAAACGGAGTTGCCAGATTGGCATCCACTCCCGAATAAAGGGTCGTGTCCACACCGGAATACTGCACGGTATTGAAAACGTTGTTCGCCGTTGCCCGAATCTCCATACTCCGCGTATCGCCCCGCTGCATCGTTTTTGACAGCGACATGTTGTTCTGAATCGTGCCCGGTCCAGTGATCGAATTGCGCGACGCGGTTCCGTAGATCTGTCCGGTGGCCAATGGCGCAAATGCCGCCGTATTGAACCATTGCTTCAGCGAACCGCCTCCGGAATTAATCGACACGCCCGGCACGCGATTAGGTCGCTCGGTCCCTGCCGTTCCACGCGCCACATCGGCCACACTCGCCTGATAGCTTGGAGTCAGTGGCAGACCGGTGGCAAACGTGAAGCTGCCCGAGACTGAAAAGCCTTCCAGTATGTGAGAAGCGGTACCGGTCGTAAACCAGAATTTGTCCTTGCCGAATGGCAACTCATAGAGATACGTCCCTGAAGCCTTGTGGCGCTGGTCAAAGCTGGCGTTCGCCTCCTCCGCCAGGATGTCCTGCCAGTTCTGCGCAACTACGCTCGATGTTCCGCCAACAGACCCAGCATCATCAATGGAGTGCGAGTACTGATAATTCAAACCGAGCGCGACGCCGCTGGAAAGACGCTTGTTTAGACGCAGAGTTCCTGCATTGAAGCGCGAAAATGCCTGGGACTCTTCATAGTTGAAAAGCACATTCGTAGGATCAGTGCTGGGACTCGCTGGAACCGCCCGCGGTGCGATCACAATGTCGAGATTGTTGCCCTTCGCCCCGTTATACCCGGCATTCAGCACGATTCCCCACGGTAGCGTCTTCTGGATATCAACATTCCACACCTGCACATACGGCAACCGGTAGTGTGGATCGAGCGCGTAATTGCCGATGGTGCTCGGCGTGGGAAATCCGTCGGCCAATGAAAGACAATCCGCCGCCTGAGTTCCACACGCTGTCGTACCCTCGTTGGTTTGCTCATTGGCGAAAGGAGGTTGATGTGCCATGGTGCTCGCAAATGTCGCGTACTGGCTGTTGGTGAAGTTCATGCCGTAGCCCCCGCGAAGGACAGTCTGCTTTGGCAGCCGCAAGGCTACCCCCAATCGTGGTGCAATCCCGAGCCTGAACGGATATACCAGCGAAGCAGGCAATCTCCCACTGACTGACCCCGTCGCGCCCGCCTGCACTTCCGCGAGACTTGTAAAGCCTCCATCCGGATTGGTATCCACCATCGAAAGATGTCCGTACTTCTCGGTGTAAGGCGCAAAGAATTCGTAACGGACGCCGTAATTGAAAGTTAAATTCGATCGCGCTCGCCAATCGTCGGTGGCATACAAATCGAAGACGTTTTCGCGCAAATAGCTTTTCTGTGCAGCGGAATCGATCGAAGTCTCTTGTGGTTCTCCCAACAGGAAGTCTCCGAGCGAAGAGCCCGTGTAGTAGCCCGTGAAATAAAAGCTGCCTGTAGAATTCGATCCGCCGAGAAAGTCGTGGTGCACGCGTCGATAATCCCCGCCAAAGCGCAGGTTATGCTTGCCGTGAATCCAGCTAAGCGTTTCCGACAACGCGATCGTTTGAGAAATTGAAAGGTTCGGTTGCTGCTGCGTAAGCCCTGTGTAGCTACTGAGCGTTACGTTGGGCAAGCCGTAATTAAGAGCGGTCGTGTTGAGCGGATTGCTACCCGGACCGAGAATGCCAAGCTGCGTCGCGATATCCGTGCCGTTGGTGAAATAGTTTGTCGCGTTGCTGTCGACTCGATTCCAACTTGAGTTGAATATATTGGTGAATTTCTTGTAGCCCAATGTATACCCGGCTTGCACCGCTTCTGAGTCGGACGCTGTTTTGCCACCCAGTTCTGGAAAGATATTTACGTTATCGCTCGCCGTGTGGCTCCAGTTGTAATTGAAGTTGATGCTCTGGCGCAGTCCCTGGCTCTGTTGCGACCTGCGGCCTCCGCCGCCTCCTCCTCCGCCACCGCGTCCAAAGCCTCCAAACGGCGTAGCATTGGCGCCCAGGCTCCGCATGTAACGTACCCCGGCTTGTGTCGTATTGGATTGCGCCGTAGTCAACAGGTGGTAATTCTGCGTGTCTCCAGGCAGGTTCGGCTCAGGAATGTATTTCAGCAGTGCAGTCGCCTGCGGGACCGGCGTGATGGGCGCGGCTAGTCCAGGAATCGTGCCTGCCCGCTCCGCATCGGTAGGCACGGTCGCATATTCATCCAGCGGACTGGAATTGCGCACGCCCGAGAGCGACAGAAACATTGTGTCCTTGCCACTCGGCTTGGTAAGCCCCGGCAAGTACGGAGCGCTCATAAACGTGATCCCAAACCGATTCGATCCGGAAGCCGGCTGATTTTGCGGTTCACCGCGTAAACTGAACGGTTCCGCGTTGAGAGCGGAATTGCTGCCCATCCAGAAAACAGCGCCATGCGGTTCGCCTGGATTGAAACCGCGGAAATTCCCGCGCCCGCCGCCCCCAAAACCGCCGAAACCCCCTCCAAATCCGCCGCCGGGTCCACCTCCCGGGCCGCCGACTCCCGGTCCGCCAGTTCCGCCCATCATCGCGCCACCGCCGCCCAGACCTGAAAAGAAACTGCTGCCCGCCGGACCGCCCGGGCCCTGCCCACCGTTCTGAGCACGCATGGTTTCGAATACGTCCCGCAAGCGGTCCATGTCCACGCCGGCCAGCGGACTCACTTGCCCTGACTGCCCAGAGATCGCAACCGAATCGCCGCTGAAATCGGCGTTCCCTGCGACCGATGGAAGAGACGCGCCAACGCCTGCTCCTGCTGCTCCGGAAGCGCTTGTGCCAGCCTCCGTATCGCCCGTTATAGCGCTGATCAAACTAAGGCTCTGCACCCCGTTCCCTGTGAGCTGGCGGATCGCCTGTTCCACTTGCAATGCCTGGCCACTTTGCTGTTTTTCCTGTTCCGCTGCCCGCGACGCCAGCATCAATTCAAAATTCACCACCTGGTCGTGACCAGCTGCGTTGAGCAGAGCCTCTTGAGACCCCGCGGCGAAGGCCGCAAATTGGGTCCGAACGACATATCGGCCGTTCTGGGGAATGGTCATCGACCAGTTGCCGGTGATGTCGCTTGTGGTCGAGTAGCGTTTCCCCGTCAGCGTGTTCTGCGCCGTGACGCTGACCCCCGGCAGCGGAACGTTGCCGCTCTTGACGACTCCGTGGAGCTTTCCGCCGACGACCGGCGACGCTGACTGTTCGGGAACAGTTCGCGGAGCAGTGGAATTAGCCGCAGTGCCAGAAGTCCCATTGGGCGTGCTATTTGGCGCAGCCGCAGGAGTTTGGGCCCGCGCGCCAAGGGCGGCGGCTACAAACATTTCCACCGCGACCATCCACACCCCCACCGCTCGCCGCATCCGCTCTCCCTGGTATTTCGCGCTCGTACTCAAACAGACGGTCGCGGAGCCGTGAAGGTTTACGTCTACCCCGCCATCCGGGCTCATCGTAGACTGCACATATGGCCTCCGTCGACCCGCGAAACCAGCCATTTCGGTTGGAAGAGATCGTCGCCACATCCTCCGAAAAGGCCCTCGTGGCGGCGCGCGAACTACTTCTGGAATACGGGCGCTTCGTCCTCGCCCAACCGGGCGCCGCCCGCTTCTGCTTCGGCACTCTCGAGAAAGAAGCAGAGGGGCTCCCCCGCAGCTACCAGGAGCAGGGCGGGGGATGCCTGATGGCTTGGCTGCGCGGAGAGCCGGCTGGGTTCATTGCCTGGCGCTCCGTGCCAGCGTCCGTCGAAATTGATTCCTGGGAACTGAAGCGTTTATGGGTTCGCCCCATGGGCAGAGGCCATGGCTTGGGCCGCGCACTCACGCAGAACGTCATCGATCGCGCTTTAGCGGCCGGTCGTAGGGCCATTTATCTCGACACCGCGCCCGCATCGATGGGGGCCGCCCACCGACTTTATCTCACTCTCGGTTTCACTCCTTGCGCTGCCTACAACGACAACCCGTAGACGACCTCGCCTATCTCGTGAAATATGTTTGATCAGTGAGTCAATTCCGGGCCCTCATGACACGAAAGAAACGAGGTCACGATTGAAATTTCTTCAGCTTTTCCTCTACGCAATCTCTATGTCTTTTGCTTTCCTTGCCGTGAACGCCAACGGTCAACAAGCCGTCAGTTTTCCCAGTGGCGACTCCACGGCCCAAGGACTTCTTTATCTACCTCAGGGGCCCGGCCCGCATCCAGGTCTAGTGGTCATCCATGAGTGGTGGGGATTGAATGACTGGATCAAGCAGGAAGCGGCTGGTTACGCAGCCAAGGGCTATGTCACCCTGGCGGTCGACCTCTACCATGGCAAGGTTGCTGACAACCCCGAAACTGCCCACGAGTTGATGCGCGGACTCCCTCAGGATCAAGGAGTTCGGGATCTCGCCGCCGGAGCTAAGTTTCTAGAGAGTCGTAAGGACGTTCACCGAGACCGAATTGGTGCGGTGGGATGGTGCATGGGCGGCGGTTATGCACTGCAGTTAGCCATCGCCGTCCCTAATCTCAAAGCGGTTGCGGTCAACTATGGAGCGTTAGCAACCGACAAGTCCGACCTGGCCAAGATTCATGCGGCGGTGCTCGGGAACTTCGGGGGCAAAGACCAGGGAATCCCCCCCGAGGCGGTTCACGCATTCCAAGCCTCGATGCAGTCCTTAGGCAAACCCGTTGACGTCAAAATCTATCCTGATGCGGGACATGCCTTCGAAAACCCCAACAACAAAACCGGTTTTCGTCCCGAGGATGCAGGTGACGCGCTAAGTCGTATCGACCGCTTCCTTGCAGACAAGTTAGGACACTAATTCACGAATGTCGCTACGAATTGAAGCGGCCTTCTCTTTCGGAAAAGAAGGCCGCTTATTCCGTGCTTATTGGTATCGAGGGTCTCACCAACGCTGAATGGTTAAATCATCCACAAAAACTGTAGACAAGCCGCTCGAACCATAACCGCCCACTTGGAAATTGACTATCATCATTCGTGGCCAGTGAAGTTCGAAAGCCGAAAAGACCGTCGCGTTGAGGGTGGTTGATCTACCATCCAATGCGATTGTTTTGTAAGTCACAGCGCCCGAGTCGTTGCGCGAATAACTTATCTGCACGTGATGCCACGTATTCACGCTCCAGCTGCGAGGATCGCACGACGCGCGAGAAGGCACCCATAGGTCAGAATAATGTTTAGCCGAACCTCTGTTTGCCGTGTAGTCCCACCGGCCAGAAGCCGCATCGCATTGGAACCCGAAGATCGCCGTCTCTCCATTCGCCATGACTTGGTTCAAATCCATTTCAAGCCTGCCGATGCCGCTCGCCGAACCTGCAATGTAGATCCACGCGTCGTACACAAAGTTAGTGGCTGTAGCATCGTCGCCTAAGTCTACGTGATACCGTTCTCCGCCTCCGTTGGTAAAGTGTGTTTCGAACCTTCGCGAACTACCGCCGCGCGAGGGTGTACTGACGAGGGCCGTGCTTCCGTAAGAAGAGCCGTGGGTTGCGGCATCATGACCCGCGATCCAGCTGCGAATCGCCTGGATGCTCCCTACGCTGGCCGCATTTGAGGGCAATGCTTCGGCTCCATCCGCCCCCGTCACCTTGACGGCTACGTCTGTTACGCAAACGGCCCCGGTATCGCCCCACGCCTTTACATGGATCGTATGCTCGCCGATTCCCGAAGATACTTCCAGATTCATGGTGTTATCGCTGACCGTGGCAATATCAGATCCGCTGTCAAGCGAGTAAGTCATCGAAGTGACTGTCTGCGATGAACATGTCCCAGCCGTCGCAGTAAGTGTGAAAGGTGACGTAACATCGCTGCCGTTGGCAGGACTGGTGATAGTTACGGCTGCGAATGCGGGTGCACTGAGGGCTAAAACACTGTAGAAAACAAATGAGCATTTTCTAACGATCGGCCTCATTGCACAAGTTAAGCTAGGGTAAGTCAAATTGTTAGACAAATCTTCTGTTACCTTCCTTATAGAAAAAAGGGGATGCACGCAGCATTTCTAAAGGTGGCCTGGCATTTATTTTGCTAAATGTAGCCTGGCGGCAGCTTTTCTTAGTCGCGTCCCGAAATGGGAG
>OBLU010000468.1_pt1 | contig 38142 bp, 32 predicted proteins | sample 1518681 | NCBI WGS metagenome assembly OBLU01 (sample SAMEA3539304, study PRJEB22396) | soil metagenome | biome: tundra; feature: field; material: soil | place: USA | collected 2010-05 | depth 0.15 m
TACGCCGGAGTGTGCCGTTACAGCGGGGTTTGCCTCCGAAACGGAGAGTGCCGGTCCGCAAGAAGCGGTTCCAACCCCGGCGGGGTCCCGAGAGAAGCCCGGAGTATCTGGCTTGGATTCGGACGCTAGGATGCGCAGTCTGTGCGAGAGTCAGCGGCGGGGCGACCGTGATCGAAGCAGCCCACACCAACGCCTTGGGCCCCAGGGGGATGGGGCAGAAGACTACGGGCTTCTCGGCGATCCCGCTGTGTTCCGGGCATCACCGGGTCAATCCGGACTCTTATCATCGTTTGGGAGAGAACGGATTCTCGCACGAACATGGGATTGACCTCAAAGATCTCGTGCTTCGATTGCACGGTCGATTCTGGCAGCAAGGCGTGTCCGCATTGCGTGCTGTCCATCCGGTGGAGGTGGGGTAAGAAGGGGCGCTCCGTTTGCGGGCCGCGATGTGTCACACTGAGAGCAGGCGAGGCCGATGAAGACCTACAATTTCAGGATCGTGGTAGAGCCGGACGGCGAGCGCTGGCACGCATACTGTCCGGCGCTGGTGGGGCAGGGCGGCGCCACCTGGGGCCACACCCAACAGGAAGCTCTCAAGAACATCCAGGAAGTGGTCCAGATGGTTGTGGAGAGCCTGATGGAGCATGGCGAGGCGCTGCCGACCGAACCCGCCGATCAAGTGCAGGTGTCCGGCGAGCCTCAAGTGGCAGTGGTTGTCTGAAGCATGCCGATCAACTACTCGCACTTGCGCAGCCTGACGGCTCGTGAGTTGATCTCGGCCCTGGCTCGAGACGGCTTTGTTCTGGACCGGCAGGCGGGTGCCCATCAACTCCACCTCCATCCTGACGGGCGGCGGGTCACAGTCTCATTTCACCGGCCCGGCGAGACATTCGAAATCAAGACATTGCGGACGATGATCGAGCTCCAGGCGCATTGGACGGATGACGATCTCAAGCGGCTGAGATTGATTAGATGATCAGACAGCTCGACAGTTCCGGCGAGTGGGAATTACGCCAGCTATTCGCACACACCTCCGGCCGCGTGGGTCACAGCAACGGGAATCCGATTGTTGGGTTGATCCGGCCGCGCAGCCGGGGGAATCGGCCGCCACGGGTCGCCGCTGAGGCACGAAAACATCACAGAGTATGAGCGGGGGGCCACGAAGCTGGGCGGTCCTGGGGTAACGAGGCGGCAAGCGGGCAACCGACGCGGGTTAAACGCCTCCCCCTTCCGTGCAGGAGATTGCACGCGGCCGCTGTTTCTTGCGCCATACCGCAGGTACATTGGGGTACTTGCGCGCTGTCCAGGAGTTGCTCGGCCCCACGGACCAGCGCTTGACGGCGCGTTACGCGCACGCAGCGCGAATCCCTACCCTGGGAAGCCGGTTTCTTGGCTGGGAAGTGCTTCCTGCTGCACCGCCGCAGCGGAGGCCTGGGGAGCCCAATTCTCGTGCCGGACGAAATCTTTGCGTACCGCAGCCCTAATGAACTTCCACGAAGCGCCGATATAGTGGCAGATGAAACACGCGACAGCCATTTGCGTCACCCTATTCTGCCTCGAATGCAGTGCAACCGCCGGGAGTTTGCTCGTTCAGGTCAAGAATACGCCTACGACGCCCTGCATGATCACTCTCCTCGTCGACGACGGCTCGAACAAGAAGCCGTTGATCGTCACGAGGCAGGTCTTGCCATCGGAACCACCGCTTATCCAACAGATAGATCTAGCGCGGGAAGCGACGTACCGCATACGTGCGGCGGTCCTTTGGCCGGATCGGCAAACTTGGCGCATTTCCGCTGTAGCAGCAGTCCAGAACGTGCGTGTCGCCGCGGCGTCGACATCGAGCGTAGATTTGCTCTTCCTGCCTGTGACGCTGGGCGTGCAGCATTTCTCTTCAGGCGGAAACGACACATATTCTGCTAGCTTGGACGACACGGCCGCGTTCTTTGCCGATGACACAGCAACCGGTGTCCTCTCAATTACATCGGCGCAACTTGGCCATGTCGGCGTAAAGCGTTACTTCTCCCGGCTAACCCGCTCGCCCGCGGGAACCACATGGAACGCTACCTTCAGCGTCCCAAATGTATTAGAAGAGACCACGTACGATCTGATGGTATACGTCCCAGAGTTGTCCGACAGCGGACGGATGGCAATTATCGAAACGTCCTCAGTAGGAACTTCGGGCCAATACAACACCCCGGTGTCCGTGGACGAAGCCGGCGGATCTCTGGTTGCACCTCGGCCCAGAACTACGACGGTCACCGACGCTAGCGATCAACCGGGAAAGTGGGTCGTCCGCGTCGGAGCAGGTGGGCGTCTTGTGAGAGTGAAGCAGAAATAGCATAGTGGAAGGATGACAAGTTCCGTGCGCCACCTTGTAGTTATTAGTGCGTTCCTCTATTTCCGCGCTCCTGGCTGTTACGGATGGCAGGCTGCGCAAGTGCCGGAGCCAACAAGCGCAGCAGCGAACAGCACTGCGGGAGAACCAACAAAACAGCATCCCGAAATCAGCGATATTCTCGGTCTCGATGTATCGCTTGCGCTCCGTCCCTCTCAGGGACTTAATCCGTTTGCCCCAAACCGGCTTCTGATGATCGGCGAGGACGGACTCCTGAGAACAGTTGAGGGCGGGCCGACTGCCTGTGTTACTGCGGACGGACATAGTGTGCCCTGTCTGATAGGTTCAGGCGGCGACGTAACAGCCCGTACCTCCGCCCAGGGCGTGGCTACCGGACCCGCTAAGAGCTCATCTGTAACCTATACAGCGCGTACCGGGCCGGCTGGCGGAATAGCGCCGACGCTCGGTGGCTCCGCGGGGAAGCTCAGCCTGCCGCCATTGGCTCTAGTATCGTGCAGCGCGTCTGGCGCAAGCTACCTGACATGCAACATCGCCAACAGTAACCTGAACATTGCCGCCACTACCGGGCAGGCGCCGCATCAGGTGATCGGCACATGCGGGTCGAACACGTCGTTCGGGCCGTGCCAAGCGACCGGCGCGGATATCAATTACACTGCCTCTGGCACCGGGGCCGTCACACGCACGGTGCAGAGCAAACTTCGCGACACAGTGAGCGTGATGGACTTCTGGGCTACGGGTAATGGAGTAACGGATGACACAGCGGCGATCAATGCGGCGATCACAGCCGTTTATGCCGGACCTCAAGGCGGGGCGATCTATCTACCCTGTGGGACATATCTCGTAAGCGGCCTGACCATGAGGGGACAGATCAGTCCACTTAAAGCCCTGTCTATCGTCGGAGAATCAAAATCGTGTGTCGTCCTGCTGGCCAACGCGAATAACGAGACCATCCTGACAGCGGCCTACAACTCGCACATCGCCGATCTGACCGTGGCTTGTAATGGCTATAGCGGAGGGACCGGAATCAACTTCATCGCATCAGAGGCAATGGTGTCCAACGTTCAGGCATCCAATTGCCAGTACGGGTATTCTTTTCTCGGCACTAATGATGACGGCCCGGCGACCAACAGCCTGTATGACGCATACGCGGTGTCAGATGCCTATGGCGTGTATATCAACCAGAACCCGCTCGGAATGGACTGGCCTAATCTGAACGAGTTTTTTCACTATGTCGCTCGGTTCTGCACTTCGGCAGCCTTCTACATAAGCGGCGGTGACGGGAATGTCTGCTACGGCTGCGATATCGAGGCCAACAGCGGTTATGGAATCGAAATATTGAACGGCCAAGGGGACCAGTTCCACGGCGGATGGCTGGAAGACAACACGCTGGGAAACTTAGTCATCGCGCCAACAGGGCATCCGGCGCCGAGTGGAATAATAGTCGATATGTTTGGCACAAATGCTTGGCAATCTCCGTGGACATCTATATGCTCTGCGTCTACAAACGCGCCCTATACAGTTACGGTTTACTCTGCGGCTGGTATTTCGCTTGGTCAATCTATCTACGTTCCTCGCGCCGGACCTTCAGCAACAGGCTTGTACAGTTGGATTACCGGAATCAGCGGCACAACGCTGACAATCAAGGACGCGATATCTACAACCACTTCAGGCTATAACTGTACTCGCGCTCCAGTAGGGGCGCGAGTGTCAGGAGAATCGCTGATGGACTTCGAGACTGGCGTCACGTTGCAAAATCCGACGATCAACAGTTTGACGTGGGGAACGGAGTCGGGAAGTGCTTTGATGGTTCAGACATGCGGTGCAACGGCTGGACACGGCATCTATTTACAGGACAGCGGGGGGAAACCTCATACAAGAGACCCGATGTGACACTGGATCGGTAACACTTCAAAAGGGGCCACTAAATGTGACTAACCCCGGGACGACGCAGAGCGGCACATCCGGCACGGCGCTGTGTTCGCAGCAAATGCAGGGAACGCTAAAGATAGTTACTTGCTATCTGGACGGATACGCGGAGACTGGTGCAGCACAGACTTACCCATACCCGACTGCGTTCTCAACTACACCCGTGCTCCAGGAGAGTGGAGGAAGCTGCGGAACATATAATCCGACAACCACAGCCAGCACGCTTACGCTCCCTGCAAACGCCAGTATGAGTGCCGAGACTTGCAATGTAGTAGTGATTGGACAGTGAGAACAAAGCGGGATGGGAGTACGATTCACCGGCATCGCCAGACGACCAGACCGAATCCCGTACGACCTCCGCACTCTCGCTATCGGCCTACAACCCGCTTGGAGTGTCGTTGCCCATCTACCCGGACGTGGGAACGGCCGTCAAATACAGCACTACCGTAACAGGCACCTCTGGATCGTACCGCCTGGCGATCAGCGCTGGACCGCGCACACAATTGAGAAACCAGTACTAATAGACTAGTATATCGTCTCAGTAAAACCTCTCCACATTATCAGGCATCCCGGCGTCCATCGAGTCGCCACCGCCGCCGGCGCTCAAGCGTCACCAAATTGCGACAGGCCACCGGATCGAAGCCACGCGGATCCTCCGTAGGTTGCGTCACGAGTATCGCCTGAAGAAACTGTCTTGACTGCTTGGCTGAAGCCGATTCGCGGATGATCGCCCGTTGGCGGCCGAGATTATGAACAACGGGCGTAGGAGCGAGACGATGATTGGGCATCACGGATGGTACCGCCGTGCTCCTTTAGAGTGCCTACGGAGCGGTACACGTACAGGTGCCGTCTGCGCCTGCCGCAGTCGTACACCATCCCTGTTTCCCACCTGTCGTCCAACACGCGGCTTTGCCGACCGCTGCGCCACTGTATCCCTTTGGAAGATACTGTGCCCCCGTGCTCATGTCTTGCCGGCGGACAACGTTTGACGAACTGGTGTTGTCGTACTCGTAAACGGTCGTGGTAGAGGGAGTATTGTAAGTCCGAACATCCGTTGTACCAACAGTCGGATTACGCACCATATCAAAGATCTCTGGATTGCGCAAAAACACTGAGCCAAGTTCGGTGTTGAATTGTTGTCCCCCAATACGCAGAGATTGTGTGCGGGTAAGATCAGTACCATATACAGCAGCGCCCACAATGCTGGTTGCTGCTGCATCGTTAATTGTCACCGATGTCCCGCCGACTGCCCGCACCCAGGTTCTCAGAATCCCTCCCGCACGGCCCGCGCCAACCACGGTGATGTTCTTCCCTGGAACGATATTTGTGGCCGACGCGACCTTAAGCAGATTGGGGTTGGCGCCGACATCAATACTTCCTGTCGTCGAGATCACAGTGGTATAACTATCGGCTCCGAACATTTCCACGACGTTCCCGCTCGGATCTCCAGCCCCGATCGCATGGTAAATGTTACCGAGAGTGTTTTTCTCTAGCCATCCGCCCAGGAATTTGTTCCCCTGCCCAGAGATCATTTGAATTCCGAACCCGGCATTGGATTGGAATAAGCAACCGTAGCAGTTGTTACCATCACCGCCATTGTTGTACCATGCGGCCGAGGTCGCCCCTGTGACCACAACGCTGTAGAAGTTATTGGCATTCGGCCAATGAACCGATCCCCCGTTCTGGAGCACATACACGCCATACGCCACGTTAGCTACCCGGGCTTGGAAAACGTGGTTGTTTTCCGGTCCATGTACAGCCCCCGCGCCGCCGATCAGATCAAACCCGCGCGAGACGTTCGTGATCGTTACATTCCGTACGATTGCATTTGAGGCGGCGAAGGACACTCCGGTTATGCTTGTTTTTCGATCGCCGTCTATCGAGAGATTCTCTAGTTGCGCGAAGACGCCAAGGGAAAATACCGGAATAGAGTTAACGCTCGGCTTGATGATGACGCATTTATCGTATGCTCCTTGAATGCGCACGCTCTTTTCCGGAGACAATGAACCGTTCACTGCCCAAGTTGTAGATCGAAGGTAGACACCGCACGGAACGTAAACAGTACCTCCATTTGTTCCGGCATATGCCGCCCCAAACGCGGCGTCCAAGCCAGCGGCGCTGTCGGAGGTGCCGGTGGGGTCAACTCCAGCGTAGGACGCAGCGTTAATCGAAAGGTTTGCAGCCGGCGCTCTCTTAGTCGGATCTAACTGAGCCACCTGGGCCGTGCACACGGATAGAAAAAAGACACATAAAAAGCTCTTCATGGCTGTACTCTGCCCCTGACCCCGATTCCATGACATTGGCGGTGACGAAGGCGACCTTGCTGCGACGGACTCCATGCGGATTCGGAGGGTTTTGCGCGACCTGTACTATCACCGTCTGAAGTGCGCTCAGCTTCCCGACCGTACGGGAGAAAACCCAGCGCATTGAGTTCTAGCTTCAGCCCGCCGCTGAGACGATGTGGCGGCGCCGGGGCTCTATGGCCTGCTTTAGCAGGTGGGTGCTTGGGTTGTAATCGAGCACGATCTCTTTCAAAGCTATGATCAATCGGCCGACATCGCGTGTTTCGCAGATTTCTCGCAAGCAATTGAGCCACGTCGCCATATCGACTTCCGGCATGCCGTTCCCCACGTAAATGCGGATCTTCTCATGGGCTGTAGGCGCCGTGTTCTCAAGAATTGTGCTCAGCTCTTCATAGAGCTTCTCGCCGGGGCGCATGCCGGTGAATTCGATCTTAACGTCTTCATCAGGCCTCAACCCCGACAGCAGTATCAGGTTCCTGGCCAAATCGACTATCTTTACGGGCTCGCCCATGTCCAGGACGCAGATCTGGCCGCCCTCTCCAATCACCGCGGCTTGCAGCACGAGTTGGCAGGCTTCGGGAATGGTCATGAAGAAGCGGCGCATGTCCGGATGCGTCACGGTAACCGGTCCGCCCGCCGCGATCTGCTTCTTGAAGATGGGAATGACGCTGCCGTTCGAGCCCAACACGTTGCCGAAGCGCACGGCGACGTACTTGGTCCGTCCGTCTTGCAGGGCCAGAAGCAGCAGTTCGGCGACGCGCTTGGTGGCACCCATAACGTTCGTCGGGCGGACGGCTTTGTCGGAGGAGATCATGACGAAGTCTTCGACTCCGTGCTCCGCAGCGGCCACGGCGACGTTGTAGGTGCCGAAGACGTTGTTCTCGATCGCCTCGAAGACGTGTGCCTCCATTAGGGGGACGTGCTTGTAGGCGGCGGCATGATAGACCACTGATGGCGAGTATTGGCGCAGGACCTCGTCCAATCGCGCACGATTCTGTACGCTCCCGATCTCCGGGTAGAAGGGCGTTTTCGGGAAGGCCTGGCGCATTTCGCGGTCGATTTCGAACAGGGGTGACTCGGCGATTTCGAATCCCACGATCCCGGCGGGGTGGAAGCGTGCGATCTGGCGGCAGAGTTCGGAGCCGATGGAGCCAGCCGCTCCAGTGACGAGGACGACTTTGCCTTGGAACGTGCCGCGGATCTGGTTCTCTTCGAGGCGGACGGGGTTGCGGCCGAGGAGGTCTTCGACGGCTACTTCGCGGATCTGGGTGGCGAGACTGTTCCCTTCTATGACTTCGGCGAGGCCGGGAATGGTTTTGTAGGAAACGCCGGCTTCGCGGCAACGCTTGAGGATATCCGTCATCTGCGCGCCATTGGCGGAAGGTAGCGCGATGAGAACCATCTCGATGGCTTGTGAGGCGACGATGGAAGACAGCGCGGCGCCGGTGCCGAAGATCTTCACTTGATGAATGAAGCGGCCGGCCTTGGCCGGATCGTCGTCGATGAAGCCTACGATTTCGTAACACAGCGCTGAATTCTGGTGGATCTCGCGGAGTAGGGTAACTCCGGCGTCACCGGCTCCATAGATGAGTGTGCGCTTGTTTTCGGTGCGGTTCGGTCGCCGTGAAGTCTCGAAGGCCACTCTGACGGCCAGGCGAGCTCCCGCCGTCATAATCGAACAGAGCAGGAAATCCAGGATATAAAGGGACCGGGGGAACCCACTGGGTGCGAATAGCGATAAACAGAGGCAGGCCACTGCGGAGCCGAGTACGTTGGCAACGGCGAGACGGAGAAGATCCGGGACGGAGACGTACCGCCACCAGCCACGGTCCAGGCCGAAATAGTGAAAGGCGGCAGCCTTGACGACTACCCATGTGCAGAGCCCGACCAGCAGGTAATGACGGAATTGGAGAGGGATGCTGACGTCGAAGCGCAGCAGAAAGGCTGAGACGCCGGCTGCCAGAAAGATGGAGAGTTGAACAGTGCGCAGGATCCAGCGGCGAAAGAGAACGGAACGGCCCACGATTTGCAAGTTATTCACAAGGGTGTCAAATGTAGGCATGGCTGGAGTGCTTTCAGAATGACGAGTCGAATTATTGGATTCACCGGTGGACATCAGTAACCTCTTACGATTGCAGCTGCGGTGCGGAATAAAATGAAGATATCTCCGACAACGGTGTGCGTGCTGATGTACTCTTCGGCCAAATCCAATTTCGCTGGAAGGATGCGCTCGGCGTACTCCCTGAGGGGCTCGACGCTTCTCGAAAGAATCTCTTCTTCATCGCGGAAGCGAATGGAAGCCAAGTCTGTGATTCCGGGCCGCACAGTCAGAACTTTGCGGTAGCGTTCTTTGAACAGCTCCACATACTCCGGGACTTCCGGGCGAGGTCCCACGAGGCTCATGTCACCGCGAAGGACGTTATAGAGTTGCGGGACCTCATCCAACTTCGTAAAACGCAGAAATCTCCCCACTCGAGTAATGCGGGCATCCCCACCGATCGTCACCGAGGGTCCGCTAGCGACTCCCATGGTTCGGAACTTCAAGATGTGAAAGCGGCGGAACCTCAGGCCCACACGCTCTTGACGAAATATGATGGGACTTCCAGAATCCAACCAAACCGCCAAGGCGACTGCCACTGCAATCGGGCTCGTTAGTACGAGCACTAGCAGGCTCAGCGCGATGTCGGTACATCGTTTTGTTAGCGAGCCTCTCACGCCTCAATGCCTACCGATTCCTGGAGTGCGACAACGTTTTGACGCGGCCGGGTCAGGATTGAGCGAGCCGTCCGAATGACACGGTCCTGGTCCGCTTCGGTCATGCGCGTGTACAACGGAAGACTCACGACACACTCGTAAGCGCTAGTCGCGTTCGGAAAATCCTGCGGCCGCAAAGCGTATGTATCCCTCCAATAGGGATGGAGGTGGAGCGGGATGAAGTGCACGCTGGTGCCAATCCCGGCCGCGGCCATTTCGTTGATGAAGTCGTCACGCGAAATCCCTGCATCGCGGTTCAGACGTACGACATAGAGGTGCCACGCGTGGATTTCGTTATTCGGAGGGTGTGCCGGGAGCTTCAGACAGAGATCCCGCAGGCCCTCGTCGTATCGGCGTGCTAGCTTTTCCCGTCTACGGCGAAAGTGGTCCAGCTTCCGTAACTGATGGATGCCGATCGCGGCGGCGACGTCGGTCATGTTGTACTTGAAGCCGGGCGCAACAACCTCGTAGAACCAGGCGGGGGCATTGGATTTGTAACGATCAAAAGAATCGCGGTCGATGCCATGCAACCTCATGACCCGGCAGCGTGCGGCAAACTCCGGGTTCCGTGTGACGATCATCCCCCCCTCCCCGGTCGTCAGCGTCTTGGTCGCATAGAAGCTGAAAACCGTGGCATCGCTTTCCAGTTGTCCAATCAGCCTGCCGCCCGAGGTCGCTGGCAGCGCATGGGCGGCATCCTCGATCACTTTGAGGCCGTGCCGTTTCGCGATCCACAAGATGGATTCCATTTCGCACGCCAGTCCGGCGAAGTGAACCGGGATGACCGCCTTTGTGCGCTCGGTGATGGCAGCCTCGATGGCGGCAGGGTCGATGTTCAGCGTGTCCTCTCGCACATCGACGAAGATCGGATTCGCCCTAAGATAACGGATGACCTCGGCCGTGGCAGTGAAGGTGTACGTCGTAGTAATGACTTCATCGGCGGGCCCCACGCCGGCCGCTTCCAGAGCCAGGTGCAAGCCCGCCGTAGCCGAATTGACGGCCAGCGCGTTGACATCCGATCCCATGTAGCAAGCGAATTCCTCTTCGAAGCGCCTTGTCTTGGGACCGGTGGTTAGCCATCCGCCGCGAAGGGCGTCGGCAACTTCGGAGATCTCTTCCTCACCAATATCGGGGAGGCTGAAAGGAAGAAAAGTGTCTTGGAGAGCGGGGATGGTCATGTCAGCCTTTTTGTATCCAGCACAGAACGTGCGTGCGCAAAGCTGGAACGATGTTGAACAGCGTGTAGAGACAGGGATGTACGCGTGTGACTACACGGCTGATGGGCGGCGCCAGCGTCACTCGCCAATATCTCAGCCGACCATCGGGAAACAGTTGGCGGATGCGACTGAGTGGCACCCCTTTCACGTCCGGATTGCGCGGGTTACTGTAGATGAAGTCATACCAGAGCACTCCGCCGCCAGGCTTCGCCCAGCGCCACATACTACGGGCCAGTGCGTCTTGGACCTGCGGATCAAGAATGGACGTAAAAACGGTGGATTGGAACACAATGTCGAATGACGCCTCCGGGATGTCAAGTTCCAGTGCGTCGCCATCGATAATCGCCAGCGTGGGGGGCAAGTTCCCTCTTGCGGCACAAGCGCGATCTGGAAGCAGATCGTTGCCCACCATTAGTTCGGGGCGAAAGCCCAAACGGAGAAACTCGAGAAAGTTCCTGCCCGAGCCGCAACCGATTTCCAGAAGCCGCTTGCACGCTATTGGCGAGATCCGGCACTCATGAACCCAGCGTAACAGCACCCGCTCCTTCTCCTGCCGGATCATACAGACAGCGGGGTTCAGCGGTTCGTAGGCATCCGTGTCGTATCGGCTCCGCCTCGCGTAGCGGGCGACGATTTTCTCTGCCTCATTGCTCATATGGCGTGTTAGACCAACTGGCCTATTGGCTGCGAAGACGGTTTGACCGTCGTCAGAAACTGAAGCGCCAACTTACGGTAATCGTGGTGGGCGAGTACATACCAGCGCCCTCGCGCTCCCATGTCCGACCGTTCGGCCGGGCTAAGCGCCATCAAGATCCTGACGGCGTCGGCGATCTTCTGGGGGCTCTCCGGCAGAACCGTGAGTCCGCACGCACTTTCGCCTACCATGTCATTGCCGGCATCGATCGCCTGGATGATTGGTTTCGCCGCCATCATGTAGTCCATCAGCTTGTTAGGGCTGATCCCGAAACGGAAAAGCGGACTACGCTGCAGAGAAATCAGCAATGTGTCCATTTGTGCGAGCAGCGCCGGAATAGACGACTTGGGCACCGGCGGGAGAAACTCGACGTTTCGCAGTGCCAGGTTCGCCGCTAACCCGCGGAGCCGCTCCTTCTCCGGCCCTTGCCCGACAATAATGAACGTCACCGGCACATCGGAGAGTAGGTGGGCTCCTTGCACGACTACATCCAGCGCGTTCGCAATACCGTGCGCGCCTGCGTAGCCGACTAAAAACCGGCCGTTTCGCTTTGCCTTTTCAAGCACCGCGCCATGTGAACCTCCCAGTTCTTGGGGAGTGGTGCTCCAACTCTCGGCGTCGATGCCATTCGGTATGTAAATGAACTTTCCCTGGGCCAATCCGTGCGCGCGCATGTGGGGCTCGGCGTTGGGCAGCATAGAAACCACCCGGTCGGCACGCCGATAGGCGAAGTTTTCCGCCCACTGCAGCAGCGCGATGAACGGGTGCGCCGGCGACATTCCGCCAAGCTCAATCGGGGACAGCGGCCATAGGTCGTGCACCTCAAAGACAAATCGCGCACCGCACTCGTTCGCGATCATCGATCCAGGTACCGCATCGAGAGGATATGTCGATGAGGCAATGACCAATTCAGGCTTAACATCCCGCGCGATGTGCTTACGATACCGGAACAATTGGGCGACGAAGGCCAGGATGTTCGCGACGCGACGCGCCCCGTTGCCCGAATATCCCGGCGTCGCCAGCCACAAATACCGAATGCCGTCCACGTCCTCCCGCGTAACTGAAGCCTGACAATGTGGCTGGTGTGTCCGGAGATGGGAAACGGACGCGCCAACAATCGTAACATTATGGCCCAGACGCACCCACTCGCGCGCGAAATAGTACGGTCTAAACTCCATGCCGTACGGCGGCGCGCCGGCGTAGTGGTTGATGAGGAGGATATTCATCGGAAGTCGCGCGGCGCTGCCGCGTGTGCCCGGCTGACAATAAAAGAGGCGATCCGTTCAGCCGCCTTGCCCTCGCCATAGGGCTTGGCTTCGGTGTCGCCACGGGATCCGATGGCACTGATGATGCACTCAGCGACCGAGGCACCGTCAGTGGGTGGCGCAAGCCGATTCCAGTTTAACTGGATCAATTCGGTCCACTCGGTTTCTTCACGGAGAGTCACACACGGCGTGTGGCAGAAAAAGGCCTCCTTTTGTATCCCGCCTGAATCTGTGGCTATCACCGCGGCATGTCGCTCTAGCATGAGCATTTCCAGGTAGCCGACGGGGGGAAGAGTGATCACGGCGGGACGAAAGACGCAGGTCTGCAGGTTCTCCAGTACTGCGCGAGTCCTGGGATGAATCGGAAACACCACCGGCAACTCCTCCGATACCCGGTTGAGAGCTTCAACGATCGTTCTCAAACGGGCGGGCTCGTCGGTGTTTTGCGCCCGGTGAATGGTACATAGAACGTAACGGCGCGAAGCGAGTTTGAGCTGCGAGAGGATCCTGCTGTGTCGCTCCGCGCGCTCCCCGAAACTCAGAGCGACGTCGAACATAACGTCTCCCACAAGTTGCACACGCGCGGGCGGGATTCCTTCATCAGTGAGGTTCTGCACTGCCGTTGCAGTGGGGGCAAACAAGAATTCGGCAACATGGTCGGTGACGACTCGGTTGATCTCCTCAGGCATCATCCTGTTGAACGAGCGCAGGCCTGCTTCGACGTGCAACACGGGTATGTGCAGCTTAACGGAGGCCAGCGCACCGGCAAGCGTCGAGTTCGTGTCGCCGTAAACGAGCACCCAGTCCGGCTGCGATTCCAGCAGGACACATTCGATGCCCTCGATCATGCGGCCGGTCTGCGCGCCCTGCGATTCCGCCCGAATCCCCAGATGCACGTCGGGGCACGGGATCTCGAGCTCGTCAAAGAAGACGTCCGACATATTCCCGTCGTAGTGCTGGCCCGTGTGAATGAGAAACTCAGTGCAATCCGGAGTGGCGCGAAAAACACGGGATACCACGGCCGCCTTGATGAATTGCGGCCGTGCCCCGACGATGGTTGCAATCTTCATGGAACATGTATGGCACGGCGTGCAGCGTACACATGCCACCTCCCCAACAGGGTGCCCGACCGGTCAATCCCGGCTGCGGTTCAAGATCAAGGCGCAGGCTGGCACGATCATGGAGCGACGGCGAACCGCTCCATCCATTGGTCGAACATAAAGATCCTGAACAGCATCATCGACGCTTCGATGCGTCGCGACCCAGCGGCCCGGTCCCAGAACTCCCGTGCCAGCCAACGAACTTTGCCGACGTCGATAGACTGCCATGCCGGGCGGTCGCTCTGAACCCATTTCTCGAAGGGAGACTTGAGTATCCCCGTCATCCACTCTACCTGCGGCGTCTCAAACCCAAATTTGCCGCGGCGTTGTAGGATCGTAGTCGGCAACCGCTGACGCAGACCCTGCCGCAGAGGCCACTTCGTCCAGCCGCGACGATAGAGCACCGATGGGGCAAAAGACAGGCATGTCTCGATCAACTCGTGGTCAAGAAATGGATAGCGGCCCTCAATTGAGAACGCCATGGAGTTGCGATCCTCCCACCTCAAAAACCGCGGCAGGAAGAACGTGTCAATCTCGTGGAGTCGCCGCTCGCGAGCTTCGATGGTCCACGCGCGCAGCAGCAGGTTCGTGCGGACGGCGCTGCTGTCGAACGCTAGCATCGGCCTGCGGCGTGCCCGGTATTGCCCGAACATCACAGGGATCTGGCTTAGCAAACTGGGATTCCCACCCTTCATGGCCGCGCCCGCCAACTCGGCGCTCAACGCAAGCAGATGGCCCGTCACGGCCAAATCCTTCAGGTGAAGAAGGTACGATTGCCAATAGCCGCCCAGGACCTCGTCGCCACCCTGCCCGTTCAGGGTAACGGGGACACCGGCTGTCTTCATGCTACGAGCGACACAGTAACCTGCATACACCGAGAGCGTGCTGACCGGCTCGTCATGCGCCCACGTGAAATGATCCAGGTCTTCGAGGAATGTTTCGGGGCGCGGAAAGATGGAGTGAGGTTGACTGTGAATAGCCTCGTTCACGATGTTCGCGTATTCCGATTCGTCTTGTTGGAAGGTAGGAAATTCGGCCGTGAACGTGTCTAGCGCCACAGATCTCCCTTGCAGCGTGTCCACTACCAGCGCGATCGACGCGGAATCGAGGCCACCGCTCAGCGCGCAACCCACGGGCACATCGCTGCGCAGGTGGTGGCGGAGGGAGCGCTCGAACTTGTACATGAGGAGCGCAGCCGCCTGATCCCCGTCGTAGACCGCAACTGGGATCCGCTGTGGATACCAATACTTCTGCGGCTCGGTCTCGTCTAATGTTCTTAGCGATACCCGAATCCAGGTGGCCGCCGGCAGAGGATGTACGCCCTCGAAAAACGTCTCGGAGTGGTTCTCATAGCCCGTCGCAAGATACTCCGCCGCGGTGTCGCGATTGACTATGGCGCGAAACCCAGGCAGTGCGGAAAACTGCTTGATTTCAGATGCGATTGCCAGCATACCCGCGGTCCGCCAAAGGTACACCGGCTTGATGCCGAGGCGATCGCGGCAAATGATGGCATCGTCGCGTAGCAAGTCGACAATGATGAGTCCCCACATGCCATGGAAACGCGCGAAGCAGTCGGTCCCCCACTGCGCGTGTGCCGCGAGAATCACTTCTGTATCGGAATCCGACTTGAAGGTATGGCCCAACGCCTTCAATTCTTCGCGAAGCTCGACGTAGTTGTAAACCTCGCCGTTATAGGTAATCCAATAACGGCCGGCGTATTGCATCGGCTGGTGGCCGGCTGGACTGAGATCGAGAATGCTGAGCCGGCGATTCCCGATTCCAACTTCCCAGCCAGAACCGGAGGGCGGGCATGGCACAAGAGTCCCCTCCGAGCGGGAAAAGAACGCGCTGCCTTTGTCGTTCGGGCCACGGTGCGACACTTCATCGCGCATCCGGTCCAGCACCTGGGCCGCACATGCGAGGTCACGCCGCTTGAACACGCCCGCTATTCCGCACATGCCGGCGCCATCCTTCGAGAAACAGCGGAACTAAGGCCCCTAAGTTTAAATGACTTGATCAATTTGTCCTTTGGCCCCGGCCCGGCCCACCGCATAAGGCCCCGCTTCGTTCTGCGGATCGCGCGCTTCGTCATACCCCGTTGGTTCCGAAGGCCATGGCATATTCACTCTCAAGTCCTCGTCGCGAACACCTTGTGCCACCGTATAGATACGACCGAGCGCCGCGGCTACACTGACGTTGGTCAGCCCCTGGCGTTCGAGTTCTTCTCGCCCATTCGAACGCCGACGGTTGTCAGCGAGGTTGACGATTGCTTCGCCGAGAAACAGGCTGTGAGGCGGCACAACATGACTAGGGTAGGTGTTCACGAGCCGCAGAGGCGCGTCGCCGCATGGCACCGTGACGACGGGTAGATTACAAGCCATCGCTTCCTTCACGACATTCGGCGAGCCTTCGCTGAGCGAGGTCAGCAGCAGGCAGTCGGCGGCATTCATCAGGAGCGGCACTTGCTCATGCCTAACATCACACATCGTCTGCAGCACTACGTTGGCGTGTACCCGCCGCGCGACCTCCACCGCCGCATCGGCCAACGCTGGATCCTTGACTCGCCGGTTGTCAGTTTTGCTGGCGTTAAACAGGATAATGAAGCTATCCGCAGGCCAGCCCAGCTTGCGACGCGACTCTGCCTTGTCCATGAGACGAAAAGTATTTGTGTCGACACCGTTAGGCAGCACTACGGTCTTGGATCGCAAACGCTTGGGGAGTGCCTTCAATAAGTTCGGGCTCTTGACGATCACCGCAGCGGCGCGGTTCGCGGCGGACAAACCGAGATGGAGCCCGATCAGGTCGCGAACGAACCATCTCAACCCAGTATTCTTTGCGCCCAGCAGGTCGGCGCCGCCGAATGAGACCACCAGCGGAAAACGACCCGCAGCCAATTTCGCGATATGCGACACCATCGATCCATACTGCGCGTGCACAACGCCCGGCTGATTGCGCGCGATTTCGCGCCGGAGCCGCACAATACTTTGCATGACACCGCGCAGTGAGGTCCGGTCGTGGATCAGACCGAACGCCACGTCCCACCCGGCCTGGCGCATCGCATTGGCCTGGCTGCGAACGAAGGGCGAGATACCGATCTCGCCTTTGGCCGGTGATCCGCTGGTTACCATGTAAATCGATCGTTTCATCAATTCTTCGCCAGCGCCAGCGGCTGCTTTCGCAACCCTAATTCGAATGCAGCGAGAATGAAACCGCCAATACACCTGACACCGGCTTAGGTGCAGTGGACCTCTTCCGCCGGCGAATGCAGCCAGCGGCGCGCAATTAATGGACTTCTTGGCCCCGCAGCGGTCGAGTGGAATCTCTCGACCTCGCTTATGCCGATCGACAACCAAAGCCGGAAGCCATCGCGGGGTGGCGACATCGGTATTCCGTAAGCGGCCGGCGGGCAACTTCGATTAGCATCTCCTCGCATCGCATGTTCCGACACGCCGCGAAACGCAACGCTTCTCGCGACTGTGGGCCGATTCCAGATACGCCCGTGCATGTAGCGAGAGGCAGTTGCTGCGTAATCATCACTGACCGCCGACGCGCTGTAGTTCCATCAGAAGCTCGCAGCCCAATTGTCGGCGGTTGCCCCACTCCAGAAAGCTGCTACAGACTGTTTGCCCGAGATACCGCATGCCAGGGAGAGTCGGCGGGTACCGTTCCTCTCGGACTAGCGCGAGGCCACACTGGGAGGCGGCAACCAGAACTTCCTGCCGCGTGATCCTTGTGGGAGCTACATAGTTGAGGCTCGCTGCAATGCTTTGGCGGCAACGTGCGTACCGGTGCAGTCCTCTGCCTATCAGGGTGGCGGCGTCAGTGATCTGAAATATACTGCGCCCCCGAGGCTTGAGCAGTTTGGCAACACGGTGGAGAACACGGTCGGGGTTTTCGATGTAGGCAAGGATACCTATGCACAAGATGATGTCAAACTGCTGCGGAAAATGACTCTCCAAGAAGTTGCCCTGAATCAGCTCCGCTCGTGAGGAGTGCTCGACGGGTACGGCCTTCGCTACTTCGTTTAACATGCCTGTCGAAATATCGAGAAAAGTGACATGGTTGTGCTTGACAAAGGCGACTGAAATGGATCCATCGCCGCAGCCCGCGTCGAGAATCCTAAGACCCCGGAGGTCGCCGAGTATCTCCCGGACGAGTCGTTTGCGGAGCGGTATTATGGCGTTGTCCTTGAGATAGGTGGCAGTTGTGTCGAAGTGGACCTTCACGTCTGCGGTGTGGACGTCCAATGGTTTCTTCCCTCCATACTTCCGTGTTTTGTCTGCGGGCTCTGCAGTAAGCGTTAACCGCGTTCGCGGACCTCAGCGTCGCGGTAGACAGGGGATGTTTCGGGAGAGCGCGCCGACATACGAGCCAGGCGCGCCAAGCCGGCGGATACGCCCAGGCCGGGGTTTCCAATCATTTCAATTGCCCGTCCAACCAGCGCACCGGTAGGCATCGATCGTCCGCTGCGCGAGCGATTCGAGGCTGAATTCGGTTTCTGCGCGCTTACGTCCCGCAGCTCCCATGCGGGCACGCAGACCGGCGTCCGCAATCAGCTTCCCCAGCGAGGTTACAAAACCCTGCACATCATCGCGGGCGGCCACGAATCCAGTCTCGCCATCCGCGACGAGGCGCGGCGCGTCCCCTACATCCGAAGTTACAACGGGCAAGCCCGCTGCCATGGCCTCCATAATCGCGTTTGGGGTGCCTTCGGTGTCGGAGGTAAGCACAAAGATATCAGATTCCGAAAGCAACTCGGGAACATCGAAACGGCGCCCCATCAACCGAACAATTCTGTCCATGCCTGTTTCGGCGATCAGCGCCGCCAGGCGCGCGCGTTCTCCGCCTTCGCCCACTATCAAGACCTCAAAACGGGCTGCGGGCATCGCCCGCGCGAGCTCCGCTACCGTATGCACCAGACGATCCCAGCGCTTATAAGGATGAAGGTTTCCAACGGCGATCACGCGCACAAACCCGTTGTCGCCGTGGTTGCGCGGCGAGTACTGGTCGGCATCGAGTCCGTTCGGCACCCACATGGGATTTCGAACGCGGAAGAAGCCGGTATCCAATTTGGCTTCCTGCCAGGACCGCTGGCTGTTGGCGATGATCGAATTGGGCCAGTGCCGATTGAGCGCATAGTGGACGGGGCCTACCCGCCGCTCAAATGAGTACTCGCCGCGAATCGACCCGATAGCAACGCCGTTGCCTCGCATCGCCCACCATGCCGGGGAATTCAGATAAAACGCCATCGAATGCAGTACGGCCGGACGAACTTCCCGCACGGTGCCGCGCAGCCACGCCAGCTTTGACAACGGACCTTTGTCCTGTGGTGGATGGACCAGCGGAATGCCGCACTGCTGGATCAAATCGCGATAGAAATCTTCGCCGGTTAGCGTCCAGACGATGACCCCCGGCCGTAAACCTAAGTCTCGCAAAGCGCGCACCAGAAGGTACCCTTGCCGTTCGCTGCCGCCCGGCCGCAGGGATCCAACCAGCAACAGCGGCATACAACCTGTCAACTCGCGAATGTCCGACGCTTCCAATCAACCTCCCCAACCACGCGCTTTCATTGCGAACCATCCCAAACCGCCGCGGTACACCCTGGCGCGCACAGGCCGCTCGTTCATTGGAAACGCGACACGAAAGCCGGCACGCACGATTTGGCATAGCTTGACGTAGAAATCTAGGAGAAACTTGCAAGCCGCTCTGTGGCGTTTGCCATCGCAGCCAGTGGCCGCCGATGAACTAAGTCGTGCTCAATCCACTGATGAATGAGTTCAGCCAGACCTTCACCGCGTTCTTCGGGTGTGGTTCCGTTTTCCATATGCCAGTTGAACTGAATGCTATCTCTATAGGCCGCTGCAAACGCCAGCAACGACCGCCTGCGTTCTTCCGCCGATGGCAAATGCCCATTGATTAACACATTTTTCATCAGCATCGGCAGATCGTTCAGATCCGCCGGCGGACGAATCGCGCCCTCGACGCAATCGTAATACACCTGCCCAAACAGTAGCACCGGTTTGCCGAATAGCAGTGCCTGCAGACCGACGGTTCCGCTCACCGTGGCCGCCATTTTGCACTGCTGGAGCAACTCGATGCTCGAGTAATTCTCCGGCAGCAAAACGACGTTCGGCAGACGGGCGGCTTCACGGTAGAACGACATTGGACGATAACCGCCGATGGCGGGGTGATCTTTCACTACCAATTGATACCCGGCGGGCAGCGACGCCGAGAGGATACGAACGAGCGCGAGCATGTCCGACCACACGGGAGCCGCTGCGAGAGTGGCGGCCTCCGGCTGGTAATGCGGCGCGAATAGAACGAAGGGCCGTCGAGGGACCGCATGCGCGAAACGGAACATGCGCCGCGCGCTTAGATTCCTGCTTCGAACCAACCAGGCTTTCACCGCGGGGCCTAACGGACGGCGGTAATATGCTTCCAGCGGGCCGACTTTCCGAAGAGTGAAACTCGACCAGCCGGTCTTCAGTCCGTTCCAGCTTGCTACCAATGTGCTGCGTAAACAGGTTGGCCAGCCCTGGCTGGCAAGAATGCGTGATGGATCGTCGAGGCGATAACGTGCGAGCAGCGCTTCCAACTCGTCCTCGTACGGCAGCACGCGGTCTTCGTATTCCCGCATGTTCTTCTCGTAGCGTATCCTGAGCGGGGACGAGCTGAAGCTGACATCATCCACCGGATAGCGCCCCTTTTGCCAGTAAGGGTCATAATACTGGTTGATGGCGAAAAACGGAAGGGAGCGCGAGAGCTCGAACAGCACGTGGGCATGAATGACATCGGGAGCATGCGCCATGGCGACTTCAATCTCGTATTTCTCCAGCACATAGCGGTAGAACAGGACCACCGACTTGAGAAAGAACTCGATTTCCTCCAGACTGCGATGTTGTACTGGGAATGAATCGCCGATGTAGCTGTAGTCCGCCAGTGTGCGTTGCGCAACCACCGAACGCCACAAGTTGGATTGTGGGAACTCGCGTTCGAGGTCAAGAAGGGACGTGCGCCCGATGAGATCCCGATTTTCCGCCGCCCAGGAGTCGAAATGCTCCGTCGCGATATCGTCGCCATATTCGTGCGGCTCGCCGATGTAAACAAAGACGACATGGTGCCCGAAACGGTCTTCCAGCACACGACTGGCGCTGCGATACATTGCGCGGCGATCTTCGGCCGGATGTGGATACAAGAACAGAATCTTCACTGCAACTGCTCCACGGCGGACAGCTCGTCCTCGGCCCCGATGTAGCTCCAGGCGCTCGAGGGCACGCGGAAGGCGATCGGTCCCCGCATAGAGAACGCCATTGTCACCATGAAAGCCATTTCGAAGCCGAAATTCATGCCCGAAAAAAACCCTTCCGTAAAGAAATAAACGAGCATCGCCGCCGTCAGTGCCCTTGCCGCCGGAGCCCGAGCTACGAACGTGACGATCTTGGCCTGTAGAATAATGAAAGACAGCGCTGCAAGAAATCCCGAATCGACCAGCAGCGTCAAATAGACGTTGTGCGACTGCAATCCCTGGCCGCCGACCTTCATTCCCGCTTCCCCCGTTAGTTGCTGCGCGTACCCCATTCCGCCGCCCAGCAGCCACTCGTCGCTGCTACTACTGAGCAGATAGGACCAAATACGATCGCGGTGGGTCGACGATTCGGCGAAGGAATCCGTGAAAGGATCAGCCATCCGACTCAACAGGTAGTTCTTATCCTGCGAACCGGCGATGATGAAGTATCCCCCGGCGATCGCAATTAACGATATTGCGCACAGAAGCTTATAGCGCCGCTGCAGCGCCAGCAAAATCATCGCACCCCCTACTAGCCCATAGCAGGCGCCACGCCCGCCGCTGAAATACAGAATAGCGACGAGTGGCGTTGCGAGCAGCACCTGGCTCAGGACCTCGCGTCCGAATACCTCCCTCGAAAGGAGGATCAGGAGCGCGGCGCCCGCCGCATAACCGGCGGCATCGGGATTGAAATGAAGAAGGGCTCCTAGGCGCGGTGACTTCCCATACTCCTCAATCAGAAGAACGAGCGAACTCCCCGCCGTGCCCCAGACAAACGATCGTGCCGCATTGCGGAGAGCGGTGGGACCGAGAGTCGGAAGTTTCCACATCACCAGCACAGCAGCAAACACGTCGATCATGAAACGTGCGTAGTCCATCAAATCCGGGGAACGCAGCCATTGTATGAAAATTACCCCCAGCAAACACGCGCCGGCGGCCGTCCCCGGAGGAGGATCGGTGTGGGCAATGCGCCGCTCCGCGATACGAAAGCAATACACTGCCATAAGAGCAAAATCGAGATACACAACAATTGAGCTGCCGAGGCCGCCCCCCACGGAGAACAAGTAGAGAGGCAACTGGCACGCTAGCAACAGACTGAACGCGATCTGAGGCCGCAACCAGCCGAGGACCAAACCTAATGCAAGCACAATGACGCTGTTCCTAACATCGCCGTTGACGGCGACATTCACCTGGTGCGTCATGAGTGCGGGAGCGCTCAGGTACGTCAGCGCCGCGCACAACAGAAGCATCGCAACCTGGAACCGCCAGCGGCCCGCGATCTGTTCGCCAGTACTCTCCATAATTCTTCCCCTACGCGGTTTCCCCGCACACGATCGAACTTGCCCAAAGTGAGTGCCTGGAAGGAGAACAAGTCATGGCGGCCCTCATTGAGCTTTCCACACTCGTCGTCAAAAACCCCGTCCAAGCGAGTGCCTGCCCGTCCATTTCCTGTCACCCCGTACGGCGCAGCAATATCCAGGTGGAATTGTCCCAAGCGGGTTCCATGCGCTTCCAAAGAAAACCCCAGCGCACCGGCTCGAATCCCTCTATGGTATCCAGAAAGTCGGACCCAAAGTCGCGCTTGAATAGCTTGCCCAAGTGGCCTCGATACACGATTTCAACCGGCGTCGGGTTGAAGTACTCGTTGATCAACACGTACTTTTCGGCGATAGCCGCCATTTTCTTATAAACCTGTGGAAGGCCGCTGGGGTTGATGTGAATGAGTACCCCACACGTGAATACCAGATCGAATCTCCGTTCAGGTTCATAGTCCTGGATCGAGGACCGGACGCTGTTGATTCCGGGAATTGAAGAAAGATTGCCGAATGCGGTCGGGTTCACCTCAATGCCGGTGACGCACAGCGAAGGAACGAGGCTCTTGAGCGCTATCAAATTGTGACCGACATTCGCCCCTATTTCGCAGACCGATTGCACTCCGGGCGCAAGTCCAAGGATTTCATTGAAAAACGGTACACGCGACGCGGGCGTGATCACATTCCGCTTTACGTATGAGTCGCCAAAATCCCCGGCCCAGAAGGCCTCCTGCTCAGTTTGCGTTCGCATAACGAGCGATCAAAGCCCCCAATAAGATCAGTGGTATTAACCTATTCTTCTTCATGACTCTGTAATTCCGCCTACAACTCACCATCCCCGGGCACTTCGGGCACCGCAGCGCGCTGACTTACGCGAACAAACGCCTGGCGACTGAAGTGCCAATGCAGGCCTGCTTGATATGCTGCTTTCCTATCGGCCGGCGTGAGGATGAACCACGCCGCTGCAGCACCAGATAGCAATATAGCAGCCTCAGCATAGAGCGGTGGAACGATCCGCCTGAGAACGAGCGCATTAGTCAACAAAATGGCGGCGATTCCGAGACAAGCTGTCCGGATGCTACTCATGTCGTATGGAACATGGAAGGCGCGTTGGGCGGTCAAAAACACCACGGTAGTCTGAACCGCCGCTCCAGCGGCCAGTCCGATCGCAGCAGCGACTATGCCGCACAGCGGCAACAATGCCCAGAGCAGTCCGCCCATGACTACCACGCCCGCGAGGGTCGCGAGCGACCAGTTCCACGTCCGGCATGCAACCTGGTTGCCGATGTTCAGCGAGGTGGCAGCGAACGTCAGGCACGAACTGACCGCCAGCAGCGGGACCAACTCGGCGGCCCTGCCGTACGTGGCCGGGGCCAGGATTGCAACAAGGGGCCGCGCACCTGCCGACAGTAACGCCGCCATCGCCATGAGTGCCGCTGCATACAGATTGAATGTACTGGCGTACCACGCCCGGCTCTCCGAATTTTCGTGCAACACCCTCATCGAGAGCGGCTCAAACGCGGCACGGAATGCGACCCCGGCGAAACTGACGAACAGAAGAACCTTCATGCCAAGAGCGAAGATGGCAATATCCGACAACGACAGCGTGCGCGCCATGTAGAAGCGGGTCAAGTAGGTCCAGCACCAGCCGAGGATCGCACCCGGTACGAGCGGAAGTCCGTACGCCAGCACGCGTTTCAGTCCAGGCGGAACCCAACCAAAGGCCATGTCGCGCCGCAACAGGTACGCCATCACGCCGCAAGTGACCACAGTACCCAGCATCTGGCCGGCCAAAATCGCGGCAGCACCCCAGTGCGTAAGAGCCGCCCAGACGACCGCCACGAGCCCGCTGAGTACCGCGGAAAGCAGTGACCAGAAGCAAAACTCCCATCGGCGCTCGAGAATCCGAACGTACAGGAACAACAACTCAGACGTGAGGGCGAACGGGGTGCTGACTACAGACAGCACCCAAAGCGCCATGCCGTTATGGAGCGGAGGGATATAACCGAAGCGGTACCGCAGCGCAAGATACCACAATACCGCACAAACGAGCGATCCGGTCCACAGCCGGAACATCGCTATGCTTCCCAGGAAGCGGCGGCGATCCTCCGGGTCCGAATGTTCCCGGTAAAAACGATTCGCCGCGGGCGCGATCTGCAGATCCAGCACCACCGTAACGAGTGCTCCGCCGGCGATCGCCAAGTCCATGCCGGCATACTGGTCTTGCTGCAAGATGCGAGTATAAATAGGCAGCAGGAAAAAGCCCACGGCATAGCGCAACACAGTCGCGCCGCCATAGAACAACGTATCTGTAACCAACTGCCTTCGGCTCACCGGGAGCCTGCTTCTTTTCTTACCGCCTGTTGCCGCTCCGGCGAATTGCGAACCATCAACTCCCAGCTCAGCGGCGTCCCCGCGTCAATGTCGCAAGCAGCCGTGCACTCGAGCACATTCTCGAGATGCCGCGGATGCAGGCCGTGCGCAGGGCGAATCGAGCGGACGTTGTCCAGCGAGAACTTCTCCCCGGCTCGGACCGGCTTCACGACGAATAACGATCGGCGGAAAACCAGGCTTTTACTTTCGCTGGAACTCGGGCCGTATTGAACGTGGCCCAGTCCCGATTCCACGGCTCGAACCGCTTCGACCATTTGCCGGAACTCTTCCGGTTCGAGCGAGAAGGCACTGTCCGGGCCGGCCGTGCTGCGCGATAAGGTCATGTGCTTCTCGATGATGCTGGCACCCAACGCTACGGCGGCCGCGGCCGCCGCAATGCCAAGAGTGTGATCGGACAATCCGGCCGGCACTTGAAAGCGATGGGCCAAATCTGTAATAGTGCGCAGATTCATGTCACTGGCCGGCGCGGGATACGAACTCGTGCACTTGAGCAGCGCGATCTCACGTCCGCCCGCTGTACGCGCGGCGGCAACTGCCTCTTCAATTTCCTCCAGTGACGCCATCCCTGTCGAGATGATGATGGGCTTCCCGGTGCGCGCGATCTTCTCCACGAGGCCGATATCCACGATCTCGAACGACGCCACCTTGTGAGCCGGCATGCCGAGGTTCTCAAGAAAATCGACGGCCGTCGGATCGAACGGCGTGGAGAACAGGTCGAGACCACAGTCTTCCGCGGTGCGCTTGAGATCCAGGTGCCACTCCCACGGCGTGTAAGCCTCGGTGTAGAGCTGATACAGCGTCTTGTTGTCCCACAGGGTTCCACCGGAGATGCGAAATGGCGCCTTGTCCGACGGAATTGTAAGCGTGTCCGCGGTGTACGTCTGGAGCTTGACGGCGTCGGCTCCCGCCTGTTTCGCCGCGCGCACCAATGCGATGGCGCGTTCGAAGCTGTGGCCGTGGTTCGCGGAGATCTCCGCCACGATGTAGACCGGCCAGCCGGAGCCAATGCGCCGGCCGTTGATCGTGATATGCGGATTCATTTCAGGGCCGTTCCAGCACAAAATGGCGTGCCGGCTGTTCTTTGACGGTGGTGGTGCCCACTTCCCGAAAACCAGCTTTCGAGAACGCGCGAAACGACGCTTCATTGTTCGGCCGGATATAGGCGTGCACACGGGCCGCACCGTGGGTCGAGAAGAACTGTTTGCATGCTGCGATCAGCGTCGAAGTGCCAATTCCGCGGCTGCGGTGCTCGGGACGCAGCGCAACCGATAAAGTCGCCTCGCTGCTCGCAATTTCGAACCTCACCTGCCCCAGGTGCCCGGCCCCGTTCTCTACAACGTAAAGAGCGCAATCGCGATCCTGGAGTTTCGCGCGAAACCAGACTTGGTGAGTGGACCATTCTATCGGCGCGGACGAGAAAGACATTGCGCGAACGGATGGTTCGATCGCAACTTCCCAAATTGCGCGCGAATCGTCAGCCGTAGCTGGGCGGAGCCGCAGATCCGTGATTGCTGCGATCACTCGCTCCGCACCGAGCCCGTCCACGAGAACGCGTCCTGCCCGTGCCATGGCTGCGCGCCGGCCAGCGTCCGATAGAAGCGAGGCAACTTCCCGGGCCAGTTCGCCGGCCAAAATCGATGGCGGTCCGTTGACATAAATGGCTGATCCGCGGCGGTCCAACTCTTCGGCTATGGGCCGTTGGTTCTCCGCTGCAGCTACGAGAACCGCGGGTAGCTGCATGTATGCAAGTTCCCAAGTCGTGGTACCCGCTGCAGCGATGGCGATGTCGGCCCAAGCCATCAACGCCGGAATCTCAGGCACGTCGACCTCGACAGCAAATCTCGCACGGGCAGCCTCCGCTCTAATCTCGTTTACGTGCCGATTCTGCGCACCGATGGCGACCTGCACATGCAGATCCGGCCGGCGTAATGCCGCTAGCGCAGCAATGGCTGTGTGCGTGAGCCCACGCGGATCGGAGCCCCCCATCGCGACCAGCACATTCGAGGCCTCTGGCCGCTCCGGACGCTTCCAGCGGAGCCACTGCCGAAACTCGCGGCGCAGCAGCGCATACGTCGGGCCGAGCAGCAACTGTGCGTGCGGTTGCCGCCCTGAGTACATCGCCTCCCGAGCATGAACGTTCTGATTCAGGATGGCATCCGCGCAGTACTCGCCCGCGTTGCTATTGTCGTCGATGAGGAGCAAACGCGCACCCGATCGCTTTAGGAGATCCTGATATTGCGTCCCGAAGCAATAGCCATCGGCGACAATCCAGGAGTAGTACTGGCCCTTACCGAGCGCAACCGTTTCCGCCGCATCGGCATCCGAGCCCGGCACTTCGCTCTGCAGAAGATGCACCGGTACCCGTTCCATCTCGAATCGCTTCCGGACGGACTCCGGAAGCGAATGGGTCATCAGCCGCGCACCGCCACCGGCTTCGACGCATGCCTGCGCCAGCGCCAAGCAGCGCATAACATGGCCTAGGCCGATCTCCGGGCCGCCGTCAGCCCGAATCAGGAGCTGGGGAGCGCCACTCATCTCGCTGCTCTCGCATTCATCGCGGAAATCTCCGGATGCGCCCGCACGAAAGCCAACATCTCGCGATACGGAACTACCGCGTGCGAAAGGTCCAGCTCACAAAACAACTTCCGGACCAGATCGAGATCGCGGCGCTCATCCACGGTCCAGCGTAGATTCGAATTGTCGTCCGCGTCCGTGACTGAACGGCAAACAAATAGCTCCGGGCGTTCGAATCGCAGAAAGCCGGTGACATGCTCACGCGCCTCGACGGAGTTTGCCAGCCGATCCATCCGAAACAAAACGTCGGCATACATCGCTTCCGCGTCGAGCCCTTTGGGGTAGGTGCGCCGCAGAACGTTGCTGGCGTAATCGCATCCACGGGCGTCGGATGCCAATGCGGAAACGACAGAATCGACAATCTCAGGGTGGATCAGCGGGCAATCCGCCGTGATCCGGACGACGACCTCGGCGTCGAACTCGCGCGCTGCCTCCACATACCGCGACAGTACATCACGCTCATTCCCCCGAAACGATTCAACACCCTCGGCGCAGGCCACCTGCACTACGGGATCGTCGGCGGCATTCACCGTTGTTGCGACCACAATCAGGTCCAGCGCGCGGCACTGCTTCAAGCGCCGCAACTGCTGGGCCAGCATCGGGCTGCCGCTCAAGTCCATCAGCACCTTACCCGGGAGACGGGTGGATGTCATGCGAGCTTGAACAATAGCAACTCGGCCCATCGCTATCCCCGCGCCGGCTTGCGGGCCACCACCCACATATGGGAGGAAAGGCCGTTCTCCGCGAGGAACTGCTGGAAGGAGGTTCCCAGCCGCTCCCATTCACCAACCAGAACTCGTCTTAGAAATGGTTGGCTCTCAAGACTCAAGCCGCCATCGAGGGCGCGCTTCCGAACCAGTTCCGCATCGAGTTTTCCGGGCGTAAACGATTCGAGCACATCGAATCCGCAAGATCCAATCAACAGCGAGAGCGACTGCGGATTGAAATAATTGAGGTGCTCAACATCAACGGTCGACGAGAGCTCGCGCAGCGTGACGACTTCGAAACCGGCCCCGTTCGGGCAGGTGAGCACCAGTAGTCCTCCGGGCGCAAGCACGCGGAAGCAACTGGCGATGAAGTCCCGCGGACAGAAGAGGTGCTCAATGACCTCAAAACTTGCCACCACGTCAACCTGCTCGTCTCGAAGCTCTACGTGCTCGATGGGCTGCGCGATTACATGAAGGCCTTTTCCGATGCACGTGGCGGCCAAATCCGGCGTTGGCTCAACGGCGATTACCTCGCGGAAGACTCCCATGCGGATTACTTCTTCGCAGAAGGTTCCAAATCCAGCGCCGACCTCCAGCAGCGTACGGGTTCGCACGCCATGCCGGGCAGCGATATCGGTAATGCGCTCGGCGCGCGGGCGGAAAATCTTCGTCCGGCGCGCATTCTCAGATGCTGGAAAGATATGTTGATTCCAGTGGTGATAGTTCTCACTGGTGGCATAGTACTGCTCGAGCAATGACGGCGTGGGACGCGGGCTCATGTACATGGTGCCGCACGATGCGCAAATCGGATAAGCTAGCGCGTACTTGTGCCACGCCTCTACAGATGCAGTCTCTCCGCACGCGGGACACGGCACGGCAACGAATTCCGACTTGTGCTCGAGCAGGCGGCGGACGTCGGCCTGCAAGCGTTCAGCCTGCGCCGCAGCCAGGTGATCCGGCCGGATCTCGGTTTCGCGCAGAGGTACGTACATCAGCGTACTCCTGCGGCGACTGCAGCTTTCAACACACTGGGATGGACCGGGCCGTAGCTCGACCGCCCGCCCCACACGTTGTCCTTGACCCACTCGCCATTCTCGATCGACCAAACGCGTCTATTGCGGAAACTATCGCAGACCGCGTCAAACTGATCCTCGCTCATGTTCACGTACTCCAGCCAGCGCTCGAGGTCCCGGCGGGGCTTCACATGGTCGTATTTGCGGACCATCTCGATCCCCTGCTGTCGCGTCATCAGGCCGGCATGGATGTCTTTACAGGAGTGATCGGTGCCGCGGCCGTAACCGAGCTTCACGAACTTAAGATAATCGTGAATACCATTCTCGTGCATATCGTCGAGGTTCGACATCGTCCGATAGGTACGCTCAAACGCCTGCTGCGCCGGTTTCCAGCCGTAAAGCTCGACCATCATCCGGCCATGAACATTCGCGTCCCAGTTCACGAAATTACCAAGGTAAATGCCGCGTACGCCGACATTGTCGATCTCCTCGTCGCTGGGATATTGGGCCCACCGCAGGTCTTTCGCGCGGAGACCTTCTTTCAACTCTGAGCGGCCGAGTTTCTCCAAACCTTCGTCCGTAAAATCGTCCCAGTCGTATCCTCGAAGGGCGTGCTCGAGGCGGAACTTGGCGGTGAATTCAACGAAATCGTTCAGGGAATACATGCCACCCAAGTCAAGAAAGCCGTGTTCGCCCCACATCATGAGTGGAACCTTGTAACGAACTGCGACCTGTATCGGAACGGTGAAGATGCCGCAGTGGGCATGCCAATTCATGTCGCCCTGGAGTTTGAATCCGATCCGGTTCATCTTGACGAGGGTGTCCACGCTGGGGCGGACGATGATGTGGTCGCAGTCGAATACCTCCCGCATCCGATATAAGTTGTATTCGCCTTCGGGCAGATAGTTGTTGCCGTGATACGTCACCAGCAGCGGCTTCAGCCCGAGCTCTTTGACTGCGACGTGGGTTTGGTAATAGCTGTCCTTCCCGCCGCTCACCGGGATGACAATATCGTAGTCGGAACTGGAACGATACGCATTCGCCAGTTCTCGCAACCCCTCGAAGCGCTCTTCCCAGTCGATCCGGCGCTTCTGGCCCGAAACCCAGCAGCCGCTGCACACACCCTCGTCGTCAAAGGTGAGCGGTGTGGCGGCAATCGCCGGGTACACACATTGGGTACAGTATTGAACCATAGTCGTTTCGTTACCGATCTCGATCCGCTGTTCTTCCGCCTTACAGGCGGACCTCCACGCCCGCCCGGGCGAGCGCGCGCTTACCGCCGCGGTCGGAAAGTTCCTTGAAATGCCAGATGTTGGCGGCCGCTACCGCCGATGCTCCGGCGGCGATCCCCTTCGCGTAATCCTCGTACCGGCCAACGCCGCTGCAGGCGATGACGGGAATGCTCGTCGCCGAAACGACCTCCTCAATCAGTTGCAGATCGTAGCCAGTGCCCGTGCCATCGCGGTTGATGCTCTGCAACAGGATTTCGCCGGCGCCGGCGTCTTCTGCACGACGAGCCAGTTCACCGGGACGCAAGCCGGTCGGCGTGCGCCCCCCTTCGATGAATGCCTCGGTGCGGCCGTCCTCATGGCGGATAGCGTCAATGCTCACCACCATGGCTTGCGCGCCAAATACCTTGGCGCCTTGCGTGATCAGGCCGGGCTGTCTCACAGCGGCCCAGTTCAGCGAGACTTTGTCCGCTCCCCGGCGAATGCGGAGGCGAATGTCCTCGAGAGTGCGTATACGTCCGCCCCACGTCAGCGGCATGAAGCAACTCCTGCTGACCTCATCCAGGATTGCCCACGGCTCTTCTAGACCTTTAATCTTGGCATCTTCACGACGCAGGTCGTATGTGTTGTCGCGGCTGATGTCGAGATAAATCAGTTCGTCGACGTTCCAGTCGTTGAATCTCTGTACCTCGTGAATCGGATTGCCAATGATCTGATGAATCTTGAACTTCTCGCTCCGCACCAGAAGCCCATTCTGCAGAAGCAGGATCGGAATGAGCCGTTTCTTCAACATCGCCCCGCCTTTACGATTTCTACAAAGCGGCGGAGCACGTGCAATCCCGCACGCTGACTTTTTTCCGGGTGGAATTGCGTTGCGTAAATATTCCCGGCTTCCACGCTGGCGGCAAATTCTCCGCCGTATTCACAAACGCCACTGATGACATCCGGATCGTCGGGCCGAAGCACGTAACTGTGAACAAAGTAGAAGACCGGAGACGATGCCAGCCCGGCGTACAGGCCGCCGGACTTCTTCACCTCGACGTCATTCCATCCAATGTGCGGCACCCGCAAAGCGCTTCCGTTCACCGGAATTTTTTCTGCGATGCCGGAGATCCAGTTCAGCCCCTGATGCTTACCGTGTTCGGTTCCCTGCGTCGCTAACAACTGCATTCCAAGACACAGGCCGAGGATGGGCTTCCGGTTCTGACGCACTTCACAGTCAAGCGCTTCGATCCACCCTGCACTGCGCAAATTGTCCATTCCATCGCCAAATGCACCCACTCCAGGTAACACGAGCGCAGCGGCGGCAGCCGCGTCGCGCGGGTTGTCCGAAATGACCGTGTCGCAGCCCAGGGAAGCGAGAGCATTTGCCACCGACCGGAGGTTCCCCATTCCGTAATTGACGATCAGTACTGGAGCAGGCATGCGATCCCTCTACTCTACGGCCCGCTGTACAGCGGCAATCACTGTGTCGACGTCGTCGTTGGTCATCTTCGGAAACATCGGCAGGCTAAGCATGCGTTCGTAGGCCGCTTCCGCGGCGGGACATAGCCCTGGCCCGGTGCCGAAGCGCTGCCGGTAATACGGGTGCAAATGCACCGGGATGTAATGCACGTTCGCGCCAATTCCGCGTGCCCGCAGCTCGGAAAACACTCTTTGGCGATCGCATGGCGGGGCAAGTTGCACCACATATAAATGCCACGCATGCCGCGATTCTGGCCGGACCCGCAGCGGACACGCTCGCGAGCCGCGGAATGCCCAGGTATAGCGGTCGGCGATCTCCTGCCGGCGCACAAGCCACCCATTCAGCTTCTTCAGTTGGCATTGACCGAGAGCGCACTGGAAGTCGGAGATGCGGTAGTTGTATCCGAGTTCGACCATCTCATAGGTCCACGAGCCGCGCTCGCTGCGCTGGCGATGGTCGGAGGAGATGCCGTGATTTCGGAAGCGGCGCATGCGCGCATTCAACTCGGTGCGGTTGGTCGCGATCATGCCCCCTTCGCCGGTGGTGATGTGCTTGACCGGGTGAAAACTGAACACCGTCAGATCCGCCAGCGATCCCACGGGTTGGCCTTTGTAGGTGGCGCCAAGCGCGTGGCAGGCGTCGGCGACGAGTGCGATACCACGCGGCGCCGCGAACCGGCGCAGCTTATCGTAGTCGCAAGGCTGACCCGCGTAATCGACGGCGATGATGGCCTTAGTACGCTCCGTGGTCTTGGCTTCCACTTGAGCCGGATCCAGCAGCAGGGTGCTCGGATCGACGTCGGCGAAAACAGGCGTGCCTCCCTGGTACACCACGCAATTGGCGGTCGCGGCAAAGGTCATCGGAGGGACGATGACTTCGTCCCCTGGACCGATACGGAGCGCGAACATGGCCGCGTGCAACGCTGCCGTCCCGCTGGACACCGCAACAGCATAGGCTGCGTGAACGCTCTCCGCGATCGCGCGCTCGAACGAGTCGACGGCAGGGCCCGTAGTGAGCCAGTCGCTCCGCAACGCCTCGACGACCGCGGCAACGTCGTCGTCTTCGATCCACTGCCGGCCGTACGGAATCGAGTGGGCCGGGTCCTCCAGTTCAATGGGAGAGACTGGCAGCTTGGGCGTACTCAATGCGCTCCCCCACCAGATTCTGCATCTCTTCCGAGCTCAGCCACCATCTGTTCGTGTCGCTAGAGTAGCGGAAACCGTGCGGCAGCGGGCGGCCTTCAATCCAGTTCTCATCGCTCCACCAGGAATGTTCGGGACGAATGACGTACATGTCCTCAAGTTCGAGCGTGTGCCGCGCCTCGTCTTCGGACACGAGCGTCTCGTGTATCTTCTCGCCCGGCCGAATGCCGGTCACATTGATCGCGCAGTTCGGACAGATCGCCTTGGCGAGGTCCATGATATTCATGCTGGGGATTTTGGGAACGAAGACCTCCCCCCCATGCATGCGCTCGATGGCGCGGATGACGAATCGGACCCCCTCGTCGAGCGAGATCCAAAAACGCGTCATGCGGGCATCCGTCACCGTCAATAGACCAGATTTCATCTGCTTCTGGAATAACGGAATTACGCTCCCGCGGCTACCCAATACGTTGCCGTACCGTACTGAGCTGAAGCGGGTCGGACCGGTTCCGCTGTAGGAGTTCGCCTGTGTGAACAGCTTCTCGGCAACCAGCTTGGTTGCGCCGTATAGGTTGACCGGGTTAACGGCCTTATCCGTACTCAAGGCTAGGACGCGAGTCACGCCGGCGTCCAGGGCCGCTTCAATGACATTGCGCGCTCCCATGATGTTGGTCAGGACAGCCTCGATTGGGTTGTACTCACAGGCCGGCACCTGCTTGAGCGCCGCCGCATGGACTGTGACGTCAACGCCGTTCATGGCGCGCTTCAGGCGATCACGGTCACGCACATCACCCAAAAAATACCGGATCGATGGATCGTTGAAGCCATCTGTGTTCATTTCATGCTGCTTGAGTTCGTCGCGGCTGAAAACAATCAATTTCTTGGGGTGGCAATCCCGCAACATGATCTCAAGAAACTTCTTGCCGAACGAACCGGTCCCGCCCGTAAGCAGAACCGTGGATTGCTGCCAATTCATACTTGTCCCCACATAGCGCGAATTAATCGATTGATTCACCGGAGAGGACCGCGGTTGTGCCCTTACTGAAGCGATCCAGGTATTTGGCTCAGCCCCGCGCGCCGTAAACGGAGAGATCTTCATGCGGACGTCTAAGCCGAGGCGCGACCGCTTCCAACACTTTTTTCGCGGTGAATTCCAACATTGCAGGCGTCAGTTCCGGGTAGATGGGTATCGCCAGCGATTCCCGGGCGGCGGCCTCCGAACATGGCAAATCCCCCTCGGAGTAGCCGGACTGAGAAAAGCATTCCTGTAGGTGCGCAGGACGCGGGTAATAGATCTCCGTGCCGACGCCGTTCGCTTTCAGGTGACCCATCACTCGATCGCGGTCTTGCAGCCGGATGACGTACTGGTTATAAATGCTGACGCAGTCCGGACTGATGAATGGCGTGCCAATAGCATCGCCTTGGAGCCGCCCGGTATAATACGCCGCATTGCGCCGGCGGGCTTCGCTCCAAGAGTCCAGGTAAGGCAGTTTCACCAGCAGGATAGCAGCCTGCAGGGGGTCGAGCCTGAAGTTACCGCCCACGTACTTATGGAAGTACTTTGGTTTTGCACCATGATTCCGGAGCAGAGCCATCTTCTGGTAGAGCGCCTCATCGTTAGTGACGATCATGCCGCCGTCGCCGGCGCCGCCCAGATTCTTGCTGGGAAAGAAACTGAAGCAGCCGACGGTCCCGATGCTCCCGGCCTTGCGCCCTTTGTAGGTCGCGGTGACGGATTGGGCGGCATCCTCGATTACCCACAGTCCATATCTGGTCGCGATCTCCATGATTGGATCCATGTCGCACATCTGCCCAAACAGGTGGACCGGAAGGATGGCCTTCGTGCGCGGCGTGACGGCTCTCTCTATCAGGTCCGGATTGAGGTTATACGTGCATGGATCGATGTCAACGAAGATCGGTGTGGCGCCAGTGCGCACAATCGCTCCGACTGTGGCAAAAAAGGTAAACGGGGTCGTGATGACCTCGTCGTTGGGGCCGATGCCGAGGCTCATTAGGGAGCAGAGGATGGCGTCAGTGCCGGATGAGACACCCACGCCGAATCGACAATTCGAGACTTCGGCGATTTTGTTTTCAAGTTCGGCGACCTTTGGCCCCCCGATGCAGACCTGGGAATCGAGCACTTCCGTGACCGCGGCGAGCACCTCTCCGCGGATGGCGGCATGCTGCGCCTTCAAATCTAGAAGGGGAACCTTCATTTTAGAGAGCTTCCTGTAAGACCGGCCGGGTCTTGAATTCGTCGTAAGTTTTCGAACCGGTGCTCTCCCCTTTGGGCAGGGGCGACTCTTCATCGAGATCGAGGCAGCGGAGGACGGCAGGCCGCTCTTCCTTGTAGCGGAAGCCGCTTTCCGGACAGCGCATGACGCCATCCGAATCCGGATCGAGAAGGCGGTGGCCATGCCGGCTCATCCAGCCGACCCTGCGCGCCGGGTTGCCCACCATAAGCGCGTAATCGGGAACGTCCTTCGCCACAACAGCACCGGCACCGATGAAGCAGTAGCGTCCGAGCTCGATGCCGCAGACGATAGTGGCGTTCGCGCCCACCGTCGCACCGCGGCGGAAAAGGGTCTTTTCGTACAACGCGTGACGGTTCACCTGCGAGCGAGGATTCGTGACGTTGGTAAGCACACAGGAAGGGCCGAGGAAGACGTCATCCTCGATTTCGGCTCCGGTGTAGATAGAGACGTTGTTCTGAACCTTGACGTTGTTGCCGATGACGACGTTCTCGGCGACCTGGCAGTTCTGGCCGAAGATGCAGCGTTCTCCGATCCTTGCGCCTTTCAGGACGTGGGAGTAATGCCAGATCTTCGTGCCGGTGCCGATTTCGCAAGGCTCATCGACAATCGCAGTCGGGTGAACGAAGTAGAGCCTTCTCGGCGGTTCCGGCTGAGCGGTGACAGACACCACATTGTGGCCCTCCAGCGATTTCTGGCAGGCGTTCAATACTCGCAGGACGCGAAGGCCCTCACGGCCATCGGTGAGTGGACTGCGCCGCGAAACCATGCAATCGAGAAAATGGCGGCACTCGTTCCGCAAAGGCTCGGCTGCTTCAAGTGCTACAGGCTCGGCGTCCGCCTTCACCGCATTCGGGATTCGGTCCTTCCACTCGACGCGATGGGAATACAGCACCAGTTTGTCGGAGGCGGTGTCATCAAATACGGCCATTTTCTCGGAGCCGACTAAGATCAGGCGCTGCTCCTTAAATGGATGAAGCCAACTCACAAATATGTGGGCCCGAACGCCACTCGCGAAGGCGAACTGGCTCAGTGTGACATCGGCGACGCGATTGCTCAAGTAGTAGCCGCCTTCGCAGGTGACGGATTCCGGCTCTTCATCGAGGAGTCCGAGCATGACACTAATGTCGTGCGGAGCGAAGCTCCAGAGGATGTTCTCCTCCGTGCGGATCTTGCCGATATTGAGGCGGTTGGAGTAGAGGTACTGAAGCCGCCCGAGCGACCCGGCCCGGATCAGCTCTTTTAACTTCTGCACCGCTGGGTGGAACTGGAGGATGTGGCCAACCATCAGGATGCGGCGGTTCTTGGCGGCGAGCTCGACCAGTTCCGCACCTTCAGCAGCACTTAGCGCCAGGGGCTTTTCCACAAAGACGTCTTTGCCGGCCCGGATTGCGCGCTTAGCCATGTCGAAATGGAGCGCAGCCGGCGTCGCCAGGACGACCGCATGGATGTTATCGTCCGAGAGGACCTCGGAGTAGTTCCGGCAGAAGCCGAGCTTTGGGTACCTCTCGCGGACATTCGCTTCTACAAGCGGGCTGTCGTCGCACACCATGCGCAGCGCACCGAGCTCGAAGAGATTCCGGGCCAGGTTCTTGCCCCAGTATCCGTTTCCTACAACAGCAACATCCAGTGACACTTTTGTCTCCAGTTTTCAAGCGAGAATGATCTTGTCCCGGTGGGCGGCGACGTTTCCTGTGGCGTTTCGGGTGTCGATCACGGTCTTGGACAGCCGCACGATGCGCTCGTAGTCGAAGGCATCGTGATCGGTGAGGATCAGGGTAGCGTCGGCATCCAGGAGCGCGTCATCGGTCAGCTCGGGCAACTCGGCCCCTGGCAACCGTCCATAACGGTGCGACACGTACCCGCTCACGTGGGGATCGAAGTACGAAAGCGCGACGCCGCGGTCAGCCAGAAGTTTGAGGATCTTGATGGATGGCGACTCGCGGCAATCGTCCACGTTCTTCTTGTAGGCAAGGCCGAGCACAAGCACGCGCGCGAAACTGGTGGGGACTCCCCTGGCGTTCAGGTGTTCGGCCACCCGGGCGGCCACTTCATAGGGCATGTTGGTGTTGATCTCGCCGGCAAGCTCTATGAAGCGCGTGGAGAAGTCGTATTCGCGGGCCTTCCAGGAGAGGTAGAAGGGATCGATGGGGATGCAGTGTCCGCCGAGGCCAGGCCCCGGATAGAAAGCGTGGAAGCCGAACGGTTTCGTCTTCGCGGCGTCGATGATTTCCCAAATATTGAGGCCCATGCGCTGGCAGAGGAGCTTCAGCTCGTTGACCAGCGCGATATTGACGCAGCGGTAAATGTTTTCCAGGATTTTCGCCATCTCGGCCGCCTCGCAAGAAGATACCGGGACGATTTGGTCGAAAACAGCACCGTAGAACGCCTCGAGCGCCCGGCGGGACGCGGGGTCGTTTGCACCAACTACTTTCGGGATGGTTCGCGCGGTGAAGTGCGGATTCGCGGGATCCTCGCGCTCCGGGGAGTAACCCACGAAAAGCTCGTCGCCGATTTTCAACCCTGACTTTTGCAGGATTGGCAGGACAACTTCGGTCGTGGTGCCCGGATAGGTGGTACTCTCCAGGATTACGAGTTGGCCTGGACGGAGGTGCGGCACCAGGGACTCGGCCGTGTTCCGGACGGCGGTGAGGTCGGGCTGCCGGGCCTTATCGAGAGGCGTGGGAACGCAGATGCTCAGCGTGTCGGCTTGGCCGGCATAGGAGAGATCGGAGGTGGCGACCAAACGGTCGTTTTCGCGCATGCCCTGGACGACGGATGCGGGTATGTGGCCGATGTAGCTTTCGCCGCGCATGAGCTTACGGGTTTTTGTGCGATCGATGTCCAACCCGAGGACCTTGAAGCCTTGGCTGGCGAAGAGATGGGCGAGGGGCAGACCGACATAGCCAAGCCCGACGATGCCAGTGGTGAGACTCCGTGTTTCTGTTTTTTCGATGAAGGTGTCCAGGTGAGAACAGGAGACTTCTGCAATCATGTGCATGTTCCTTCGAGGTTTAGTGGTGACGAGTGCGAACTCTTAGAACTGGCGAGATCAACTACTGCAGCATTGGACGGCTGTTGGCACGAGGGAGACGCATCTAGACGTCTAACGTAACTGACTTGTATCTGAAAGTGTCAAGTTTTGAAAAAGGA
>OBLU010000469.1_pt1 | contig 38052 bp, 28 predicted proteins | sample 1518681 | NCBI WGS metagenome assembly OBLU01 (sample SAMEA3539304, study PRJEB22396) | soil metagenome | biome: tundra; feature: field; material: soil | place: USA | collected 2010-05 | depth 0.15 m
GCGAGCCACCCAGAAAACTCTCTGCAAGGACACGTTTACTCTGGTTCCGCTCTAGGTCTCTGACCGCCTGTTGTTGTACCAAAATTGGGTAATAATATACTTGGCAAAATGGCGGGATATGGTGGGAGAAAGCGGGAAGCGGCGGGATGGTCAGCGCCCTAGTCGCGCTCTATAGCTTCTCTGACGATCCACTCCGGGGCTTTCTGGAAGGGATTTGTGTAACAACAGATTTGGCAAATAGACGAGGAACTAAAGTTTCGCTACAGCGGCCACGAGGTCCTTCGGGAGAACCGACTTGCTCATAAGCGTGAAGGCATGGCCTTGTTTGGTGGAAACTTCCATGAGTCTATTTGCGGATGTATTTCCAGAAAAGAGCAGAATTTTGCATTTTGGATAGGTAGCCTTGAACCTGATTGCCAACTCGATGCCGTTCATTTGAGGCATGACCACATCGGAAATCAATATGCTTGGGCAACAAGACTCCGCAGCCTGCATCACCTTTTCGGCGTCCGTGAAGGCGGTCGCCTGAAAGCCGGACGCATTCAGGATAGCGGCGAGAGTCAATGCGGTTCCCGGCTCATCGTCCACTACGAAGACGGTCTGAGAGTGGCTTTCTGGCATAGCGGAATTTTACCCTATCACGCCGGGCGGTCCCACGAGCGCCCACAATCGCCGCTAACGCGCTGAAGCCCCCGTGTTTCCCCCGAGGGGATTCAGCCTGAGAAAAGGTATTGCAGGGAACTGTACGTGCAAATACCCATGCTGTCAAACAGGCTTCTTACGCTGCGCTCCATCCCCGTGCGTTTTCTGCCATTCGGCTTCCCGCTGTTGCATCTCCTCTTTGGAGACGGTGAACGTCTTGCGAACGGCGTTGTCGAACCGTTTGGCTTCTGTGTTGCCGGGTACGACCGGGTCTTTGCCCTTAGAACGAATGCAAAATAGATTGCGAGCCGGGCAATCGGGGGGGTATCTTCTCCTATGCCCGGGAAAGCAAAATGATCATTCCGGTTCAATCGACGAGTCTCCTGAACGGCGATCGCGTCGCCATCGTCGGCGGTGGACCAGCCGGCACGTTTTTCGCCATCCATCTTCTCCGGGAAGCCCGGCGGCTCGATCGAAATATCGAGGTCGTCATCGTCGAGAAACGTGGTCCGTTCGGCCTGAACTTCGACGACTTTCAATGCCGGGGATGCAACTTCTGCGCAGGCCTTATCTCACCGAGGTTGAATGAGATACTCGACGAGTGCGGTCTCGTCGTTCCGGAGGAAATCATCCAGGAGCGCATCGACTACGTCTGGATACACGGGCAGTGGAAGAACCTCCGCCTTCGAGTTCCCAAAGACCAGCAGATGTACTCCGTATTCCGCGGCTCGTTGCCCGGCAGGAGGACCGGCAGGCCTGCGGGGTTCGATGGGTTTCTGCTCGGTGAAGCGGTTAAGGAAGGAGCGCGCATCCAGTTTGGCGAAGTCCAGGCGATTGCCTACGGCGCCTCGGGGATGCCCGAGCTCACGCTGACAGCGACCTCCGGGGAGAAGGTTTCGCTCGATGCCAGCTTCGTGGGTATCGCGACCGGAATCAATGCGCACTGTGGCTTCGACTATGGCGCCGATGGGCTCATCGCCTCCGTCAAGCGGATGAATCCGTCGTTCGTTCCCGGCAAGACCCGAAGGGCCCTCATCTTCGAGCTCGACGTGGGTGAGGAGTTTCTCGAACGCAACATGAATCGGGAGATCTACTTCATCGAGTACGGCTCGAAACGCCTCGCCCTTGAGCATACTGCGCTCATTCCCAAGGGCAGATTCCTGACCGTCGCCCTGATCGGCAAGTGCATAGACGAGGCGGTCTTGCCGCGAGACAGCCGGCAGATCGTCCATGAGTTTCTGACGCTGCCGCAGATTGACAGCATCTTGCCAGGCATCGCGGCAGCTCCCCTGGCCTGCGCTTGTGCTCCCAGAATGACCGTGACCACTGCGGCATTTCCTTTCGGCGACCGGTTTGCCATCATCGGTGACGCTGTCGGGTCGCGATTGAACAAGGACGGTCTCTACTCAGCCCACGAGACGGCGAGCCGGCTGGCGCAGGCCGTGCTCCATGAGGGAATCGATAAGCAGGCTCTCGCCCGGGGATACGGGAAGACCGTCCAATGGCTGGTGGCTGACAATCGCTTCGGACGGATCGTATTTGCCGTGAGCCGGGTAGCGTTCACCATGCCCGTGTTGAGCCGCATCGTGTACCAGGCGTTTGCCACCGAGTACAAGGTGCATGACGAGCGGAGCCGGCCCCTGAGCGTAGTGCTTTGGAAGATCGCCAGCGGCACGGCCGACTATCGGGAAGTGTTCCGGGAGATGTGCGGCTACCGCGTGCTGCGATCCGTTCTTGCCGGTGCGGCGGTCACGCTAAGGAACGTTGCCTTCGAGCTGTTTTTCGGCGTGCAGTGGGGGGATTACGGACGCTATCCGACCGTCGTGCTGAAGGAGAAGCGCGAGGCGCTGAGGGAGCAACTTGCGTCAAGCCTGGAAATGGAACTTGGCCAATCGCCTGACTTCGAACGGATGTACTGGATCAAGATACGGGGTTCCGAGGAAGAGATCATGGAGGAACTCGCCAAGTTCGGCCAACCCAATGCGAGGTTCCTCAAGCTGCGCATCGTCGACATGCGGCAGATCCAGGGGACGCCCAACCAGGTGGGATCGGTGATTCGATACAGGATACCGTTCGTGCAGTTGGGCGCGGAACTGCGGCTGACCAACCGGGTTGGCGTCGAGACCTTGCTCTATGAGGCCGACGAGCGGCTTGTGGACCGCGGGAAACTCATCTTCAACGTGGCGCCGACCAAGGACGGAAACCGCAGGCTCTCCATTTACGCGGCGTTCGACTACAAGAAAGGCAAGGGCTTCGCGAGCCGGATGATGTGGAAGGGCGCCAGATTGTTGTTTCCCGAGTTCGTACACGACGTGGTGTGGAACCATGCCCTGTGCACAATCAAGGAAGATGTCGAGCGGAAGCACGACCACACCGGGTAGGGTCATTGAAAGGATTGGAGGCGCGGGCCGGGATCGAACCGGCGCATAAAGGTTTTGCAGACCTACCGGGGCCATTTGCGGGGTTTTGTTGATTTGTGTAAGTGATTGGAAACATTGACAAATTGGCAGATGGGCAACAAGGGGCAACAAGGCCCCGCAAGCAGGTACTCCCCACAAAAGTCCCCACAGTCCCCATAGTGTTTTGCGCTTCAAGTTCAGCTCAGTTTCCGCCCCAGTCCCCACAAAGCGCCGAGGGGTTCCGGGGAATGCACTCCCCCGGCGCTGGTGGATGGGAGCCAGGGCGCGGCGCTGGTGCGGCGGGCTGGGGGCCTCCCGCGCTCGGGTGAATGCTTGGCCGGTAAGCGGCTCCGGCCTCTGGCGGCTTTCGGAGTACCTTCTTAGGGATCGGCGCAGCACTGTACTATACCTGCGCTGCTGGCTAAAGAGGGGCGCTATGGCAAAATACGGTGATTCGCTCAGAGGGTACTCTTTCCCCGTTCACCAACGCGACCATTTTCGTTGCCGCTACTGTGGCCTCGACGGAACAAAGAGTTTTGAGAATTGGACGAGCTTATCGAGAGACCATCTTCTTCCACAAGGAGATCCTAGGCGGGAAAGGCGCGAATACATTGTCACAGCGTGCAGCTTCTGCAACAACGCCGATAATCGGTACTTCAAGTGGGCTGAAGCCAGAGGCTTAGAGTTCAAAAGCAAGAGTCCTGACGAGTTGGTAGAGCAAAGACGGCTTTATGTTGATAGAACCCGCAGCAGTTACAGGGAATTCTGGGAAAAGAAAGTCAGAACTCCCGAACCACACGGATCTTGTCCAGCCACGCAAGATTAGGACAGTGCCGCTTGGTCCGTTCCCCCGGCGCGCGGCTTCGGCGTTACACTTGGCAGCGTATGGCGTTGCGATTCTGCAAGAGCCTCAAACTCGGTCCGCTCCGATTCAACCTGTCCAAGTCCGGGTGGGGCATTCCATCGGGAGCCGTGGCTTCCGCGTGGGCCAGAATTCCAAGAGCAGATCGGCTTTTGTGCAAAGACGGAAAAAACTCTCAAGGGGGTATCAATGCGATTCTTCAAGGATGGCAATGGCTCGTTGTGTGTGGAGTGGGAACAGGCATTCGGTCACTGCAAGCGGGCATGGATTCAGCGAAAATCCGACCCGAAAAAGGACTGGGCAAAGACTCCAGAGCGGAGATACTTGAACGTAGTCCGCGTAGACAAGGCAAGCGGAAACCCAAGTGGAAACGCAACTGACTTTCCTGTTTTCTGCGCATTGCCAGATCGCGAGATTCTTGAGACCTTCGTCACCTCAGTATGTACGATTACAGGGGTTGAGCCGGGTCCGATTCAATCAGATTAGGAAACTGCCCACCAGCGGTGAGTCTTTCGGATCATCTCTTTGGCACTATAGGGATTACCTTCCTTTGCCCGACAGTTTGTGGCCGTTGACAGAGAAGAAAGAGGGAGAATGGCCGCACCTTTCACGATACGCATTTTCGTCCCCGAAGGGGTCCGCCTGATTGACCGGATGAATTGGACGGGGCTTGGGATTGCTTTCCCGCGCTCTAAATGGACCGAGGTCCGCCAGCGTTCCGAGTTCCTTCGAGCTGGCGTCTACATTCTGGTTGGCTATCAAGAGGAAAAAGAAGAAGACGATTTGTCCACCATCTACGTCGGGCAAGCCGACGGCGTTCGAGATCGTATCGAGGCCCACTACAAGAACAAGCTCTTTTGGGATTCTGGAATCATCTTTGTCTCGAACAGTGGCGGCCTTAACCGTGCCCACGTCACATGGCTAGAATGGGCGTTAGTTAACCGCGCAGCAAAAGCAAATCGTTGCCATCTCGACAATGGCAATCCTCCACAGGAGCCGGGTCTCACGGAAGCCGAGAAGGCGGACACTCAGGCATTCTTAATCGGAATAAATGAAACCGACCTCATGCCCGCCTCGGATAGGCGGGATTCACTGCGGACGCGGTGTTCGCGGTCCGGTTCGCAGTCTGGTTAAAAGCTGAAGGTGAAGGTTGGGGTCACATTGACTTCCGCGGTGGCGGGTCCGGCGGTGGCGGCCGTGATGCTTCCGGCGACCTGAACGCTGACGGTGGCGTTTCCGCTGCCGAAGAGGACCTGACCGCCGGCGGATGGCTGGGCGATGGCCACGCTGCCGGAGGGGGTGGTGCCACCGGAGGCCACGCCGAAGAGGATCTGCTCGAAAGCCTGGACTTTGACCCAATTCTTTACGAAGTTGAGGAAGCCTTCGGGGAGTGGGACGTCCTGGGTGAGCTGGTAGCCGCCGAGAACCTGGGCCTGTCTGGTGTCGATGTTGTAGCTCAACTGCACGATTCTGCTGTCGCCGATGGTGAGTTGGAGAGCGCGGTCCTTCGAGGTTCCTTTGGGGCCGGTGGCGTTGACGTGCCAGGCGTAATTGACGGCGCCGGCGACGGGTACGGGCGGTGGAGCTTTTGCAGAGTCCTTGTCCTTCTGGTACGGCAGGCCGCCCTGAGGGTTGGAGAGGACGTTGGGCCTGTAATCGATCCAGACCTGGACCTGAGGATCGCCGATGCTTCCCTGAGAGAGGCCGGTGTCATAGCGGCTCTCGGGGATTTTGGGGCCGAGCCAGCCGATGAGTGCACGCTCAACGATCTGGGCGCGGTGCAAGGCGGAACCCTCCGGATCGTCTTCGCCGGCTTTGCTGGGATGGACGCCGAGGACACGAACGAAGGCGCGGTCGGAGGCGGTGAGGGCGGTGTAGAGGTCGGTGGTGAGCTGCTTGAGGTTCCAGTGGCGCTGGCTGCCGGTGTCCGAGTCGAATTCGGCGATTTTGCGGGCTTCGGTGGACTGGGCGGCGGGTGCGGCAGGTTGAGCGGTGGACTGGGCGGCGGGTGCGGCAGGCGCAGCTCCGCCTGGAGAAGCTGCGGCGGGCGCGGGGGGCTGGTTCGCCGGCTGGGCTGATGGCACGGGACTGGCGCCGGCGGCGGGTGCGGGCGGGGGAGTATTTGCGGGGCCCTTTGCGGGAGGCTGGCCGCCCTGAGGATTGGAGAGGACGGTGGGCCTGTAATCGATCCAGACCTGGACCTGAGGATCGCCGATGCTGCCCTGGGCGAAGCCAGTGTCGTAGCGGCTCTCGGGAATTTTCGGGCCGAGCCAGTTGATGAGGGCGCGCTCGACAAGTTGGGCGCGGTTGATCGCGGCGGTCTGGGGATCGTTCTCGCCGGCTTTGGTGGGGTAGACGCCGAAGATGCGGACGATAGCGCGGTCGGAGGCGGTGAGGGCGGTGTAGATGTCGGTGGTGAGCTGTTTGAGGTTCCAGGGGCGCTTGCTGCCTGGGTCGGAGTCGAATTCGGCGATTTTGCGGGCTTCGGTGGCTTGGCCGGGGTTGGGTGCTGGGGCAGCGGCGGGCTGAGCGCCGGTGGTTGCGGCAGGCGCAGCTCCGCCTGGGGGAGTAGCGGCGGGAGCGGGCGATGTTGGGTCAGTGGCGCGGCGCACGGTGCGGGGGGCGGCTGGGCCCGCGGCGGCGTTGGGGACCGGATCTCCGAGGGCACGGGACGCAAGGGCATCTGCCTGTTGCTCTTCAGGGGCGTTGGAGTGAGCGACAGGGAGCGGGCCTGAGCGGGGCGCGGCACTGTGCCCGGAGCCGGGCTGTTGCAGGGTGTGGGCGAGTTCGTGGGCCAGCAGGCGGCGGCCTTCTGTTGTTGAGGGAGCGAATCGCCCGGGGGCGAAGGCGATGTCGCGGCCGACGGTGTAGGCGAGCGCATTGACGGCGCGGGCGGACTGGCTAGCGTGTGCGTCGGCGTGGATGCGGACGCCGGAGAAGTCGTGGCCGAAGCGGGATTCAAAGAAGGAGCGGGTTTGCGGATCGAGGGTCTGGCCGGGGGAATCGAGGGTTTCGCGGACGATGGGCGGAGCCTCGCCGGGCATGGCCGACGATGCGGCGGCGCGATGAAGCGCAGTGGTCGGGCTCGACTTGTCGTCTTTCTTCTTTTTGTCGTCGCCCATGTCGCAGTCGCAATCCGGGCCGCCGCCGCAGTCGCATTTGCGCTGCAGGCGCAGGGTGGCCTGATTGCCGTGGGCCGAAACGAGCACGGGTGCAGGCGTTGCCTGGAGCGCTTCCGGCCCAGCCTGAGGCTGCGAGTTGCCGCGAACATTGGCTTGCATGTTGTCCGCGCTGGATTTGGCCAACATATATTCCCCTTTACGGTTTCAGGTCGGCCGGCATGTATTTGGTCATGATGCTACTGGAGCAGGCGGCGACCAACTGCTGTTTCCTGGCTGCATCGGATTCCTTGCACGCGGTGTCCCGGCACCCTTTGTATTCAGTCAGGGCCCGCGGATCGCGGCGCAGGATTTCGTTCAGGTAGGTAATTGTGGGCGTGCCCACCTTGGTGGTCCTGATATTGCTCTTGATTAGATCGATGATGATTTGCTGGGCGGCCTTGTTGATATCGATAAATTCCTCGCAGGGGTTGCTCGCTCCGGGTCCCACGTCAGTGAGCAGCTGATCTTCCTGCGCCGTTCCCTTCACCTGCGAGAGCGGCGGAGAAGTCTGCGTTGCGGCTCCATGCAAAGGTGCGTCGCCCGACCCCGCCTGCTTGCAGGGCGTTTGCAGGGTGTCTTCGGCGTGGATCAGTTCGTGGGTGACGGTGTCGATCAGCTCGCTGGGGTTGGCCACGTGCTCGGGCTTGGTGGGATTGATTTCCAAAGTACGAGATGAAGGGCTGTACTGACCGTAGCGCTCCACGCCGCTGGCCTTGCCCAGTCCCGGCGTGACTTTGAGTGCGAGCGGCCCGAGATCCTGTTTGGGCGGCGCGGCGCAAAGCTTCAGGTAATTCCACAAGCCGGCAAATACCGGGGCCGCAAACAGCGTCGTAATGGCCTTCTGCTGGTCCTGAGTGGAGCCAAGGTTCTTCTTGAATTCGTCAGGCGTGTCCCGCTGCAGCGCCATGGCGGCGGAGGTGACCGATGGCGGAGCTTCGCCGGACTGAATCGCGCGCTCGGCCGAGGCGGCCTCTCGTTCCGCGGGTTCGCCTGGGGATGAGATACGGCTGGCCGCGGGAGCCGTGTTGCCATGCTGCTGAACTACATGGGTAAGTTCGTGGGCCAACAGGCGACGGCCTTCGGCGGTGGCGGGGGCAAACCGGTCAGAGGCAAAGGCGATGTCGCGGCCCACGGTGTAGGCGAGCGCGTTGACGGCCCGGGCCGATTGAGCGGCGCGTGCGCCGGTGTGGATGCGGACGCCGGAGAAATCCTGGCCAAAGCGCGCTTCGAAGAAGGCCTTGGTCTGCGGATCAAGTGTCTGGCCAGGGGAGCGTAGAGTTTCACCAACAATAGGCGGCACTCTTTCCGGAGCCGAGGGCGAGGCGGCTGCGCGATGGAGACCGGTTTTGGGGCTGTCCTTCTCCTTCTTTTTCTTGTCGTCGCCCATGTCGCAGTCGCAGTCCGGGCCGCCGCCGCAATCGCACTTGCGCTGCAAGCGCAGCATCGCCTGATTGCCGAAGACAGGCACACGTGGCGCTTGGAAGACGGACGGAGCATTCGACTGTCTCGCGCTACTGCGCGCCTCGGCGCTCTTCCTATCGGATTTTGAGGTATGCAACATGATGCACTCTACTTCTGGCGTAGCTAGCCGGGCTTGCGGAGTTTGTTCATGCTCGTTGGCGAAGCCGAGTCGCACTTGTCTGCGAGGCGCGGGTGCAGCTCTCGTTTCGATTCCCTGCACAGCAGCCGTGATTAGTTTCGCTTCCCACCTTTGATTCGCCGCTCGTCGCCCGGGACATTCTTTCGCAGCTTTAGCACACCGAGTTGTGAAACTCAAAAGATAGTTTCAATTCCCATACAGATCAAGAACGCATTCACAGCCATTTGCCACTGACGCATGAGTGGGGCGATCGGCGGGTTGCCTGGCTGGCCGTAAGTCCGCAGAGCATCCCGAACCTGCTGTGTTAAGGCACGAAGAGCTATCAGTTCCCTGGAGCACCGCATAGCCATTCTGGGATTGCTACGGACCGCCTCCTCGACGGTGTCCACGACAGTCGTTACCGCGCCTTCCATTTCCGCGGCGGTGGCGGCGACCACGGTGGCCGTAGCCATCTGGGCCGCAATGCGCAGAATCGTCTGCGCCGCGCTGGACAGGTCCGGAAACGGGATCGGCGGCAGGGGAGGAGCCGCCGTGGAGGGTGGGGGAGCAGTGGTAGTGCGTGGGGGAGCAACGGTCGTAGGCGGAGGTGCAGTGGTGGTTGTACTGCTACTGCTGGTCGCGACGTAGATTGCCAGGCCTGCAATTGTCAGCAGAGCCACTCCCCCGACCACCCAACCAATGGGATTGGTCGACTCCACTTCTCCACCGCCGCCAAGCTCGAAAGTGATCAATGCCGTGAGCACCGCTTGTGCTCCGTCCGAGCGATGGATCACTCCGGATGAAACGGCCCGAGTGACATGGGCTGGGCGACCGGAAACTACCGACTCCGCCACCGCGCTGGCTTCGCGTTCGGCCGCATCCAGCGGGTGACTAATGTTGATTGGCATCGCGGCTATGCCAGCTTGCTGCTGTTGAATCCCACTGCCCGCGGCCGCTCCGCTGGGCAGCGTCCGCTCCACCGAGTTGACCGTGGCCTGCAGCTTTTCCGGCGAAAAGGCCGCAAGTGCTCTGACTTTTGCATCCTCGTCGCTGCCGTTGGCAACGGCTCGCAGTTGGGCGACGAGGCTCGGTAGCCGATCGATCCCGCTCGCTCCGGGAACGGCGGTTGGCGGTGCTCCTGCGCTCGGGCTCTCGGTGCCGGCCATGGCCGAGCGGGCGCGCTCATATACATGTTCCATGAGGCTAACGTAGTTGAGTAACTGAACAGTTGAAGGAGACCCACCGGGCGTTGCTGAAGACTCTGCGCGTTGCACAGCTCCCGGACCGCCGGGGCTGCCCCGCTGCTGGATGACATGGGTCAACTCGTGCGCCAGGAGCTTTCTGCCTGTGGGGGTGTCGTGCCGATATTGGTTGGACCCGAAAACGATATTTGAGCCCACCGTGTAAGCCAGGGCGTTAACAGCGAGCGCCGATTCGGCGGCCCGGGAATCGGTGTGGACACGCACGTGGCCGAAGTCATGCCCGAAACGAGCCTCATAAAAGGCTCGCGCATCCGGGGCGAGGGTCTGGCCTGAAGACCGTAAGACCTCATGAACAATCGGCGGTACTTGCGACGGCGCGTTAGATCCGGCGTGCGCGCGGTGGAGATCGCCCTTGTGCTCCAGCGGGTCGTCGACTGCCCCGATATGAATGGGTGGGCCGGATGGAGCCGGGGCTGGAGCGCGGCGCAGGGAGCGGGCTTCAAAGAAGGACCGGGTATCGGAGTCGAGCAGGGATGAGACTCCTGCAGGTTTGCGATGCAGTGCAGAGGCGGGGCTGTCCTTTTCTTTCTTCTTTTTGTCGTCGCCCATGTCGCAGTCGCAGTCCGGGCCGCCGCCGCAGTCGCATTTGCGCTGCAGGCGTAGCATCGCCTGATTGTGCAGCAGGACAGGCGCCGGCCGTGCCTGAGCTCCGACCCGAGCGTCCGAAGGTCTCGCGTTACTACGAGCTTCTGCGGATTTGGTGCTGCTATTTACGATTCCCTGCATCCCTCAATTCCTCCTGCTGTATAGCGATCATCGTTGAATCGCTTCGATCCCGCTGCCGCCGACCAGATCCATCATCGCCGAGGGAGACAAAGACACTCAGATTTGACCCCAGGCAAGGCTTCCAAAGCGCCGCCAGCCTGGCGGGAAGACCGCACCGCACGGCAGCCGGGAAGACGGGTCCGGCCCAACGCAACGCAACTGCCGGTAATCGGGTTACGGGGCCCACTCCAAGGTCAACCTGCGATTCCGTCTCTGCCAATTCAACCTGCGTCCAGTCGGCAGCGAAGGTGTTTCCGCTGGATTCTCTAAGAATCACGTCGAACGGCATGAAGGCACTGACAACCATTCCGCGCTCAACGGTCGCAGGGGCAATCTCCAGCAGCGTAGCCCCATCGTTGGTTTTGACCAGACGCAGGACGGCTGCGCCGACATGGCCGGGATCCGCTGCCACGATGGGCTCTGCCAACCGGGAAGCGAAGATCTTGGTGGCGGTCGAAATCCACGCCAAGGGCGGGGAGGGCATGTGTATGGCTGTAGACATGCCGTTTGAGTCGGCCTCCGCGTACTGCCAATCATCCTCTACACGCCCCTCATAGTTGGAACCGTCCGTGATGTCGTCCAGCGGCCCGAGTAGTGGATAGTTGACCATCGCCCATCCGCCCGATGCCTCGCTGGGCAGGGCGAGAAAGTGAAGCCACACCGACTTTTGCAGCGGGGGTGGGCCGGGCCCGACGGCCAGCACACTCGCCAATGAACCGCCATCTCCGGGGGTGTACCAGAGCCTGTCTGGGGGCATCTTCATAGCGATACGTCCTTACTTCGGGTCCCGACGATGAAGGCTGACACGAGTTTCTTGAATTCCGGGACAAGGAACTGGAACGAGCGATTGGATCCCCAGGTGAAGGCGTCGAATTTCACCTCAACCTCGTTGATCGACATTGCCTTGAGAAGCCGGATGAAGTGATTGGGGTCGCTGGTCGCGTCCTTGGTCCCAGTCAACAGGCCTGAGCTAAGGAAGATGATCACCTCGACGTCGGCGGGATGGGCTTGAAGGAGGTTGTTTGCCTTTTCGGCGGCGTCGATTTCTCCCCAGTTGAAGCACGAATACGTGGTTGTTGCTACGCACCCTGTCGCCTTCAGATCGTCTTCGACCTGGCCCGTGGGCTGGCCGGCTCGCTTTTTCTCCTGGGCTTTATCGTTCTTTCCGTAGTACTGGTAGACGGTGTTATTTACATCCTGCAGCGCGGACATCAGCATCCAGTCTGACTGGTCCATTCCAGCTGGCGGAGTGGCGCCCTTCAGGGTGTCATTCACTGAATTCTTTCCGATCTTGCCGCTTTGAAAGAGAGATACCACCAGCTGAGCGTAGGACTCAGGCGCCAGCAAGGCTTCTCCATTGAGAGCCGCTGCCGGTCCGCAAAGGCCTAAGACACTTTGGTTGATCATTTCCGGATTAAAGATTCGCTGGGCTGCACCAACGGAGAGGGTGGGCCAACCGAGGTTAGTCCACACGCCGACGGCATTGACGTCGAGAGCCTGAAGCGCCTTTGTCTGCGTGGGGGTCGGGGAGGGATGGGCGTCCGTCACGGGCTTGAGAGCTAAATTGACAGTGGGAGTAAAGCTGGAGGGTGCGGGCGGGCTCTGACGCTGCATTCTCGGGATGTGGATGTGGCTCAGGCCGGGGGTGGCCTGTTCCGCGTAGACAAGCGGCGGTGCCGGCAGGCCAGCGATTTGCGGCGGAGGATCGCTTTGAGGGGTCCTCTGTTCACGCTTGTTAACCCACTGCCGTTGCAGCATTGGCGCGGGCGGATCCGCCATCCGCATCACTCGATCTGCTGCCTGATCGGCTTCCCGCTCATATTGATCGCCGGGAGCGCCCACGCTCAGTTTGGTTTGATGTCCTAACATCGCGGAGTTGGAGTGGTGGGACTGTTGCAGCGTGTGAGTTAGTTCATGCGCCAGCAAGCGCCGGCCTTCCATTGCCGCGGGAGCGAATCTACCGGGCGCAAACGCGATGTTGCTGCCGACGGTGTAGGCGTGCGCATTTACCGCGCTGGCCGATTGCGCCGCGCGGGAATCCGTGTGGATGCGGACACCGCTGAAATCACGGCTGAAGCGGGACTCGAAGAAGGCGAGCGTGTCCGCATCGAGCGTCTGACCCGGGGAGCGCAGCACCTCATCCACGATGGGAGGCGCAACTTCCGGCCCGCCCGGCCCCGCGGCGGCGCGATGCAAGCCGGTCCGGGGGCTGTCCTTTTCTTTCTTCTTTTTGTCGTCGCCCATGTCGCAGTCGCAATCCGGGCCGCCGCCGCAGTCGCACTTGCGCAGAAGGCGCAGTTCAGCGCGATTGCTCAGCACCGGAACAGGCGGAGCCTGCAGCCCGACGGGCGCGGCCTGCGGCTGCGAGTTGCCGCGGGCCGTTGTCTTTTTCGTGTCCGCGCTGGCGGATTGCAGCATGGTTGATTCCTTCCACTAGTAACGGCGGCATCGAGTCCCGAAACTGCCGTCCGCTTCGCGCTGACAGACCCGGAGCATGACCCCGTTCGGCGTGTAGGTGATGTGAGTTTGCGATGCGATCTGGCCGCCGACCAGGTAGTTTTGCAGCACCTGGAGGCTGAAGGACGGGGTGCCGTCGGGCACGCACAGTCCGTAGCAGTCTCCGAAGGCGCCGTTTTGACTGGTTACGGTTGAATTTTGCTGTTTGACGAGCTTGTTGAACACGTCGTCGGGCCCGCTCTCCTTGGTGAATTGCTCCGAGAGGGTGACGGTGCCGGCCACAGGGGCTCCGGCTTTGTCGATCAGGCGCCAGTTGGCCGCGCTCACCACGCAGTTGGGAGTGTCGGGCAGACCGCAGGCGGACTTTGCCGTGGAGCCATGCTGGGCGATCGAGAAGACCGCGGTATAGGGCATGGGTTGGGTTGGCGCCGGAGGGGGAGTCTGGCCGGGTTGCTGAGTGGGTTGCTGTGTGGGTTGCTGAGTTGGCTGCTGGGTGGGCTGCTGCTGAGTTGGCTGTTGCTGGGCTCCACCTGCGTTGGGTAGCGGCGCTCCCACGATCGATACCCCAGAGCTGGCGGATGGGGCAGTCAGCCGGCGCAGTATTTCCTGATTGCCGATGGAGTGGCGTGCTGTCGGCGCACTGGATTGCAAGGACCCAATTGGCGCGACCGGCCGTGAGGCTTCGCGGCTGCGCGTTCTTGTTTCGGCCTCAGTGGGCTGCGGGTGCTGGTAAGTCGACCAACTCATGCGGCTGTCCCTTTCCTGCCCGGAAGATTTTCAAGGCTTAACCTGCTTCAACAGCAAGGCCTGCAGAGGTCCGATGGACTGGAGGTACTGCGCCTGCAGCGTCTGAGCAGCCTGGATTTTAGCGTTGGCGCTTTGTGTGGCGGAGGCTACGCGCTGGGCGAGTTTTGGATCTTTAGCGGCGGCGGCCTGCACTTCAGCTCTCTGGAGGAGTGCGATGGTGGCGTTGGCGTTGGCGACTGTGGTGTTGGCGGCTGCGGGGATGGCGGTTTTGAGCGACTCCAGATGCTGGTAGAGGAAGACGTTGTTGCGGCCGGCCGGCGCCGATGAGGTTACCTGGGTTGTCTCGGCGGGGTCGTGCGGCAGGGAGGTTGCGGGCACGACGATCTTTGCGCCCGGCTCGACTTTGCTGAGATCCGCGAGACGCGGGTTGGCGGCGAGCAGAGCGTCCGTGGCCTGCTTGCGTTTGGCGGGGGCGCGCGACGAACCCGGAAAGATGCGTGCCACCACTTCAGCGATGGTTTTTTCGCCCTTCAGAAATGCGATGTTCATGTGCCTTCCTTCGTGAACTCCGGTCGAAATTTCGGCTTGTGTTCGGTCATTTCCGTTGCGTTCAGTCAATTCAGGTTGCGTTTAGTCTGCTTTGGCTCTACGTGACCACATTCAACGCGAGCAGCGTGGCGCTGAGGGCCTTTTTGTTGGCGCGGATGGGGGCGGATGTGATATTTCCCAGCACTGTGTAACTTGTTGCCTTGGTTGTAGTGGTGATGTTGAGGCTTACGCTGTCTTTGCCGGCGTTTGTTAACACGTTGCTGGCGGCAACGACGCTGGCTGCCTCGATGGCGGCGACGGGGTTGGCCTCGTTCTGAGTGCCGGTGGCCAGGACGCACCGGTTGCCGGTGAAGATGCAGCTTCCTGCCACGTCGATATCGACTGCCGGGACGCTGCCGGCTGCTTCAATGTAGTTGCCGCCGATGTTCACGTTCTGCAATCCGCCAACATTGACGATGGTGCCGTTGCCGATGTGGTCCACGGCAACGAATTGCGTCTTCGAGAGGGGGACTACCTTCTGGTTGAGGAGCTGGCCTGTTGCCAGGCCGCCTCGACGGATCTCTTCGAATTTGAAGCCGCTGATTTCGACGCCATACCATTCAGAGCCTGTGTCGCCGACGGTTCCGGAGTCGTTGCGGCGGATGACGTTGTTGCTGACATCGATGCGATCGAAGGGATAGGCGACGGAGAAAATGGCTGCCGAGGGATCGACGGTGTCGCTGGCAGGGCCGATGTTGATGAGTTGATTGTTGGCGATGATGGTGGAGTTGTGGCCTTCGACGGCGATGGCATAGCGGTAGATGCTGCCGACGGTGGTCTGGGTGGAGTCGGTGGCGAAGTCTTTGATGATGTTGCCGAGTATCTCGACGTATCCGGCCTGGACCACGGCGCCATTGACGGAGGCGGGCAACATGAGGATTCCGTAGGCGCCGAGCATTACGCCCACCGCGGGGTTGTTGGAGTTGGGGACGAGTCGGAGGAGCTGGTTGTTGGTGATGCTGAGGTGGTCTGCGCCGCTGGTGGCGATGCCGCCGCAGGCTGTGGCTTCGATGAAGTTGTTGCTGATGTCGCCGGCGGCGAGTTGCGCTTCGATGAGGATTCCCCAACCGGAACCGCCAATGATGCGATTGCCCTGGATCTGGAGGCCGTCGATGGTGGAAGTGAGCACGGGAGGCGAGATCACGATGCCTGCGATGAGGGTGTCGCCGGCGGCGGGGGTGGCGACTGGCAACAGGAGAATGGTGTTGTTGGCGATGCGGGCGGCCAGTCCGCAGGAGAAGCCGCTAAAGCTTTCGAAGACCAGGTTGTCTGTGATTTCGACGCTGGTGAAGAGCGGTGCAATGCCATTGCCCGCCAAGATCGCGGCCGCGGCGCAGGGGCCGAAGTCGTTGCCGGAGACGATGACCTGACCCATGTGATAGCAGGTGGGATCCAGCTCGATTCCGAAGGTGACGTTCTGGACAATATTGCCGGTGATGAAGAGACCGAAGGTGAGGCAGGTGACGGTGCCAGGGACTACTTGAACGCCGAGAACCGGCAGGTTGGTGATGCCGTAACCGGCGCCGAATGCGGGGACGTTTGCATTGTCGGTGAGAGCGTATTGGATGATGTTGTCGCGGATGGCGGTCTCATAGATAAGGCCTCCGATGGCGATGGCGGCATTGGTGGCCAGGGCGTTGCCGGTGCAGGCCAGCGTGCAGCGCTGGATGGTGACCGAATCGCTGTTCTGGATCATGATGCCGGGGTTGGGGAAAGTCGCGCCGGTCGCGGCGTTGTTCGGATTGGCAGGGGCGACGTAACCGGGAGCGAAGTTGAGCTGCAGATCCTGGATGGTGACGCCCTGGCTGCCTTCAATGAGAATGGCGGGGACCGGCGCGGTTTGCGGAGAGGCGGGCGTGGCCATGCTCAGGACGGTGACTCCGCCGCTGGTTTCGAAAAGCGCCTCGGAGCCCATGCCGCCGATCTCGATGGCCAGAGTGATCTGGCTGATCTCGATGGTGGCGGTGAGGTTGAAGGTGCCGGGTCCGAGACAGACTCTGCCGCCAGTGGCGAGGATCTGATTGATGGCGTCCTGAATAGTGAAGGTGCCCTGGTTGTGTTCTTCGGCGGTGACGTATACGGAGCAGCAACCGCCTGCGTTCTGATTGCTGAGCTCGACGAGGTTGAGGAAGGTGTTGGTGCAGGGGGTGACGACCGGTGGGGTCTCTGTCCACAGGATCACGGCGAGCGGGCAGATCCATTCGCGCGGACCGTCAGGGGGCTGTGGAGCGGTGGTGTAGCGCTCAGGGTAGATGAGAGCGGGGTTCGGCGGGCGGACGGCGAACATCCAGTAGTCGCCGATGCGGAAGGGTTGGCCGGCCTGGGCGGTGCTGAGAGTGACGGCGAGCCCGGTGTCGACGCCGGTGGCGGTGTTGCTGAGCGGCTGGGCGGTGCCGGGTGTGAAGGGGGATTGCCCCTGCCACACGCGCAGATATAACTGAGCGGGTTTGGGATTGCCGCCGGGACCGGGTTCGAACAGGGCGGTATTGATGCCCGGTGGAAGGGTGAGCGTGTTGGCGCCGGGCGTGAAGGCGGCCGAGCCGAGGATGAAGACCTGGCCGGTGGGAGCAGCCACGTACTGATGACCATTCGAGAGCTGGGCCGCGGGTAAGAGAAGCTCGACGGCCTGGCCGCTCTGTGGGATATGTTCGGCGTCGACGGGAGCCGTGTTCAGTTTGAGCGTGGTGGGTGCGGTGCTGGAACCGGGGCTGGCGATGGTGACTTCATAGAGGAACGAGGCATCGTCATAGCCCCATACGAAGCTCGGACTGGTGGGGTTGGCGCTCGAGATCTGCACGCGGATCAGCTGATTGTCGGCGCCCAGATAACCGCCCTGCGCGGTGGGCTCGCATGGCGACGAGGTCACGGTGTTGACGAAGCCCACCTTGAGGCGGCCGAAGGAGTTGACCCGCATGTCGGTCTGGTCCAGCTGATAACCTGATGGGGTCCACCAGTTGGCCTGCACGTCCGTCATGGCGCTGGGGCAGTCGGCGCCGTTGGTCCGGTGACGAACAATGTGCTGGATCAGGCGGGTGCGCTGGGCTGTGTCGGGGCCGCCGAGGGCGATGTCTTTGAGGTCGCTGTCCTCGACCGCACTGACCTCCTGCTCGCGGAGATAGAGATAGATGTACTCGTTGAATCCGGGATTCGAGGCGTAGGGAATTACCCAGTCGGGATCCTGGGCAGAGTCCATCCAGTCGTTTGCGGGCTGTGCGCTGTAGGTTTCCGTTTCGGGAAGATACGCGCGCTCGCCACCGACATACATGGAGCCGCTGTTGATGGTGAAGTCGAAGCTGGGCGGATTGCCGCTGATGAGCGAGATGGCGTAGCCGTTATCCCCTCTCCATGTCCCCGCCGGTCCGACGTAGTCGAGCGCCTCGCGGCGCATCTGTTCGCTCGCGATGGTCTGGGCTTCATTCCAGTCCGCTTCGAGAGTGACGCGGCCCTGCTGCATTACCACTGAGCGGTATAGCTGGCCGGGATTGTAAGAAATTCGAGCTCTGTCGCTACCCATTGTGATCTCCTTGCCGGGATTGCTTTTTTATGTCACTCGAATCAGTACCGGCGCCAGGCCCAGAGGCATGTATTCCTGGTACTTGATCAAAATGCTGTTTTCCTTGATTGGATTCTTTTCGCGGGCGAATGCGCCCATCTCCGAGCCGTCCTGCGCGCCCTGGAGAATGGAGCTGCCGTCGCTCGCGGTGGCGACCGTCTGGCAGCATTGCTGCGTGGTTCCGGTGTTCTGCGGGATGATGGCCTGGTCGGCGGATGCGAACAGTTGGGCGTAGCCGGGATCGCCGAATTCGCGCGAGGTGAAGATGGGGCTCTGCGCGGCGATCTGCACGCTCTCGTACTGCCGGGGAACGACGCTGCCCGCGGACCAGGCGGTGAAGCGCACGCATCCATGCTGGGTGTCTTCGACGACGGTGAAGTCATCGAGGATGGACTCGCTGGCCTCGATGCGATGGACGAAGGCGCGGCCGAGTACGGTGGTGCGGCTTAGTTCGGCTTCTCCGGTTCCAAGAGCAAGCGCAGCCTGGGCGAGCGCGATGGGGAATGCTTCTTCGAGGAGCAGGCGATTCAGTTGCGTAAGTTGCGCGCCGGTGACTGGGGTTTGCGCCAGGTGCAGTGTGGAGGGGCTGAGCGCGATGCCTGCGAAGCGCGCCGCAGAGTAGATGGGGGCCTGAATGATGGCATTCAGGTCGGCGACGATGTCGGGCACGGGAACTGTGCCGGTTTCTCCGCCTGTTTTCCAGCTTTGCAAGGCGGAGACCGTGGCTGCGGAGAGCTTGCCAAAGAGGAAGGCTGAAAGACCACCGGGATCTAGGAGGGCCAGGGCGAGATCCTCGGGGTCCTGTATGTCGGTGACTGCCAGGGGCTGGGTGAGAACACTTGTGGGGATGCCCTGGATGATGCTGTCGTTGGCGGCGAGGGTGGCGACAGTGCCGCCCATGAGGGTGCGAATGGGGCCGGTGATGCAGCGGTCGAGGGTGAGCGTGTTGATGGTTCCCTGAATCCAGAGACGGCAGGGGACGAGGTCGCGCTGATCGACACTCTGGGCGTAGAGGTCGGCGGGGTTGGCGGTGTTCTGGAGGTCGTCTCCACCACCGGCGGCGTTGCCGGGATCGAGAGTACAGCAACGCAGTGTGACGGAGTCAAAGGCGCCGGTGAGGACGATGTCGGCGCCGCTTATCAGCAGGCCGTCGAGGAGCAGTTCGCTCTGGTTTCCGGCGCCGTTGAGGGTCCATTGATTGGTGCTGCCGGATGCGGGCGCGGGCCAGCGGAGCACCGGGCGGCTATGGTTGATGGCCTGGATGGTGACGTTCGCGATGTCCGTGAAGTCGCCGATGGTGGCGTAGGTAAGCGAATCCTGAATCTGGATGGTGCCGGTGAGCGGTGCGGCGCCGAGCGGCGATGCGGAGATGGCTGCGCTTTTTTCGACGTGAGAGATGAGAGCGGGAGTGGGGTCGGCGGCGACACCGGGAAGGCGGCGGTCGTAAGGGCCCGCGCCGATGGTCGAGGAGAAGCCGTAGTTGTAGGTGACGAAGTAGGGCGGGTTTTCGGGCGTGGCGCCGGAGGGAGTTTCGACCTGGAAGACACCCCACTCGGGAATGATAGTGGTTGTCTGCTCAGGAACGCGGAGGAAATAGGACGGGCCGAGCAGAGCGTACTGGGTTCCCGTATAGGTGTAAATACCGAGGGAGTTGGGTGTGACGCTGAACGCGGCGGCGGTGTCGACCGAGGTTGCGTAGAGCGGGAACTGCTGCGGATTATTGAGCGCCAGTTGCATCAGTTCGAGCGAGATCTCGCCGGGCAGTTGCCACTCCTGCGGCGAGACCCAGTTGTCGCCGTAGCTGGTGGAGTTGCGGGAGGCCGCTGCGAACAGCGGAATCTGGCGGCCCGTGGGGTCAAAGGAGAACTGGCCGGGGCATTTTGTTCCGGCTACGGGCGTGGAGATTCCCGCCGCAAAGCTGTAGAGGCGCCACAGGAATACGCCGAGGTGCGAGATGTTTTGCCAACCCACCTGATCGACGCCAAGACGGAGGTCGGCGGTGTGCGAGAACTCGTCGAAGGAGGTTTGGGCTTTTGCAGCGCCGTAGACATTTCTGAGGTCGGCCCAGCCGCCGATCAGGGTTTTGGTCTGTGATCCGACGAGGCCTTCGGCGACCTGGAGGGAGTTGTCGAAGCCGAGGTAGTTGTAGGAGACGGAGATGGCTGCGCCACCGGCAGGCGCTGTGGTGAAGTCGAGGGTCAACTCGCCGCTGGAGTAATCGAGCGTGCCGGTGAGACCGCTGCCGCCCGTGCCGGCGATGACGCCGCTGCCGTTGTCGATGCCGACGGCCAGATCTCCCTGGATCACCTGGAGGGTGCCGGGGTAGATGGGTGTTGCGGTAAGCAGCAGGGATGGAAAAGCTGTGGTGGCGCCGTCGCCTGTGGCGACCTTCTGCGTGGCGAAAGTGGGGCCCGATGCGGCGAGTCCGATGGGCGGGTCGAAGTTGTGGCGGGTGCGGCCCATGCGGCGGAAGAATTCAACGACGCGTGCGTTCCAGCCGGTGATGTCGGCGGCGATCTCTTCGAGGATCGCGACGGTACCTTTGCGCTGGCGGTAGTAGACGGTGTTGGCGACATCGAGGCGCTGGCCGCGCGCGTCGAGGCTGTTGACGAGGTTGGTGGCGACGAGACCGCCGATGTAGGAGATGACCCAGTCGTCGCAGGTTTCGATCGACTGGTCTTCCCAGAGACGGTCGATGGAGCGGCGGAGCACGGCGGCCTGCGCACCGATGCGGTTGACCATTTCGCGCAGAGGGCCGTTGGAGTTGAATGCATCGGTGTCGAGGGTCCGGTAGATGGCCGGAATCATGTTCCAGAGCTTGTCCTGGAAGTATGCCTCGAGGTTGTCGGGCAGATAGAAGGGATCAGCCATTGGGGCCCTCCGGAGTGATCTGAAGCCCGGCTAGCGGAGTTCCGCCGTATGTAGGGCTGAGGGTGAAGTAGTTGCCGGGTCCGGGGTCGTAAAGGTAGCTGGGGCCGGCTGGGGCGCCCGTGGCAGAGACCGTGACAGAGAGTCCATTGACCGAGACTGCGCCGGGAACGGAGAGGCAGGCTGCATAGATCTGGCTGCGGTAGACGGCGTGGCCGATGCCGAGATTAGTGCCGAAGAGGCCCACATCGGGGTCAGTGAGGGCGGTAGCGGCGAGCGCGGCCGTGGCGTTTAGATCGTAGTCGGGATTGACGACGAGGTTGAGCGTGATGGCGAGGGGTATGGCTGTGGCGGGGAGCACCGTGATTGGCCGGTTGGGGTCCTTGTCGCCGGTGAGCGCGAGCTGAGCTGCGCTCACGGCGGCGGCATCGTCGCCGACATAGACGGTGACGACTGTTCGCTGTTGAATGGGATCGAAGTTCCAGATGGCGCTGGCGCGGCTGACGCTGGGCGTGGAGATGGCGATGGCTTCGTAGTCGTCGCCGGAGATGGCGCGGCCGAGGGTGAGGACGGAGAGCGGCGCGTACTTGCGCATCTGGCTGGAGGGCTCGGGATCGGCTCCGCCGCCGGCTGCGACGGGGTTCTGGACGGACGCGAGGCCCGGTTGCGGTGTGTTGATGACCGTGAGCGTGCCTGCGGCGGGGGACTGCGAGCCGCTTCCATAGCGGTAACTGGCCGTGACGTTGTTGGTGCCGGACGGCAGGCGCGCGCCGTTCACTCCGTCGCCGAACTGGACATAGGTGACGGCATTGTCATCCTCGCGGGTAACGAAGATGGTGGCGTTGGGGGGCTGGCCGTAGAAGCTGGGCTGCTCATGCCACTGGACGCCATTGACCCGCACCTTCAGGGTGCTGGTGTAGTTGTTGCCGGAGGTGGATTGGGCGCTGAGCAGGTAAGTCAGCGGAGATTTGGCGAGCGTGAATACCTGCCCCGTTTGAGTTGCGTCGCCGCTGCCGAGCACTTCGCTTGCTACTGTCTTGCCGCGAGTGAATGGCAACAGGTTGGTGAGGACCTTGATGGGCGGAGTCAATGTTGGGTTGAGCGGGAGCGCCGCAGTGCCCGGAAGTGTGTCGGTGAGCTGTAGTTCGCCGGGGGCGTTGAGGCCTGCCGGATTGGCCACGACGGTGCCATTGACGAGAGCGCCTGCGCCGTTCTGGTCCTGAAGGAGGGCGGAGATTTGTTCGGACGGGAAGCTGGGCGGTGTGACGGGGATCAGGTTTTCGGCGCCGTCGAATCCGTCGAAGGTGGTGGCGAAGGGAGCAATGACGACGCCGGCATCCTGCCAGCCGTAGTGGACAACGAGGGTGTTGGAGCTGGGCGCGCTGATGCTGGGTGTGAACGTGATTTCAGAGTGAAGAACGGGGATTCCTGCTCCCGGCGCAGAGGCGGTGGTGGGACTGCTGGGGTGGTCGGCGTACCAAATCAGCTCGGTATAGGTGTTGACGGAGGTCAGGTACATCGATGCGAGAACCGTCGCGGTCGCAGGCGCGCTCGAGCCGGAAGCGTCGCCCAGGAGTTCGGCATCGATGGCAGACTCTTCGGAGCCGCTCAGTATATCTGAGCCGTCGAAGCCGCCTTGTTGGATCTTCATATGACTTTCGAGGGCGGGGGTCGCGTGGGGCGCTGCGAGTGTTTGAGCCGCTGCCGGGGCTGTGTGCGCGACCGCCTGCTTTTCCACAGCGAGAGTGCTTATATCGATGGCACCGAAGTCTTCGACTTGCCAGCCGCCGAACGTCCAGTTGGGCGGCGCGGGCGCAGGCGGCGGCGCAGGCGGAGGAACGGATGGAGCCGGTGCGGCTGCTCCCTGAAAAGCGCCGCCTGTCTGTCCATTCAGGGAATCGAAAAGGACCATGTCGCCGGGCTGAATGAGGCGGGTGACGGAATCGAGATCGGCCTGGCCGGGAGAGCCTGCGTTGTAGATCAGTGAGAGGTCGATATTAACGCCGTACTGGAAGAGGCGCGCCGTTTGCGTGCTGCGCATGAGCCGGTAGTTGGCGGCGATGGGCGCGGTGCTGCCGGAAGGCATGGGCAGCGCCGAATTGCTGAGGAAGACCTGGGTGTACTTTGTGTCGCGCGGGCTGACCTGCGGCTGAATGCTCAGCACGTTGCCGAGCACATAGTCGAGATCGGAGCCGTCCCAGCCGTCGCGCACCAGGAGCAGCAGGTCGCCGGTCTTGATGGAGCTGATGGTGCCTTCGAGAAGAATGCTGCCGTCCTGGCCGATCTCGGCTTGCGAGTTGTCGGGATCGGTGGAGATGGAGCCGCCGGGCTGCGCTGTTGCTTTCTGGAGCAGCTCGAAGATCTGTGGCGCGCTGCCTGGGCCGGGCTTGCTCTGCACCGCCATGCCCTGTGGCAAAACAATCGGCTGCCCGCCGCTGACGAGGGCGGCGAGCGTAGCGGTGGCGCCGACGCCGGGAGTGGGACGGTAGCCGAGCAAGCTCACGAGATTGCGTACGCTTACGTCCAGGTCTGCGGTCCCGAGGTAATCCTGGTTGGCGATGCGCTGGTTATAGAAGGTGAGGATGTCGGCGAGATAGGCCCACCACTCGATCATCTGCAGGGCGAGGTCGCTGGTGGAAGTCGGTTTCCAGTTTGCGAGTTCGACTTCGCCAGGGAGGGATTGCAGCATGGCGTTGCGAAAGGCAGTGAAGTCGCCGACGCGGTACTCGATTGTGGGCAGGCCGGGGACGTTCGAGATGACCTCGGGGAAGCTGCAGGAGTCGCAGGGGCAATAGGAAGTTGTGCTCATTTTCCACCGTCCACATAGACCAGCAGCGATCCGCGCTCGGGGCGGCTGGGGTCGTTATCCACTCGGAGAATCTGGCTGGGCTGAATGGTGACCTCGTCGGGAAGGGTGACGTAATTGACGATGACGCCACGCTGCCGGTAGAGAATGCAGTGGAGGCCGGCCACTCCGTAGGCGTTCTGAATTGCGGCTTCGAGAGCGCTGCGCTCGAGCGGCTCGCCGAAGGTGAAGTTGTCCACGTAGAAGAATCCCGTGGCGCCGTCGGGATTCTTTGCCGCGCTGAGAGCGTTTTGAACGGCGGCCTGCACGTCGGCGTTGAAGACTGTGGGCAGAGCGCAGACGTAGACTTCAAGGTCTACCGAGACGTATTGCGGCGCCGGGCAGTAGGACTCATAGCCAGCGAGGCGGCGGCGATTGAGAAGCTGGATCAGTTGTAACTGTTCGGCGGAAGTGATCTGCTCGCTGCCTTCGGGATCGGCGGTGGTGAAAACGGTGAGCCAACTGCCGGTCCAGCGAAAAACGGTGCCGGCGCGCTCGACCCAGGGAAGCGTCTGCGCGGCGGCAGCATAGTCGCTGGCGAGCACGGCATTGAAGCGATTGGCGGCGAAGGCCTGTGGAGCGAGGCGCTGCACCGTGAGGTTGGGTTCCTGATCGGCTCCACCGGTCGCGGCAAAGGGATTGGTGACGCTGAGGACGTTGGGCGCTTTGGCCGGGTTGAAGCCGGTAATTGCGCCCGCGGCCAAATTGCCCGCGGCTCCGTTGCCAACGCGGTAGGTGATTTGAAACAGAGTGCCGGGATCGGGGACGGTGCCGAAGTTTATGTCGCCGAAGCGGATGGTATCGCCGGAGTCGCTGTCGTACTCGTAAGCGATGCTGCCGTCGGAGTTGGTTCCGAGAGGAATGTAGCTGGCGCGATCGAGGGTGAAACCCGCCTCGTATGGCTCGGTCTCGAGCAGGTTCACGGACCATGGCCAGGGAACGGGCGTGGTGAGCGGGGCCTGGCCTGTGAGCTTGATCTCCGGTGTTGGCGAGGTGGTGGCATCGGGAGCCAGCCACGCAAGCGGAGTGTTAGCGAGGGTGTAAAGGTACATGGGCGCAAACGATGTGGGCGTGCTGTTGGATCCGGTGCGCACGACGGCCAGCGTTGCGTTGAGCGGATTGATGGCCGGGGGCGTGGCGGGAATGGCGAAGGACTCGCTGAAGCGCGCGCCCTGCGTGGCCGGAACAATGTTTCCGGCGACCACGGTGCGGCCCTGGTCGTGGTTGTACTGGAGGGCTTCGCTGGCGTCCCAAGTGATGTATGTGACGGCGTTGCCGAGGAGAGAATCGGTCTGATCTGCGACGGTGAGGATATGCACGATCTCGCGGGCGGGCGGGTCGGCCGGGACCAGAGCGGTGGTGTCGATGAGCAGCGGCAGGCCGACCTGCAAGCCGAAGCCATGCCCGGCCAGCCACATTTCGGTGGCGCCCTCCTCGAGGCAGATCTGGCTGTTGTCCCAGACGTAGGGGAGGATGGGGCTATTCCATTGCGGCGCGACGGGGTAGGTGTTGGGGTCAGCGAGGCCGGTTCCGGTTTCGAAGATCACGGTCTGGCCATCGGGTGTGACTCCTGTGACCTGTCTGCCGGGCTGCATGGGGACCGCGCCCGGGCTCACGTTGAACTGGAGCTGCACGATTGCGGAGGTTGCAGTGCGCGGTTCGTAGTCGACCAGGCGCGCCTGGCGCACGATCGATCGGCGCTGCGTTGCGGTGGGCAGGGTGGCTTCGGCGGCGACACGGTCCTGGGTGTAGCTGAGGTCGTCGGCCATGGCCGAGAGGGCTTCGAGGAACATCATGCCGAAGTCGGCCTCGGCGCGCTCCTGCCACTCGGGATAGCGCAGCGCGGAGAAATCGAGCAGGGCCTGCCGAAAGCTGAGGAAGTCTTTGGCGAGATATTCGATGGGGGGTGGATTGCCTTCAAGCGGCGGACACGGAGCCGCGGGCGCATCGCAATCGAGATTGGTATTGCAGTTGGGCCGGAAGGAGAAGGTGGTGGTGCTGTAGTACTGGTCGAGTTTGCTGCTGGTAAGACTCAGCGTGTAGTAGGAAAAATCGCCGACCAGGGCAGCCGTGAGTTGAAGGATGGGACGGCCCTCGGCGTCGAAGGACCAGTCGGTCGCGTCGTTGATGGGGTTGACGGGGATGGTGGGGATGGTTTCGCCGCCACTGATCTGAGGGTTGGTCACGTAACCAGGCAGAGCGAAGGTGTTGAGGAAATGAACCAGCAGGACCGGCTGCCCGGTGACGGGGATCTCGACAAAGTCGATGCCATTCAGCGGCGCTTTGGGCTGAAGCAGGAGATCGATGCGATTTCCGGGTATGGTCGCCATGTTAGTTCACCGTTACCTGAAGCTGGCCGTTGGTCTGGGTGGCCAGCATAGTGTAGTTGATCTGGATCTGGAGCTGGGCCGGGTTATCGGTCGATGTAACGGGCACGACGATCACCTGCTGCACGGTGATGATTCCGGCCATCCAGCGGGTCAGAGCCTGTTGCACGACGAGATTGGTGGCCGAATCGAGCGCGCTGTTGTGGGGCGCGAAGATGAGTTGGCGCAGGCCGCATCCGAACTCCGGCAGGTCAATGCGCTCGCCGCGGCTGGTGAGCAGAACCTGGCGGATCATCTGATCGACGTGGGTCTGATAAGAGGTCTGCGCAGCCTGCCCCGAGGCCGGGTCGATGCGGAATGGAAAGGCATAATCGTGTCGCTGCATAACTCTCCTATTGCCCGGTGACCTGCTGCTGGGTGGTACTGATGACGACGGTGCCCTGCGGGACTTGGGTGGCGGCAAGGCACAGGCCCTGGCTGTTCATGCTCAGAGTGGGATCGCCGCCTGCTGTACTCTGGGAGTCGGTCTGCATCCACTGCACGGTCATGCAGGGGCTCGGGATGGGCGGCGTTCCGGGCAACTGAAACGGGCATCCGGCGATGGTGAAGGTATCCGTGGCGCGCACCAGTGGGGAGCCGCCGGCGGTGGCCTGTGTGTTTGAGGTGATGGCCGTGACGGTGCCGCCATGGGGACACATCAGCATGCTCGCAGTGGTGAGAAGCGCGCCCATCACATCACCTCCAGTGCGCCGTTGTTGATGTTGACCTCGGAGTCGCTGATCTGGACGGTCTGCGAGCCGTTGGAGAGGGTGAGCCCGCTGGAATCGAACTTGATGCTGTTGCCGTTTGAGTCCTGGATGGTGATGCTGCCCTGGTCATCGTCGAGGATGATCTTGTGCTGTTTGGTGACGATGACCTTTACGGCCGCGGCAGCGTCCGTGGGAAACTGGCCGACGAGCCAGAAACAACCGGTCCAGATGGGAAACGAGACGTCGCCGGCTTCGAATTCAATCCAGACAGCCGAGCCGACTTCGGGAAGGAAGGCGATGCCGACTGAGTCGCCCGCATAAGGCACGCAGGGCCAGGCCCAGCCCGAGGTGACGGATCCGAGGACCGCGGGCACGGAGGCTTTAATGCGCATGGTGGAGGCGTCCACATCCGCGACCGTGCCGCGGTATTTGCCGTAGAAGCGGCCGCGGATGGACTCGACGATGTCGCGAATGCCCTGCTCGTTCATCGCTTCACAGCCCTCCCAGCAATCCGGTGAGTCCGCCGCTTGCGCTGGGCGCTGGACCCATGGCGTTGCGCACCAGAACGAAGTGCATCTTGTGGGAGTCGGCGCCGATGGTGTGGCGTACGCTCCAGACCAGGTAATTGCCTGAGTTGATGGAGCCGATGCCCTCGATGGCAACCAGGTCTCCCACGCGCAGTACCTGTTGCAGCCGGGCCATGTCGGTCTCGCCCTCGCAGCGCGCAAACCAGTTGGCGTCTTCGAGGATTCCCTGGGCACGCAGCGTCAGTTCATCGGAACTGTCGGCGGGCGCGGCGAGTAATACCGAAGTGGTCTGGGTGCTGAAGACGTCCAGTGTCTGCTGGTCGAGGGCTGTCAGGCCGGAGTCGCTGGGATTGATGGTCGTTGCGCCGCTGTCCTGAAATAGCTGGCTGGCTGTGACACTGGTGGGGCGGGTCACGTCCCATTCGAGATCGAGCGGGCCGACGTTCCAGGTGTCCTGGTCGTTGAGGTCGAGGGTCACTACAGGAGAGCCGTCGAGATTGGGCCGCGCAAAGTAGCCGGTGCGCTCTCCGGCCTGGTCCGCGCAGGTGACGCGGCACCACTTGCCGGTGGCCTGGGCCAGCGAGCGCAGGAAGGCCATATCCGTTCCACGCTGCATGAGCGAGTGATTGTCCGAAGTGTGGGACGGTGAGTCGTCCTGCGTGTTGTCATCCGCCGGGGTGAAGCCATAGGTGCCGAAGATGGAAGCAGCCACATCGGAGTCGGTGACATCGGCCCATTCGTTGACTTTCTCTTCGAGGTTCATGAGCCACGACGCGTCCTGGCCCCAGACTTCAAGCTTGGAGGAGACGATGCCGCGCTCAAGATGGAGCTTTGACGTGAGCACGTAGCCATCGAAGATGCACGCGGCGGAACCGGTGGGCGGGTTGATCACCACGGCGACGTTGGAAAAAGGCGCAAAGCGGCTGTCGTTGACGAACGTCAGGTCGCCATTCGCCGTGCTCACCGGGAGGGTCATCTGAATGGCTCCCGGGAGATCGGCGTTTTCCTCCACCTCGAGCGACGCCAGCTGGTTGTAAAAGCTGTCGTCGGCCGGGGTGCCGCCGAAGATGACCTGGTACGTCGTGGACATGCGTTAACTCCCCTTGGGAACGGCAATTTGCGCGTGCGTGGCCAGCGCGTCGGGAACCACGGAGTTGTTGGCGTCGCAGAAGGCCCAGAACTGCGTCGCGTCCTGAAGGTAGTAGTTGGCCATCAGATCGAGCCGCTGCCCCTGTTTGCGCGCGTGGTAGCCGATCAGCGTGGGGTTGGTGGGCAGCGGCGGTGTAACCACCGTGACCACTGTGCCGTTGGGCAGAGTGGTCTGGTACTGCGGCTGGTTGATGTAGCGGCTCCCGGGGAAAAACATCTTCGTGCCTCCGTGAAGGAATGAATTCAGTGTCAGAAGGGCAGCATGCCCGCCAGGGCATCCGCAGAGTTCACAATGTTTGCGAGCGCGAGCACGCCGCGCAGTGTGGTCATGGCGCTGTACGCGGTTTGCACCAGGTCCTTGATGAGCCCGTCGTCGAGCGCGTTGATTTCGTTCGTGGTGAGCACCTTGAGCCCGATATCCGCAGTAGCCTGGGTGGGAACAAGCAGGGTGCCGTTAAAGAGCTTTTCCGTAATGCGCAGGCTGGTGACGCGGACGGGCAGAATGCGGCCGGGACCCCACACGAACAGCACCGTAGGAACGACTGAAACCGGCACGGAGCGACTGACTCCTGAAGACGAACCGCCGAGCAGGCTGCCGCCCACGGAAGACGCCAGGGCGAGAGCCGAGCCTCCTGTGGATGTGGAAGGGAATAACAGCATTTCGAGCGCGGCCAGCGTGGGATAGATGCCGGAGACCTCAGCCAGCGCGGCCGCCGGGGGTAAGCCGTCGGCGATGATGTCCTGCGCGTCGAGCGAAATGGAGAAAGAGAAATCCTCGCCGGGGTCGCCGGTGACTGCGAGCGGATTGGCGGCCCCGGGTCCCGCAGCCTGGCCGGACGGCGCTGCGGATGCGGCGGGGGTCCAGGTGTGAACCAGCGACTCGGGGTTGTACTGGAACAGGATGATGTTGGGGATCGGCACGAGGAAGGCCGACGTGAACTCGATGAACGCCCCGCGAAAATATTGGCCAGCCATAGTTCAGCTCCGGCGGAGCTCTCGCATCAGCTCCGCAACAATGATTTGGGTTAGTTGATCGAGGGATGCGCCGGGTGCGGGCCGCACTTCGAGGCGCACGAATTCGGCGCGTTGCGGCAGGTCGCCGGCGAATGGAGCGCGTTCGAGGGCAGCGGCCACTTGCTCGGCAAGGCGTTTGGCCACGCGAGGCTCCATCTCTCCGGCGCGCAGCACGATGCGGTCGATCATCAGATCGGTATTGGCCCTGGTGTTGGCCTGGTTCGCGGCTGCTGCAGTTGCGTCAGGCACTGGCATGCGGGCTCCATTCGCCGCCACGCCAGGCGGCTCCATGCTTGTTGTTTTCCCGGCGCGCGGCGTGCATCAGATGCTCCATGCGAATGCGCGTGCCCTGCGAGCGGGCGAGGAATGCGGCGGCGAGGGCTATGGACTTGATATCCGCGCCGGTAAGGACCAGGTTGTCCGCGAGCCATTCGAACGCGATGCCGTCGAGCAATTCTTCTCCCGAAGGGGAACGCGGAAGCAGAGCGATGCGCCACAAGGCCAGCCGTTCATGCGGGCCGGGCGTAAGAAAATCCACTATGAAGCGCAGCCGCCGAAGAAACGCGGTATCGAGATCGTTTTTGCGGTTGGTGGCGAGGATCGCCACCCCGTCGAATTGCTCCATGCGCTGCAGCAGGTAGTCGATCTGGATGTTGGCGTAGCGGTCGTGGGCGTCTTTGACCTGCGTGCGCTGACCGAACAGAGCGTCGGCCTCGTCGAAGAACAGCACCACCGCGGAGCGCTCGCAGGCTTTAAAGACAAGCTTGAGGCGCTTTTCGGTTTCGCCGATGTATTTGTTGACCACGCCGGCGAGATCGACGCGGTAGAGTTCGCGGCCGAGTGCTCGCGCCACCACCTGAGCGGCCATGGTTTTGCCCGTTCCGCTTGGTCCCGCAAACAACACGTTGAGCCCGCGGCCCATGCGGCAGAGGCGCTCGAAGCCCCAGTCTTCCAACACTTCAGTGCCGAGGCGCGCCTGGGCGGCCAGCTCTTCGAGTTGGCGGCGCACTCCCGGGGCGAGCACGATGTCGTCCCAGGCATAGGGGCAAGGCAGCGGCGTGAAGAGCTCACCCGGGTCGCTGTGCAGGATCGACCGGCATGCCCTGAGCACGGCCTCCTCGCCAGCTCCGGCAGTCTGTGCGGCTGAACGAATCTCCGCCGGGCGCAGGCTCCATCCGCGAATCGCCTGCGGAAACGGCTCGTTGGTGAAGTGTCTCCAAAGCCGCTCCCGCTGCGCCGGACTGATGGGATTGAGGGCGAAGGAAGCGCGCGCGGCTAATGACGAAACGGGAGGGCTTGCAGCGGAATCATCGCCGAAAAACATCAGCGCGCAGGTGCCTTCGAGGCTCTGGCGCGTACGGGCATCGAGTTTGCCGGCGTGATTCCAGTAGAGCGTCGCACCCTCAAGGCGCGCCAGCCGCACAGCTCGCAGCATGCGGTCCTCGATCTGCGCAGTGCCGGTGTCCCCGGCAGTCAGCAGCCGTACGTCTGCCACCATCAGGCTGGAGCCTATCTCCGCGGCGATCTGCGCTGCCAGGGTCCGCTTGCCTGAGCCTTCGGGAGCCGTCAGCTCGATTTCGACGGGCGGGCGCACTGCGGCAATAAAGTTTCGAACCGCGCACAGGGTCTCTGCGTCGAGCACATCGAGCGCCGCTGCATCCTGGGCTCTGATCGGTTCGACCGCGCCGGCAACCGCGGGGTCGCTTACTGCTGCGCCGCAGAGCCACTGAACAATGAACGGATCTGCGATCCAGGCAGTCGTTGCCGCATTGGAACCGACCGGCTGGGCCAACTGAGGCCACGCCAGGCGCCAATGAGTAAGGGCGCCGTTCAGGTTAATCGGCACGCGCCATTCGAACAGGGCCGAGGCCAGCAGCGGCGATGCATAGCAGGCCGAGGTATCGTCATGCAGATAGCCGCAAACGCGCGCAAAGGCGGGATCGGCTGCGACCGCCGCAGAGAGGGTTAGAAGGTCGCTCTCCTCGGCTGTGAGCGCGAAGGCCTGACAGAGCGCGCACCAGAGGCTATCCTGTGCGGCCAGCTCATCGGCCTCGCCGATGCGCTCTGAAAAGGCCAGAGCCTCGCGGTTGGTGGCGTAGAAGGAGGCTTCCTGATCGGCAAGAGTGGATGGATCGGTCAGGCTGCGGTCGATCTCCTCGTCGCAGATGGCGATACCTTTTGGCGCGGTGTCCGCGGACCATAACTGCCGCAGCCAAAGCGCGCGCCGCCGCGCACGCAGCCGGGCACGGCGCATGAATGCGGGCTCGGCGGTGCGCATCTCGATCTGGTCCTGCATCTCGACGCTCATGCGATCAGCACCCACCATGCGGGAGGCGACTCCGCGTTGTTGACCCGAACGCGCAGCATGTATGTGCCGGCCGGCACCGCTGCGGGAACCGTGAAGGTGATCTGTTCGGCTGAAACCACATTGAAGTTCGCAGCCGGCAGAAGGAACTTATCGAGCAGCACCTCGGTTGCGCCTGACACAAAGTCTTGCCCGGTTAACGTGTACGTCCCTCCGACCGACGGCAGCAATGGAGGATTGGGCGACGGCACCGAAGAGGTGTCGATCCATGCGGCGACGCTGAACGGGGTGGCGTTGGTGCGGTAGCTGGTCGGCGCGTCGCTGCCGGCTCGCAGTTGGTAAACGCCCGGAACCGGAGCGTCGATGGGCAGGGCTCCCAGAGTCGTCGGCATTTGAAGCGTTATCTTACTGGCGGTTTGATACGACGGCGGCGAGGGTGGGACGGTGGGCGGAGGCTCCGAGACCATCCAGTTGCTGACGTTGAATTCAGAGCCGTCGGGCATCAGCAGATACACGTTGTTGGAGGTGGGCTGATTGAGATTTGCGCCCTGCAATGCGAAGGGCTGATTGGGCCCGGGAACGGCCACGGCGGGCGAGTAATCCTGACTGAGGATCACGGGATTGGCGACGGTGCTGGTGAGTGACGGGATGGTGACGGTGCGCGTGGTGCCGAAGACCTGGCCCGCCGCGGCGAAGAGGAAGGACGCGGGATCGGCGAACAAAGCGACGGTCTGGACCGGCGGCGCCTGCGCCAATGCGGCGGGTGGCGTGAGCAAAACCACGCCGACTTTGTAGATGACCGATAGCCGCATGGGAACGGTGATGGCCTGCCACAGACGCGCCAGTTCGTCGGAGGTTTCGATCTCCATGGTCAGCGTGAATTCTTCCGGGATTGCACCCGCAATTCCCGGCAGCGTCACCTGCGTTCGGACGATGGGCGTCTGGTAGAAGAACTGCATGGCCATGCTCATGGCCTGCTGCTCCTGCTGATATTGCTGGTCAGCCCATGCGGTGAGCAGGTAGTAGAGATCGAGACTCATGGGCTGGTAAGGAATAGCCTGCGCGCTGGGGATAAGTCCCGGATTTCCCTGCGCCCATGGATTCAACAACGCTGAATTGCGCTGATACTTATCCTCCGTCACGTGAAACAGCGAGAAGGTCAGTTGGCAGCCGGCTTCCTTGCGCACCGCGTCGGGCATAGCGCCGGAGCAGGTGATGGAAGGGGCCGGAGCCACGGGCAGGGGCAGCGGCTCCGGGTTATCCGTGTCAAAGGTCTGCAGCAAAGGCGAAGTAGTGGTGACATAGGTGTTCAACCTGGAGATCAGGGTGTTCGTCACCACCGACAAATCCAATACACCGATCGGAGCTAAGGCCATTGCCGTGCTTCTCCCTTACCTGCCCGGCCACAGGGCATAACCGCGGGCCAGCCGTTGTTTGGGTTGGGCCACAGGCGCCGCGAGACGGACGGTTGTCATCGGTGGAACCACCTGCACTTCGATTTTTCCGATTTGCACTGTGGTTCGTGGTGCTTCGGGGCTGGGATATGCTTCGCGGATTCGCTGCGCTTCGCGCGGCGGAACTGCGGCCGTGCTGCGCTGCGCACGCGGGGGCGGCTCGGGCGTCTGGATAGGAAGAACGGGCTCAATGAGCGCAGACGTCGGTCTATTCACAGTTATCGGGTCCGCCGTTATTGGGGGCGCTGCCTGCTTCGCGGTCAACTGCGGTTCCGGTTTAAGGCGCACGGAGAATCGCCGAACAATCTCTGCGCGCGCGTCTGCGGAGATCGCTTCACGCAATGCGTTGCCATTGGCTCGGTCTGGCTGCCGGTTGCTCCGGCTCACTCGAACGGCTGGCTCCGAAGCATGCTGGGGGGAGGCAGGGCGTTTGATTTCATTGCTCACGGCGCCTTGCAAAACATCGGACGATCCTGCGATCGATTGCGGAGAAGAGGCTGGGGGCTGCGAAGTATGCGAGTCACGGCGCGATGTTGGCTTGGGCAGCAATTCGGTTGCGCGCGGTTCGCGTTGACGGTCAGCGGGCCTGATAACCGGCTTCGAATCTTCAGTCGCGGCCTTTCTCGCACCAGGGCTCCGCGTCGCTACGGTTTTGGAAACTGCGGCTGCGGGCGATGCTGCAACTGAATCGGAATTTCTGACTCTGTCCAGCGGCACAGATTTACGGGGTACAAGGGCTTCGGCGGGTGCGGTTCCGGGTGCGGTCACGTTCGGGGCCGCAGGCGGCGTCTGCATGGCCCGAGCCCGTTGCGCATCGCGCGGCGAGTCCTGGCCATTTCTCGATTGATCGTTGCGCATTGCCGGAAGATTCCGCTCGCTGCTCAAATCGGAGTCCGCGCTTTGACCGAGGCGCGCGATATGCGCCGTCTTCCACAAGGATGACACCGGACGCGGCGGCGCCAGAGCGGCTCGGTGGCTGCCCTCGAGCACCCTGCTGAAATACGATCGCGCCACTTAGTTGCCTCCTCGTTGCAGAGCCAGTTCCACGTATTGCATCCGGCGCTGCCTCGGCAAGGAGAGGATTTTTTCTTCGCTCCAGTGATAGCGCGTTGCTAACTGGTGCACATCCTCGTAGAGAAACTCGGCGTCGAAGTATAGTTCTCGCTGCACATAACTCTGCACATCGAACCAGAAACTCACGCGCGCGCCGCACTCCGGGCACTGGCCATTGATCTCGCCTGAAAGCGGCGGCGCCAGCCACTCCATGGCCTTCTGCGCTCTCTTTTGTCCGCGTTTCCAATGCTCGGGCGACTGGGCACGAATGGTGCGTTTGGCGAGCTCAAGCTCCGGCGACGGCGATACAGCAGCCGCGGCGAGATCGCCCGCCGTTACCAGACGGAATTGGACCTCACTTCCGCGCATCTGAAACCATCGCGGCTCCGACTCGACCGGCTCCACGTTTGGAGGTCTGCGCACGCTGTTGCTGCGCAGATACTTGCCGATCGAAAAGGAAACATCGATGGGAGTGGAACAGTCCGGCTTCGGACATTTTCCGCGCGACGCGACCGTGTCGCCGATCACCCGGCGGCGCAGTTCGAGCAACACTGCTTCGAGGTCCGCCACCGGCAACTCCGCCACATTCAGCGTCTCGCCGTCGCGCGGCTTCGCGAGCCGCTCGACCAACTCCATCGAGGTTGACACGCGGTCGCTTCGGCTTTCGAGCAGCAATAAGTCTTCGTGGCCGGTGGCCTCGCCCAACTCGACTTCGATCCCGCTGATTGGCATGCGAAACATCGATTGACTCCGCGGTTGGAGCGCGCCGGAGGCGGCTCAACCGGCGCCGGGAAGTTACACAACATAGCCCGATGCATCAGGCGATTGCTGTTCAGACTCGTGACCAGCCGAGTCAGGTAAAACCGGAGATGTCCCGGTTATACCTCAAGGTGCGAAGCCACAAATCGCTAAACAGGTTTTTCCGGCCGGCTAATCTCAGGAAAAGCTCTTAGCGCGCTCGGAACAGTGGGCGATAGTTATCGACTTATCAGTCTTACCGACTTATAAGTCACAGTGACCAGTATCGAGATTCGGGTCCTGAGGTTTAGGTCTCAAGGGTTTCGGCAAGGGTGAGATCTCGCTCCCAGCCCTCGTTTTCCACCTTGATATGTTCGACTGCGATGGCGTTCGCGCCGGCATCGAGATCGGGGAGCGCCTGAAACTCCGATACCCACGCGCGATGCACAAGATACCGCATCACAGGCTGAGCTTCTTCATTCAACAGCTCAATGCGAATGTCCATGCGCAGACTGGCCAGCGATGTGGAGGGCGAGCCCGAGTCGAGCACCTGCGCGGAATTGGCCCAGGCGGCAAAGTCGGCGTCGAATGTGACGCCGCGCTCCATGGTGATCGGCTCGTACTTGGTGCGCCCCAAACCCTTGCGGATGATGGCGTCTCCGCCGGACTTGTATTCGACGGGATCGGACGAGCGCTTGAACCCGGACACCTTGCTCACTCCGAAGACCGGCGTCGTCGACTTCGCGAAGTAAACCAGAAAACGATACGACTTATACGGGTCCATTCTGCTGATGTTCACGGTAAACGGCTTTCCCATTGCATCTCCTCCTTGCGCTTATAGCGGTTCCAGAGTTGCTGTATTACGGGAGGCTAAGTGGCATTTTCATCGGGAAAACGCCACGTTACCCCACAACCACAAATGAATGCTGGTACTGTTGAATCGCTTTAAGACGAAGCTTGTCCCGCGAGCTGTGCAATCTTGACCACCACAAACTCCGCCGGACGCAGCGGAGCGAAGGCCACGACGATGTTCACGATGCCGAGAGCCTGATCGGAGGGCGTGGTCGTCGTACTGTCGCACTTCACCTGAAATGCGTCGCTCGGCGTTTCGCCTGCAAAGGCTCCTTGATTGAACAGCGAGAGCATGAATCCGGAGATCGACTGCCGGATTGCCACCCACAGCGGAGTGTCGTTGGGCTCGAAGATCGCCCACGTCAGATTGGCCTTGAGCGTCTGCTCGATAAACAGAGCCATGCGCCGTACCGGGACATACATCCACTGCTGGTACGCGGTGTTGGCGGAGACGAGAGTGCGCGCGCCGAAGACCACCGTGCCGGCTCCAGGGAACGACCGGATGCAGTTTACGCCGATCGAGTTGAGCACGCCCTGGCGCGTATCGGTCATCACGCCAGTCGGTACCACGCCCGTGGTGTCGAGCAGCGTGGTGGCCAGACCCGCGGGAGCCTTCCATACACCGCGGCTTGAATCGGTGGCGGCGTAAATACCCGCAACGGAGCCGCTGGGAGGCAGAGTGAACGGATTTCCCGCGGCATTGGTTGGCAGCCCAGTCACGGGATTGTCCGCCCGCAGATAAGGGAAATACAATGCGCCGTTGGGGCTTTGCGGCGCGATGTTGCCGCCGCTGTCGCCTGTCGAATTGCCGAGGAAATCTCCCACCCAGTTGGTGTTGCTGGCTCCCGCGCTGCCGTCGGCCACGTCCGCAATGGGCGGATCCATGATGAAGAAGGCCAGCTTGCTTTCAGCGAAAGCAAGGGCTTCACTGAGGATCGCGTTGTTCACAATGCCCGGCGTCAGCAGCAGGTTGAACACCTGCACCTTGTCGAGCGCCGAGTCTGCCTGAAACACGCCCAGGAAATCACTGGGATTCAGCACATTCGCCGCACCCGTCGCACCCGTCGGCAGCGTGGTGGTAAGAGTGCCGGTGAAAGGCGCTCCAGCGGGGAACTGTGCCGGGTAGGCAGGATTGCCTGAGACCGTCACCAGCTGCGAAATGCCGTTGACGCGGGTTGCAATGTAATTGGGATTCGGTTGAGTGCCGTTGATCTGCGCAAGAAGCGAGATCTTGCGGTAGGTCTCGGTCTGGCTGCCATAGGTCACGACCATATCGGCGGTGGTTGGATGGCTGGAGGCATCGTTCTGAATGTTGTTGATCGTGACGCTGATGGACAGCGCATCGGTGGGTTGCAGCGGGGTGAATTCGATTGAATCCCCTCCCGAGGCGGCCAGGGTCAGCGTGGGTTGGTAATGGGCGATCGGATCCACTAAGACGCCCAGTGAAGTGTAGTAATTGGTTGGCTGCAGGCCAACAACGTAGGCATTGGTGCCGCCGTTGGTGAAGAACTCGTTGACGGCGTATGCGACGTTGCAGTCGATCACCGAGCTCTGATAGAAGCCGCCGTACAGCCGCTCATAGTCCGAGAAGCTGAAGATTTCAAGCGCCTGTCCGAAGTTTGCCGCAGGCGTCAGGAAAGGATGCGTGTAACCGACAAAGACCGTGACCGAAGTGGGCGCGGCCGCGATGGTATGTGTATTACTTGGTAACTCCTGGATGTAAATGCCAGGATACGTCGGAGCAAAAGACATGGAGCCTCCTCACTGCTATTGCAGCGATGTGCGGCGCTGTGACCGCCTCACGACCGGATTCTCGATTCAGGGCAACTTGTAGCTTGAGAGGGAAATCGTTGTTTGTACTTCTTGGGACAACGAGCAGTTTGGGAGATGCCAAACAATGCCCAAGACTAGGCACAATCTGCGCCGTTGTCAAGATAAAATTTCAATAAAATTTCAGGATTGCGCGGCTCTGCTTCGATACCGATCCACAATCCAATCCACAAAAACGGTGGTCTGACATGACTTCGGTGGTTTTAGCCGGAATTTTCATTTTGCTTTCCCGGCGACGACAGTATACCGCCAGTTGCCGCTACTGCGACCTTTTTCTGCATTCGTTCCAGAGCCAAAGAACCGGACGCGCCCGGCAGGGCCTTTGC